>Ga0210408_10000055_pt1 | contig 172344 bp, 164 predicted proteins | sample IncBWH4MmetaG_FD_155471 | JGI IMG/M metagenome (GOLD analysis project Ga0210408, IMG submission 155471) | Forest soil microbial communities from Barre Woods Harvard Forest LTER site, Petersham, Massachusetts, United States - Inc-BW-H-4-M | ecosystem: Environmental > Terrestrial > Soil >... | reverse complement strand
GGAGACCTTCTCGGGGTCGAGCATGTCGTGCAACGCATCGAACAGCGGGCGCAGGTAGGGATCGACCTTCGCCATCAGATCGCCGGGCAGGAACCCCAGCCGCTCGCCCGCCTCCACCGCGGGGCGCGTCAGGATGATGCGGTTCACCTCGTGCCCGGAGAGCGCCGCGGCCGCCATCGCCACCGCGAGAAACGTCTTGCCCGTACCCGCCGGTCCGATCCCGAACGTGACCGTGCTCTGGCGGATCGAATCGACGTAGCGCTTCTGGTTCACCGTCTTCGGCGCCACCTGGCGGCCGCGATAGCGCCACACCACGTCCTCCAGCACTTGGGCCGGCGACTCGTGCGCATCCAGCGCCCCCGTCACGGCCGCGATCGTCCCAGGTCCGATCTCGTGGCCGCGCAGGATCAGGTCGGAGAGCTCGCGCACGAGGAGCTCGCCGACTCGCGTCTCGCCCTGCTCGCCGTCGAACGTGATCAGGTTGCCCCGCAGGAACACCCGGCACTGCAGGTGCGCCTCCAGCGCGCGCAGCACGGCGTCCTGACTGCCGGCCAGCTCGGCGGCGACATCGTTGGGCAGCTCGATCTGGGTCCTCATCCGCCGTTGCGCACGCGGCGCGTACGCAGGGTCGAGGGATTCATCCTCCGAGCGCCGCCTTGACCAGACTCGACACGCGCCCGCCGTCGGCGCGACCATCCACCGCCGCCATCGCCGTGCCCATGGCGCGACCCATGTCCCGTACCGACTCCGCTCCGCTCTCGTGCACCGCTCGCTCGACGATGTCTTTGAGCTCCTCGTCGGAGAGCTCGGCCGGCAGGTATCCGCCGATCAGCCTGGCCTCGGACTCCTCGCCGTCGGCGAGATCCTCGCGCCCGGCCTCGCGATACGCCCGCGCGGCCTCCAGCCGGCGCTTGCGCTCGCGCCTGAGCACCGCCAGCTCGTCATCCGCGCCTTCCTTGGCGGCCTTTTGCAACTCCGACAGCACCAGCCGCAACGCCCCCACCCGCGTTTTTTCACCGGCCCGCATCGCGTCCCGCAGGTCGCTCTTGACGGTGTCGAGTATCGCCATCTCCGCTCAGGATACGCCGTCGCCGATGGGTTGCACGTGTCGATCCGGCGATGGTGAGCGTCGCGGTGACCGGGCGTCGACGGGCAGCTATGGGGACCGACCTGCCGGCGCCAACCAACGCCCGCGCCCGGGCGATCCCGACGACCTCACTCCCCGTCCAGCGGCGTCGGGCTGCCCAGCCGTCCCGGCGCCGACACATCCCGGCCGAACAGGAGCGCGACGTTCCAGTCCACGAGCAGTCGCAGCTTGCGCCCGACGCCGGGCATCAGCAGCAGGTGATACGTCCGCGCCAGCAGCCACGCCGGAAAGCCCCGCCAACGAATGCCCAGGGTGATTGCCACGGCCTTGCGGGAGCCGAGCTCGGCAAACACGCCCGCGGTCCTGTAGCGGAACGGCCGAGGCCGTTCGCCGGACAACGCCGCGCGAATGTTTCCAGCCACCAGCCGCCCCTGGCGAACGGCGTGCTGAGCGGTCGGCGGACACGATCGTCCCGGACGCGCCGGGTCGGGGACGGCAGCGCAGTCACCGACCGCCCACACACGTGGATGGCCCTCGACGCGCAACGTGCTGTCAACCACGATGCGCCCGGCAGGGTCCAGCGGCAGCCCGAGCGCGCCGACCGCCGGGCTCGACTTGACTCCGGTCGTCCATACGACCGTGCGCGCCGGCACCCGCTCGCCGCTGTCCAGCTCGACCTCAGCGTCGCCGATCGCGCGTACGGTCGTACCGGTGCGCAGCTCCACTCCCCGTCCGCGCAACTCCTCGGCGGCGAATCGCGACAGGCTCTCGGGCACCTCCGCCATGATCCGGTCGCCCGCCTCGACCAGCAGCCAACGCATTCCATGGGCACGGCATCGTGGATAGGACTCGATCGCCTGCGCGGCGAAGTCCTGCAGCTCCGCGAGTCCCTCCACGCCCGCGTAGCCGGCTCCCACGAACACGAACCCCAGGCGCTCCCGCCGTCGCTCCTCGTCGTGCAGCGACTCGGCGATGTCCAGACAGCTCAGCACCCGGTTGCGCAACGCGGTGGCGTCCGCCAGCGACTTCAGCCCGATCCCGTGCTCGGCGAGCCCGGGAACCGGCAGCGTCCGCGAGACCGAACCCAGCGCCACAAGCAGATGGTCATAGTGCAGTTGCACGCCCTCATCGTCGACCCTCCTCACGCCCAGCGTCCCGCGCTCAGGATCCGCTCCGATCACCCGTCCGATCACTAGCTCGGTGCGCTTCAACTGCGCCCTCAGCGGAACGATCACGTGGCGCGGGTCCAGTGTCGCCCCCGCCGCGCCCGGCAGCAGCGGGGTGTACAGCATGTAATTCGCGTCGTTGACGAGCGTCACCTTGACGCGCTGCCCAGCCGGCGACTTCTCCAGTGCGCGGGCAGCGTAGAAACCGCCGAAACCTCCGCCGGCTATCACGATGTTCCAGGCCACCCGGCCCAGGCTAGACAGGATGGAGCGGCCGGGTGGGTCCGGGTGCTAGTGAGGATGGCCGGCGACCTGCGCATCTGTGTGGGTTGCCGGGTTTGATCCCGGCCGAGCCACATACAGTTGCTGGACCGACACGCCGGTAGAGACCGGCGTCACGAGTCGCGCCTGGCCACACCCGTGAGCGCGAGCGACGGCCGCCACGCGCGGACGCCACGGTGTGAACGCGCCGATTCTGACCCGGACCCGTTCGCGGCGAGCGCCACGCGAGTGCGATGGCAAGCGGCTAGGGTGCCCTCCGTGAACGACGCTCTCTACACCGACGCGCTCGCCCCGTTTCTGGCCGAGGCCGAGCGCCTGCGGCCGCCCGACGCAGAGGTGATCGACGCCCACACCCACCTCGGTCTGGATGAGGATGGGCGCTCGCTGGGACTCGAGCAGTTGCTCGCCCAGCTCGATGACGCCGGCGCTCGGCGGGCGTGCGTGTTTGCGCTGCACGACCCCGAACGCCGCCCCGCCTACAGCGTCCCCAACGATCGCGTCCTCGCGTGGGCCTCAGAAAGCGAGGGCAGGCTCGCTCCGTTCTGCCGTCTGGACCCCGCCGAAGAACCGATCGCCGAGGGAGAGCGCTGCCTGGCCGCCGGGGCGCGCGGGATCAAGCTGCACCCGCGCGCCCAGGACTTCGTGTTCGACAGCCCGGAGATGCGCGCCATCTTCGCGCTCGCGCAGCGCGCTCGGGCGCCGATCCTGATCCATGCCGGTCGGGGACTGCCACCGCTCGCCGACGGGCTCGCGGACCTGGCGTTGAGCCATCCGGACGTCGTCCTGATCCTCGCCCACGGCGCGATCTGCGACCAGGGCATCCTGACCTCGCGCCTGGCCGATCATCCGGGTGTGCTGTATGACATCTCCTGCTTCTTCCCGCTCGACGTGATCGAGCTGTTCGCGCGCGCACCCGCAGAGCGCATCGTGTTCGCCTCCGATCCGCCCTACGGCATGCCCGCCACGACGCTGTATCTGGCGCTGCGCGTCGCGGCCCAGGCCGGGTTGGACGAGAACGCGACCCGGGGCGTGCTCGGGGCCACGATGGCCGACCTGCTCGACGGTCGCGGGCTGGCACCCGTCACGCCGCCGCGTCGAGGACCCTCGATCAGGCTCTCCGGGCGCCTCGCTCGCGTCTACAACTACGCCAGCCTCACGGGCCCGGCGCTGTTCGCCGGGGTGCCCGGCCAGGCGTGGGCGATGCTCGAGATGGCGATCGCCGCCTGCCGCGACCCCGAGCCCGGCGAGGTCGGCGAGGCGCTCGAGACGATTGGCTCGGCGCTCAGCGCCGCAGCCGCGCTGTTGCGGGATGCGGACGGCGTCCGCGCGGCGATCGACCTCGTCTACCGCGCGATCGTGCACGCGGCGACCGAGCTGCCCGACCCCGCCTGACAGGGCCGGACGACCTCGGCTGAGGCCCGCACGCCGTTCGCGCGAGGGACGTGCGTCACCGATCGGCCTGCAGCCACAGGGCGGCCCATTCGCCGCTCTCCCGGCGCTCGCGTTCTGACATCCCCAGCCGCCGGGCGAACGCGCTGCTGACCTCCTCGGCCTCTCCGACGAGCAGTCCGCTCGCGATCAGGTGCTCCGGCGGATGCTCGAGCGTCTCGGCCAGCTCAAGCAGCAGCGGTCGCAGGAGGTTGGCAAGCACCACCGGCAGCGCCTTGGGATCGGCGATCGGCCAGGGGTCATGGCGCAGATCGAAACGGCGGGCGTCGATCGCCACGCCGTTGGCGGTGGCGTTGTGCGCGGCCGCCGTGACGCTCAGCTGGTCGTGGTCGAGCGCCAGCACCGGGGCATATCCGAGCGCCGCCGCCGCGATCGCCAGCACCCCTGAGCCACACCCCAGATCGATCAACCCCGACCGCTCGCCGAGGGCGCCGGCAAGAGCAAGCAGCAACTCCAGGCACAACCGCGTGGTCGCGTGAGCCCCCGTGCCAAACGCCTGTCCGGGGTCGATCACGATCTCCCGCACGCCCGGGCGCTCGCTCGGGCTCTCCCAGGGTGTGCGCACGCGCAGCGCGCTCATCCGCTCGGGCGCGGGCGAGCAGATCGTGATCGGCTGATGAAAGTCGCGCCAGCGCTCTGACCAGTCATCCGGTATCTCGCTCGTGGATATCTCGACCAGCGCGTCGCCGACAGCCGCGCGCAGATCCGGCAGCACCGGCAGCTCGCCGGGCATGCCGTAGATCGCATACTCGACGACCCCTCCCGGCAGGTCGGATTCCTCGACGCCCGAGGAAACCAGTTCGAGCAGGTCCGCGAGCACCACATCCGCGTGCTCGCGGTGGATGCGCAGCGCCAGGCGGATCACGCCGCCTGGCTGCGCAGCGCTCGACGCAGCTTGGCGAACATCGACTCCTCCGAGCGCAGGTTCTCCTCGGTCAGCGTCTGGAGCAGACGGCCGACCAGCTCTCGCTGCTCCTCGCTCAGGCGGCGGGGCACCACTACGTTTACGACGACCTTCAGATCGCCTCTGCTACGCCCACCCCGCAGCGAGGGCATCCCCTGCCCTCGCAGCGTGATTACCTCTCCCGGCTGCGTGCCTGGCGGCACCTCGACCGTGGCCGTTCCTCCGAGCGTGGGCGCCTGCAGCGTCCCGCCCAGCGCCGCGAGCGGAGCCGGCACGTCGAGCGCCGTGATCAGGTCCTGGCCTTCGCGCACGAACCGCTCGTCCTCGCGGACCCTCACCAGCACATACAGATCGCCCTCGGGCGCGCCCGCCCCTCCGGCGTGCCCGCGCTGCGCGAGCCTGATCCGCTGACCGTCGGCGATCCCGGCCGGCACGTCGACCTCGATGCTGCGCCGTCCCATCCTGCGACCGCGCCCGCGGCACTCGCGGCACGGCTGCCTGGCCACGCGCCCCTCGCCATGACAGGTCTCGCAGAGGACCCTGCGCATCATCTGCCCGAACGGCGTTCTCGTGAGGGCCTGCAGCTGGCCGCTGCCACCGCAGCGCTCGCACGTCTCGATCGGGGTGCCAGGCTCGGCGCCGTTGCCGTGGCAGTGCTCGCAGCGCTCGACGACCTCAAGGGAGACCTCCACCCGCGCGCCCGTGGCGGCTTCGGTCAGATCCAGCTCGACCGCGACGGCGGCATCCTCGCCGGCTGCCGGTCCGGAGCGTCCGGCGAACGGGCTGGCCCCGCCGAAGAACGCGTCGAACAGATCTCCGATCGAGCCGAACGCGTCGAAGTTGGGGGCGTAGCCTCCCGATCTGAGGCCTTCGTAGCCGTATCGGTCATACGTCGCGCGACGCTCGGCGTCGGACAGGATCTCGTACGCCTCGGCCGCCTCCTTGAACTTCTCCTCCGCCTGCGGATCGTGGGCGTTGACGTCCGGGTGCAACTCCCGCGCGAGCTGACGGAACGCTTTCTTGATCTGCTGCTCGGATGCGTCTCGCTGCACGCCGAGCACGTCGTAGGGATCGCGCGGCATCGAGGTTCGACTCATCGCGGACCGCTCATGCTTCCGCGTAAGCGTCTTCGACGAACCGCGACAGCTCGTGCGCGGCCCTGCGCACGGTCACGATCGCCTCGGCGTAGTCCATGCGCACCGGCCCGATCACCGACACCGCGCCCAGCTTGCGCCTGGCCACGCCGTAGCTGGTCGCGACCAGTCCGAGGGAGTGCATCGCCGGAATCTCGTTCTCGTGGCCGATCCGCACGTACACCCCCTGCTCGCCGAGCGCCGTGCGCAGCACCCGCAGCAACGCCACCCGTCGCTCGAGCAGGCTCATCAGCTCGTTGATCTGGGCCGTGTCCTCGATCATGCCCGTGGAGAACAGGTGCGCGGTGCCCTCCACATACAGCGCATCCTCGCCCTCCAGGTCGATCTCGCCGAACGCGGGTGCCAGCCGCCGCAAGAACGCCACCTCTGTCGCGGACAACCCCGAATCGATCAGACGCTGATGCAGCATGCGCGCACCGAGCCCGGTGCCGACGAGCCGCTCGTTCAGGTACTCCCCCGCCCATGTCACCAGCCCCGGATCGACAGCGCGCTCGAACGTGACCATCATCTTCGACACGCTGCCGGTCGAAGTGATGATCACCACCACCACGACCCGCGGCTGCAGCGCGAGCACCTCGACGTGCCTGATGCTCGCGGTGTTCAGAGCGGGCGCCGAGACGACGGCCAGCAGGTTGGTCACCTGAGAGAGGGTCTCCGTGGTCCTGCGCACGGCCTCCTCGACTTCGCGGCGCATCAGCGAGAGCTCCAGCTGCGCTGCCTGCCCGACCGACTGCAGACCGTGGCCGGAGGCGAGCATCCGATCGACCACGTATCGCTGACCGGCGTCCGTCGGAACCCTGCCAGCCGAGACGTGCGGGTGGGAGAGGAGACCGTTCTCCTCGAGCAGCGCCAGCTCGCCCCGCACCGTCGAGGCACGGCAGTCGAGCTCTGGATCGGTCGCGATCGACTTCGACGCCACCGGCTGCCCAGTGCGCAGGTAGTCCTCCACCACCTTGCACAGGATCGTCTCTTGACGGGTCGTCAGGGCCTGCATCGACCTGATTCTAGGTGGCCCGTCACAGCCTCCCGCCGGTCACTCACAAATGCAGCTCGGCCTCCGCGTTGCGCACGATCTGCGTCTCCGCCTGCTCGGCCACCGTGTCGATGACGAGACGCCCGTCGCGCAACTCGCGCACCGTGCCCCTCACCACGACCTCCTGCTCGGGCACGCCCATGCCACGAAACTGGACCGACAGACGCTTGAGATGCTCCGGTCCACCGGCGGCTTCTGTCTGCGCGCGCGCAACCTGCGCCATCGTCCACAGCCCGTGCAGGATCCTTCCTGGCAGGCCCACCGCGCGGGCAAACTCCTCGTCGATGTGGATCGGGTTGAAGTCGCCCGAAGCGCCCGCGTAGCGCGCCGTCAGGTACTTGTCGGGCGTCACTCTCACCTCGGGAATCTCCTCACCAACCTGCAGCTTGCTCATACCCGATCACACTCCTCGCACGATGTTGGTCCAGGTGCCGCGGCACACCTGCTCGCCGCGCTGGTTGGTCGATATCGACTCGAACACGTAGTAGCCGCGCCCGTCGCTTTCGGAGATGTTCTTCACCGAGGCGGTCGTCGTGATCTCATCGCCCGCCACCACCAGCGGCCCCCACTCGAACTCCTGCCCGCCGTGCACCATCAACGCGAAGTTCAGTTCGATCTCGGGGTCGAAGATCGGCGGTCCCACCGAGGGCGCGCTGTAGACGACAGCGAACATCGGTGGCGCCACGACGTCCGTATAACCGGCGTCGCGGGCGGCCTGCACGTCGAGATGGATTGGATTCGTCTCGCCGACCGCGCGCGCGTACTCCTTGATCTTCTCCCTGCCCACCGCGTACGTGGTGGGCTCGTACTGCTTGCCGATCGCTTGGGTGTTCACTGGCACCGTATAGGGCTCCTTGACGCAGGCTGGTTGTACTCGCGAGCCGCAGTGGCGTCCGCGGCGCGCCAGTTTACGCGTACGCCCCGTCCCGGGGCGCTGCGGGCGGCCGAGAGCTCCCGTGCAGCCGAGGCAGCGGGCGCCCACTGCCAGCGGATCTGTCGCACAGGGCCGATCTGTCGCAAAGGTCTGCTTAACGCAAAACGGGCCGCCTGGGCCAACAGCGGGGACGCCGATGTGGCGTCCCCGCTGATGCGGCCATGACCGCGGCCGTCTAGAACACGAGCTCCGCATCCTCCGAGCCCGCGCCGACGCCGGCCAACTCGCGGTCCGTGCCGTGCTCGCCCGCCGACGTCCCGTCGGCGTCGAGGTCATCGCCCTGCTCGCGCTCGCGCCGCTGACCGCCAGGGCTGTCCAGGAACTGGACGGTCTCGGCGACGATGCTCACGGCCTGGCGCTTCTGCTGCTCTGCGGTTTCCCACTCGCGCCACTCCAACCGACCGTCGATGGCGACGCGGCTGCCCTTGCGCATGTAGCGGCTGACGCTCTCCGCCGGGCCTCCGTAGACGCTCACGTCGAAATAGTTGGGTCGCTCGTGATAGTCGCCGACGGCGTCTTTGCGGCTGGAACTGCACGCGATACGCAATCCGCAGACGCTCACGCCCGAGGGCAGGCTGCGAAGCTCCGGATCGCGCGTGAGACGCCCGACGAGTACGACGCGGTTGATGCTGAAGTAGGCCATTGTTAGGTCTCCATCGTTTGCGGTTGACCCCCCATCGACGAAGTTACGGATTGCTTGGGACGGTATTTTCGGGCGAGCGCTCCAGCTCCTCCTCGAGCGCCTCTCGCGGGCGGCAGGGCAGTGCATCAATCCCGACCACCACGATCCGCTCGTGTGCGTGAGCCCGGGTGATTGCCCGCTCCAGCGCACGCCCAACCTCCGGCGGGGCGACATACAGCACCCCGGCAACGGTTCGGCAGCGAGCCCACGCCCGGCAGATGTCCGCCAGACGCCGTGGCGCCTTGAGCGTCAGCTCGACCTCGACGGCCACCGGCAAGCCGGCGTCCGACTCAGCGGGCCACAGCACCAGGTCCGGACGATGCAGCAACGACTCACCGTGGGAGCCGACGCCCATCCGCGCACTCGCCACAGGGACGCCGAGCTCACGCTCGTCGCGGCGCAACTCGCGCTCGCCCATCACCCGGTGATCGGGATAGCCACGCTCCAGAGCGGCCGCGACTACCGCGCACGCGATCAGGTGACCGGCGTTCGCGGCGCTCACCCTACATGGGTCCAACCCCTGTAGACCGCACCTGCTCATGCCCGCTCGACTCAGGACATACAGCGCGGGCCGCTCCGCCAGTGCTCGCCGGCGTGTGAGCAGTCCGGCGCGCACGGCCGCCTGCAGTCGCCCGCGAGCTGCAGCGGGCGTTGTGTTCTGGCTGATCGCCAGAGCCTCGACGGTGACGGCGCCCATGCGGGCCGTCCATTGAATGAGCGCCAACCGTTTCGGCGATGGCGCAGGGACAGTACGGATCATCGTGATGATCCCTCCTTTGCGTTGATTTTTTGAAGGGGATCTCCAGGGATCCCTTGCATGCAACCTGCGACCCGCCTATCAGCGACAGCGTCGGGGCGAGAGCATCCGCGCGATGCTCACGCTGCCCCCGTCGGCCAGCCCGACCACCGCCGCCCAGGCCTGAGGCAAGCTCATGACCTGCTCGGCTCGCAGCGCGTTCTCAAAGCCCCGGGTGCGGGTGAGCCTGCCGTCGCCATGCCGGGAGGTCCTCCACACGCCCCTGGCTTCGGTCACGCCGGCGATCAACTGCGCCGAGGCGGGGACCACCTGGCGGTGGGCGATCAGCACGGACAGGTTGCCCATGATCTGCTCCAGCAACGTCTCCCGTCCCGGCACGCGCAGATCGGCGAGCTCCTGGGTGCCGAGCACGAGGCTCACACCCGCGCCACTAGCTCTGGCGAACAGACCCACCACACGCTCAGGAGCGATCGCCGAGAACTCGTCGATCAACACCAACGTCGGCTCCGGTCGCGCCTGCAGCGCCGCGACCATCGCCTGCAGATCCTGCACGATCGCCGCTCCGAGCATCTGCGCGAGCAGCGGCCGGCAGTCGGCTTCGAGATTGAAGTACACCACCGCCCCGGCTTTCGCCGCCTGCAGCAGGTCGACGCGCACCGTGTCGGGGGTCTCCGGATCCAGCAGGTCGCCGATGTCGGACTCGGCCATGATCGCCAGGCGATCGCGCACGCCCGCCAGATCGCTCTGCTGACGCGTCGTGAGCGTGTCCAGGTAATCGTGCACGCCCTGCGCGTCGGATTCGGGCAGGCTCCTGGCGAGCAGCTCGAGCCGCGCTGGGTCGAGATGGTGCACGAGCGCCCTCAGGCTGACCTCCAGTCCGGCCTTGCGCAGTACCCGCACCTCCTGACCGAGATAGCGTTGGGCCTGACGCAGATAGTGCGGCTCGGTAAAGCGCTCGCCGGCGAGCGCCTTGTCGGCGATCTCGGTCTCGCTGCCCCGCGCGTAGGGGTTGTAAACCGACGGGCCTCGCGGCGTCCACTCGACGAACGGCCTCCCCGTGAACTTCGCGACATCGTGCAACTCGCGACGCAGGTCACGATCGCCCTTGGGGTCGAGCACGATCGTACCGATGGCGCGTTCGACCGCACGCGCCGCCATCCAGGTCATCGTGACTGTCTTGCCCGACCGGGTGGCGCCGACCACCAGCGTATGCGTGCCGCCGGTCGCCCCTCCGAGCGGGATCGTCACGGCTCGGCCGTTCTGCTCACGACCGACGATCAGCCGACCACCGCGAAACCAGCTGTCCGGGGTCCTCGCGCCGCGGCGCATCTCGATCCCGCGAGCAATCCGTCGCGCGAAGTCCAGCGGGCCGCGCCGCCCGGCGGCGACGTCGGCCATGTCGGCGCCCGTCTCGACGTCTTCGCGATGCCAGCGCCGCCCGCGCACGGTCGCACAGAGCGCAGCCGCTCCCAGGGTGAGCGCGGCGCCATCGCCGAGGGCCGTGCGGGTAAGCACCACAGCGATCAATGCGGTGGCGGCCCAGGTCCAACGCAGATGCCAGCTGCGCATCGCGTGAGCGACGAGCAGCCCGAGCGCGAGCCCGAGCGCGAGATGGATCGTCCCGGCCACGAGCCGACCCGCGAGCTGTTCGACCGGCACCAATGGATTCACCGGCGATTGGGATGTGTATTCAGACGACGACATGTTTACGCCGCTCCTTTTCTGTAGGACCGGCGCGAGCCGGCCAGGTGGTTAACGAGCGACGACGGACCCGTGGGCCCGCCGTCGCGGTGTTCTCGGCGAGCCCTCGGCTCGTCAAGCTCTGGGGCGATGTGCGCTCAACCGGGGTCAGCCGAGCGGCGTGCCGCCGATGACGCGCGTCAGTGCAGCCGGTAGCCGATGCCCCACACGTTGATCACCCAGCGACCGCCGTGCTCCTCGAGCTTGCGGCGCAGACGGCTGGCGTGACTATCGACGGTCCGAGTCGACCCGCTCGATCGGTATCCCCAGACGGCGCGCAGCAACTCTTGCTTGGTGCACACGCGCACGGGGTCGGTCGCCAGGTAGACCAGCAGCTCGAACTCGAGCCGGCGCAGCTGGACGGGCAGCCCATGCACGCTGGCAGCGTGCCCACTCATATCGACCTCCAGCGAACCGACCGTCAGCCGATCCGCCGACAGGCTCATCAGCTCGACTCTGCGCAGCAGCGCTCGCATGCGAGCCCGCAACTCCAGGTAGTGCGCCGGGCGAGCCACGAAGTCATCCGCTCCGGCCTCGAACGCTCGGAGCATGTCGAGTTCACTCACGCTCGCCCCGATCACGATGACTGGCATCGACGGCGCCCACACTCGCCTCTCGCGCGCTGTCTGGCGAATCTCCTCCAGCAATTCCAGCTGCCCGCGCGAGGAGTCCAGGTCGCCGAGCACGACCAGCCTCGGCGGACACCACATCGCGCGTGCTCGCGCGTGCTCGGCGCTCCTCGCCAGCTCGGCCTGGTAGCCGTCATTCGTCATTTGCTCGACGAGCGTCTTCGCGGTCGCGGCATCTGACTCGACCACGAGGATCGGCCGTGCGCTCCCCAGCCCCAGACCGTGAGTCCTGGTTGCGGACGAAGTCGGATGCCCGGACGCCGGCGTCGGCGCGGACGCGGGGGTCGACGCGGACGCGAGCGCTCCGGCGCGAAGCTCGGGCCGAGCGAGGAGCGCGAACGCGGCGGAACCTCTCCTCATCCGAGTTCCACCTCGCGCGGACTGATTCCGAGGCCGTTGCGTGCGATCAAAGCCAACACGTCGCTGTGCACCCACGGTGTGGGCCGGCGCGAGCCGCTCTCGGGAAGTATCCCCACGCGACGAGCCAGCCAACTGGTCTCACCGCTCGTATTGCCTTTGGAGTCACGCTTGACTCGACCGCAGCGGATCGCGATCTCGCTCAGGCTCAACCCGTGACGCTCGATCGCGGCGAGCACCGTCTGACGGAGCTTGCGGTTGAGAACGATCGGACTCTCACACAAACGCTCCAGCTCACCGCGCAACACCGCGGTCGATACGTTCGCATCCTCGCGGTATCTCGCCAGCGCCCGGCGTGTGAGTCCGCATACCGGCTCGTAGCTTTCGAGCGCGCCGATCGCCTCGCGCAGACATACGGTCATAGGCGCAGCTGGACCTCCTCGGCGTGGATGGCGACGCCAGCGCAGTTCCAGTGCGGCGTTCTCCGTACGCGCCAGCTCGAGGCGATAGACGACATCCCCCTCGGCGCCTCCGCGGCGACCCATGAGGTCGGTCTCGCGACCGTATCGCCGCGACTCCTCCTCCTCCTCCTCCTCCTCCTCCTCCTCGGAGAACGGCTTGCCGATCAGGTCCTCGGCTGTCACCCTCCGACAGCGACCCCGGCTTACGTCCCGCAGGTAGTGAGCGCAGACCAACGCGGCGTTCTCGGCCGGCTCATCCACGGCGAGATGGGCCACCAACCGGCGATCGCCGAGGGTGAGCGCGTCGCGGTCGACTACGAGCACACAACCGTCCCCACAACGCCCGGCAATCACTTCTCGAGCGCGCCCGATCGCATCGATGTAGCGACCGAGTGGATCGAGCCTGCTCCTGGTCGAGACGGCGGGTCGCGAGACGGGCGCGCCACAGTCGCTATGTGTCGATCTGGCGTGCCTCGAGTGAGCAGGCGCACCAGCGTGGGGTCGGGACGCCGCTCGAGCGGCGCTTGAGAGTGAGGGCGAGATCGTCTGCGTCATCAATGCCTCCTGTCCTGAGTCGGGTTGACGCCTGGATGTCTCGCCAGCCTTGTAGATGGCCCACCGCGCTCCGTCAAGAGGCGTGGCCCGGGCGTTCGAGCGTGCCGGAACAGCCCGAGACCCCTAAGGGGTCTCGGAAGGGTGCCCGGAGGGCGATCGGATCGAAGAAATTTGGCGCGAAAGCGTCCTGTCGATGTCGCGCTCGTCGCCGATGCGCGCCTGCTGCCGTCCACAGGCCCGACGTATGACTGACTGCCTGAAGCATATGCGCCACCGAAATCGGCGGCCGGACGTGTTTATGGATCTGCCTCGAAGCTCAGTCGCAGAGTCGTGCGAGGTCGGCCGAGGGCCGCGTGCGGCTTGGAAAAGACGAAAAAGGAGAGGCGGCGATAGTAGCCGTCGACCGAGAGCCGTCAAGTCGCGATGCCATGCTGCTTGCGCTCTCGGCCGGCGTACCCCGCAACCATTGCCGCAGTTCGGCTCTGCAGAGCCGAACTGCGGATGTCGTGCGCGCAGTTGCGTGTCGCTTCGGCGTGAGGGCGACTGCGCAACACGCCTCGTGCGAGGAACGGCGACTGCGCGCTCAAGCGGGGTGACGGCATTCGGCGCGGGGCGAATGCACGGGCATTTTCGCGCCGGCTCGATCGCCGTAGAGGACTTATCGATCGACTGTCTCCCCACCGGCCGATGCCCCCGCAAGCAACTCCCGCGCCTGCACCGCGGGCGCGCGTGCCCGCGGATCGCCACGGGCAACCGACACGCGCACCTCCGGCGGCAGCCGGGGCACACCGTAACCGCACAGGCGCCCCTCATGCACGTCGCGCTCAGCCACGAATATGACTCCCTCACGCCCGGGGTACTCCCAGTCGGCGGGATACTCGCCGGCATACGCACGACAGGCGGTCAGCACCGCGTCGGCCCGGCGCGTGCACTCCCGTGCTCGGGCGCGATCGCGGCAGACGAACACGACCACGGGCAACGCCCGCCGCCGGGGACCGTAACGCTTGGTGTGCGCAGACCAGCCCGTCAGGAAATGGTCGTAGCGCTCGAGCTTGCCCGCCGCACGACCGACGGGCAGACGGTCATCGCGCTCGAGGAGCAGATCGATTGCGACTCGCCTCGTCCGCTCACCCCCGAGCGTCGATCCGCCCGCCTCGCGGCTGACGTGCTCGCGCAAACGCCCGAGGAACTCGATCGTCGCGTCTGGGCGTACGGTCTCAAAGCGCTCCACCGGTGCCCGTACGCCCGTCGCATCGGTACTCAAGAACTCGTGTGGTGCGCGCCCTCCCGGCAAGCTCAGGTCGAGCGGTCCGAGCGCCATGCGACCGTTCGGGGTGGAGCGCAGCGGCGGAGACAGCGTCGACTCTCGCGCGCCATGCAGCGTCACCGGCGGGCCGCCCAGCGCGCGCTCCAACGCCAGCGCCCACCCGACCACGTGCACGTCGTGGCGCGTCTGGCGCAGCAGCCGCTCGCCCTCCACCGGCACCGCCGAAGACGGGACCCTGGACGTCTCGACATCGCCCTCTTGGAGTGCCGTCCCCTGATCGTGGGCGTGCAACAATCGCAGACCAGCGACGGTGATCGCGTAACACATCGGCACTCCGCCACCGTCACGGCGATGGAACTGAAACCGCCGCACCAAGCCGGCGTCAGACAGCCGCTTCAGACGGCGCTGTGTTGTGGTGGATGCCCGTCCCGAATTGAAGCGGCGGTGGATCTGACTGCTAAGCACGTGGCACATGGACGCCACCAGGATGAGAATCTCCAGATCAAGCGGTTCGGGGTCCAGCGCGCGCGCTTCGAGCACGCGCTTGGCCCAGCGCACGCTGTGGGCGCTGTCGAGCTCGACCAACTCGCGGTAGCTCTCAGGAGCGACTCCCGCGCTCAGCGCAGACGGGCTCGCGACAGGCTGAGGCCTCGCGAAGGAGTCGTCCGAAACGGACCAGCATGCGGCTTCCTCTGTGAGGACGCTCGCAACAGCGGTTCGCTTCTGGGACGAGGTCGATCGGGCCGGGGCTATCGAGAAACGATCTTGGGAATGCGCGTGTGGGGCATGGTCCACATTGGGACTGTCGTTCTCGTTTGCCCTCTCCTCCGCGTTTGCCTTCTCCTCCGCCTCGCCGTTCTCTCCGGGAGCCGACGCGATTCCCGAACGATGATGCCGGCGCCCGCCATCCCAATGGGGTTGGCGCAGATCGTCGAGATACCGCCCGCCGCGCTCGGCCTGGTGAACAGCGTGCACCCGCAGGCGCTCGGGATCAACGCTCAGCGGAATGGTCTCGGCCAGGAACGGCGCCTGACGCCCCTGCGATGTGAGCCAGCTTGCGATCGCGTGGTGCTTGGGGAGGTACAGGCGAGCATCCGGATGACCGAGCGTGGGGATGCGCTCGATGCCCGGACGTATCGTGTCCGAGAACTCGGCCATCGTCAGACGCACCGCCGAGCGGGCGTCTTCGGCGGAGGATGTCGCGAAGTAGACGCGATGGGCGAACAGCGCGTCCAGCTGAGCGCGTATATCGCGATCGATCCACTGAGAGTCCGTCTGCCAGCATGCGACTGTCTCCAGGCCGGCTGAGCGCTTCAGCGCCATCGTCTCGGCGAAGCCGCGGTTGAGCACGAGCGGCGCCTCGTCCACCTTCAGCGCGACCGCCACGCGCTCGGTCTCGGGCACGAGATCCTGCTGCCGGGCGAGCGCCGCATCGAGCATGCCCACGAGCAACTGCATCAGCACAGAGGTGTTGCCCGCGCCCATCCCGCCGAGCGCGCCCTTGACGACCAGGACCTCCTGCTCGGCGATCACGCGGTCGAAGTCGACCGGCAGCGAGTCGTTGAGCAGCACCCGCTTGATCGAGGGAGAGTTGAGCAGCCGCGCGAGCTTGTTGACGGGCGCGTCGAGCTTGGCCGTGGTCGTGCTGCGAGAGTCGGCCAGCTGCGCCGAGAGCTCGGCCGTGAAGAACTCGGAGATCTCCTTGAACTCGGGCATCGCACGCAGTCTGGCGCCTACGGCGTTGCGGTACGAGTAGCCCTCCGTGCCCACCGACAGCAGCCGCGCGGCGTCCCACAGCGTCGAGGAGCGGTCATGTGCAAGCACGGCGATGATCGCGTTGCGCAAGTACCTGTCCGATGAAGCGCGAATGTCCGAATCGGTGAAAAGATTTTTTACGGCCGCGACGACGTAGTCGGCGATCACATCCGCGGGCGCGTCGACCGCCAGAGGATTGAAGCCACACGTGGGGTGGGTGAAGTCGAGCAGTGTGCACGCGCGCTCGACCGGCACGAGGCTGACGGCGGCCTCGGCGGCGTCACCCTTGGGGTCTAGCACGATCACACAGCAGCGCTCGCGGCTCAGATCCTCCGCGACCGTGGCCACCAGGTAACTGGACTTCCCCTGATCGACGGCACCGGGAACGGCGGTGTTCTGCCGGCGCATCGCCGGATCGATCGAGACGCCGCCCAGAGCGTCGCGCAGCGTGCCGGACGAGCCGTCCCCCGGTCGCATGATCCCCGGAGGGGCCGGCACGCGAGGCAAGCCCCTGCGCGCGAACGGGACGGCGGCGAAGTCGACCGACGGCAGCTGCCACAGGGCAGCGAGCTCGGTGGACGCATAGACGCCGCGGTGAAACGACGGCAGTGGATTGCCCTCGCCGCGCAGCACGCGTCTGTCGTAGAGGCCGAGCAATCCGTGGCGCACAGTGGTGCCTCGCTCCAGGAGATGGTTCTCGGAGCTGACCGCGCGCAACTCCGAAGCGATTTGCTCACACGTACGACGATCCGGAGCGATCACGCGCAAATCGGCGAAGAACAGTGGCCGATGCTGGACGTCCAGGCCACCGCGAAGCTCGGCGTCCTCGACCAGCGAGCGGTCGCGTACGATCAGGTGCTCGCGACGCTCACGCGAGAGGCGAGCCTCGTGGCGCCTGTACACGTGCTTGGCGTAGCGCTCGAACAGCATGGGTGTGGGCGTCAGAGCGAGTTGAACGAACGCCGGCTCCGAGCACGCTCCCATGGCGGTCATCAGGCGATTGACCGGCGGCTCGCGCTGGTGCTCGAAGCGATCGAGCGTGGCGACCCGCGCGATGAAACCGGATCGCTTCTTCAAGCGCAGCACCACCGGCGCCTGCAGCGGTCGCAACACCATCGACAGGCGACAGTTGGGGTAGGCGGTACGCAGTCCGGTCTCGACCATCGACTCGATCCCCGCCGGACAGCTGACCGCAAGCCAAACCGATCGCTCCGCGCCGTGGTGGACCTCGAGCGCGAGCGATGGCTGGCCCGAGAGCAATCTGCGCCACCAGCGGCGCAACAGACGCTTGTGCAGGGACTCGAACATCGCGATGACACCCTCCGCGGTGGTGTTGTCTGTGCGATAGGTCTCAACGACAAAGCGCAGGTACACCCGCGATCGCCGGGCACGCATGCGGACACACCCGAGCAGCGCCGCCGTCGAGGCAGTCAGGATCGCCAGCGACCTCGCGGCCGGCACTCCCCCGAACGGCGCCCACCGCCACCCGGCGCGCACCGACGCGCCGAGCGCGCTCATCAAGGTCCCGACCGTTAGGTGTCCCGATACCGAGCCGCCACGCGCGCGCAACACGCTTCCCAGCCCACCGTCCAGCAGCCATCCCGTCAGCGCAATGGCAATGACGAGCGCGATCAGGCCCAGAATCCGCCACAACAGAAAACGCAGCAACTCGCCTGCTTGTTCCGACGCGACCCCGACATCGGGACATGGCCGCCGGTTCAGGACCACTCCAACGGCGGTCCATCAACCCGCGCGAAACTCAAGCTCGCGCGTATAACGATCGACTGGACATACAGATGAGAGCCTCATCGAGACCGCACCGGGAGTTGCACTGGCCCCCGGCGAGCACTCGGCCGGAGTCGAAGCGCGTTCTCCGTCGCGCCGGCGCCGCGACGTGGTCGATCGCGCTGCTGCTGCTGATATCCGTCGCTGGGAGCGCACACGCAGCGACATTGACGTTTGGCAGCCCCCTGGCGGTCCCCGCCAGCAGGGACACCGCCAACGACCTCGACTACCAGGGCACCAATGTGGCCCTCCCCGGCTCGGTCTTCCACATCCCGCACGACGGCGCGGACGGCGTTCTATGGAACGTAGGACTCCCGGTCGGCGAGCCGACCGCTCCCGCCGGCGGGCAGGTGGTGAGCGTTCGCCTCGAGGGCTGCGCCAAGTCGGGCGGCCCGGCGCCGCTCACCCAGATTCACTTCCAGTCCCTGGCTCCGCTGGCGGGCGGCGGAGCGAAAGTCGAGCTGACCAGTCAGGCGTTCGATATACCCATCTGCGGCGTCGGCGGCGCGAGCGGGGCGACCGTCAGCTCCTACGATCCGATCAACCTGTGCGTTGCGCAGGGCGATTACGTCGCCTTCAACGAGGAGGGTGGCTTCGTTGGTGCCCAGAACGGGCCCCCGCCCTATCCGGCCGGCGTCCCCTACATGGTGATCGGCTCGATGGCAGGAGCCACGATGGACTCGTTCATCCGCAACAACGCAACCGGCAACGGCGCGGTGTTCTCACCCACCGATACGACCAACCACGATGGCTTCGCCGCCAACACGGGCGAGGAACTGATGCTCCAGGCGACACTCGCCACCGGCCGTGACGCGACTCCGATCTGCCCGGGCGGGACCAAGGGCGTCCCGCCGCCCGGCTCTTCGCGCGCTGCCCATCGCCATGTCTTTCCGAGCCTGACGATTCCGACCCCTCAGCTCGACGGCATGAACATTCGAGGAGTCGTGCAGGTGGCGATCTACTGCCATTCCGCCAGCAGTTGCAGCGGCACGATCACGCTGCACTCCAAGCCCCGTCACGGCTCACATCCGATCTGGCTTGGCGCGGCCAGGTTCGTGGTGGGCGCACATAGCACGGGCAAGGCACGCGTCCACCTCAGCGCGCTTGCCCGACGCATGGTCCGCAACACGGCCGGAGGGCTCGGGGTCGAGGTGACCGGTGGCCCGACCGTCGGGACGACCGCGTTCAAAGCTTCGATCGCGGTGCAAGGGGCCTGAAGCGCCCGGGCCGGCGCGAGGGTCAGCGAGGCCGGGCGGCCCGCTCTACCTCGGTGCCACGCTCGGTGAGATACCACGCGTTCGCCGCCCCCTTTACCTGACCCTCGCCCCTGTTCTCGACGAGATCCAGCTTGCGCAGACGCGTCAGGAGCTTGGAGATCTGGCCCTGATCGGCGATGCCCGAGCCCTCGGCGATCTCGCGATTGCTCGCGCCCGGGCGCCCGCCGATCACCACGAGGACGCGCACCGTTCGATAGGTGAGTCGCATGTCCAGGCCTTCGAGCGGGTCGCGACTGCCGGAACGCCTCGACCGCTTGGCCCCTCGTCGGGGCGCAGGCATTGGCCTGGCCAGCTCTTTGCTCGCCGCCCGGGCGCCCATGTAGGGGAGCACGATCATGCTCATCAGCGGCGCGAGCAGATTCGACAGCGGCACTTTGCCGCCCTCCAGCAGACGCGTATGGATCACGGCGAAGACCGCACCGACGACGCCTTCGGCGGTCACCTCAGGGGGTTCGCGAGCGGCGTTGCCGGCAGAACGTCCGCGATCGACGATCTCGGCCAGTTCGTCGAGCACGTTGGCGCGACTCTCGAGAACCCGCGTGCCGGCGCCCAGCGCCTCAACCACGCAGAGCCTGGCCAGGCCGGGCTCTTCGTCCATGAACGCCAGCAGCCGCGCCAAGCCCGCGCGCGTGCCCTCCCGCCATCCCGACTCGAGCGTATAAGCGTCGACCACGAGCGCACGCGCTCGTGCGATCGCCTCGTCGAACGCGGCCAGGAAGCAGTCCTCACGGTCGATGAACACGTCGTAGAAGGTCTTCCTCGAGACCTTCGCCCGGCCAATGACCTGAGCCACGGTCATTCGCGCATACCCCACCTCTTCGACCGCCTGCACCGCCGCCGTGAGCATCCGGCTGCGTTGAATCTCGGTCACCTGCCCGCGTGGTAGCCCGTTTGGTCCGGGGCGCAGCCGCGGGGTCGCCGCGCGCGTTTTTTCGATCGAAGCCATCTTTTCCCGCCTAATCGTCCTGTTTCGACTATGAAGTGACGCCAGCCCCAGATCACGGCGCCTGGTGGCGACGTCGCGCCCGAACAGGCGCGTTGCCCGTTCATGCACAACACAGAGGTTCATAGGTCGAAGCCCACAAGTCGAGACGCGTCTCCTACTTTTCTTATGACTGTTCGCATGACCCTCAAATCGGCTCTACGACGCCCAATGTCCGGCTTGCACAGGCGATCTGGGCGCTCAGAGCATGCGGCTGGGCGACGGCGCCGAACGCAAGCGCGGTCCGCGCCAACGGGGTCGATTTACGCTGCAAAGGGCGCGTCGACGAAGCCAGCGTCGATGCACCCGCGTATGCACGCAGTGCTACCGCATCCGGGCACGAGCATACGAGGAGCGTCGCGATGTCCGGCCTGGCGACGTTGAGGTCGACAGCACAGCGGACTTCTATACCGCCAACGGGATTCGAACCCGTGTTACCGCCGTGAGAGGGCGGCGTCCTAGTCCCCTAGACGATGGCGGCGCGCAAAAGCTCGACCGAGGCTAGCAAAGCGCCCAAGCGAGCCTGACCGAGAGGTCGACCGAAGCGGCGCGATCGGGAGCACGGGCGGACCGGCTAGTGCCCATACGGGTCGGAGTCCGGTGCGATATCTTCGCTCACCACGGCACGCGGATGTGGCGGAATTGGTAGACGCGCACGGTTCAGGTCCGTGTCTGGGAAACCAGGTGGAGGTTCGAGTCCTCTCATCCGCATCGCGCAAAAGCCCTGCAAATAGGCCTCTGTCGCTCTGTCGATCTCGGTGTGCGCTCGGCATCGCCGTCGACGCCGAGCACCACCCCGGGACGGTAGTATGGCGCGCGCTGCGCTAAGGAGCGTGAGGTCGCTGCCGATGAGTTCTGATCGCACAGCGCAACGACGGACCGTGACGCCTGCAAGGCTCCGACGCCCGGGCAAATCTCTCCATGCTCACGCTGACAACGAGATCCTTCAGGCCACCGTCCTCGCTTCTGCGAGCGCAGCGTTAAGTTCGTCGCGACAACCGTCATGGCTCAATGCGTCCCCGGCGATCGGCAAGACGACGATCTGGCCGATGGGCATTCAGGAGATGTTCAGGTCGCCTGTGCCAAGCTCGCCCCATGCTCAAGAAAACTTCGCCGTCGTTGCTGATCATCGGTCTGCTACTGGCGTCTGGCTGCGGCAGCAGCGCCACTGGCTCGTCCCACTCGACCTCGTCCGCATCCGCGGGTGGTGGAGCTGGCGCCCAGGAAAGCGGCGCTGCCTTGGCCGCGGACGCGAAGTCGGCTGCGACCGGGGACATCCCCGACACGCAGAACTTCCTGACGTTGAGGGCTTCGCGCCTGCGCGTCTCGATGCTCTATCCGGAGGGCTGGACGGTGCAGGAAACCGCGTCCCGCCTATCCATCACCGACAAGAACAACCTCGTGCGGATCTCCCTGTCCAGTGGTCCTGCGCCCACAACCGCGAGCGTCAGCTCTCAGCTGGCGGCGCTCAGGCGCTCGACGCCGGCGCTGACGGCCAGCGCACCTCAGGCGATAACGCTTGAGAGCGGACCTGCCGTGAAGGCGACCTACACCACCCGGAGCGCGCCGAATCCCGTGACGGGCAAACAGGTCACGCTCACCGTCGATCGCTATGTGCTGGCGCACGGCGGCCGCGTGGCCGTCGTCGATCTGGGCACGCCTGTGGGGGTCGACAACGTTGACGCCTACCGGCGGATGATCGAAAGCTTCAAGTGGCTGTGAAGAGCCTCTACGTCGAGCCCGCCGAGGGCGCCGAGCTCCTCCACTGGGGCGCGCTGGAGTGCCACGACGTCTTCAAGATTTACCGTTCGGGACCGGTGGAGACGGTGGCGTTGCGGGGCCTTGACCTGAAGATCGAGCCGGGAGAGTTGGTCGCGATCCTGGGACCGTCAGGCTGCGGCAAGAGCACCTTGCTCGCTCTGGCCGCCGGTCTGGATGAGCCCTCGGCGGGCGAGTTGCGCGTATGGGGCCGTTCGCTCGGGCGCCTGGATGAGACCGAGCTCGCCGCCTACAGGGCGCAGGACCTGGCGATCGTGTTTCAGAGCGATAACCTCTGGCCTGCGCTCTCCGCCCAGGAGAATGTGGCGATCTCGTTGCGACTGGCCGGTCGCGGCGACGCCGAGGCGGCTGCCGCGCAGAGCCTCGCGGCCTTCGGACTCGACGGGCGCAGATCCCACCGGGCGGCAGCGCTGTCGGGCGGCGAGCAGCAGCGCGTGGCCATCGCCGCGGCCGCGGCGAGGCGCGCGCGCCTCGTGCTTGCCGACGAGCCGACCGGCGAGCTCGATCGGCACAACGAGGAGATCGTGCTCGAGGCGTTGGAGAAGCTCTGCGGGGACTACGACAGCACCGTCGTCGTCGTCACCCACTCCGAGCGCGTCGCCGCTCGCGCCGAGCGCGTGATCGAGATGCGCGACGGGAAGGCGGTGACATGACCAACGGCGCCGCGAGCGCGGTAAGAGCTCCGACATCGCTGATCGCCTGCGAAGGGGTCGGCGTCACCTACGGGCACGGGGATGCGCGCGTCACCGCTCTTGCGGATGTCGACCTGACGGTCACCCCCGGAGAGCAGCTGGCACTGTGGGGGCGGTCCGGCTCGGGCAAGACCACGCTGCTGCACGTACTCGGCGGTCTGGTCGCGCCGGGCGAGGGCCGCGTGATGTGGAAGGCGCAGGAGCTCTCCTCCCTGGACGACGCCGCCCGCGGCCGTGTCCGCGCACGGGGCATCGCCTATATCTTCCAAGGCTCCAATCTGCTGGGCCATTTCACCGCATTTGAGAACGTGGCTTTCGCCCGTGAGGCCAGCGCCGAGGCGGTGGATGCTCAGGCGGACGGACGGGCGGGCGGGGCCTCCATCTGCTCGCCGGAGGACCTGCTCGAGCTGGTCGGCCTCTCATCCAAGCTGGACGCGCTGCCCGGCGAGCTCTCGGGCGGCGAGGCCCAGCGTGTCGCCATCGCACGCGCGCTGGCTCAGAGCCCTGAGCTGTTGTTGTGCGACGAGCCGACCGGCCATCTCGACTCCGATACGGCCGAGCGTGTTCTCGATCTGATCGAGGCGCTCCAGCGGGAGTTCTCCTTCACCCTGGTGATAGCCACCCACGACGCGGGCGTCGCCGCTCGCGCCGGCCGTATCGTCGAGCTGACCGACGGTCGCGTGATGGGAGTTACGAGCCCATGACGAGCGCCGTTATGCGCCTCGCCGTCTCCTGGCTGCGGCGCGCGCCGGGGCGCTCGTCGATCCGCGTCCTGGTGCTGGCCGCCTCGGTGGCGCTGCTCGGAGGGATGCTGCTATTCGTCGGCAACTCCCTGCGCACGGTCGCCGGCAGTGCCGTTCGCAGCGTGCCGCTCGATCTTCAGGGTCCCGTGTCCTCGTATGTCCAGGCGCGCGCGGTGGCAGGCGTTGTAGCCCGGCAGAGCGGTGTGTTGCAGGCCTCGCCGGCAGCGACCGCGCCATTGGTCGGCTCAGCACACCAAGGCCCGAACGGTCTCACCAGCTCGGGGGCCGGAGCCGTGCTCGCGGTGCCGCTCGACTATGGCGCCCACATCCATACCTTCCGCTTTTTGCAGGGCGCGCTGCGTCCCGGCGCGATCGTGCTCGACCAGCAGATGGCGGCCACCCTGCAAGCGCACATCGGCGACCGCGTGTCGCTGCAGGCTCCCGGCGGAGGCCCGCCGCAGACCTACCCGGTTTCGGGCGTGGCGCTCGTGACCGCAGCGGACGAGCTGTTCCAGCCGTTGAACCCGCAGCTCGGCCCGGCTCCCGCCCAACCGCCTGCGAACGTGGCGATCATGCCTTTGGACACCTTCGCCTCGACCCTGGCGATGCACATCCCGGCGATCGCGAATGCCGGCATCGGCGCGAGCGCCCAGCCGGGAGCGCAGACGGGCACTCAATGGCAGGTGCAGACGCAGCTCGACCCGGTGGCGCTGAGCGGCGGCAGCCCGAGCGCGGCGCTCGAACGGGCCACACAGACGCGCAACCGCATCGAGCGCACCCTGCCGGGACGCGTCCAGTTCGTCGACAACCTCTCCGACTCCCTGAATACGGCCGCCGGCGACGCGCTCTACGCCGAGACGCTCTACATCATGCTGGCGGTTCCCGGCGCGCTGATCGCGCTCGGCCTCGCGTACCTGGCTGCGCTCGGCACCGTCGAGCGCGATCGCCGCGACCTCGCGCTGCTGCGCGCGCGCGGCGCCCGCCGCCGCGACCTGCTCGTGCTCGCGAGCCTCGAGAGCGTGATCCTCGGAATCATCGCCGGGTTGATCGGAACCGCAGCGGCCTTCGGCGCCGTCTCGGCGCTCGTCAGCGGCGGAGCTCATGCAACGACGGGACGGGTGCTGCTGGTCGGGGCGATCTGCATTCTGCTCGCCAGTGCCGGGGCCGGGGCCGCGCGCGTCGGCGCAAGCGTCTCATCGCTGCGCGCGAGCGTGGCCTCAGGGCGTCGCGGGACGCGCCGCGAGGGCAAGCCGCTGTGGCAGCGCCTGTATCTCGACTTCATCTGCCTGGCTGTCAGCGGCCTGATCTACTGGCTCACCGCGAGCACCGGCTTCTCCGCGGTGCTCAGCCCCGACTCCAACCCGACCCTGTCGCTGTCGGTCTACATGTTCTTCGCGCCCGCGCTCCTGTGGATCGGAGCGACGCTGCTGCTCGTCCGGCTGCGAGGAAGGGCCCTCTCCTGGCTCATATCCAGGGCGGTACGGGGCCGCGCCGCTTCCCGCCGCGCCTTCCTGCTCATCAGCGCGGGCCGTCGGGGCGCCGCGATCAATCGCGGGCTGGTCGTCGTCGGGCTGCTGCTCGCGTTCGGCGTGAACCTCGGCATCTTCTCCGCCACCTACAACCAGCAGGTCAAGGCCGACGCGCAACTCACGCTCGGCGCCGACGTGTCAGCCACGGCGCCACCGGGCGTGGCCGCCCAGCGCAACCTCACGCGCCGGATCGCGGCGGTCCCGGGCGTCGCCGCGGCCACGGGCCTCGAGCATTCATACGCCTACGTCGGGCCGGACCTCCAGGACACCTACGGGATCGATGCCTCGTCCTTCGGCAAGGCGACCTCGCTGCGGGACTCCTACTTCCTCAATTCGACCGCCCAGCAGGTGCTCGACCGGCTGCGCTCCACCCCTGACGGGATTGCGGTCAGCAAAGAGACGATCACGGACTTCTCGCTGAAGACGGGGGATCTGCTGCGGCTGCGCGTGCTGGATCAGCGCACGGGCAGGTTCCACGTCGTTCCCTTCCACGTGGCCGGGATCGTGCAGGAGTTTCCCTCAGCGCCGAAGGACTCGTTCATGGTCGCCAACCTGAGCTACCTGGAGTCGGTGACGCACGCCGGCGGGCCCAACGTCGTGTTCGCGAAGGCCAGCGGCTACCCGCCCGACGTCGCCCGCCGGGTGGCCGCGGCCACCAGCTCCGCGGGCACCAAAGTCGACAACATCGACAATCAGAGCGCCCGCACGAGCAGCTCCATCACGACGGTCGACCTGACCGGCATCAGCCACATCGAGCAGGCGTTTGCGATCGTCCTGGCCGCCGCCGCCATGGCGCTGTTCGTCGCGCTGGGGATATCCGAGCGCCGGCAGGAGTTCGCGACGATGGCCGCGATCGGCGCGCCGCTCTCGCGAATCTCCGCTTTCCTGTGGACGGAGGCGGCGATCGTTCTGGCCGTGGGGCTGGCGCTGGCGATCGGCCTCGGCTGGCTTTTGTCGCAGATGCTCGTCGCGATCCTCCAGCACGTGTTCGACCCCCCTCCCGACACGCTTGCGATCCCCTGGGCGTTCCTCGGGGGGCTGGCGGGCGCGGCGATCGTCGCAACGCTGCTTGCCACGGCCTTCGCAAGCCGCGGGATCAGGCGCCTGCGGCTCGGAGAGATCCTGCGCGAGCAATAGCCCACCTTCGGGCGGCGAGCCCGCGCTCGTGCTCGCGCGCGCTCGGCGATACTTTGCTCAATGCCCGCCCCGCTGATCATGCTGGTGGAGGATGACCAGGAGCTGCGAGCGCTCGTCAGGCGCGGTTTGGAGGAGGAGGGCTTCGCGGTCAGCGGCGCGGGTACGGGCGCCGAGGCGATGGAGCGGATCTCCGCGCAGGCGCCGGATGCGCTGGTCATCGACGTGGGCTTGCCCGACGCCGACGGGCGGGATCTCTGTCAGGCGCTGCGGGCACAGGGGATCCAGTCCCCGGTGCTGTTCCTCACCGCGCGCGATGCGCTGACCGATCGCCTGGCCGGCTTCGGGGCGGGGGGTGACGACTACCTTTGCAAGCCCTTCTCGTTGGCGGAGCTCACGGCGCGCCTGCGCGCCGTTCTCAACCGGGCGAGTGTGGACGGCAAGGTGAGCGCCGCCGGCCTGAGCCTCGATCCGACCAGCCACGAAGCTTCGAGCGGGGAGCACAGCGTCCGGCTCACGCCCACGGAGTTCCGATTGCTCGGTGCGCTGGCGGCGCAACCCGAGCGGACGATCAGCCGCCGCGACCTGGTGCGCGCAGCCTGGCCGGACGGCGCCGTCGTGCATGACAACACAATCGACGTCTACCTCGCGCGCTTGCGTCGCAAGCTGCGCATGCTCCCCGGCGCCCCGGCGATCGCGACCGTGCACGGCCTCGGCTACCGCCTGCAATGAAGCTCCGCCGCATCAGCCTCCGCACGAGGCTCACCGCGAGCGCCGTCGCGGGCGCGGCGATCGCGCTCGCCATGCTCATCACCGCGTTCAACCTGGTGCTCGACGCGCGCCTGCGCACGGACGCGGACAACGTCCTGCGCGAGCGAGCGGCAACGGTCTTGCGAGGACTCGGCACCGTCGATGGACGCCTGTCGGTGATCGAGGCCCCCGACCAGGGCGCGATCGACGCTCGGACGTGGATATTCGCCGGGCAACGCGCACTGGAGCAGCCGGCCGGTGTCGACCCACGCAACCAGCAGGCGGCTCGCGGGCTGGCAACGACGGGATCGGGCTTCAGGACCATCGAAGCGACGGACACCCGCCTGCATGCGGTCTCGGCGCGCCAAGCCGGCCGGCTGCTGGGGACGGTGGTCGTCGGCGCGTCCCTGACGCCGTATGAGAGCACCGCCTCCTCCGCGCTGCTCGGCTCGGTCATCCTGGGGCTGCTCATGCTCGTCGCGGTGGCGGCGCTCTCGCGCTGGCTCATCGGCAGGGCTCTGCGTCCTGTCGCCCAGATGACCGCCCAGGCCGCAGATTGGGGAGAGCACGACGATCTCTCCCACCGGTTTTTCTACGCGAGCGAGCCCCATGACGAGCTCAGCACTCTGGCCTTGGTATTCGACGGCCTCCTCGCTCGCTTGGCCCAGAGCCTGAGACGTGAGCAGCGGATGACGGCCGAGGTCTCTCACGAGCTGCGTACGCCGCTGGCCAAGATCCTCGCCGAGGCCGAGCTCGCCGGCGGCCGCGATCGCTCCCCGCGGCAATACCGCGCGTCTCTGGCGCTGATCAGGCGCTACGCGCAGGACCTGCAACGAGTGCTCGAGACGCTCCTGGCCTCCGCCCGCGCCGCGGTGCCCGGCAGGACGACGGCCAGCGATGCGCGAGAGTCCGCGCAGCGCGCGATCGCGTCTCTACGCGAGACCCTCGTGGCACAGGACAAGTCCGTCGAGCTTGTGTGCTCGCGGCCGGTGAGGGTGGCCGTCGAGGCCGATGTCGTGGAGCGCATCCTCTCACCGCTGCTCGAGAACGCCACCCGCTTCGCTCGACATCGCATCGTGCTCGACATACGCGCAGCCGACGGCGAGGCAGTGTTCGAGATACGCGACGATGGCCCTGGCGTTGACCCTCGCGACCGGGAACGCATCTTCGATCCGGGCTTTCGCAGCACCGAACCGCACCCTGAAACTCATGTCGGGGCGGGACTCGGTCTACCGCTCGCTCGTCGTCTCGCACGCGCCGCAGGGGGAGAGGTGGAAGCGAGAGCTTCGAACGACGGAGGCGGTTTTGCCGTGCGGCTCCCCACCGGCTGAAGTTACTTCAAGCGGGCGGTTCGGCTCGGTCCTCCGGCAGATAGCCGGAGAGGATTCGGGACCGGCATGGAGATCCTCGTGTCACGTCGCGGATCATCTCTCCGGAGCCCGCCGACGGGCTTGCCGAGCGATCGCCTCCATGAGATTTCAAGTGAAGCTATCCTGGGTGCCGACACGTGCCTGGCTTGCATAGCGAGCAGGCCCCGTAGCGAGAGCCCGGTGTCAGTGCGAGGACTCCGCGACCGTCGGGACGCGCGCGCCGGCGGCCGCGAGCAGAGCGAGCACCTCCTCGTCGGAGACCGGGTGGAAGTCCTCATACCACGAGCCGACACCCAGCAGCTCGGGCGGAATCGTGTGGCAGACGACCTCGTCGGCCTCCTTACCGAGCATCGCGATCGCCTCAGGCGGGCCGACGGGGACCGCGACGACGATCCGCGCGGCTGCGCGCCGGCGCAATGCGCACACGGCGGCGAGGTCGCTCAGACCGGTCGCCAGCCCATCGTCGACGACGATCACCGTTCGATCTCGTACCTCAAGGGGGTCCCAGTCATCGCGGAAGCGCTCTGTCTGGCGGCGAAGCTCGCGTGCCTCGCGCTCGATGACACGGTCCAGTTGTGTCTGCGTCACACCCACGCTGCGAGCCAACGCCACGTTCAGCACCGCTGTCCCGTCTTCGGCGACTGCGCCAACCGCCAGCTCGGGGTTCCGTGGCGCGCCCAGCTTACGTACCGTCAACACGTCCAGCTGCGCGTCGAGCGCACGCGCGACCTCGACCGCCACAGGAACGCCTCCGCGCGGCAGTCCGAGGACGATCGGCCGCTCGTGCGCCAGGCCCAGCAGCCGTACGGCGAGCTCGCGGCCGGCGTGTCGGCGGTCCTGAAAGACCACGGCCTGCGCCTCTCCTCAACGGGGCTTCGGCGCCGAGATACCGTCCGCGCCGTGCTGCTGGCGCAGTCGGCGCATCTCCTCCAGCAGACCCCGGTTCTCGACGCGCAGCGCAGCCGCCTGACGGCGGGCGCTCGCCAGCTCTTGGGCGAACACCGGCAGGATGGTGCGCAGGTGCTGCAGGCGGTCGAGCAGATGCTCGCGATCGGTCATCCCCGCTCCGCGGTGGGAGCCGGCGCGCCGTACGGCGGCACCCTCTCGGCCCGATGGGAGATCACGCGGCGATACGGCGACCCTCGCGGGTGACACTGTCAATCCTCCTGGCTCGTTGCTCGATGAACCACATCCTCGCGCTCGCCGGCGCTCGCATCATCCGAGCGTCTCACTGAAGGGCGCTCGGTAGTCTCTACTGAACAACCCGTGCGAGCACATCCGATATGGCCCTCGATCTGAGAGCATCGAGCCATCATGGACGCCCAGCCGCAGCATGCCGGCCGTCATCACCCCGCGCACACGCCCACCACGGCACGTGGTGGCGACGCCGATGGTCCAGGCAGCATCAGCCTGCGGTCGGCCGGCGCGCATCCCTCCGAAGTCGTCCTGCGCCCGCTCGCCGGCGGCGATGAGGACGAGCTGCGTCGCATCCATGTGACCGCGGAGGTCGCGCGCTGGTGGGACGCACCCGCGGAGAGCTTCCCCTGGGATGAGCCCGATTCGACCCGGCTGACGATCGTCGTCGACGGCGCGATCGCCGGTCTGATCCAGTTTCACGAGGAGCTCGAGCCCAAGTATCGCCACGCGGAGATCGACCTGTTCCTGGATCCGGCCCTGCACGGTCGCGGACTCGGCGCCGAGGCGGTGAGGCTCCTCGTCCGTCATCTCATCGACGATCGTGGGCACCACCGCATCACGATCGACCCCGCGGCGACGAACACCGCGGCTATCCGTGCTTATGAGAAGGTCGGGTTCAAGCCCGTCGGCGTCATGCGTCAGTCCGAGCGCGACCACGACGGCGATGGATGGCATGACGCTCTGCTGATGGAGTTGCTCGCCGAGGAGATCTGACGTTCCGGCGTCTGCGACCGTCTCACTGCGCCCGCCACGTGGCCGTCAGGTCGTGCAAACGCGCACGGGCGCTCTCAACGATCCCCGGAGCCGTCCGGACCGCCGTGCACCCCGGCGAACAGCTCGGCCGCACGGACATCGAGCGCCGCCGCGAGCTTGAGTATGTTCGTCAGGCTCGGGTTGCGTGTCCCCCGCTCGATGCCGCTGATGTAGGTCCGATCCAGGCCGCACTGCAGCGCCAGGCTTTCTTGAGAAACCCCCCGACGGCTGCGAATCGCGCGAATCGCCTGACCGAAGGCGGCGTGCGCCGGTGATCGAATCGTCATGCCCACAGCTTTCCGCCTTGATGACTATTAGTCTATGGACTATCGGTCACACTACCGTCAGATAGGCGCCCCGGCGCGGCGGCCACCGCCCGGGGCACGGCACGGAAGGAGCACTCCCATGCAGGATCAAACTAAGCAGATATCCGGCGACCGCGACCGCCCGGTTGAACGAGCGATCGTGTTGCAGGCTCTCCGCGACGATCACGACGACGATTGGGCGCGCGTCGAGCTGGCGGCCGAGCTCGGCGGCGCGGACCCGATCGCGATCCGTGAGGCCCTGACCAGGTTGGAGGGCGAGGGCGTGATCGAGTTCGCGGGCGAGACGGTGCGAGCCTCGCGCGCGACTGTGCGCTTGCATGATCTGGAGATGATCGCCATCTGAGCCCGGCTCGCCCGGCTCTTCGGAGCGCTCGAGAAGACCGCCGGCGCGATGTGCAGCCGGCGGCTCCCGCGCAACACAGCCTCGGAGATCCGGTACAGCGCCTCGCGCGGCTGTCAGGCCCCGCGACCGGCGATGTCGCGCGCTCAGCCCGGCGCGACGATCGAGCCGGGCGGCGGACGTCCGGAGATCGCCGCGCCGCCGCACTCGCGCACGCAGCGGCGGTAGACGCCGTGAAAGCCCAGCAGTTCGGGGATCGTCACGAAGCGATAGCCGCGCGCGCGCAACGCCCGGATGATGCCCGGGTAAGCCGCCAGCGTCTGTCCGCGCGGGCCGCCGCCGTCGTGAGAGCACGATCGAGCCGGGGCGAACCTGGGCGAGCACCCGCCGGCGGATCGCCGCCGCGCCCGGCAGCGTGTAATCGCCGGGGTCGACCTCCCAGGTGATCGTCGCCAGACCGAGCGCGGCGGCCGTGCGCACGACCGAGCTGTCGTAACGTTCTTCCTCGAGATCGACGGGGTCGATGGCGATATGAAGGGGCTGTGGGCGGGATACGATTCGGTCAATAGGAAGATCCGCAATGGGTATTATCGGTTCCGCCGTCATCTCGATGTTGCTGTACGTCCAGCTCACATCAGTGAGGCCGCTCGAGTCTGCGCGCTGCTTGGAGATTCCCTCGGTGAGTTCTATGTCGATGTCGAGACTGTCCGTGAGGCGATTTCGGAGACGAGCGACGCGACGTGCCTCGTTTCGGTGAACACTGACGGCCAAATAGTGGGTGCGGAAACCTTTTACCTTCTTAACCGAGTCATGTTTACCCGTTTCTTGCCGGTAGGTCAAGAGGATCTCCCAGAGCAATTGCGGGTATTCCGCTTCAATGAATCGGTGGGCCTGCTTCGCAGCATCGCGGTGCGCTCCGCATATCGTGGGCGCGGGATAGCCACAGAGCTCGTCCGGACAGGCCTCGCGTGGTGCGCCGAGCAGGACGTAACAGCGCTGTTGGCGGTGGCCTGGAGTCCGCCGGACGGATGTCAGCTCGTCGGTGTGATGGCAGTCACGCGGTTTGAGCACATCACGACGGTCGCGAACTATTGGACCGCGGATAGCAGGATCAATGACTACGTCTGTCCGGTATGCGGCGACGTCTGTATCTTCAGTAGATCGCTGGACGAGGCGCATCCGAGCCGCTGAGTCATTGACTCCGAGATGCGTCTCGCTCTGCGCTGCCTGTCATGCCTCTCATGCGTCCCACCTCGCTTCTGTCCGCGTTCTCGCGCCCCTTCGTCCTAACGGAGCCTGGAGCCTCGTCGTTTGGCTGACCAACGCGACGGGCAACGGCCAGCTCCGCCAACGCGGCGCACACGACGCTCACAGTCCCGGCACGCAGCTCCGGCGGTGGTGTCGTGGAGGCCGATGGCATAAAAGTAGGCGCTATGGACCTGCCAGCCCACATCGGGATCATCCGTGACGATGTAGTGCTCGCTGACGGCGAGTGTCAGACGACTTACGCCTCGCAGTGCTAGGGCATCGTTGCCGGCCATGATGAGCGCGTGTGGAACGGCGGACGGAGCATAGCCGCCTCCGACATCAACGCGCCGTCGATAAGCCCCGCGGGCTCAACTGCGAGCTCGCCAGAGAATCAGACCTGCGGTTATCGCCAGCAGGACACTCGCCAGAACGGCGGCTACCTGCCGATTCTCGGACTCACCGAGAATCACGCCCGATGTTCCCGTAGATAGCACCGATGCCTTTGCTCCGGCCGAGAGCACCGAGCCGAGCGATCCGGCCGAGCCGATCGAGAAAGCCGAGGCGAACGATCCGATCGAGCCGATCGACAGCGCTGAACCCACCGAGCCGACCGACAGAAAGGAGCCCATCGAGCCGACCGAGAGAAACGAGTCATCCGACCAGAGCGACAGTCCTTCCACGCGACCATCATACCCCGGCTGTCGCAAGCAGCGATTGAAGCTACGCGGCAAACAGCCCTAGCTGCTCGGTCTCGCCAAGGGCTTGAGGGGCTCGATCCGCCTGGGGCGCAGTGCGAACGGGATGACGTTCGTCGTGCTCTCCCAAGCTGCGCGCAGCTCTGCCTCTGCGATCTCCTCGCCGGTGAGCGGCACGCCCTTCGCCTGCAGCTCTTTGAGGACCTGCTCAAGGGAGATCGGCTCCTCGCGCTCGTCCATGAGCTGCCCGTTCGCCGAGTTCGTCAGGGATGAATGGTGGCCAAGGTATGCCGTGCCGAATCTGGAGCCCTCAACGCGCCGCCGCTACTTCGAAGTTTGGGGGACACACCTTCTGCCGCGCGTCGGCGACTACCAGCTGCGCGAGATCACCCCTGCTTTGATTGAGGACCTGTGTAGCCAGTTGGAAGAGGTTGTCCCGTTCGCTGTAGAGGTCTGCGGTGGCGGTCCGGGTGTGATGGTTACACAGTGAAGGTGATGGGAGTGTCCTGCGGGGTCGTGGTGTGAATGAGGACGCGCTGTGCAGGTGCTCGCCGCGCTGCGAGATCGCGTTCGACGGCGTGTGCGAGCTTCGCGAGGTCTGAGTAGCCGACGACCTTGCGGAACTGGGTCTCGGCCTCGAGCATCCCGGCGGCCGTCCAGCGCAGGCACATGTCCCCGGATTGCCAGCGCTTGACGTTGCGGGAGCTGCGGCGGATGATCTCGATCATCGAATCGATCGGGTTCGTCGAGGCCGGGGTCTTCTTCAGCCGTCCGCGGATCCCCAGGCGAGTGAGGATGAGGGTCTCCTCCAGCCCCTCGTTCAGGGACGCGGCGGCACCGGGATGGGAGTGCTCCAGCTCGCTGGCGAGGGCCCGCAAACCTTCCAGCGCGAGCTTGTGATTATCGCTCGCCCACGCTCGCCGCAGGCGCACCTTCACCGCGGGTCGGTCGCGCTCGGGGAGGTGATCCAGGATGTTGCGTTCCTTGTGGCGGATACAGCGCTGCACCGGCACCGGGCTGAAGACCTCATCGACGGCCGCCCGCAGTGCCTTTGATCCGTCGAGGACGACGAGGACGCCCTGCTCGACGTCCAGGCCCCGGCCGACGAGGTCGGCGAGGAGATGAGCGGTGACGGTCTTGTTCTCCGTCGAGCCGTCCCACAATCCCAGCGGGAGCTTCACGCCCCGTCGGTGCTGACACCCAAGGCGACGATAGCAGCAGCGGCCCTTCAGCTCGATCCCGTCGACCATCAGCGCCGCGAGACGCACGTCCGCGAGATCACGGCTCATCAGCGCGTCCAGGCGCTCCCGTGTGCGGCCGACGAACTCGCGGCTGACCGCTGACTTCGACGCCGAACGCTCACCAGCGATCACCTGCTCACCGACGGGCTCACGCGTGCGGGTGAAACACGGCGCGCGAGACACCGGCGAGCATCTGCTCCAAAACGACACGCGTCAGGGGGTCACGGTCAGCGAAATACTCATACGTCTCCAACGGCACCTCGTGCTCATCGTCGGCGGTACGAGCCCGTGGGCGCTTCACCGCGACCCGGCGGCCACCCAGGGTCACCTCGCCGTCGGTGTGGCCGTGACGCACCGCGGTGCGCGCCGGACTCTTGGCGTGCTTGGGGCCGACAACCTCATCCAGCTCGGCCTCCATCATCTCGCTCAGCACCCCCAGCCCGACACCCACGCTGAGCGCCAGCAGTCCGTCCTTCGCAGTGCCCGCGAGCTCTCCCAGCGTCCTGCACCCCCGGCGGCAAAACCCTCCCTGGGCGTGCGTCCTGCTCCTGCTCAACGGTCTTCATGGCGATTCCTCCCGTCTCGATGGACTTGTTTGCACTCGCCACGGTCCCAACGGGACCGGACGAGGCGGGAGAACCACCACCTACAAACTCCTACACGCCACGGGACAACCTCTCGCCGACCGCGTTCAGGACAACCGCGCCGATCAGCTTCTCGCTCGACGGGAAGGGGGCCTCGGCCAGCCGTTCGACGAGCGCGGACGTGTCCAGCGCCTCTAGCTCGTGAACGTCCTTGACGTTCATTGACTCGAACGATGTCTGTGTCGGCCCGTCCACACTCATGAAGCTAGCTGTCCGCACGGACAGTAGCCTTCGATCAATGCGCCGGCACCTAGCCTCGGGTCTGTGTTACACCAGCCAGATGCTCACGACGGTGATGGCGGTCCTCAGCGGGCTCGGCGTGACCGTCGCGATCATCGCGCTCGCGATCAATGGCACGATCAGCGTCGTGGCCGCGGTCGTGATCTTCTTTGTCGGACTGCCCCTGATCGAGGGCGTGGCCTACCTCGTGACGATGGGACTCGCGATGGCGATGGTAGGCACCGCAAAACTCTTGGATAGTCGGGCCGTGACCGAGTGGCCGGACCGGCAGGAGAGCTACTGACAACCTACGCTTCTTGCGCCACGGCTCCGATGTCGGCTCTGCCGCATAGGATCGTGGAGGTGATCCTCACGCAGATAGCCGCATGAGCCCGAGCAAGGCTCGCTCTTCTCGTTCGCCAGCAAGACCTGGCAGGTCGTCGTATACGAAACAGCGGGCGGGAAACGCCCAGCGCTCGAATACCTCGGAGGAGCGAAGGTCCCGGATCAGCCGCGACGCGAGCTGTTGCTGACCGTTCTCGCGGTCGTGCAGATGGGGCCGTTGGAGTTCCCCACAGGCACGACGCGCTGGCGGCTGATGCACAAGCCTTCCAAGAAGGCCGACGTGGATATGAGCGGCATCTTCGAGGCTCGCGACCAGCATAACCGCGTCCTCTACCGGCTGTTCTGTTTGCTCGACCGCAAGGCGCCCGTTCACGGCCCGGCGGTCGTGCTTCTCGGCGGCGGCAGCAAGCCCAACCGTACAGAGATGCCCCAACGTGTCTATAAGACGATCGACCGCTACAGAGATGACTATCTCGCGACCCGCCGTGTCGCGAATCTCAAGACGTGGCCGGAGTGGTGGCCACAGCCGTGCAGTTGACTCCCAGGATTCGTTCTGCGTAGCTTTCATGCTACGCTTAGTGGGACCGCAAGGAGATCGTGATGAAGCAAACCGATCAGAGCGCCGTCTTCGCTGACTTTCTCAGCAAGACCTACACCACCGATGAGGAGCGCGAGTCCTTCGAGCGCGACCTCGCAAAGCTCATAGCCGCCGCGAAGCTCTTCAAGCAGCTGGAGGACATCCGCGAGGCCAAGCAGATGACCAAGGCCGAGGTCGCACGCCGCCTCGGCGTCAAGCGGCCCGTCGTCTCCCGGCTGCTCGCCGGCAAGAGCACCGTCCCCAACCTGGGAACGATCGCCGACGTCGCCGATGTCCTCGACGTCTACATCGACCTGCGCATCAAGCCCCAGCCCCGCAACGGCAAGCGACACGCCGCCATCGAGGTCCACGAGGCCGCGGCCTGATCCCATACATACTCGCTCGACGGACCGATGCTCACGACCACATCTGGAGAGCTCATGTGGGAAGTATGTGGGGAAACAGCCTTTGGGCCCCTCAGCCAACGAACCCAACACAAAAGCCCCGTAAACATGGGGCCAAATGCGATGGGCGATACTGGGCATAGCGCGAACCGGGCGGATGGCGCCGAGTTTGAGGGTTGGGCGCTGGACGTTGGAGCGTAGGCCCGCAGTGGCGAGATCTTCACCCCAGGATCGGGCTGTCGCCATGAAATTCCGGCCGCTTCGTGGGCGATGATTGGTCGTGGCAAAGACCAAGCGCACGCAGGATGATCGCTGGCAGCCCGTCTTCTACGAGACGACGGGCGGGGAGCGCCCGGCATGGGACTTCCTCACCGCCAAGAAGACGCCGATCGATGTTCGGATCGAGCTGCTGACGACCGTGAGGGCCGTGCTTCAGGTCGGCCCGCCGAGGTTCCCCACCTCGACGCAGCGCTGGCGTCTGATGCATAAGCCGGCCAGCAAGAAGGAGTCGATCTCAGCGGCATCTGCGAGGCGCGCGACAAGCACTCCAACAAGCTCTACCGGCTGTTCTGCGTGGTAGACCGAAACGCGCCGGCACACGGACTCGCACTGCCATCGCTGGTATTGCTCGGCGGCGTGGTCAAGCCCGCGCGAACAGAGGCGCCGCAGTCGGAGTACCGGCGGATCGACCGCTACCGCAAGGACTACCAGGCGACTCACCGCGTCGCACTCGGACGCGGCGGCGCCGAGTGGTGGCCGGATGTCGGCGTCGATATGTCATAGCTTCTATGCTACGATCTACTCTCCCAAACTGAGGTGACCGAGCTATGCACAAGTCCAAGGAAAGCGCCGTCTTCGCCGAACTGCTCGCTGAGAGCTTCCCGACCGCCGAGGACCGCGCCGCTCACGAGCGCGAGGTCGCAAAGCTGGTCGCATTCGCCGAGCTGCTGATCGCACTGGACGAGGTTCGTGCAGGCAGCAAGATCTCCAAGGCCGAACTGGCGCGTCGAGTCGGCGTCAAGCCCTCGGTGATCTCGCGGCTGCTGGACGGCAAGGGCCGCAACGTGCAGCTGGACACCGTCGCCGACGTCGCCGACGCGCTCGACGTCTACATCGAGATGCGCGTGCGTCCGCAGCCGAAGGGCAAGCGGGCACGGCACGCCCCGATCGAAGTCCTAGCCGCGTAAAACAGTAGCGAGAGCACTGGGAAGTGCACCCGCACGAGCGCTTGACACGACAGAAGTTCGATCGGTAGGGTCGTGTCTTGTCCTCTCCGTCTTCTTCTGCTGCAAGCGTCGAGCGCCTGCAACGCGGCACGTTGAGCGAGCCGGCGTTGCGCGTCTGCCGTGCGCTGCTGGCGCTGGCGGTGCTCACGGCGATCGGCTACGACGTGGCGGCAGGACCGGGTGTCAGCGACGGCGACTACTTCAGCTATTTCACTGTCCTGAGCAACCTGTTTGCGGCGGCGATGCTTCTGTACGGAGTGCTCCGCCCTGCGCGTGAGCGCTCTGGGACAGTCGAGCTGCTCAGGGGCGCAGCGGTCGTCTACATCCTGACGACCGGGATCGTGTACCTGGTGCTGCTCTCCGGGAAAGCTCCGGCATACCCGTGGGTGAACGCGATCCTGCACTACCTGATGCCTGTGACGGTGACACTCGACTGGCTGCTCGACCCGCCGCGCGTGCGCCTCGATCCCACACGGACGGTCGTGTTGTGGATGGCTTTCCCGGTGCTGTACATCATCTACACGCTGGCGCGCGGCGCGATCGTGAACTGGTACCCGTACCTCTTCGTGAACCCACACCGCAGCGGCGGCTACCTGCTCGTCGCGGGCGACTGCCTAGCGGTCGGACTCGGCATCGCGGCCCTCATCGCCACGACAACTTGGGCAGGCAACCGTCGCCGCAACACGCTTGGCCAGCAGCTTCTGAGCCCTGGCACGTAGCCACAACGCGCGTTTGTGGAAGCCGCACCCATGCCGTGCGGTCTCGTGCACAGGACTACCCGGCGTTGCGCTCGCTGTCTTCTGCCGCGGAGAACGCCGGCATGACCTCCTGCGCGAACCGTCGCAGCTGCTCCTTGCCGCCAAGCACTGTGAGCAAGACATAGCGAGCGCCCTATAACCGCTCGCTGCAGGGAGTGGATGCCGGTGCCTACGACCGCGTTTTCCTCCAGAGCGATAGCGTCATGCCAGTTTCGGTCGCGTCCCGGAGCTGCTGTAAGTTCGCCGTGGCTCGGGTTCCTGGTGGTGTTCAGTTTATGCGGCGCTTATCTCCTCGGGGGTTGTTGGTTCGTTGCCTTCGTATTTGATCCGCTTGAGGCGTTGGCGCTCGAGTTGGGTGAACCTGACGCCGTTGGTGGCGTGCGTCATGTAGAGGTCGAGCACCGCCCAGACGAGCGTCAGGCAGCTGGTCTCGCCGGGGAAGCGGCCGATCACCTTGGTGCGCCGCTTGACCTCGCCGAGCGATCGCTCGAGCAGGTTTGTGGAGCGCCAGCGCCGACGGTGTCTGGTTGGGTAGCGCAGGTGTACGACGAGCGCGTCGAGGTCATCGGCGAGGCATTTGGCCGCGGCGGTGTAGCCGGCCTTATCGAGTTCCTCGACCAGGGCCTTGAGTCGTTGCTTGCCGTCCTGCTCGTTGATCGCCTCGTCAAGCGCCTGCCAGTACGCTGCTCGCACGCGCTCGCGTTCGCGCTCGGGCAGCTTCGCCAGCAGGTTGCGCACGCGATGAACGGCGCAGTGCTGGCGATCTGAGGCTGGCCAGCACTGCTCGACTGCCTTGATCAGCCCTGGCGCGCCGTCAGCGACGATCAAGAGCGGCGCGCCCAGCCCGCGGGCGATCAGATCGCGCCCCAGGGCGAGCCAGTCCTCGTGGGACTCGCGCATACCCAGCATCACTGACAAAAGCACGCGCTCGCCCTCCTCGGTGAAGCCCCAGGCGACCAGCACGCCCTCCTTGGGCCCGTCGGGCCTGACCGACAAAAAGACCGCGTCTAAGAACAGTGCGGCGAGGTGGACGTCGTAGAGGTCGCGGCGCTTGAACGCCTCAAAGCGCTCACGGAGCTCCTCACAGATCCGTGATGCGGTCGACTTCGAGAGCTTCCCGAGACCTGCCTTCTCGCACAGCGACTCGATGTCGCGCATCGACAGGCCGCGCACGAACGCGCCGATCACCATCGCCCGCAGCGGCTCGGTGCGCAGCAGCTTGGCTCCCCTCGGGAAGAGCTTTGAGACGAACGGCTCGGCTGCCTCTCTGACCTGCGGGATCTCCACCGACAGCTCGCCCTCGGCGGTCTGCAGCCTGCGCGGGCGAAAGCCGTTGCGCTCGCCCTCGGCGGTCTGCAGCTTGCGCGGGCGAAAGCCGTTGCGCAACCCTGACTGATAGTTGCGCAGCCCTCGCTGATAGTCGTCTCGCCGGTCATACCTGGCGCGCCCGAGCCAGGCGTCGAACTCGTCCTCGACAGCCCGCTGGATGATCAATCTGGCGCCGAGCTTGGCGAGCCCGGACAGCGACTCCCGCGGGTTCTCACCAACTCCCACGGCGAGCAGCTCATCGATTTGCTCTTCTATTTCCGCCGACGGCGGTACCGTACGTCTCACGGCGTAGGCCTCCTTCTTCGTCTTTGCTGGACTTGAGGGAACCTACGCCGTCGCCTTCATGGCTCCGGCTTATTTACAGCACCTTTGAGACGCGACCACGCCTCGCGAGCGAGACCGCCGAGTTGGACGACCTTCGAGCGCGTCGAACGAGGGCCGGCACACGCCCGCTTGCGCCAGGCGATCACCGCGCGCAAACGCAGTCCTCGTCCAACGCGCAAGCGACCGGCGGACCTGATAATGCGCTCGCAATGCTGAGCGTGCGGTCGTGTGGTGACGGCGTCTATCGCGTCAGCGCGCTGCCTGCCGCCCCAGCGTAGAGCTCTGCGGCACGCCAGCAATACCAGGCAGCTATCGAGCGGTAGGGCCGGTAGGGCTCGCCAAGCGGCTGAAGGGCGCGGGCGCTCGGCATCGAGACATTCCACGCAAGGCCGTAGCCGCGTCGAACCCCGAGGTCGCCTGCCGGCCAAACATCGAGGCGACGCAGTTGGAACAGAAGGAACATGTCGGCGGTCCAGGGACCGATTCCTCGAACGGCTGTCAGGCGAGCCGCTACCTCCTCGTCGCTTTGCCGACCGAGTCCTCTCGGGGACAAAACCACTGTCCCCTCGAGCACCTTGGTCGCCAGATCTCGTAGGGAGGCAGCCTTGTTCGCCGACAGCCCGGCCGCTCGAAGAGTCTCATCGGGAAGAGCGATCAGCGCGCCGGGCCCTGGGTCGCCGCCAAGCACCGCGAGCAGTCGGCCATGAATCGCAGTCGCCGCTGGCGCCGCAAGTTGTTGGTAGACGATGGCGCGCACCAGTGCGGCGAAATGCGCCTCGCGAGGGCGACGGATGCGGGGCGGACCTGCCTCTGCGAGCAGTCTGGCGATGACCGAGTCACGCGCCGCCAGGATGCGGGCTGCCTCTGCGTGGGACACTCGACGCCTGGGCTGATGCTCGGTGCCCACCCGCTCGAAACCACTGAGCTCTCGCTCGTCCGAAACCTGCGTCGCAGGAGTCTCCATGCGGCTGAAGTCGACCCGGCCGCCGCGTATCGGCACCCCGTCTTCACGTAGGCGCGCGAGCTGCGCTGCGCCCACGGGGAGGCTGCCGTCTGCCCGCACGACGCGGTGCCAGGGGACATCGACATCGGCCGAGTCGTCCGTAGCCGGCCGGTAATGCTGTGCCAGTAGGCGCCCGACCAGGCGAGGTGAGGAGGGATCGATGTCGCCGTAGGTGCACACCGAGCCCTTTGGGATCGCGCGTACGCGAGCGATGATGCGATCGGCCCGCGAGGTCTGGGTTGTGGTCTGCGTGGTTCTGCCAGGCATGACTGGTCGCTCACACAGTCGGCAGCATGCCGCCGTCGATGATGTGCTCGGCTCCAGCGATCGCGGCGCCAGCTCCGGGGTGCCGCCGCTAACGAGAGCGTGCCTGCCGAGGGGGTCGTCGCCAATCTGGGCTGGTGAGCCGGCGCTCATGGCGCAATCTTCAGGTGGCTAATCAGGTCGCCGACGACGGTGAAGTCGAAGTTCAGGTTGGCCGTGCCGCCGGGGAAGTTCCCATCGAGGCGGCCGGTAACCCGGAAGCGATTGTCGCCGAGCGGCTTCTCGCTGGTGACGGTCACCGTGTACTCGTATTGCGAGGCGGGGCCAGTCTGCCAGTCGCGGATCTCCCGGACGCCGCGGCGCTCCTGGCCCTCATCGATCACAGTGGCGTCATCACTGAACAGCGCGACGATTGCGTTGATGTCTCGGTCGCTGTCCGCCTCGAAGTACCGCCGCACGACGTCCGGAGTGGAAACGGACATGACTCAATCTCCTTGTCGGTTGTAGCCGGGGATCGCCTTCATGTAGATGATACACGGACCTGTATAGCGCTACAATGGCCCGGATAGCGATGTGCGAGACGGCGCTATCGTCAGACCATGACCCCGAGTGCACCATACGTCGGCGTCGACAAGGCAGGCGCCCGCGACCGACTGCTGGTCGCCGCAGCCGACCTGCTCGACGCCGCCGGCGGGGGCGAGGTCTCGACACGCTCGATCTGCGAGCGCGCGGAAGTTCAGGCCCCGACCCTCTACCACCATTTCGGCACCAAGCAGGGCCTGCTGGACGCTGTGATTACCCACGGCTTCAAGCAGTTCCTCGCCGAGCGTCCAGACGAGAGTGTCGCCGAGGACGATCCCATTTCCGCGATCCGCGACGGATGGGATCTCCATGTGCAATACGGCTTGGAAAACCCCAACTTCTACACGCGCATCTACGGCCGACCCATCCCAGCGCAGCCGTGCGGGGTCGTTTCACAGGTCGAGGCAATGATCCTCAACGCGCTTCAACCAGCAGCCCGCGAGCGCCGGCTGCGAGTCGCGCCGGAGCACGCGGCGCGGCAGATTCTCGCTGCCAGTACGGGTGTCGTGCTGACCCTGATCAGCCAGCCGGCTGAGGACCGTGATCTCGCGCTCTCGCATGACGTGCGTGGTGCGATCCTCGAGCGCATCACCACCTCCCCCTCAGAACGCCGCAAGACAAAGGGAGACGAGCAGGCCACGGTGGCATCGGCAGCTATCGCTCTCGGCGCCGCACTCGCCGAGCCGCCGCCGAGTCTCGCCGAGGGCGAGCTCGCCCTGCTTCGGGAATGGCTGCGACGCCTGAGCCTGAACTGAACGCTCCAGTCCAGGCATGACACCATCCCTCCGCCCGGCGCTTTGGTGGCCGAGCGAGCGTCTGAGCGAGACCCTCGCTCACGCTCGGATTGGACGAGCAACGGGCCTGACGGCCGGCCATGCGAGCACGCCATATCGCCAGGTGTACGGAAGCATGCACGCCGGGTTAGCATGGGTTGAATATGAGTCGCAGCGCAGAGCCGCGTCGCGCCGGGCGGGCAGGGTTGTTGCTCGTCACATGTGCGCTCGCGTGGGTGCTGATCGCCGCCGTGGCCATCGCGGCACCGGTCGTGCCGGTGACGCTCGTGCCCTCGCTCCCGGAAGGGAGATTTGACTCGCTGTCGATCGGCATGGGGGATCACGGCGATGCGGTGGCGAGCTGGCGCGCGCTGGAGTTCGGGCAGGGCACTGTGCGTGTCGCTCATGAGCGGGCGGGTCGATCTCGATGGGCCATCAGCCCGCCGCTGGCCGCAGGCGAATCCGCGCGGTTGGCTGTCGATGGTCATGGGGACGCGGTCGCAATCTGGACCTCGAACGGCGCAGGCCCCGTCCGTGAAGGGATCAGTCATCTGGAAGCCGCCGTCAGACCCGCGGGGCTCGGCCACTGGCGCGCGCCAACTGTGATCGCCAGACTGCAACCCTGCGATGGGTGCGAAGCGATGCCGAGTGTCGTCATCGGCGCGGGTGGCGAAGTCCTGGTCGTGTGGTTGGAAGGCTCAGAGGAGGAACCCGATACGCCCTTGGCTGAAGAGCCCGGTCGGGTCATCGAGACTGTGAGCGGGTCGGTTCAGACGGGGCGTTTTGGTCCGGCGGTGGCGCTGTCGCGCGCCACGGATTTCTCTAGAGCGCCGCGGGCAGCGCTTGACGGACGTGGAGACGTGGTGGTGGTGTGGGAAGTCTTCGTGCGAGGCGAAGGTCAGGCGATCGAGGCTGCGTGGCGGCCGTCGGGCGGGGGATGGCGTCCCTCGATCACGCTCGCGCACGGCAACGTAGGGCTGAGCAGCCCGCACGTGGCGATCGACGCCGAGGGGCGCGCCGTCGCCGTGTGGGAACAGGCACGCGCATACCCGGGCCCTCGAGGAGAATCGCGACCATCGGCAATTCGATCGGCGTTCGGCGATGCGTCCGCGGCGAGTTGGGGAGCCGCGCAAGACCTGTCGTCGCCAGGCGAATCTGCTAGCAACGCTCAGCTCGGCTCCGCCCCGACGGGCAGGATCGTTGCCGTGTGGGAACGCGACAGCCGGACGAGTAACGCTGTCGTTGCTGCCATCGGGTCGATCCCTTCAGGTACCTGGTGGCCGCAAACGACCGTCGCGATGTGGGGCCACGTCGCGCCGGCCCTTCGCGTGTGTCGCGGGGGTGCCTGTCCCCCCGCCCGTGGCAGGCAGCTGCCGGCGGCGGCACCGCGGGTGGCGATGAACGCACGGGGCGACGCCGCCGTGGTGTGGGAGCAGGCGGGTGCGTATCGGCCGTTCGTTCGTCTCGCAAGGTTGCCGAGGTCGGCGCGCGACTGGCTGACGCCGGTGCGCGTGTCCGCGCCTGGAGCCTCAGAAGCCAGCGTTGCGCTCGACACATTTGATGATGCGTTCGTGATCTGGCAGACCGTTGGCACATGCCGCGCACCGTGCCAACAGGTGAGCGCAGCTCTGGAGGTGGCAAAGCTGGCGCCACGCGACGGTCACTAGCGGCGGAGGAGTGCCGCGCCGTGTGCTTTGACACATGCCGCACGCTCGCCCACGAAACGCATCACTCGGAGCCAGAGTGCCGCTTTCGAGGGGCAAACCAGTCATCTCAGCTGCCACGCCCGGGCTCCCGCTCGGGACGAGCACGAGTGGCCCACGCAGCCGTGGCGGTCGCTTCTGCTTTGCCGGCGAAGCAGAGGCCTTGTGAGCGGGCGCCTGCACAGCTCGGCGCCACCGCGCGGCGACGCTGGCCCTCATCGGAGCGGGCATCGCCAACACCGCGCGCTGGGAGGGTGACGAGGTCTCGGAGAAGCTGCACACCCGCGGACAGGACGACAACCGGGCGTGATTGTGCGAGCCTGAGGCGCTTCTGCACTCCGCCAATACGGCCAGCGCGCTCCCAACCGTCGCCACCGTCCGCTCCCGGCGAGAGCATTTAGTCAATGACGGTGCCCATGGCTCTCGACTGGCCGACGGTTGCCTCCCTGGCGACCGCTGTTGGCACGCTCGTGCTAGCCGTTGCGACGTTCTCCTCGGTGCGGTTCGGGCAGCGCTCAACGCGCATTGCGGAGCGTTCGACGGCCATTGCCGAGCGGGCGCTCTTGCTCGGCCTGCGACCGGTGCTCGCTCCCTCGCGCCCGAATGATCCGCCCGAGACGGTCCGCTTCGGAGAGGGGCGGATGGTGCGCGTCGAGGGTGGCACGGCAGCGGTCGAGCGCGACGGCGAGAGCTACTACTTCGTGATCCCACTTCGCAACGTCGGCAACGGTCTCGCGGTCCTTCAAGCCTGGCGCTTTTTGGCGCGACACCCGGAGATCGACACCCCGCACGCCGAGCGGGGCGAGCATCGCCCGCAGACACGTGACCTGTACGTGCCAGCGGGCGACACGGGTTTCTGGCAGGGGGCGATACGCGAGCACGACGATCCCTTCCGCGAGGGACTGCGCGAGGCGTTCCTAGCGGGTGAGGTCCTGACCGTCGACCTGCTCTATGGCGACCATGAGGGCGGCCAGCTGACGATCAGCCGCTTCATCCTCACGCGCGAGGAGGATGGCCGCTGGCTCCCCGGCGTGGTCCGCCACTGGCCGCTCGAAGGCGTCGATCCCCGTGGGCGCTAGCGGCGAGCGCTCGCGCGGAGTGGGCAGCTCCGCAGCACTGGCGTGCCTGGAATCGTGTGGGAATAGTGCCGTCGACGCCAGCGTCCCAGCCCTGGGGCATACCAAGGCAGATGCCCCGCGCTTGCGCTTTGCTGGGCCGAGCGAGCGTCCCACCGAGCACCGAGGAGCCGAGCGCAACGGACGAGAACGAGGCGTCAGGTCGAGCCCTGGTCGTGCTCCCGCTTTCGTGTGAGCGCGCTGGCCGGGGAGCGTGATCTCGTCCGCCGCTTCGCTCGTCGCCTGAGGCTTGAGCGGCTGTTGGGCACCCGAGAATGGCTTCTCGGGCAGAGCAGGTTTCGTCTACGCGAGCGCCTTCTGCTTGAGCTCGTCGAACTCCGCCGCGCTGATCGCGCCCTGGTCCAGAAGCGCCTTCGCTTTGGCGATCTGCTCTGCCGGGTCGCCCTGGCTCGCTACCGACGTGACGTACGCGTCCATAGCCAGCTTGGCCTGGACGCGCTCGGACTTATGGCTGTGACGACGCCTCGCGACCCCCGCGAACGCCCCGAGCAACCCTGTCGTAAGTACGGCCGAAAGCGGCGCCAACCCAGTCGGGACAATCTCCCTGTCCCCGGCTGGGATCAGGTCGACATCCTCGAACTGCTCGGGGTCGGTCACCTCGCGCGGCAACTCAACGTGCAGCACGGGCTTACCGTCCTTAAGGCGGCGCGGGGCTGGCGCCGGAAGCTCAACAAAATGCTGTGTCCTGGCCATGGCCGACAGTCTAGACGCACGTTAGACGTTCGGGAAGAGCGCAGCAGAGAGCACTCCGCTGATCGCGACCCAAAACAACGCAGCGGTCAGACGCGACCGCTTGGTCTCTATCTGTGGCTCGATTTGCTGGAGCGCCACAGCTAGCTCCCCGATCAGCACGCCGTTGATCTCCTCCTCCGTCTTGCCCTCGTCTCGACGGCCACCTTGGCGAGTGGCTTGCCCACGTCGATGCCTTTCGCCGCCAACGCCCCGACGCATTCCAGGGCCGCTATCGCCAACGGAATCATCGGGGCCCACCAACCAGTGCCGATCACCGTCTTGAGGCTCGCGAGCGCCGCGATGCCGGCCACAAGGATGGCAAGGCCACCCAGCGAAAGCGTGTCGTAGCTATTGGCGCTTTCCGCCATCAGCTGCAGCTGAACCTCTCCGTAGCCGACAAGCGGCTCCGCCGGATCTGCCATCTCAACCAAACCTCTCGGGAGAATCAATTAGCGGACGCAAGTCTAACGACACGCGCAACCTGGCATCAGCGCCAACTGGAGCGTGAAACCGCCCAAGAAGCGCCCGCGAAGCCGGCACGCTGACTGTCGCTCCGCGTGAAGCGAGCATCTGCTCACCGGTGCTTCCGGCCGCCCGCAAGGGACGATCTGCAATCGTCTCGGCGTCTGTTCGGCAGACTTCCGCTTCGCCCGGAAGCGGTCGTATGCAGGGTGCCGCGTGGGACGCTCGCGCTTCGGGCGTTGCGGTAGCCGCGCCAGCGTCGTCGGTCACTCTGCCCCTCGACTGGTGCGCGCGGTGCGCGGCCAAGGTTCCACCACGTCGCGGCGAAGTCGGTACCAGATCATGCACTCGCCCTGAGGAGCGTTGCGCCACCAATTCCGGAGCTGGCGCTCCTCGGGAGTGGCTCGGAGGACCCGCATTCGCCGCAGACATCCCGCGTCAACAGCCGCCCCCGCCTATCGCCTGCCCCAAGCGGATGCTCACCAGATCGCCGCTCCACCGGCACACGGCGATCACAATGCGTGCACCGAAAAGTCATGCCTCTACCCGGGTTACTCGTCACGGTATTGAGCTATGAGACGCTTGAGACGGACCTGCTCGATGAATGGGAGGCTCTCCAGCTCGGGGAGCTGTTGGTGTAGGTCCTCGGCCGACAACGCCGCCAACTCTCGAGCGCGTTGCTCTACCGGTAGGAGGTCCTGACTGAGAGCGTTCAAGACCGAGCGCAGGTTCTCGCTCAGCGCGCTGGATCTGCTGGCGGCGATCACGAACGCGGGCATCCATACGGCGGTGATCGGCTCGTCCCGAAACACGTCTATCGCGGCGAGGCCCACGGCATTCTCGGTGACGGCAAAAGCATCGGCCATATGCGCAAAGGCCGCCATCCCGTCGAGCATGATTCGCGCCGAGACACGGCCGGCTGCGAGTTCCTCATCGCTCACCGTCTCGAACGTCTCGATTAGTGCGGGCAGGCTGCCGAGATACGCGAATGCGTCCATGCCCTCGCCAGCCGGCCCGTCCAGCCATGCCCCCATGCCCGCTCGAGAACGTCTGCCGCGGTAGAGGCCAAGCATCCGCTCAACGTGTGGTGCGTCGTCTTTAAGTCGCGCCGCGGCGCCGTCGTGTCCAAATGCGAGGCCGAGCATCAGCGTCATCGCGCGATCGCGCTCTTCCCGAGTCTGCCGTCCATAGCGCGGCAGCGTGGTCCGGCCGCGCTTTCTTGCCAACAGACGCCCGATCTGTTCGAGTGCCGCCCACGTCGAATCCTCAGAGGAGACAGCCCTCTCTCTGCGTTTGTCGATCTCCTTGGCGAACATCTCTAGTGATCTCCGGAGAACGGCGATGATCGAGGTTCGGACCCGTTTGGGTTCGATAGGGAAGCCCTCGAACCACAGGGCGACGCGCAGGACATCTGGTTGCTTGGTCTTCTTTCGAAGGCGCAGCAGCGTTGTGAGCTGGTCGGCTGCTTCGCGGGGGTAGGTCCATTCCGGCCGCTTGCCGCTCTGGCCTGTACGTTCCGCCTTGGGCAGAAGGCCCTCTTGTCGCCAATACTCGAGGAGTCGAGCTGTGGTCCCGGAGCCGTCAACGAGCACCAGAAGCTCGGCGGTCGTGATCCGTGCTGTACCCTCACTGATATCTGTCATCCGTATGTACTCTCAGTAGCAGGACCCTTAACTTGCTTTCGGTCTATTTTGGCAACTTTTCTGTGGTGGAGCGGGCTTTTTGCGCTACTTTCAACAACAGCAGCCAATCGGTCGATATCCAAGTACGCACAGTCAGGAGCCAATTATGGCATATGGAGACCACATATACGTCGACAGAGGCGGGTACGAGCACCACGGCATCGACCTCGGCGACGAGACCGTGATCCACTACCACGCGCCCAACGGAACCAAGAGCGACTCGCTCGTCCGGCTGACGACACTCGACACCTTTGCCAAGGGAGGAGCCGTAGAGATCCGGGCGTACGGCATCCGGCCAGATCCCGGTGCAGTCGCTGCGCGTGCCCGCTCCATGCTCGGCCAGTCGGGGTACGACCTGGTCTTCAACAACTGCGAGCACTTCGCGACGTGGTGCGTGACCGGCGAGCGCAGCAGCGCCCAAGTCGAAACTGTGGCATCGGGCACGGGCGTCATTGGTGTGGGCGTCGGCGGCCCATCCATTGGAAGGAACGTCGTCGTCGTTATGGGTCAAACGGCTCCAATGAGCGCGCCGAACCTAATGTCGGGGCTCTCACGCGTCGGAGGAGGCAGCGTGGTGAACGGCATCGCGCTGTTGGGCGCTACGTCAGGACTGCTTGCCGCAGGGACGATGTGCGTCGCGCTTCGGGACAAGCCATATCTCACCGAGGAGGAACGCCAGGCCCAACGCGTCGGGCGCCACGGCGCGATCGGCGGAGCAGGGCTCGGAGTCGGAGTATCCCTCTACGCAGTGCATGCCTTGGGCGTACCCGGCTACAGCGCCGCTGGACTCAGCTCAGGGCTTGCCGGATTAGGAGGAGTGGTGGGTGGAGGCATGGCTCATGGTGTCATGGCGACGATGTTGCTCCCGGCCGTGTTCGCTGTGATCCTTGGCTGCTTGCTGTATTGGCTATCGAAGCGGCACCTGCAAACACCGGCATCTCAGCCAAGACTGCGCGCCGCGGAAGCCTGAGCTTGGCCAGATCGCCGAGCAACTCGCGGACCCTCGCCCGAGCAAGTGAAGGTAGGCCAGTTCCGTATCACCCGCAGGTCCGTCACCGCACCGACACCGCAGATTGTTATCCTTCTTGCCCGAACTTGTCCGCGATTGTCCCTCCACATCTCCGCGAATTGCCCGCCGTTATTGGATTTTTCAATGGAGAGGACCGTACGTTGCGCAAACCCCGTCGTGCGCGCTCCGGGCCTGTCTTTGGCATAGTCACGTGCAGCAGACGCCAGATCAGGCAGAGGACGGCGCCGGACCCTCGTCGCCTAAATCGGCTGCCGGGCCGGACTTCCCGTTCCAGGTGATTCTGCGCTCATGTCCGACCAGCCAGGCCGAGGGTCCGCCGCAGGAACTCGACCTCGTCCGCCACGACAAGCTCGTGCTCGGGGCCGTCATAGATGTCGAAGTGGTCGACGCCGGGGTAGGTGCGCAGCTCGCCGTGCCGGGCCCTCCTCGCGGCCCGGATCGCCGGTCCCGGCCGGGCCACCCGATCGGCCTCTCCGACGCAGACGAGCCACGGGCAGTGCAGCCGGCGGGCGTGGCGGATCGGACGGTAGGGGCGGCCGAGCAGCCAGCGCGAGGAGACGCGGTCGCGCCAGCGGCTGTCCTCGCCGATCGAGACGACGTGCAGCCAGCCCTCCCGACTGCCCGGTGCGTTTATGAATGCCGGCTCGTTCGGCTGGCCGATCGCGCGCAGGTGACGGCCTCTGACGGCCGCCACGAGCATCCGCAGGTTGGCGCCCGGCGAGGCGCGGTGCGCCTGGGTGAGCATGTCCAAGAACGGGACCTGGCTGACTGCGGCGGCGATCCTCTCGTCCGCAGCGGCCGCGGCGAGGGCATTCCCTCCGCCCATCGAGGAGCCGAATGTCGCGACCCGGTTGGGGTTCACATCCGGAAGGGAGCGGACGAAGGCGATCGCCGCCGCCCAGTCCTCGATCTGGCGGCGGGGGTGGAAGAGGTCCGGCTCGCCTTCGCTGTCGCCGAAGCCGCGATGGTCGAAGACGAGCGCGGCGATGCCAGCCTCGGCGAACCGCTCGGCGAACGCTCCGAGCCCATCCCGGCGGGTACCCGAGAGGCCGTGAGCCATCACGACAATCGGTGCCTGCTCGGCGGTGCCGCGGGCAGGATAGAGCCAGGCTGCACAGTGCTCGGAGTTCGACGGGAAGCTGAGATCCTGACGTCGCATCGAGTCTGGTGGGTGGGCGGTCTCGGTGTGCATCTGCATCTACTCCCCTCGGTCACGGTTACCTTGGGCAGCGTGGCAGGGCGCAGCCGCGATGTCTGGCGGAAATCGGACCGGGCAGTCAATCCGGGTGAAAGGTCCAGCTCCCGCGGCGACCCGCCCGTGGCGGATGGGACCCTAAACCGCAGATAGTTGTCTATGGGGAGGACCGTACGTTGCGCAAACCCCGTGGTCGTGCGAACGGAGCCGCTGCGCTTGACGTAGACGCAGGCGACGACGGGGCAGCGGGTACGCTGCCTGCCGCCATGAGTGCTCCCAAACCGCTGCCCTCGCGCGACGTGCTGGAACGTGCACGCGCGTACGTGCGTGTCGATCAACGAGTCGTCGCGGCGCTTCCCGAGCTGAACGAGGCGATCCACTCGTTTCAGGCCGTACCAGGTCCCGCCGGCGAGAGCGTCGCCGAATGGCTCACGGAGCGAGCGTTGAACGAGCCGCAGGAGGCGACCGTCCGCGTACGGCTCGGCCACGGCAGGGTCGCGGGCGTTTACGGGCTGTGCGCCGCGCAGGTCGCACTCAGCCGTGAGCAGCGAGCCCGGCTCGGGGGCGTGCACTACCGCACCCAGCCAGCAGTCCTGCTCGCGCAGTTCGCTCGCGCGGCTGACTCACCCGGCATCGGCGACGAACTCTTGATCCACGCGGTCGACACCGCACGCCTGGCACTGACATACATAGGCGCCACCGTGCTCGTAGTCGACCCCTTCGATGAGCGAACTGCCGAGATGTGGCGGGAGCGCTTCGGCTTCCAAGACTCCGAGCAACACGTGCCGGGCAACGCCAGGCTACGCCGACAGTGGCTAAGCCTTCAATCGTAGTTTGCGCCTTCGGCCTCCAGTTCAGCCCGGAGCCTCGCACCCTGTTCGTGCAGCGCGCGCACGCGAGGATCGCGCCGCGAGCGCTCCAGATCCCGCTCGTCGATCACGATCACCGCCTGATCGAGCACATCGTGCAGCTTGTCCTTGTCGAGCGTGGTTGCCATTATCGAAGCGTACCGCAACGAGTGGCTCCGTCAACTCGCGCATCGGCCACGCCAGAGCAGCAGTACTTATGGATTGCTGGGGTCTCGCCGTCGCAGTATCGACTCGCTGATGGCTGACAAAACGCTACACTGGGTTTGTGCGGAGCCACCCACAGCAAGAGCCGAGAGGAACTGCAGACACGGCGTCCTATAGCTGTATATCGTCGCTACTGATGTCTAGGCCCCCCGCGCAACCTAGCCTCAAGACGATACCTGCTCTGGCACGGGCGTTTCGACGATGGGCAAGTACAGCACCAGTTCGTTGGCTTCCAGACGTCGCAGGAGCAGATGATGATGAGCGTCGGATTCTGGCGGCGTTGGGTGGAATTGCCGCCGGGGTGGCCGACGACCACGTGGCTGCCTGGCCAGAGCCGATTCGACTCTGGGCCGAACGCAGCCCGAGCCCACCTTCTCCGATTATAAAGGCGGTCCGCGAGGGTCTCGGCACAAGAACCGACCCGTTGTCCGTCCTCTACGACACCAGCATATCTCCAGCGCACCGAAGGCGACTCGGGACGGTGTTTACGCCAACACCCGTTGTCGATCATATGCTCGATCTCGCTGCCGCCGCAATGGACCGCGAGCCGGTTCGCATCATCGATCCAGGAGCCGGTGTCGGAGCCTTCACTCTTGCCGCCGCGAAGCGATGGCCAAGAGCCCGCGTATTTGCGGTCGATGTCAACGTCGTGACGCTTGGGCTCTTGGCGGCGCGCATCGCGTTCGAGATCGACGTCGAGTCCGAGGACGCGGAGGTACTGTCGCGAGTTCGTCTAGAGCTTGACGACTATCTTCATGATCTTGGCGACCGTTTCGCGCAAGCCCAAGGACCAGTATTGGTACTGGGCAATCCGCCCTACACTCGGATTCAGGAACTGCCGATTGACTATCGCTTAAGGGCGACCGCGCTCTGCGGCGAGATCGTCGATAACGGCCACGCGAACCTTGCCGTTCTCTTCCAGGCAGCGACCCTAAACCACATGCGCGCCGAAGATGCCTCGTGTATGGTGCTCCCTGGCTCCGTTAGCTTCACGAGAGCGGGCCTCGGCCTACGCCGAGCCCTGTGGCGTTCAGAGCGTCCAGTCACGATACAGCGGACGCCTGCGACGACTAGGCCCTTTAGTGGCCGGTCAGTGCAGGCCGCGATCCTCTTCGCAGGCCCAGTCGAGACTCAACGTGCTCCCATCCAGTTTGCTCGCGTTCGGTTTGAAGCCGAGGAGCCGGAGGTGCTGGAAAAGTGGGAAGACAGCCGTGATGGTGTCGAACCCGCAAACTGGTTCTCGCGAAAAGAGAGCGAAGCCCACTCTGCCAGCTTCGCTCTGTCTGAGATCGCGGCTGTGCGGCGAGGTGTCGCAACGGGCGCGAGCACAATGTTTTTCCTTACTGATGCCGAGGCGGAGAGCCTGCCCCGCGACGTCATCGTGCCCGCTACACCCACGCTACGTCGATTCTCGGCGTCGGAGATGGACGCCGCCGCTCATGCGACCTGGGGCGACACACACACCAAGCGCTGGCTCTTGGCCATACCGCGCGACTATCTTCTAGACGGACCGCTACACGCGTACGTCCAGCAGTTCGAAGCCGAGGTGAGCAAGCGCTTTTTGGTTGCGCAACGAAAGCCTTGGTACTCAATCACCAGCTTGCCGCAGCCGGACATTCTCATCGCCCCGCTCTCGAAAAACGATTTCAAGATCGTCATAAACACCGTAGGGGCCGTACCCTCGAACAACCTCTTCGGCATCACGATGCGGAACGGCGCCGCGCCCGAGACACTGGCCGACTGGCTCCGCTCAAAGCCGGGCCAGCGCGCCCTACTCCGTGTGAGCCGGCGCTACCACGGCGGGTCTCATAAGCTTGAGCCCGGCGATCTTAAGCGTGTCCGCATCCCCGCCAAGCTTACGAAATGCCGCTCGTAGCGACCCGTCGGCTCTGATGCGATACAGCATCTGCACGTGCGCTTGCCTAGAGGCAAGCCGCGTAAAGTGAGTCAAGGCCCCCCCCCGAGATGATGACGAACGGTTGCCAGACTAGGCAGGCCGCCTTGAGAGCCACGCGCTACATGGTCGTACTCGGCAGATCTAGACGCCTTCTCGGATAGCAGTCGTAGCGCCGACGGGAATATCCTTCATCGTCTCGGTTCCGTCGTCGTCGGCCAACAACTCGTCGAAGTCGGGAAGTAGCGCGATGACGCCGCGAGCATGCTCAACTAGCGCTCGCTGGCGCTGCTCCTCGGTCATCGGCTTCGGCGGCTCCTCGCGTCCATTCTGAGCCTGCTCCCAGGCGGTATACGCGCGCTGCAGCTTGTCCTCTTGAGTCCAGAGGTTGGCCACGGTGACACCCACCGCGAGACCGTACCGATCCTTGCGCGCCTGTAGTCCGGGATCAAGCACCTTATGAGCGGTTACCGACAAATAGCTGTGGAGCTCGGTGAACCCTTCGTTGAGGACGATCGTCGGGATTGTCTCCTCAACGCCAGCAAGATCACCGTAGGCGTCGGGGTTACCCTCTGCCAGCTCGTCGCCCTTAAGATCTTGCAGCTCGCCCACGATCTTGTCGGTCCAACCGTTGTCGGCGCTTGGTCGTTGCCAAAGGAACGCAATCTCGCCGTGCTTTGTTGGTGAGTTGCCATGACCACCATTCCTTGGTTTTGGTGGCCCTGGCAACGTGGGCGAGGTGACGACCTTGACTTCAATAGGCCAGCTGAGAGTCGCGAACCCACCTGCGGACCGCATCCATGACAGTGACACCGTTACTTGGTAGTCACCTGGTAGCGCCTCCCCAGGAGCGAGCAGACTCAGCTGTATACGCCCTCGGCGCAGATCCCCTACGCCATAGGCGAACTCAGGTGCCGTCTCGTCCGCTGCAATCTCGATTGCGCCAGTGTCCGGCACAAAACCATCTACAGCGTTGCACTGCATGTGCAAAGACTTTCGCTGGCCGAGAACAACCTCGACCGTCTCCGGGCCAGTGAAGATCGTCGGCTCGGGATGCAGCTCGTCGATGGGCCGTGGCGGCCGCGGTGCGGGACCACGGCGCCGCCCAGACAACCCCGGCACGCGAGTGCGTATTGCCCGGTTCAGACGCTGACGGAAGGCCGCCGTCACCCCGCCACCGGTCGATCGCAGCGCCTGCCGAGTGAACTGGGACTCGGCCTCGCCCAGCTCGGGCTCATTGCTGAGCCACTCAGCCACGTCCTGCTCAAGGGCGGCACCGTGCCGCATCTTGAGCATTCTGTCGCGGAACGATGAGAAGATTTGGACGCGAGTCTTCTGCGGGATCGCATCGGTATCTACCTCGACAATGATGCGTTGGGCGACACGACGGCGACCCTCGACCAGACCCGTGAACCGCTGCCGATTCCAAGCATGGTGGACATGCCCGCTAGCAGTGAATAGAACGACGTTGCCCCGTGCGATGCGGCGTCGGATACGGTCCTCGTGCTCGAACAGCCACCAGCGGACCTTGATCTTGCCGAGTCCTGGGACATCGAGCGTGGCGGGGCGACTCGCCGCCAAGAGGCCCTCGCTCGGTGTCTCGAGGCGCTGACCAAGACCCATAACGACCTCCGGCTTGCTGCGGCGGTCGACTGGTCGCCGATTCGCCTCGCCGGAGCGGGCGTCCTGCAGACCATACGGAAGGGTGGGACGAAACAACAGCGTCTCGGCGTACGCGTAAATCGACTCCTCGTTCTGCCAGTTCTGCAAGCCCATCTTCTCAGCCTGATAGCCAACCTGGACTACCAGCGTTCCGGGTTCGAACGCGGGCGCCTCGCTGGCAGCCACCGACCAAGGCAAGTCATCGGGTCCGACGACATAGCGGAAAAAAGGCAGGCCAACATCGTCGGCATCGCCTTGACGCACAACTGCAATCGCGATGCGGTCCTCCTCACCGGCTCCGAGCAAGTCCGGCTGCTTGCGGGTGACGATGATCGTAGCGGCGCTAAACATGCAAGCGACCGATCCCCCCTTGCCGAAGACGCCGTGCAGGTAGGGCTTACGAAGCTTGTTGTTGCGCTCGAGCGAGAGAATCGTGCCCGGCATCTCCGTGGGTGTAATGCCAATCCCGAAATCGCGGAAGGCAAGGGTGGGCCGACTAACCGGGTCGTCCGAATCGTGCAGGACCACTGTGCAGAGCGCCGCAATTTCGCGACGCTCGCTGTCGGCCATTTCGCTTGGGCCGCCTGGCGGGACATGGAGGAAGGCATGCGCCGCGGCAGCGGGTGAAGGTTGGCTGAAATCGCTCCGACGCTGGGCGGTCGCCTCAATGACGGCGTCCCACATGTTGGTGACGCGCTCAAATACGATACCCCGCGGATCTACAGAGCTTGCTACCGAGGACCAGTTGGACTCATTGTCACCTAGATAGCGGGTACGGCGGATGCCGAAGCGCTTGATGAGCTCACCCTCGAGACGGTCGACGTCAGCGATGGTGCGGGCGTTGATGGCCGTATGGATAAGGGGCTCTTCCACGCTCATGGTTCCTTGCCGGACGACTTCAGAACCTCGACCTCGGAGGTGCCCAACTCAGTCAGGTCATAGTGACCGTCGACCATTTTTGGCTCTACGAGCCCCCACTCGCGGCCGCGCGCGATATAGCTCATGGCATTGGTTTCGGCAATGCTTCCTGCCCACCACGAGCAGCGCGTCGCCACAGCTGTACGACCGGGTTTGTCAACGAGCACGTTGAGCACACGGCGCCACATCGCGATCTCCTCTGGCGAGGATCGCTCAAGGTGAGACGAGAATGCAGCCCATGCCTCAGGTGGGAGCGGCCGAACCGTACTCGCATTGGCGCGTCTGAGATCACGCAGAAGCACGACAGCCTCGGGCGTCGGGGCAACCATGACGGCGTTGCCGTCTACGACCAGCCCGACAAGCCGAAAGACAAACAGCGGACCGTCGTTCCGCGTGGCCGTCGACGTGTCCTTACGCATTGCGACACTCCCGACCGAATGGGCTAGGAAGCGCTGCTCCGCTGCGTCGTGCTTTTTTTTGTTCGTCGGGAACCCGGCGGCGCTCTTTGCCGGAGCACCGTTCGCAAGGTCGGCAGTCTGCAGAGCGCTCCCCGTTGCCCACGCACGCGGGACCAGCTCGCTCAGATATTGGGCCCAGGTGATTGGCCGGCCTGCCTCGCTCACAAGCCGGCCAAGCCAGTCGAGGGCCCAGATTGTGGGGAGATCGCGGTTGTGGAGTCCGAAGTTCGTGGCTGGCCCAGGAACGCCCGGAAGGGTTACGGGCGAGCCATCTGCCGCCCAATCGCCGAACGCGACCGCCTCGTCGCTAGTCATCGTCTCGGGTCGGACCGCACGGATCTCGTCGATCGATGTGACTTCCGCAGCTTCAGGAGCCATATGCGCGTGCGCCTCCTCAGCGAGGCGGTCGGCAATCGCTTCGGCCAGGAACTCGCTGCGATCTAGGTATGCGCCTTCGGAGGAGAGGATCAGGGCGTCCATTTGCCGCAAAAGCTCGACGGGCAGATATGCCTTGACAAGCCGCTTAGCTGGTTCGCCTGGGGAACTCGCCGTGCGACGAACAGTTCTGCTGAGGCGCGGAGTCGCCATGCGTCGCGATTATAGTCAGCAAAACGGCGTATGTCAAGCATTTTTTTGTTTACCACCTATAAGGTCCGGCAATGGAAAAATAGCCACCTATATTGTGGACCGAGCGGTCCACAGACAATCGGATCTCCCCCATGCCGCGCTCTACGGCCGCGGAACTCGCCACCGTCGCCCAGGAGGTGGAGCGTGTCATCGCCAACGCCGAGCCACAACAAGCCAAGGCGCTCCTACGCATCCTCATCGCCGAGCTGCGCGTCAACGGCCGCCACGACATCCAGCCCACCTACCGCGTCATCACGCCCGACCATGCCACCACGGCCGGGGTCTACGCAACGTCAGGAAAAGTGGGTGCGAAATGCGCGCTATTTCGCCCCTGGGGTATCAGTGGAGAGCCGTACGTTGCGCAAACCCCGCGGTGTTCGGTGCGTCCAGGCTCGACATCTCGTAGCGGTCCGCCGACTGGGGCTGCGAACCCTCACCAGTGGAGCCGAACAAGCTCCAGACAAGCTATATTGTCTGGATGCGGATCGGTGAGCCAGCGCGAAAGCACGGGATCGCCGACGCGGACATATGGCACGCCGTTCGCAACGCCATGAGACGAGTGCTCCTGGATGATGACTTGGTCATGCTCATCGGCCCAGCATCCGACGGAGCACTTCTCGAGATCGGCGTGCTCGACATCGAAGACGATGACCCAGTCGTCATCCATGCACAGCCACTACGACCCAAGTTCCACAGATTCCTCGGATGAGGTGACCAATGACCCGACACACAGACAAAGAAATCGAACAGGCCGCCCAACGATTCAAGCGACTTGCCGACTCGCTGGACCCAGCCACCGCCGAGGTCGAGGGCACCGACGACCTCCGCGAGGTTGCAACAGCAGCCGAGGCGGTGAGAACAGATGATGCCCGCTTGCGGGAGGCCGTCCTCCTCGCTCGCGCGCACGGCAGATCCTGGAACCACATCGCACTGGCTCTCGGAGTGTCCCGGCAGGCGGCTCGACAGCGCTACGCCGACAAGGCAAGCGCCTGATCCCTGCTCGGTGACTTCCTTGCCGGACAGCCAGCTTTCGGCCCGGGTGATGCGCCCGAGGCCCGTTGTGGGGGGCAGTGCATTGTCGTGCCGCTCATGCCCCCCAGACACCGATGAGGCGCACAATTCGCCCATATTCGCCCGCGCCCGTGAGACATGGCTGATCCGACCAAGAAGGCCCTGAAGCGCCTTCAGCAAGCTGCACGCGCACCGACCCTCCGACGTCCATACGAGCGGAGCATGTTCTTCACTGCTCCACACCCGACCGGCACGGGAAGCGTGGTCGTGGATCTCAATGGCGCGGGGGCGTACGCCTATGACGAAGCCTGCGCGCACCTCGTGGAAGACCTGCGTTTCGAGTACCTGGATAGGAAAGAGCGGGAGGCCGCCGCACAGACCTTCGCTGCTCGCGCGGCAGTCAAGAAGAGCGAGAGCCACATTGGCTGGTTCATGAGCGAGTACGCGCACAAGCTGCTTGACCTCACTTGCTCGTTCACGGTCGAGCATCTGATCGTCGATCAGCGCCGTGAGTTGTTCGGCGCAACCTTCATCCCCGCCAGCGACGCGAGTCTTCCAACATGGATCGGCGGCGCACCGTCGCCCCTCGACTCGGTGATCGCGGTGCCAACGAGAGGCACCGGCGGCCTACGGATGATGGAACGCGGCAGAGAGAGCGCCGAGCACGCGCTACGACTTCTTCGCGCCGGGCTTCGCGAGCACCGCTCCATCGCGGACGACCAGCTCCGCTTTCGGATCGGCACGCACTACTGGTTCACCGTGGATGGCGAGCCGCGCGCCGGTTGGAAACGACGACCGGGCGAGCCGATCACTTTCCGACTCAACGATGAGCTGGTCGAACTCGCGACGTCGCCTCCGGTCGCGGAACTACAGGAGCGTGGCCCCAACGACATCGAGCGACGCGCGAGCAGGGCGCTAGCGTGGTGGGAGCGCTCCTTCTCTGTGACCGACCCGGTCATCAAGATTGTCTTCCTTTTTGCCGCGCTTGAGGCCATCCTCGGCAACCGCAGCAAGGGGATCAAGAGCGAGGATCTGGCGATGCACCGTGCTGCGCTGTCCGAATCGCTCGACGAGAGGTTTTCTCTCCCTGGCCGCTCACTCGACCTTTACGAGCACGTCCGTTCGCTGGCGATCCACGGCGAAGAGCCTGTAGCTGTTTCTCGTGAGGAAGCGCAGGCGTTCGAGTGGGACATCCGTAGCGCGATCAACGAGTATCTGCGCTTCGCCAGGGAATCAGACCTGACGAAGCGCAAGCAGGTCCGCGCTGAGCTAGAGACGAAGCGGCTCGAGATCGAAAGGTGGTTACACGGCGACGATCATGTTGCGCCCGAAGAGCCAACGTAGGCTACGTTCCAGATGCCACCTGATGAGCTGAACCCCCGCGTCACGGCGCGGACGCTGCCGCCGCGGATCGCGCGCAACCGGGTTGAGCAGGCCGCCCGAGATGCGGCCGATCGTGCTCGTCTCCAGCAGCCGATCGCTTCACACGTCATGGCACCCCGAGTCGCGCTCGACGCGCTCGCGACCGCCCATCAAGCGCTCGCCGATGGGTGCGACCTCGACCTGACGGGCAGCACACGTCCAGCCGCCGTGTGGCAGATGGCCGGACGGTGCCTTGGCATCGCCCAGGCGCTTATCTGCCTCGTCGAGCAGGGATTCACCGCCGAGGTGCTGCCTCTCGGCCGCGCTCTTCACGAGGCGACCCGGCTGCTCTCCGCTTTCGGCGATCCCAACGAGAACGCCCTACTGAGCAAATGGCTCGCAGGCGAGTACGTCAGTCCCGGCACCGTCCGTGCCGCGGAAGAGCGCTACGAGCAGCGGCTCGCCGCCGCGATGGCCGCCGAAGGCAGGTCCGAGTTGCCGCGCACCGGGCCCGTCACCAAAAAGATTTACACGAATATGTCCGAGGCCGGGCACCACCAGCGGCCCGCAGTCGAGGGCGACGTTGCTCCCCTACTCCGAACGATGGTACGTGGCCCTGATCCAACGTGGGAGCGCCGCGCTGCGGCGGCCTCCGTGATGCTGTCCATCGTCGGAGAGGCGATCGACTCCGTAGGAGACGCGCTGGCTCTGTTCCACGGCCGAGCCTGGTACGACGAGCACGTCCGTCCGTTCTGGACGAGCTTCGAGGCGCTGACGCGCGAACAGCCGCTTCGGTGATAGCGGCGGCCATCGCTAGCCTCCGATGACGTGAGCTCACCCGAGGCTTTCATCTGCCCGTACTGCGACGAGAAGAAGCGTTGCACGGAACAGTCCGTCGAGCATCCGCTCCCCCGCGCAGTCGGCGGTCACGGGTTCTCAAGCCCCGACTACGACGACCCGTGCAACAAGCGCGCCGGCCGCGAGGTCGACCGGCCGTTCGTGGAACACGAGTTCATGCGCGCGCTGCGTCACAAGTACAGCATCCGCGACGCTCGCGGGAACGTTCCACCGGCGCCAAGGCTTTACGGTGACGGCCAAGACGGAAGCCGCGGCTTCCTCGAGCTCGGCGTCGGGCCGCGCGTCAGCCGCGTTCCGCGACGAACTCGCGACGACGAGACCGGCACGACGCTCATCACCGAGATCGACGACGGCGCTGACATTGCCGCCAAGGAGCTACCCAAGATGGAACAGCGCGCCCGCGCACTCTACGGCGACGGCGGATTCCGAATCGAGACGAGCATCGAGCAGATCAGGGACGAGGGCACGCTGTCGATCCCGACGAGCCTGAGCATGACGCTCTGGCCGCGGTTCGGCGCCAAGCTCGGCCTCGCCTTCGGTCGCGAGGCCCTGGGCGACGACTGGCTGCACTCCGAGGACGCGGCACGGCTGCGACAGTTGCTCTGGAACGAACCCGACGCACCCGAAGCCCAGCCGCTTCCCGAACACGTCGAGGCCAGTGACGTATTCGCCCTCGTAGCGCCGCCGCCGACCCACCTCATCTACGTCGGTGACTTCGACCGTGGTTGCGGCCTGATCGTGCAGTTGTTCGGCACCCTCCGCTACGCCGTGCCGCTGTCGGGGAGCATCACCCTCACCGAGCCGGTGATCTGGACGTTCGATCCGGTCGCCGGTACGGCAAGCGGAACCGATCTCGCTCAGCTCATCGCAGGGCGGCCGTGACCGAAGTGTCGCTGACCGGCACCGTCACAGCCGCGACCAGTCGGGCAAGCACACCACCTCGACAGCGTCGGGCTTATCAGGCCCAGAGCAGGCGCGACCCCTTAGTCGAAACCTCGGGCGAGAACGATCAACTCGAGCGGATGGGATGCGCCCTAACAGACACCTTGAGATCCGGCGCGCGATCTGATCTCATCCGGGCTCGCCAATCGACATAGATGCGGCCGGACGAGTGTTGAAGTCACCCGCCCGGCCTGTAGCACCGAAGGGCCAGCCTTCGATGCCGGGACCACCGTAGCTGTCTGCGGGCGGATGGTCCATGCTCGCTGTGCGCAGCTCCTCCGGTGCCTGATCAAAGGAAAGCGCCATGAGCACAACGGATTGCAGGCACCATCACGAGGACCGCGAGTCCTCCGAGCGCGCGGTTGAGCGCTCCGCCAGCGAGGAGCAGCGCGATAGCAGCGTGCTGAATCTCCTGTTCTGCAATGCGTCGTGGCCGTGGAGCGTGGCGGAGATCGCGCGCGAGCTTCAGGACCAAGACGGCACCGTGGACGCCGTAGCGCGGCTGACCGAGGCGGGACTCGTGCATCGCCTGGGTGAGTTCGTGTTCCCCACGCGCACCGCGCGACGCGCGAACGAGCTTGGGGTCGGGAGCGTGTAGCGGACGACCCCGGCCATACTGAGCGAGGGAGAGCGCCGCGTGTTGAGGCAGACGATCGAGGTCCCGGTCCTCATCCCCGATGCGGATGCTGGCCTGCGTGTCCACAACGCCGACCTCGGGCGCACCATCCGCCGTCTGCGGGGCGAGCGTGAGCTGACGATCGAAGGCCTCGCGTTGGATGCCGGGATGCATCCGACGTACCTTTCCGGGATCGAGCGTGGACGGCGCAACCCGACGTGGAACAAGCTCGCTGATCTCGCCGAAGCGCTGGAGGTTCCCGTCTCAGCGATCATCCTCGACGCCGAGGAGCGCTGCGCGGAAGAGGCGATCCGCATTGCCGCGGCCGACGCTTACCGTGCGATGCGGCTCCATGCACGTTCACGGATAAAGAGTTCTTAAATCTTCGTCGTGGGCTGTCCCTTATGGGGGCGAAAATCGCCTGTCTATGTAGAGGGGATTCTTTCGAGTTCCCTTCGCAGGGTCACTCGCCGACACCAACCATCTGAGTCAAGACAATCGCCGCCCGTGCAAGTGGGCATCAAAGACCACTCGTAGCGACGATCGCAGCAGCGTTCGCGTGGACACGCCGCTGCTGGTCGCGCTCTCGCCAGAGCAGAAGCAGGAGGCAATCACGCTGCTCGGGCAGCTCTTGCTCGACGCGACCCCCACCGCAGGGGCCAGCGTTTCCACCGGCGCTTCGGATGGCGCTTTCCCCAGCGCTTTCGACGGCGCGACCTCGCAGTGCAAAACACGCGGCAAGGCGCACAGGGACGCGTGATCGGGCCGGTGAGCGAACCCCGACAAATGAGGCCAAGGAGAGATTCCACAAGACCGAGACCCGCACAGCGCGCAACGCGTGTGGGCACGGATCGGGTGTTCGAGCTGGCGCGGCATCTGACGTGGCGTGATCGCGAGATCGCCCTCTGCCTGTACGACCATCAGGTGATGAGCACCAGCCAGTTGCAACTGCTGTTCTTCTCCTCTAAGCGTCGCTGCCAGGACCGGCTGCTGTTCCTCTACCGCCATCGCGTGCTCGATCGCTTCTACCCGCCAGGCCCGTTCGGCGCTGGTAAGCCGCAAGCGCACTGGCTGCTTGACGAGTCCGGTGCGATCCTCGCCGCGGCGAGCCTGGGCGTGGAGCCCTAACAACTCGGCTGGGCGCGGCGTGAGGACTGGGCCTCGCATCGCCAGCTCGCGCATCGGCTGGAGACCAACCAGTTCCTCTGCGAGCTGATCGCCGCGACCTTGCCCGACCCGCGCGTGGGCATGACCGCTTGGGATTCCAGCCGCCGCGCCGCCGCACGACTCGCCAGCCACAAGTTCCTGCGGCCCGACGCGGGCTTCATCCTCGATGTCCCCGCCGGTCCTGTCGAGTGCCTGCTTGAGTGGGATCGCGCCACCGAGACTCAGGCACGCCTCGCCGAGAAGATCGAGAACTACCGGCTCGCCGAGACCCGCTTGCACGACGAGACGCAGATCTGCAGCGTGCTGTTCGTCGTGCCCGGACCGGGCCGGATCGAGACGCTGCGCCGCGCATATGCGGCGCTTGAACCCAAGCGCGAACACCACCGCCAGGACAACTATCTGGTCAGCCTCGACGGCCACTGGCCGCTGCTCGCCACGACCACAACAGACCTACGCCACTCCGGACCGCTCGCGCGGGTATGGCAGTCGATCACCGACCCCACACAGCCACCGCTCGCGCTCGGCGCGCTGCCCGTCAACCATGCCCTGGGACGAACCGATCTGGCCTGCGCACTCGGGCGTCGCTGGCGCCACGAGCAACCCGGCTTCTGGGATCGGCTCTCCCCGCTGCACCGCCGCCCGGAAGACCCCCACGGCGGGGAGATTGGCGACTTGAAGCCTGCCTCCCGATCTGATCTGATCGACCAGCCCGACAACCACGACAATCACGAGCGGGAGGCCATCCCATGACGCGCGTATGTCTCTACACCCGCATCTCCACCGACGAGGAGAACCAACCCACCTCACTCGCCTCCCAACGCGAGCGCCTGGAGGGATTCTGCAAGGTCCAGGAGGACTGGCAGATCGTCGCGCACCACGAAGACCGCGCAACCGGCACAAAGCTGGAGCGCCCCGGCCTGCAAGCCGCGCTCGACCTCGCACGACAGGGAAAGATCGACCAACTGCTCGTCTACCGCATCGACCGACTCAGCCGCAAGGTCCGCCAACTCGCCAGCATCGCCGAGGAGCTTGACCAGTTCAGTGTGATCCTGCGCTCGGCGACCGAGCCATTCGACACTGGCTCACCAGCGGGACGGATGATGCTGCAAATGCTCGGCGTGTTCGCCGAGTTCGAGCACGCCACCATCGTTGACCGGATCACCGCAGGAATCGAACGACGCGCCAAGGAAGGCCGCTGGTACAGCGGACGCCCACCATTCGAATACACACTCAACGACGGGCAACTCACACCCGACCCGATCACAGCACCAATCGTCCGGCGCATCTTCACGCTCTACACACACGACCGGCTCGGCACAATCGCCATCGCCCACCAGCTACGCGCCGAGCACGCACCCGCGCCCAGCGCCGGCTGGGGACACCCAGCCGTCCACCGCACCCTCACCAACCCCACCTACCTCGGGCGCATCCGCTGGCGCGACCAGGACTTCGCCTCCGAGCACGAACCACTGATCGACCAAACCACCTTCGACCAAGCCCAGGCGATCCTCGCCGAGCGCTCCGAGGACGCCTCCCGCCGACGCGGCAACCGCTCGAACTTCCTGCTCTCCGGCGTCATCCGCTGCGGACACTGCGGACGCGCCTACATCGGCATGTCAGCACGCGGCAAAGGCGGCACCTACCACTACTACGCCTGCACCGCCCGCCAAAAGTACGGTCCCAAAGCCTGCCAAGGCCAGCGCGTCCCCCGCGAGAAGCTGGAGACCGCCGTCCTACGCCAACTCACCGATGTCTACCGCGACGGCACGCTCATCCGCGACGCCCTCACCGCCGCCCAAGAGCAAGCCCAGCGCGAGCGACCTGCGCTCGATGAGCGCCGCCATGCGATCACTGCCGAGATCACCCGCACAGAACGCGCAACCGAGCGCTACTTCGAGGCATTCGAGCAAGGCAAGCTCTCCCCCGAGCGCTGCGAACAGCGCGTCGCGCACCTGAACACCCGCCTCGACGACCTCCGCGCCCAACACGCCGAGCTCGCCGACGTCGCAACCGACGAGGCCGCAAACCCGCCCACACCAGCCGACCTCGCCACCACTGCCAACCAACTCGAAACCGTCATCGCAAACGGCGAGCCCGAGCAAGCCAAGGCGCTCCTACGTCTCTTCATCGCCGAGCTACGCGTCAACGGACGACACGACATCCAGCCCACATACCGCGTCATCACGCACGACCGCACCCCCACGGCCGGGGTTTGCGCAACGTCAGGAAAAGTGGGCCGTGCAGGAATCGAACCTGCAACCTTGGGCTTAAGAGGCCCCTGCTCTGCCGGTTGAGCTAACGGCCCGCGAGGGCGCCGGCGAACGATCGTCCGGCTTGGGGCTCGATTCTAGCCCAGTACGCCCGCGGCCGGTTCGTTCGGACCCTGCTCGACGGCAGCCTGCGCCGTTCGCGGCGCCGATCAGCATGCGGGCTCGCACGGCAGACCTCCCTCGCAAGTCGGCCTCAGAAGACCACCGTTCGCCGCCCATCGCGGATCACCCGGTCGTCCAGGTGCAGGGCCACCGCGCGGGCGAGCACGAGACGCTCGATGTCGCGGCCCACGCGCTCGAGCTCCGCGACGCTCTGGCGGTGGTCCACGCGGACGACGTCCTGGTCGATGATCGGGCCGTCGTCGAGCTGCTCCGTCACGTAGTGGGCGGTCGCGCCGATCAGCTTGACCCCCCGCTCGCGTGCCCGCCGGTAGGGGTTGGCGCCGGGGAATGCCGGCAGGAACGAGTGATGGATGTTGATCGCCGGCATGTTCAGACGATCCAGGAAGTCGCCGCTGAGGACCTGCATGTAGCGCGCGAGCACCAGCAGGTCGGCCCTGCCCACCAGCAGGTCGAGCATCGCCGCTTCGGCCGCGGGCTTGCCATCGGGATCCATCGGCACGTGGTGATAGGAGACGCCCGCCGCCTCGGTCTCGTGGCGCAGATCCTCGTGGTTGGAGATCACCGCGACCACGTCGCCGTCGAGCTCGCCTCGGCGCCAGCGCCACAGCAGGTCCAGGAGGCAGTGATCGTGACGCGAGACGAGGATCGCGATCCGCCGGCGCTCGCCCCAGTAGCGGATCTCCCAATCCATCTCGAGCCCATTCGCCACCTCGGCGGCGAACAGCTCCTCGAAGCGCCGCCTGAGGCTCGCCGCGTCGGTGTCGATGACGCCCAGCTCGGGCAGAACGAACTCGGTGCGCATGAAGAAGCGACCGCCGATCGGGTCGGTCGAGTACTGGTGCGATGAGACTATGTTGGCGCCCTGCTCGAGCAGGAAACCCGACACGGCTGCCACGATCCCCGGCTGGTCGGGACAGCCGATCAGCAGGCGGGCGGTGTAGCGCGCCTCGGACGCCATCCGGGTTATTTCTTGGTCGTCGTCGTGCTCGTCGGAGCGGGAACTGTGGTGGGAGCGGTCCTTGATGGGAGTGTTGTCGTGGTGGTCGAGCTCCCAGCGCCGGCGGCCCCGGTTCCTGCCGTGCCTTCACCGCTCGCTGCGGCCTGGCCGGCGCTCGTCGCTTCGGCGGCGCCGTTGGGGTGCTTCTTGAATGCGGCCAGCAGCTTCTTGACTTGACTGCGCTGCGCCGCGGGCGTCAGCACGATCGCCTTGGCGGAGGCGAGGTCGCCGATGCGGTTGTTGTGCGCCTGGTACGCGAATTGCGCTAACGAGGCATACAGCGACGCCTGATACTGCGGCGTGCTTTCGGTCTTGGCCGGGATCACGATCTGCAGCGCCTTGACCGCTTCGGCGGGCTCGCTGAGACCCGCTTCGCTGAAGATCGTCACCATCTGCAGCGCCAGCGTGGGGTTGGGCGTCGCCGGTTTCCGGGCCAGATAGTTGGTCCAAGACCGGGCGATCTGGGCATAGAGTTCTCTGCCCTTGCTCGTCAGCCTCTGATTGGCGAAATACGCTTCGCCGGCGGCTTCGTGCAGCTGCGCGAGGGCGAGCTGTTCCCATGCGTACGCGCTGTTCGGCTCCTTCTGGCTGAGCTTCTTGTACTTGTCGATCTGAGCCGCGAAGCTCGCGCTGCTGGAGCCTTCTTTGCCGGTCAGAGAGTTGAGGAGCCCGCCGCCGCTGCCGCCGGCGCCGACGCCGAAGAACACGAGACCAGCCCCGATCAGCAGCGCAAGCCCGCCGTAGATCACCCGCACCGTGCGGCGGCGACCCCGTCCACGCAGGTCGAACAGCATCAGCTCAGCTCGCTGTTGGTGTGGTCGATGATCTGTTGCACGCTTGGCTCCGTCCTCTGCTCTGTGGGCATGCCGCCCTCCGGCGGGCGCCCGGGACCCGGTGTCTGCCGTTCGCGCGCGCGTTCGCGGCGCTCTGCAAACGACGCGAGCAGGATACTCGCCTCGTAGAGGACATACAGCGGGATGGTCTCCAGCAGCAGCGTGATCGCGTCTCCCGGCAGAAACGCCGCGATGGTCGCGCACGCCACGATCGCGTAGCGGCGGTTGTGGCGCAGCTGCTGCGGGGTGACGATGCCGGCGCGGGTCGCCGCCAGGATCGCGACCGGCACCTGAAACACGAGGCCCATGGCGAGCAGCAGCATGGCGGCGAACCTGTAGTAGGGACCGGCCTGCACGAGCACGTTGAACTCGCTGCTGTTGAAGTTCTGAAAGAAGCGCACGGCCGCCGGCAGCACCACGAAGTAGCCAAACAGCACGCCGATCGCGAACAGGCAAGGAATCGCCGCGAGCAGGGGCAGCGCGATGCGTCTCTCACTGGGGCTGAACGCCGGCAGCACGAATCCGTAGAGCTGGAACAGGACGATCGGCAGCGAGAACACCAGCGCGAACAGCAACGTGACCGTGAGCGTGGTCGTGAACGGCTCGCCGATGCCGAGCGTCACCGGCTTATTGCCCTGAGGGACGCGCGGGATCTTCGCGACGTCAGCCCGCAGGCGGGGGATCTCCGCCGTGAGCGCCGCGCGGGTCGCGGGCGGGAGCTTGCTCGCGGGATCGGCCAGCGTCGCGGCGATCCCCTGCACGTCGTGCGCCACCGCGAGCACCCCCTGCTGGGCCAGCGCGGTCTGCCCGAGCGGGCCGTTGCCCTGCCTGACCTGTTTCTGAGTCTGGTGCTCGAGCGGCCGGTTGATTATTTCCAGCAGCGCATGGTTCTGCCACAGACACACCCCGAACGCGACCGCGATCGCGACGGCGCTGACGATCAGGCGCGTGCGCAGCTCTTCGAGATGAGCCACGAGGCTGAGCTTGTCTTCGTGGCCGATCGTGCGGATCGCGGTGGCCATGTCCTTATGAACCTAGCACCGGTCGTTTGACCCACCGCCCTGAGCGCGGCGGAGCGCCGCAGCTCGACCAGCCCGCCCGGCGTCGCGCTAAAGGGAAGGGCCGCCGGAGTCGATTACTTCAGAGCAAGCCCATGTCAGACACCGACCCCCATATCCGTCATCGTGTGCAGTTGCCGGACGGCAAGCACATCGAGGTCACCTACCACGACCAGCGGCGCGCGCCCCAGCCCTCATATGCACAGGAGTCCTCCTACGCGCCCGAACCCGTCGACGAGCTGGATCCGGCGTTCTCGGCAGAACCGGTCTGCCCGCCGCAGGAGCTGCACGTCTGCTTCAACTGCGCTGGCGAGCTCGTCTACCCACTGGACTGGAGCGAAGAGGGCCCCAGGCACTGGCGCATCGTGCTGCGCTGCCCGGAGTGCGAGGCGCGCCGTGAGGGCGTGTTCGAGCAGAGCGCGGTGGAGCGGCTCGACGACGAGCTGGACAGTGGCGCCGGCGCCCTGCTGAGCGATCTGAAGCGGCTCACGCACGCGAACATGACCGAAGAGGTCGAGTTCTTCGTGCGCGCCCTGCACGCGGATCTGATCACCCCCAGCGACTTCTAGTTAGACACCGCGCTTCTGGGCGGTCGCTGAGCAAGCTGGCCGATCGGAGATCGCATCTGATCTCCGATCGGTAAGGACGCAACATCGCGCTGGCCGAAACGGGGATTCGCGCCGAAGGCGCGTGTCTCCCGATTTCGGTCGAAGGCGAGTGTCTCCCGGCTTCGGTCAGCGACCGCCTACCGGTAACGCTCGACTACGGCGTCCGCAACGAGGTCGAGCATCGCGGCGCCCCGACTGTCGGGCAGGCTTCGTGGAAGCTCGGACTTCGCCTGGGCGACCAGTGCGAGCGCCCGTTCGCGCGCCTCGTCGAGCGCGCCGGTGGCGGCGATCCGCTCGCACAGCTGCTCCGCCTGCTTCGGTCCATTCAGCGAGGAGAGGTCGAACTCGGCGAGCTCCCGATCGCGCTCGCGCGCGAGTATGAACGGGAGTGTGACGGTACCGTCGAGCAGGTCGGTGCCCCGCGCCTTGCCGGTTCGCTCGACCGGGCCGGACACGTCCAGAACGTCGTCGAGCAGCTGAAACGCCAGACCGATCCGCCGCGCGAACGTACCGAGCTCGTCGGCTAGCGTCGGTGAACCCGCGACGGCCACCAGCGCGCCCAGACGGCAGGCGGCCTCGAACAGCGCCGCGGTCTTCAGTTCGCAGCGGCGCAGATAGCGCGCGACCGCGACGTGCATCGCATAGGCATCCTCACGCTGCAGCAGCTCGCCTTCGGCCAGCGCCGAGCTGGCGTCGGACAGGGCCCGCAGCTGGGTCGCCTCGCCGTTGCGCGCGAGCTCGGCGAATGCGCGCGAGAACAGCAGGTCGCCGGTGGCGACCGCGAGCTTGCGACCAGCGGCCGCGGCGACCGAGGGATGTCCGCGTCGCAGCTGGGCGCCGTCGATCACATCGTCATGCACGAGCGTCGCCGAATGCACGAGCTCGACCGCCACGGCCGCGCGCACCAGCCGGTCCTCTCCCTCGGCGGTGTTCCCGGGTCCACCGGCGGACTCGGCGGCGAGCACGACCAGCAGTGGACGCAGCCGCTTGCCTCCGGCGAGGACCGTACCGGTGGCGTGGGAGGCAAGCGGGTCGCCGGCCCCGGCCGTCACTCGCTCGAGGTGCGACTCCGTGCGCGCCATACGCTCACGCAGGCCACTACCGCCGCGACACATGATCGCCGCGACCGCGTCCCCGTCAGCCGCGCTCATGTCGGTGGCGCCATCCGTTGCGGCTGTGCCCATCGAACTCATCATGACCTCTCCGCGGCGACCGTGCCGGAGTGGATCGCGATGATCCCTCCCGCGAGCAGCACATAGGAGATCTCTCCCAGCCCTGCGCGCTCCATCTCCGCCGCCAGCTGCGACGGACCGGGCCAGCGCTTGACGGAGTTCGGCAGGTAGGTGTATGCGTCCGCGATCTCATCGCGCCGGTCGGCTCCGCGCAGCAGCGCCGCGAGCCTTGCCAGCGAGCCGACGAGCCGGCCAAGCAGCGGCACGACACGATCGAACCACAGCGCGAAGAACAGCGACAGCGGGCGTCGCGTGGGCGTCGTCATCTCCAGCACGACCACCCTTCCTCCCGGCCGCACGACGCGAACCATCTCGGCGAGCCCGCGTGCGAGGTCGGGAAAGTTGCGCAACCCGAACCCGTTGGTGACGGCGTCGAACTCGTCGTCCGTGTAGGGAAGCTCCAGCCCGTCGCCCCACTCGAACCGCAGCTCGGCGTCGAGCGCCACGACGTCCACCGCGCCCGCCTTCTCGCGCGCGCGTGCGAGCATACCTTCGGAGAAGTCGCTGCCGCGAACCTCCCCGCCGGGCGCCACGCGCCGCGCCAGCTCGAGCGCCAGATCGCCGGTCCCGGTCGCCACGTCGAGCACGCGGCTGCCGGGACCGACGCGCGCGAGGTCGGCGGCGCGCTCACGCCAACGGTGGTGCAGGCCCGCGGTCATCGCGCCGTTCAGCGCGTCGTAGATCGAAGCGATGCCGTCGAACATGCTCCGCACCTGGGCCGCCTCCAGCTCTCCGGCGCCGGCGCCTGGATAGGTCATGCGACCTCTGAAGAGAAGCAACCTCGGCATGGACACGCAGGGCAAGCTGGGCAAGAGGACGCGAGGGAGCGCTTTGGCGTACTGGGTACGCGAGCGACTGAGGACGCAGATCCAGTACCGCCATGCGTGTCCATGCCGCGCCTACTTCAGCTGCGAGAGAAATTCGACGGCCGCTTTGAACTTCTGCGGCGGCAGGTTCTTGAACGACGGCATCGGCGCGGTCGGATTCACGAGCGTGCGCGCGATCCCCTGGCGCGGCAGGCGGGAGGCGACGTGGGTGAGCTGGGGGCCGGGACCGTCGTTGCCGTTGTCGCCGATCTTGTGACACGCCAGGCAGCCCGACTGGGCGACCACCAGCTTGCCGGCTTCATATTCGGCGAGCGTCTGCCCCCCCGCCTGCTGGACGGCCCTGGGCGTGGGCATTTCGATCACGGTCGGCGACCCCGCGTTGGCGCCCTGGTAGGTGAGCAGCGCCATCGCGCCGATCACGAATATGCCCGTCAGCGTGGCGATCGGGCGGTGCTCGGGACGGCGCTCGGGACGGCGGTCGTAGAACGGGAGCAGGAACAGCAGGATCATGCCGATCGTCGGCACGCCGATCGTCGCCAGCGGCACGAGGCTCGGCGGCTTGATCACGCGCAGTACCTCGAACAGGAAAAAGAAGTACCACTCCGGCCGGGGCACGTAGGTGGTCGTGGTCGGGTTGGCCTTGGAGCCAAGCTCGGCGCCGAGCACGAGCGACATCGTGATGATGACCGCCATCACCACGCACGCCATCGCCGCGTCCTTGGCGACCGCGTAGGGAAAGAACGGCTTGCCCTGGGACTTCAGGATCCCGTACTCGCGGAGATACTCCTCCTTCTCCTGCCGGTTCACGCGTCAGCCTCGCGCAACTCGGAGCTCTTCTCCGCTTTCAGCCACGGCGGCGCGGTCGTGCCGAGCTTGGCCACGAGGTACAGGTGCGCGCCGATCAGCGCCGCGAGCAGCCCGGGCACGAGCAACATGTGGATGGCGTAGAAGCGCGACAGCGTGGTCGCCCCGAATTCGGGGCCCCCGCGCAGGAAGTCTGAGAGGTAGGGGCCCAGCAGCGGGCCGGTGCCGTTGATGTTCACGCCCACGATCGTCGCCCAGTAGGCGCGCTGGTCGAACGGCAGCAGGTAGCCGCTGAACGACATCAGCATCGTCAGGATCAGCAGCACCACGCCGATCACCCAGTTGAGCTCGCGCGGGTACTTGTAGGCGCCGAAGAAGAACGTGCGGCCCATGTGCAGGAACACGAGGATCACCATCACGCTCGAGCCCCACTTGTGCATGCCGCGGACGAACTGTCCGAGGAAGACTTCGTTGGTCACGTGCCGGATCGATTCATACGCCCCGCCGGCGGGGTCGGGGCGGTAGTACATCGCCAGGAACACGCCCGTGACGGCCTGCGAGAGGAATGCGAACATCGTGGCCGAGCCGAGCGTGTAGAACCAGTTGGTGCCCTTGGGCACCTTGCGGAACATCAGCCAGCGCGCGCCCCCGCTGAGCGAGGTGCGCTCGTCGACCCAGTCGACGACGGTGGCGCCGGCCTCCGCGGCGTGGTCGAGCGCCGTGGGCTTGCCGCCCGACTCGCCCGGGCGCGGCGGAGGCGCCTGCAACGAGGAGGGGATCGGGGGGGCTGGCAGCTTGGGCACGGTCGCGTCCTACGGTTTTTGAGCGCCCGGGCGGGATGGATAGGCGTACTGGCCGATGCCGTCCAGCGGCTCGGCCGGGTCACGCGGCGAGAAACGGCGCAACTCGCTGTTGACGCTGAAGCGCGGTCCGAGTTCGACTACGCCATTGGAGACGCGCGTATAAAAGCGGTCGAGCGGGCGCACGGGCGGCCCGCCGACGCGGCGTCCCAGCAGGTCGTACACGCCGCCGTGGCACGGACAGATGAAGCGCTCGGCCGCATCGACCCAGCGCACCGGACAGCCCAGGTGCGCGCAGCGGCTGGAGATCGCGATGTAGGCGGCGCCGCGGTCGTAGGGATCGGTGTCGATCGCCGCGTTGAACCTGCGCACGTACGCGGTCGTCTTGCCCGCCTCACCGATGCCGGGGTTCAGCGTGAGGACCACGGGGACGTAGTTGTAAGGGTTGAACAGGTCCTCCGGACCGACGCTTTCCCAGCGATGAGGCGTGCTTTTGAAGATCGGTCCGACCGCGAACCCCAGTGCGGGCAGCAGGAACGCCGCCGCGGCGATTCCGCCGGCCGACTGCCCACCGACAGTCATGAACCGGCGGCGGGTGACGGTCTCGCCCTCGAACGCGCCCGGGTACCGGCGGTCCAGCGTGTACTTGGACCTGTGCTTATCGTGCTTTCCAGACACCGACTCGAACAATATCGAGGCGCGTTGACTTAGGACGACGCCGGCCCGCCCGCGGCGCTTGTGCGCATCGCCTCGATCGCCTCCGGCGCGCGGGCGAAGGCCAGGCGCTTGGCGTGAGCGTGAGCGTCGCCTGAGCCCCACCCCACCGCGCGCGCGCCGGCCTCCCACACGGCCTCGGCCAGCGCCGGCTCGCCGGCGGCCTGGGCGAGGGCGCTGAGCGTGATCGTGTCGGCGAGCTCGGCCACAGCCTCGATGTCGCCGAGCGCGACCAGGCGAGCGAGACCGAGCGCGTACAGGCGGTCGCCGGCGAGCAGTCCGAGGTCTGCCTCCTCCGGAGCGACCACGCGCCCGGCGCCGTAGTGCAGTAGATAGCCCTCGTAGATCGTCTCCACCAGCAGCTCGTACTCGTCGCGCGCGCGCGACGCGCGGGGACCCGAGGCCGCCGTCTGGGCGGGACCCGAGGCCGCCCACCGTATCTCCCCGTCGGGGACATCCGCAGCGACGAGCGTCGCCATCAGGCCGCCCTGCTCGTGCAGCAACTCGACCAATCGCTGTAAGGCGCCGGCTTCGCCGTCGGCGCTCATCCCCGGGCTCCGTGGCCGACCGGCTCTCCAAGCGCGGCGAACGCGGCCGCCGCGGCGTCGATCGTGCGCGCGAGCAGCTCGGGGGTGTGCGCGAGCGACGGGAACCACGCCTCGAACTGGGACGGCGGCGGGTAGACGCCGCGCGCGAGCAGCTCGCGACACCATCGCGCATAGGCGTCATGGTCACATGCGCGCGCGTCTGTGAAGTCGACTATGGCGGACCCGTTCCCGCCGCGATCGTCGCCACCGCCGCGAGCGTCTGTGAAGAACACGGTGAGCAGGCCCGGCGCGCTGACGACGTGCACCGGATACCCGCCTGCCACGGCGCTCGCGGCGGCCTCGCGCAACCCGTCGGCCAGGCGCTCTGTGATCGCGGCCAGGCGCATGTAGGCGGACTCGTCGAGCAGGGCGAGCGTCTGCAGCCCCGCCGCGACCGCGAGCGGGTTGCCCGACAGCGTGCCCGCCTGGTAGACCTCGCCGGCCGGCGCGAGCAGGTTCATCAGCTCGGCGCTGCCGCCGAGGGCGGCGGCGGGCAGGCCGCCCCCGAGCACCTTGCCCACGATCGTCAGATCCGCGGTGACGCCGGTCAGCTCCTGGGCGCCGCCGCGAGCGACGCGAAACCCCGAGATGACCTCGTCCAGCACGAGCAGCGCGCCGGTCGCGGTGGCGCGCTCGCGCAGCAGCTCCACGAACCCTGCCCGCGGCGGGACGAGGCCCATGTTGGCGGGCAGCGGCTCGGCGAGGATCGCCGCCAGCTCGTTGGCCTCGGTGGCCGCGACGAGCGCACCGCGATCGTTCCAGGGGACGAGCACCGTCTGCGCCGCCGTGCCCGCGAGCACACCGGGGCTCGAGGGCAGCGCTTGGGTCGCCAGCCCGGAGCCCGCCTGGGCCAGCAGTCCGTCGACGTGGCCGTGGTAGGCGCCCTCGAACTTGAGCACCCGCTCACGGCCTGTGGCTGCGCGGGCGAGGCGGATAGCGGTCATCGACGCCTCGGTGCCGGAGGAGGTCATGCGCAGCATCTCCACGCCCTCCATCCGTCGCGCGACCTCGACCGCGAGCTCGACCTCGCCGGCGATGGGCGCGCCGAAGCTCGTGCCGCGCGCCGCCGCCTGGGACACCGCCGCGAGCACGTCCGGGTGCGCGTGCCCGTGGATCAGCGGGCCCCACGAGCAGACATAGTCGACGTAGCGGTTGCCGTCGACGTCGGTCACCTCCGCGCCCTCCCCGCGCGCGATGAATATCGGATCGCGCCCGATCGCGCGCATCGCGCGCACGGGAGAGTTGACACCGCCGGGCATCACCTCCAGGGCGCGCTCGTATAGCGCCACCGAGCGGGTGTCGGTCAGCGTCGTCACTGAACTACGCCGCGGCGTGCCGGCGCTCCCACTCCTTGAACTCGTCGGTGAAGTACAGCAGCCGGATCTTCTTGAACTCGGTCGAGCTGTACAGCGTCGCGCGCTCGGAGATGCCGGTCTGCTGCGCGATCGCGTCGAGCACCGCGTCGCACTCCTGCTTGGAGCGGCCGTGAGCCATCGTGAACACCGAGTACGGCCAATCCGCATAGGTGGGGCGCTGGTAGCAGTGCGAGACTCCGCGCACGGCCGCCATGCGCCGGCCGACGTCGAGGATCTGCTCGTCCGGCACCCGCCACACGCCCATGCCGTTGGCGGAGAACCCCGCGCGGCGGTGGTACAGGATCGCCGCGACACGCCTGAGCAGTCCGCGCTCCTGCATGCCCGCGAGCTGGTCGAGCAGCCGCTCCTGGGACAGGCCCAGCTCGGCGGCCGCATCCGCATAGGGTTCCGGCACGACCGGCATGTCGCCCTGCAGCGCGCGGATGACGGCGACGTCGAGCTCGTCGTAGGGCTGGGGGTCGAGCTCGACCGGCTCCTTCACCTCGGTCGCCTGGGCGAGCGCATCGGTATCGCCCTCCATCTCCAGGTCCATGCGGATCTTGAACAGCTTCAGCGTCGGCAGCTGGCGCACCGACTCGGCGCCGGCCTCGCGCGCGAGCACCTCCAGCGTCCCCTCCAGCCCGAGCTTGGAGTCGGGCTCGGTGGCGATCGTGAACCACAGGTTGAATTCGTGGTTGCGCAGGTAGTTGTGCGAGACGCCCGGATGAGCGTTGATGATCTGGGCGGCGCGATGCGGATGCTCGGGATCGACCCTGGCGGCGACCAGCATCGAGGAGTAGCCCAGCGCGCGCGTGTCGAAGATCGGCGTGACCTGCCTGACGATCCGCTTGTCGAGCAGATGCCGCACGCGCGCCATCGCCTCATCCTCGGTGATCCCGCCCAGGTCGGCGACGTGCGCGTAGGGACGCGGGGCGATCGGGAACGAGCCCTGCATCAGGTTCAGCAGCCGCCGATCGACGTCGTCGAGCGGGATCGCCGCGCCGTCCCTGCGGCTGCGCAGCTTCGGCGTCGCCGCCTCGGCGGCGAGGATGCCGTCGGGGGAGCTCACGCGCGTCTCCTGTCGCTACGCCCACATGAGTACGTAGAGCGAGCTGGGCAAGAGGACGCGAGGGAGCGCTTTGGCTTACTACGTACGCGTGCTGGCCGATTGAAGGTCCCATGACCTTCAATCGGTGAGGACGCCGATCCAGCGTAGCTATACGTGCTCATGAAAGCCAATGGGCGGCGTCGAGGGCGTGATAGGTGATGATCGTGTCGGCGCCGGCGCGAGCGAGCGAGGTCAGGATCTCCAGCACCGCCTCGCGCTCCTCGAGCGCGCCCGCGGCCGCGGCCGCCCGGACCATCGCGTACTCGCCGCTGACGTTGTACGCGGCCACCGGCATCCTGGTCTCGCGCTTGACCGCCGCGATCAGGTCGCCGTAGGCGAGCGCGGGCTTGACCATCAGCATGTCCGCGCCCTCGCTCACGTCGAGAACGGCCTCGCGCAGCGCCTGCGCGCCGTTGGCGGGATCGAGCTGGTAGGAGCGCCGGTCGCCGAACGCGGGCGCCGATCCGGCCGCGTCGCGGAAGGGCCCGTAGAACGCGGAGGCGAACTTGGCGGAGTAAGCGAGAATCGGCACCTCGGCGTAGCCCTCGGCGTCGAGCTCGCCGCGCAGCGCGCCCACGCGCCCGTCCATCATGTCCGACGGGGCAACCATGTCCGCCCCGGCATGCGCGTGGCTGACGGCGGTGCGGGCGAGCAGCTCGAGCGTCGCGTCGTTGTCGATCGAGCCGTCCTCGCGCGCGACGCCGCAATGGCCGTGGTCGGTGTACTCGCACAGGCACACGTCGGTGATCACGAGCGGACCGCCGGGCAGCGCCCGCTTGAGCGCGCGGACCGCCAGTGCGACGATGCCCTCCTCGTCGTACGCGCCCGAGCCCTCGGCGTCCTTGTGCGCGGGGACGCCGAACACGATGACTCCGCCGAGGCCCATCTCCGCGGCCTCGCGAGCCCGCTCGACGGCGCCGGAGATCGACAACCGCTGAAGCGCGGGCAGCGCGAGCTCGCCCTGCGGCGCGGGCGCAGCGTCCGCCTCGGCGACGAACAGCGGCAGCACCAGCTGCTCGGCCCGCAGGCCGGTCTCGCGCACGAGCCCACGCAGGCCGGCGTTCGCGCGCAGTCTGCGCATGCGCGTATTGGGATAGGCCATCGCCTCCGAGGATACTCCGCGGGTTGTATCGGGGGAGGCGGGGACGAGCCGGACTGACGGGGGCAGCACAGGAGAGGCGAGCGTGCCGGGCGCGTGCCGGCCGAGCGCTCGCAGCATGGGTCTCGTCTCCGCCGATCGGGCTGGCGGCGAGGAGTTACTCCAGCCGCCGCAGCCCCATGCGCGCGAGCGCGCCGAACAGCAATGTCAGCCCGAGCAGGTGCACGACCGCGATGCCTAGCCCGGGCGACGCGCCGTTGACGGCGGCGTCGAGCGCCTGCAGGGCCGCCTTGAACGGAAACACGAACGAGATCGCGACGATCGCGTCGTACAGCCCGTGCGCCACCGAGCCGGAGGGGACGAGGGCGAGAAACGCCAGCGGCAGCGACAGCCCGAACGCCAGCAGCGAGGCGGCGCGCACCTCGCGCGCGAGCGCGCCGATCGCGACGCCCAGCGCGCCGAACGCCAGGGCGCCGCACGCCAGGGCGAGCAGCCACTGCCCGGCGCGCGAGAAGTCGAGGCTGACGAACGCGCCGATGCCGGCGAGCATCGCCAGCGCGAGCACCAGCGCGCACGCCGCCGCCAGCAAGAGCTTCTCCGCCAGCAGCCCCTCGCGCGTGGCCAGCCCGCGGGCCAGCCGCGTGAGCGTGTGCTCTTCGCGCTCCAGCGCCACCCCGCCGGCGGCCAGCAGCACGCATACGAACATCAGCGACACGCTCACCGCGACCACGACCGCGAATGTGTTCAGCGGCGTGCGCCGGCCCTGCACGAGCGTGCTCTTGACCTGGATCGGCTGGCCGATCGTGGACAGCACGTTCCTGGCCAGCCCCAGGTTCTGGTCGGCGAATTCGGCGAACCTGTCTATCCGCTGCAGCTGCGTGCGCTGCGCGCCGGGCGGCGTGCGTGCGATGACCGCGCGCAGCGTCGGCGCGATCTGGCTGAGGCCGATCATGTTCGACGGCGCCCCCAGCACGCCCAGGTTCCCGCCCCTCAGCAGCACGCCGATCGCCTGCGCGGCGGCGCGCTGGATCTGTTCGGAGAAGCCCACGTTCGCCTGCGCCAGCGCGGAGCTCAGCTGGGATTGCACGAGTGACTGCTCCAGCGCGTTGCCGTTGTACAGCACTTCGATGCTGCCCTGACTCACCCCCGAGGAGATCCGCGCGGCGATGTCGCGCGGGATCACCACCGCGGCGAGCACCCGCCCGGACTTGATGTCGGCGATCGCCTGCGCGCGTGAGGAGACGTGCACGGACTGCACCTGGCTGAACAGCCGGTCGGCATATTCGCTCACGTTCACCCTCTGGCTACCCACCTGGACCGTCTGCCCCGGCGGCGTTTCGTCGACGATCGCCACCTTCGGCTTGCCCGGCGAGCGCGATATCGCCAGCCCGATCAGGAGCGCGAGCGCGATCGGATACACGACCAGCACGCCGACGAGCAGCCGCGAGCGCGCCAGGATCACGAGGTCCTTCTGCAACAACCACCTCATGAGCGCCGCCCGCCTTCCAAAGGCCGGCCCGACCCAGCCCTTTGGACTGTGTGCCCGCCGGCCCCGGTGACATGTCGTGGCGGCGCCGCGTTCACGAAGGGGCGCCTCCGCGGGACATCCGGTCCCGCGAAATCGAAACGGCGACCTCGTGTCGCCGTCATGGTGCGAGCACGCCACGACAAAGAGGCCGGAGGCCGGTTACCGGCGCCCAGATCACGCATGCCCCCGCTCGCGCAAGAACGCGACGAACGCGCTCTCGAAGTTCCCCTCGCCGCCATTCGCCGCGATCAGATCCGACGGCGCGCCGTCGAACAGCAGCTCTCCATCCGCCAGCACGATCGCGCGCGTGGCATACCGGTGCACCTCGCCGAGATGGTGGGTCGAGAACAGCACCGCCGTGCCTGAGCGCGCGAGGCCGCCGACGAACTCCCACACGCGTTCGCGCTGACCGGGGTCCAGCGCCGACGTCGGCTCGTCCAGCGCGAGCGCCGGCGGGTCGCCGATCAGCCCGAGCGCGACGTTCACGCGCTGGCGGTTGCCCCCCGACAGCCGCTCCACGCGCTCCTGCGCGCGCTCGCCCAACCCCGTCTGCGCGAGCATCCGCGCCACCGCCGCGTCGGGGTCGGCGACTCGCTGAAGGCGCGCGAACAGCTTCAGGTTCTCGGCGACCGACAGCTTCGCGTACACCGCCGGCTGCTGCGGCGCCCAGCCGATCGCCGCGCCCGTGCCCGGGCCGCTCACCGTTCCCGCGCTCGCGCGCTGCACGCCCGCGAGGATCGACAGCAGCGTCGTCTTGCCCGCGCCGTTGGGCCCGACGATCGCCACCAGCTCGCCGGCGGCCACGTCGAACTCGACGTCCCGCAACGCCGTGCGCTCGCCGTAGCGCTTGGTGAGTCCGCTGACGCCGATCACCGGCGCAGCCGCGGTCACGAGCACCGCGACATGTCACGGCTCGCGACCATGCCGGCGGCTGCGGTAACCGGCGCCGGCGGCGTTGGTCGAAGCGACCGGCTCACGGGTTACCCACCCCACACACCGCCTTCCGTCCCGCACGCGCCGCCGCACTCACGGCAGGCCTCCGCGCGAACGCTCCCACGACTCGAATTCGATGTGCCGGTGCAGATACACGACAGTCTCGCGCAGGATCGCGAGGATCGGCAGCGCCACCAGCGCGCCCACGATCCCATACAGCTGCAACCCGAGCAGCAGCGCGAATATCACGAGCAGCGGGTTGATCCGCAACGTGTGCCCGAATATCTGCGGCGCCACGACGTGGCCCTCCAGCTGCTGCAGCCCGACGAACAGCAGCGCGACCCACAGGGCGACGATCGGGTCGGTGAACAGCGCCACGAGCACGGCCGGCAGCGCGCCCAGGATCGGGCCGATGTAGGGGACGAGCTCCATCACCCCGTAGAACACCCCGAACGCGAGCGCATACTTGCGCCCGTCGGGGAATATGCCCAGCAGCCCGAACACGTACAGCGACACGCCCGCCGAGGCGCCCATCAGCACGCTGAACAGCAGCTGGCCTCCGACATAGCGCGAGACGGCGTGCTGGACCAGGATCGGGTAGTCGTCGGCGGGCGTGCCGTCGCCGTCGGGCATCGCCCGGCGCACGAGCCCCCCGATCCGCTCGCCGTAGATGAGCATGTACACGCTCAGCACGAACACGAGCACGAGATCGAACACGGCGCTCGCCGCTTCGGTCAGCAGGCCGCCCGCCGAGCTCGCCAGCTTGGAGGAGCTTTTGGCGACTTTCTCCTGGATGCTCTGCAGCGCCGTCTTGCCCTGCTTGACGATTTCCACATGCAGGCCCTGATGATTCAGTTCGCCCTGAAACGTGGCGATCTGCCTGTTCGCTTCGTTGACGATGTGCGGCAGGTTGTTCGTGAACGTGCGCACCTGGTCGGCGATCGGATTCGCCAGCAGAAACCCGATTCCCGCCAGCGTCAGGAAGAATGCGAGGTACACCACCAGCACCGCCAGCCCGCGGGGAATCCGCGGGCGCTGCACGAACGCGACGACGGGGTTGAGAATCAGCGCTATGACGGCGGCGACGACGAATATCAACAACACTTTTCCCGCCGCTTTCGCGAGCGCCCACAGCGCCAGCAGCGCCAGCGGCAGCAGCACGAGTTGCACCCACCTGGGGACGATCGTGCGCGGAGGCTCGGGTGGCGGCGGCTCCGCGGTGTCCTCAGGGGCCAGCTCGCGCTCGCTCGCGCCGGGCCGATCCGACGGCGACGGGCTCTCCGCTCGGACGGCGATCACCGGTGTGCCATCCCCCGCGCCGCTCATCTGCGAAGCCCTCTCGCCGACATCGGCCAAGTATGGCTGAGCGGCAGGAGGTCACCGCCACGGGCGGGCCGGCGGGCGGCTCCGGCGAGGAGGGCGGCGAGGCGCCCGGCGCCGGCATCCTGTTCGTCGGCGACCTCGTCGGCGGCGTCGGCCGGCGCACGCTGCTGGAGTGCCTGCCGCTCCTGCGCGAGCGCTATGACCCCACGTTCGTCATCGTCAACGGGGAGAACGTCGCGGGCGGGCTGGGGATCACGCCGAAGGCGGCGCGCGCGCTGTTCGCGGGCGGCGTGGACGCGATCACGCTCGGCAACCACACCTACCACCGCCGTGAGATCTACCCGTATCTCGACTCCGAGCCGCGGATCCTGCGTCCGGCCAACTTCCTGCGCATCCAACCGGGCCACGGCACCTGCGTGCTGGAGCGCGACGGCGTGCGCCTGGGCGTCGTCAACCTCAGCGGCAACCTGTACCTGCGCGCGGGCCGACCGGCGTTCACCGAGATCGAGGCCGCCCTGGGGGAGCTCGGCGAGGACGTCGATCACATCCTCGTGGACATGCACGCCGAGGCGACCTCGGAGAAGGTCGCCCTCGGCTGGATGCTGGACGGGCGCGTGACCGCCGTCGTGGGCACGCACACACATGTGCCGACCGCGGACGCGCGCGTGCTGCCGGGCGGCACCGCGTACATCACCGACGTCGGCATGACCGGCCCCCGCGGCGGCGTGATCGGGGTCAAGCGCGAGCAGGCGATCGAGTCGCTCGTGACGCAGATGCCGGTGCGCTTCGAGACCTCCGAGGAGGACCCCTGGCTGATGGGCGTCTTCATCCGCTGCTCGGCCACGACGCCGCGCTCGGCAGCCTCAATCGAGCAGATTCTGCTGCCGCGTCCCGCGCAGGCGCCACGGGTTGCGCCCCCCAGCTCGGGGTAGCCGGCGCGTACGGACGCCGGCGCGTACGGTCGGGGAAGACTCCCAGCAGGGCGATCATCACGAGCGCAAAGAACCACGGGATGTACAGGTAGAACCAGTGTTCGACCCCCAGCTGAACGGCGATCACGATCGCCGCGCACGCCGCCGCGAGCCCGACCACGTCGGGTCGGCGGGGCAGCACCGCGAGCGCCAGGGCGAGCGCGACCGCGGCGAGCTGCACCGCGGTCTGGACGCCGTGCAGCCCGCCGTACAGCCCCCACACCGAGAACGGCGAGCCGCGGTTGGCCTGGTATGCGATCGTGCGCTCGTAGATCGTGTGCAGCGAGTCGTGCCTGATCGCCGGGATCGAGACGATGGCTGCGACGAGGAGGAAGGCAAAGAAAAACGACGTCAGCGCGCGCGCGCGCTGACGCGCGCCCAGGCGCCGATCGAGCGCGCCGTGCGTCGCGAGCACCGGCACGAGCGCGAGCGGCGCGAACTTGGTCAACCCGGCCAGCGCCGCGAACACGCCGCGCGCCGGCGGCGAGCTCGCCACCAGCAGCGCGGCCAGGATGAGGACGGCGACGAGCGTGTCGTTGGAGTTTGACTCCAGCGCGAACAGCGTGAACGGATACGCCACCCACGCGTATGCCAGCGCGACGGCGAGCGTCGGCCCGCGGATGCGCATGCCGAGCAGGAACATCAGCCCGAGCGCCAACAGGTCGAACAGGACCGCGGCGACATGCGCGGCCGGCAGATCGTCCCACGTCCCGCTCCAGCCGAACGTCTGCTCGAACGGTATGTAGGACTCGTAGGCGACCGGACCGTAGGTGTCGCCGTGTTCGTTGTCCTGCGGCCAGTGCTCGTAGAGCGCCTTGCCATGGACGATCTTCTCCGCGCCGATCACCCCCGCGTAGCCGACGTCGATCACGTTCGCGTCGGTCACGTTCAGGCCGATGCGAAACCCGAGCAGGAACACGACTCCGACCGCCAGCCACGGCGCCGGGACGAGCAGGCGCAACGGCCGTCGTGGTCGCCGCGGCGTCGCGCGCGGGCGGCGCAGCAGCCACAGCATGCGCCCGAGCAGGTAGACCAGCGGCGGATACGTCAGCGGCACCGACGCGTAGATGCGCGCGTGGTTGAAGAACGCCAGCGACACCGACCACGACAGCAGCACGAGCAGGTCCAGGTGCAGCAGTGAGAATGGCCGGCGCGGATCGACGAACGGAAGCAGGAACAGCAGGCACAGCGGCAGCCAGACGTACAGCGCGTTCACGTGCCTGCCAAACGCGCCCGGATAGCCGCGCGCCATCGACCAGGCGACCTGAAATCCCGTCCACTGTTCGAGCACCCGTCCGTCGGCGTCGGCGATGATCGCCTGCCCGATCTCTTTTGCGCCCTTCTTCGAGAAGAAGCTCACCTGCCAGCGCAGCGGTCCCTTCAGATACGCGCCGCCGTAGGAGCCCGGGTATTTCGCACGAACCGCCCGCATCTTCGGCAGCGATTCGGCGATTGCCAGGACTCGGTTCGCGGACAGCCTGCGCGCGGCCGGAGGGATGTCCGAGCCGGGGACGGGCACGGGCGATTCCGAGACCGTGGCCTGCGTGGTCGTCGCGGTCGTCAACGCCGGGGGCGTGGTCGCGGCATGCACAGGCGCGCCTCCAAATGCGAGCCCGGCGGTGGCGGCGAGCGCGAGCAGATGGGTCATTCGCCGAGAGTAACGCGGGCGCGGGGCAGCTCAGCCGAAATGCCCGGTAACGAGAGTCGCGACGTCTCGGATCGCCCACTGACCCGGCGGATCGCGGGGGGGATCGATGCCGCAGAGCACGAGCGGCGCGAGGGAGTCGCAGGCGTGCAGCGAGCCGTGCGAGCCGCCGCCCACGTGCGCGGCGCCGCCCCAGTCGACGAACTCGTAGCCGGGGGCGGCGGACAGCAGCACCTCGCCGGAGGTGGGGCATGTCAAGGCGGACCACAGGCGCGAGAGGGCGTCGGGGTAGGAGGGCGTCGCGAGCGCGTTGTCCGCGCGCACCGCCGCGTCGAGCACGGCCAGTTCCCCGTCCACGTGCCAGGCCACGCCGCGTGCGTCGCGCAGGTCCCCGCCAGGGGCGAAGCGCAGCTCGCCGCGATCGGCGTTCGACACGACGCCCTCGGCGGGGCGATCGTGCGCGTCGCGGGCGAGCCAGGCGGCGAGGTCCACGCCCTCGAGCGTGAGCGCGCGCGTGAGCACGGAGGCGCGCATGGCGTCGCGCTCGGAGGGGTGCAGCGCGTAGACCATCGCCGCGCGCTGGGACGGGCAGACGGCGATCCGGGGCTCTGGGTTCTCGCGGGAGCGGGTCGGGGTGCGCGTGCCGGTGAGGGCGCCGAGCAGGTTGGCGCCATCGGGCTGCAGCACGCCCAGCTCGGCCAGTGCATCTTGGAGGGAGATCGTGTCGGCGATCGGCGCCTGGGAGTGGTCGGCCATCGCGATGAACGCGTGCTCGGCCAGGAACGCGTCGACGCCGCCCGCGGCCTCCATCACCCGCGCGAGCTGCAGGTCGGCGGCGGCGATCGAGGTGAGCTGAGCGTCGGGGCCGCGCTTGTGCGAGTGCCAGTCGTTGTCGGGCAGCGACAGCAGCAGGAAGTCGAACAGGTCGTGCTCGACCATGTAGGCCGAGACGCAGCCCGAGTGGCGGTCGCGCACGCCGGGCATGCCGAGCGTCGAGCGGCAGCCGGTGCGGCGCGAGGCGAAGACGTCGGCGTAGAACAGCTCGCGCGGGCCCATCACGGGATGGCGCGCGAGCGTCGAGGAGACGAAGCGCGCGAGCGTGGTGTCGCGCTGGGGCTCGTGGCGGTGGCGGCCGCGGTACATCAGATACGTCGTGCCGGCGGTGCGCACGCCGGCGTCGTCCAGCTGCTCGAACACCGTGAGCGTCTCGCTCGCGAGGTGGGCGCGGTTCATGTTGTAGACGGTGTCCGTCAGCTGCCGGGCGATCCCGAAGCGCTGGGCGGCGCGCAGGCTGGAGCCGTACTCGATGTAGCGGGACTCCGCGCGGGAGTACCAGTTCATGCCGGGGATGTGGTGCTCGTCCTGGGCGGCGCCGGTGACGATCGAGGCGGCGCACACGGGCGTGACCGACGGGAAGGCAGCGACGCAGTCGGGGATGCAGGAGCCGCGCTCGATCAGCCTCGCCAGCACCGGCGCGGCGCCGGACTCGGCGGCGCGGACGAGCATCTCGGGCGCCATCGCGTCGATCACGCACAACACGAGCTTGGGTGGCTTGGCGCTCATCGGGAGGGGCGAGACGGGAGGATTTCTCGGCTGGGTAAGCCGTCAGCCAGTCCTTGCATCGGTTGCGGTCCAAGCCGCTTACCGCAGCCGTGGGCGGAGCGGAAGCGCACGATCACTTGCGCAGGATGCGCAGACCGGCGTAACGATCGTCCCCGCTGCGGGCGCGACCGCGCCACAGAAACCAGGCGAGCAGCGCGACCGCGACATAGCCGAGCGGATGCACGAGCGCGACGAGACCGGCGAGCAGCAGCGAGGCGGCGTCGAGGTAGACCGTCACCGCCTCGCGCGCCGCGCGGTCGGGCAGGCGAGTGCGGGCGCGGACAATCACTGGACCGGAGGCGCGCTGGGCGAGGCCCACAACGAGGAAGCCACCGATCAAGCCGGGCCATGAGGAGTCGCCATGCGCCGAGAGGGTTGCCTCGAACAGCAGCGCGCCCGCGCCCAGTCCCAGGCCTGCGACCGCCGAGGCGAGGGCGTCTTGACGGCGTCGCTGGCCTCGGAGGCCGAGGAGTGTGAGCGCGGCCGCGAACGAACCCGATGGCAGTTGCGTGGAGGCTGTGTCGAGCGTGGGAGCCAATCCAAGCAGCAGTTGCAGCGCGTAAGCGAGCACGAGCGCCACGGTGACGACCAAGAGCCACCAGTCCGCCTCCAGAAAGTGAAAGGCCTGTCCAGCCGGCCCGAGCTCGACTCCGAGCGCACCCGCGGAGGCGAGCGCGCCTGCGAGCAGCAGCGGAAAGAACGGGCGCAGCCCGCAGGCGGCGGCGAGACCGAGGCCGAGGCCGATGTAGAAGAACGTGCCGTTCATGGGTTCGTGCAGCGCGTGAGCATGCGTATCGCGTGCGCTACCGTGCGTGGATGCGCGGGCAGGACGATAGACGACGCGCCCGGCCGGCAGCGCACGAGCTGGCGCGGTATGAGGCGCTGTTCGCGGCGCGCACGCGCGGGATGAAAAGCTCGGCGATGCGCGAGATGATGGCGCTGACAGAACGCCCGGACGTGATCTCACTCGCGGGAGGTCTGCCGGACACGAGCACGTTCGCGCCCGAGCTGTACGCGAAGCTGATGGCGCAGGTCGCCGCCGAGTCGACCGCGCGAGCGCTGCAGTACGGCCCGACGGAGGGGATGGCGGTCGCGGTCGATTGCATCGTCGAGGTGATGGCGCAGGAGGGCACGTCCGTCGATCCCGCGAACACGATCGTGACGACCGGCGGCCAGCAGGTGATCGACCTCGTGTGCAAGGCGCTGATCGACCCGGGCGACGTGATCGTCGCGGAGGCGCCCACATACCCGGGCGCGGTGCCGACGTTCGGGGCCTATCAGGCCGACGTGGCGCAGATCGAGATGGACGCCGACGGCATGCCGATCGACGAGCTGGAGTCGGTGCTCGAGCGGCTGGCCGGGGAAGGCAGGCGCCCGAAGTTCATCTACACGATCCCCAATTTTCAGAACCCCGGCGGGGTGACGATGTCGCTCCCGCGCCGGCGGCGACTTGTCGAGGTCGCGCGCGAGCGCGAGCTGCTGGTGCTGGAGGACAACCCGTACGGGCTGTTGCGCTACGAGGGGCAGGCGCTGCCGACGCTGTATTCGCTGGACGCCTCGCTCGGCGCCGGGGGCGCGGGCGGCGACGGGGTCTCCTCGGACCTCGTGATCTACCTGGGCACGTTCTCGAAGATCCTCTCCCCGGGCCTGCGTCTGGGCTGGGCGGTCGCGCCGCGGGCGGTGCTGGAGAAGCTGAACCTCGGCAAACAGGGCGCCGACCTGTGCAGCTCGCCGATGACCCAGCTGTTCGTGTCGGCGTATTTTGCCGAGCGCACCGCGGGTGGCGGGCCGGCCTGGGTGGAGTACGTGGAGCGCTTGCGCGAGCTGTACCGGCGCCGGCGGGACGTGATGCTCCAGGCGCTGCACGAGCACTTCGACGGGCGGGCGAGCTGGACGCGACCGCAGGGCGGGCTGTTCGTGTGGGCGACGCTGGACGGCGTGGATACGACGGATCTGATGGGGCGCAGCAGGGGAGTCGCGTTCGTGCCGGGACGCTCCGCCTACATGGACGGACGCAGCGGCTCGGGCTCGATGCGACTGAACTTCGCGGGCGTGCCCGACGAGGACATCCGCGAGGGCATAAAGCGGATCGCCGCCCTCGTCGACCCCGATACGGGCCTGCTCGAGACGGACAGTCCTCGCTCGCGCGAATCGGCCGAGCTCACGGACGCCGACGACGAGCATGCCGGGCTCGCCGACATCGTGGCGTTGCCTGCACGCGAACAGCCCGGATCCGCCCGCCGGCGACAGAATCGATGAGCGGCATCCAGGCCCCTAAGAGGGTCGCCGTGCTCAAGGGCGGATGGGCGCTGGAGCGCACCGTGTCGCTGCGCTCCGGTGAACGTGTGCAGAAAACGCTGCGCGCGCTCGGGCACGAGGTCATGGCGATCGACGTCGGCCCGGAGATGTTGGCGCAGGTGATCGAGGCCAAGCCGGACGCGGCATTCATCGCGCTGCACGGAGGAGACGGCGAGGACGGGACCGTGCAGGGGCTGCTGGAAACGATCGGCATCCCCTACACCGGCTCGGGGCCGGCGGCGTGCATGCGCTGCACCGACAAGGCGCTGGCGAAGTATCTGATGCGCGAGGCGGGCATACCGACTCCTGACTGGAGCGCCTTCAAGGAGAGCGCGGTCAAAGACCTCGGCGTGGTGGCTGCGCTGCCGTATGTCGAGCGGAAGCTCGGGTTTCCGATAGTCGCCAAGCCCGCACGCCAGGGTTCGGCGCTGGGCGTGAAGTTCGCGCACTCGAGCGAGGAGCTGCCGCCTGCGATCGTGGGGGCGCTGTCATACGACCGCAAGGTCGTGCTCGAGCGCTATGTGAAGGGACGCGACCTGGCCGTGTCGGTGCTCGATGCCCAGACGGCGGGCGAGGATCCCATTGCGCTTCCCGTGATCGAGGCGATTCCACGGGAGACGGAGTTCTACGACTACGAGTCGCGGTACGAAATCGGCATGACGACTTTCGTATGCCCGGCCGAGCTGCCGGACGGCGTGACCGAGCGCGCGCAGGAGCTGGCGCTTGCTACATACAAGCTGCTCGGATGTCACGGCGTCGCGCGGGTGGACCTGATGCTCGACGAGGACGGTGGTGAGCTGACCGTGCTGGAGACGAACGTCGTGCCGGGGCTGACCGAAACGAGCCTGCTGCCGCTGGCGGCGGACGCGGCGGAGATCTGGCTGGACCTGCTGGTGGCGAGGATCCTGAACAGCGCATTTACGCGCTGAGCGCCTATGAATCCTCGCCCGCGGCGAAGTCCTCCGGGGTGACCTGGTCGAGGAACTCCTTGAACTTCTCAACGACGTCCTCGGACTCCTCGACGTCGTGCTCGAACTCGATCGCCGACTCGGCGATGACCTCCTCGGCGGCGAATATCGGCGCGCCGGAGCGCACCGCGAGGGCGATCGCGTCGCTGGGGCGCGAGTCGATCTCGAGCTCGCGACCGTTCACCGTCAGGGTGATCGAGGCGAAGAACGTGTTCTCGCGCAGCTCGGTGACCGACACCTGGGTGCATTTGGCGTCGAGCTCGCCGAGCACGTCGACGAGCAGGTCGTGGGTCATCGGCCGCGGAGTGCCGGCGCCCTGCAGCTTCATCAGGATCGAGGCGGCCTCGGGGTGGCCGATCCAGATCGGCAGGAACTTGTTGCCGTCGGCGGTCTTCAGCAGGACGATCGGCTGCTTGCCGACCATGTCGAAGCTGACGCCATAGATGACCATCTCCTGCAAGGCAAATCCTCTGAGAGTGGATAGCAGCTTCAGAGAGTATAGGTCCGTCGAGGGCCGATCTAGCAGGGTCGGACCCGTTCGCCGGCCCTGTGGGACATGGGTCAAGAACTACGCTGCGGAGCCCCGGTGGCGGAAGCTCCAGAGCTTGTTGCCGAGGAAGTTAAACGGCGTTGCCGCGGCGACCGCGAGCGCCTGCGCCGGCACCTTCGCCAGGCCGGCCTGTTCGACCAGCAGCGTGAGCAGCACGAGATTGACCAGCGCGAAGGCGGCGAGGCTGACGAGGAAGAAGCGCAGCGCCTGATGGTGCACGCGGCCGTCGGGCCGGTCGAAAGTCCACTGCCGGTTGAGCACGAAGTTGCTCGACACGGCGATCAACCAGGCGAGCACGGCGGCCAGCTGGTAAGGGATGTCGAGCACATGGACGCCCAGCGCGTAGACGGCGATGTTGATGACGAAGCCGCTGGCCCCGACGAGGCCGAACCGGATCAGCTGCAGCCAGTTGGCAGGCCTGCGCATCCCGTGCACAAGGCGGATGTGCGGGCGGATCTCCACGGACGCCGGAGTGCTTGCGCGAGGGACGTCCACGACGGTGGCGTCGTCGGGCATCCGGTCAGGTTAGCGGCACGAGAGGGCGGATGCCTCTGAAGGGCGGGGTGCGGAGAGCGCGGGTGCTGCCACGCGGCGTACGGCACGGGCGCTAGCCTTGTGACGATGAGGGCTGCGAAGATGGCCGTGCTCGGCTGCTTGGCGGCGGCGGTCGCCGTCGCCGGTTGCGGAGAAGCGCAGGTCGGGGGTCCGGCGGTCGCCGGCGGGCACGGATCCTCGCTCGCGGGCGCGAAGAGCGCGAGCTCCGGCGCGGGGGCCGCGCCGTACGTCGCGGGCGCGGTCGCCGGCTCCGGCGCGACGGCGTCGGGAACGGCTCCAGGCGGGGGCGGGGTCGCACACGAGGTGGCCGATCCCGAAGAAGCCAAGAGCTTTCCGGTGCCGGCCTCTGTGCATCATCGCTCCGCCAGCTCACCGAGCGTGGCGGGCGAAGCCGCGGTGGCGGCGGGAGCGCCGTCGGACGCCGAAGTTCGCAGAGAGCTGGGCGTCGAGGAACGGGCCAAGGCGCAGGAACGAGCAGCCCAACGTCGTGTTCTCACGCCACTGGCGGGAGGGTCCTCGGTCGCCGGCAACGGCGCGATTCCGATCCCGACGAACGTTCCGGAAGCCGTGCAGCGCGTGATCGCCGGTGGCAATGCGATCGCCGACTTCCCCTACATCTGGGGTGGAGGGCACGCGTCGTTCATCGCGGGCGGATATGACTGCTCGGGCTCGGTCAGCTATGCGCTCGCCGCGGGCGGGCTGCTCAGCGCTCCGCTCGTCTCGGGCGAACTCGCCACCTGGGGGGAACCAGGCCCGGGACGCTGGATCACGATCTATGCCAATGCGGGTCACACGTTCATGATTGTGGACGGCGTGTGGTTCGACACCGCTGGACGGAGTGGACCGTACGCGTCGCGCTGGCTGGTGTCGACGCCGCCGCTGGCGGGTTACGCGGTGCGCCACCCGCCGGGGCTGTAGGCGGAAGGCGGCGTGGGGAGGCATGGTCTTCTTCGTCCTGACCGCGCTCGCGGCCGTCCGCGTCCTCGCCACGACCCTGTCGGGCCCCCTTGCGCTGGACGGGGAAGCCGCGGTGGAACACGGGAGCGAGGGCGAGGCGATCGCGATCGTCGCGGCGGTGTCGATCGTCGGCGGGTATCTGCTGCTGTACGCGCTGTGGCGGTATGTGTTCAGCGAGAAAGCCAAACTCAAGCGCGGCGAACCGCCGGATGGGGCGGGGCGGAACTGAGAACGAGACGCGCCGGCGGGCGACGCCTCGGACCGGACCGATCCGCGATCCGTGATCGGCGAAGCATTGGCCGTCCCAGCTGGGCTCTCGGCCCGCGTCAGCGCCGTGGTTACGGTCAGTGCAGTGTGAGCGCGCTGATCACCGTGGTGGTACCGCCACCGGCGTTGCGCACGCTCAGCCTGAGCGTCAGCGGGACGGAGCGCAGTCGGCGCAGGCGCTTTGCGGTGATCTTGCCGAACTGGATCCTGAGCGTGCCGCGCCCGGCCCTCGTCGTGATGACGAGCGCTTTGGCGATCGCGACCTGCGGAGGCATGCCCTGGGGCAGACCCGCGGCGAGCGGACCGCGCAAGCCGATCCGCTGGGCGAGCGACGCGACGAGCAGGACTTCCAGGTGCCCGGTGGCCTGCTGGTTGACCGAGTAGGCGATGGACAGGCCCTTACGCGTGACCTTCGTCAGCGAGCTCGACAGGGCGCTCGCGGTCGCGACAGGGCCGAGGACGGGGGGTTTGGCCGGCGCGGCGGGGGGGGGCGCCTGAGTGCTCGAGCCGGGCGACGCCACACCGGAGGTCGCTCCCGAGCCGCCGCCCGTTCCCGAACCGCCCGTTCCGGAGCCGCCCGCGCCCGAGCCGGCGGGTTCTACGCAGGGTTTACCACCTTCGACCGTGATCGTCTTTATGACGCTTTCCGGAAGGCTCCTTTCATAGCCGCCACCGTCCACCACCGTCAGGCCGACGACGTAGGTCTTTGCGCAAGGGAAGGCGTGGAAGACGCTTGCCTTTTCTTCCCCTTCTTCTGTTACCTCTTTACCACTTTCCTGATAGCCGAAGTCCCATTTGTAGATCGGCGCCAGGAAGGGCTCCCGTTCTTTGATAAGCATGTGTTCTTTGGCGAGGGTCAGTTCTTCTTTGGCGATCTGCTTGTCGCCTGTGACAATCAGCTTGTCTTCTTCAGTAATGGTTTTGCGTTCTGCGTCGGTTCTTTTTTCTTTTTCGGCGATGCTCTTACGCGCTTCGTCGGACGCTTTCGCGCTTTCAGCGGCCGTCTTCGCCTTGACAAGCCTTTCACGTCTGCTCGCCAGCCGCTTTTCCTTCTTTGCGAATTCTTCTTCTTCCGCTTCCGAAAGTGGTTCTTTTGCTTTTCTTTCTTCCGCCAGCGCTTTTTCTTCTTGCGCGAGCGTTTTTTCTTCTTCGCCCAGCTTTTGGATTTCGTTGCCGAGCCTCGTTTCTTCTTCGCCCAGCTTTTTGATTTCGTTGCCGAGCCTCGTTTCTTCTTCGCCCAGCTTTTTGATTTCGTTGCCGAGCCTCGTTTCCTCGGCATTGAGCGCGAGTATTTCTTCTGCGAGCCTGGTTTCTTCTTTCTGCTGCCGGGGGCCCAGCGGGGCGGGGTCCAGCGTTATGCCTGACTCATTTGCGTCGAGGCCGATGACGTCTCCCACATTCACTGGATTCGGGGCGGTGATGTGCGGTTCGAGCGTGGCTCCCTGCCAACAGCCGGCGGTGTCTTTACCGGTGAGGAAGCCCGCGCTGTTGAATGCCCAGTGGAGATAGTAGGACCCGCCGCCAACTCCCTCATTGGAGACGCTTGCGGCATGTGTTTCTGGATTTGGCGTCGGAGGCGACTTCGGAGGCGGACCAAAGTCGAACTGGCACATGTCGCCCTGCTCCGGGAACCCTTGCTCTGCTGCCGACGCGTTCTGATACCAGCCGTTCAGGAGAGGGTTGACCACGATGTTGCTCTGCTCATTCGCCAGATCGCCGATGATCACATCGGCGAGGCCCGCGCCAAAGTAGGCAAACGGGTTCTGGCCGCTGAGCTGGTTTGGCTCCTCCAGAACGCTGTTGTCCTGGCAGGCAAGAACGTCGGCCGAAGTGCCGGTGGTTGTCAGTGGTGACCCGGATTCAGCAAACAGGCCGGCGTAACCTGCAACCCACGGCTGCACCGCATAGACGACTGGCGTTGCGCCACCGGGATTGATCGCCGAATGATATCCGCAGATTCCCGTTTCTGCGTGATGAGCGACCTTTGCTTCTTTGATTTCCTGTGCTTCGGTTTCCAGAGTGGCCGAGTTGGAGCAGGTGCTCGGGCTCGAGGCTCCGGCACATACGGTCACGCCTGGGGGAGTGAGGATGTAATAGACGGGAGTGCTTCTCGCGCCGGGCACGGTTCCCGTAGTGCCCGGCAGCGCGCCGGATTTGATCACTTTTTGCAGCTCGGTTTTGATCTCCTGATCGGTCAGGCAAACGACGCCGGCCGGTTCGGTGCAATTGCCGCTTGACGGGTAGGAATCGGTGGCGGTGTAGGCGCCCCGGAAGGTGGATTGACTGGCCGCGTGCGCTTCTTTGGCCAAAGCCGACGCCGCCGGGCCGGTGCCATACCCTGCTTCGCCATACTGCGCATTGAGGGCAAAGACATTTCCGAGCGAACCGCTCGCTGCTCCGACATTCCGGAAATACCCATCGATCAGTCGCATCCATTCGGAGTTGTAGAGTTCGAGTGGATCCCAATAGATCGCGTAGGAGTCCGACGCATGAATCACCTTGCCGTTGTGGTACTGCAGTGGTCCGTGCCTGACCCATACGGGCTTGCGCTGTTGCAGACCGAATTCTCCGCTGATAAAGGCTCCCGCCGGCGCCGCGGTGAGCAAGAGTGCGATCACCGCACCAAGCGCAAGCGCCAACCGGCGCATGGTGGCCGATCGCAGACCGGCCACCTCGGAGAGCGTGCGGGCAGAGATGGTCACGAGCCCATCATCGGCAGCACATGCCCGATGCCTTAGCCCGGGCGGACTCCGCCGGGCAACGCGCGAGCGCTGCCGACCGGATCGAGTCAATCCCGCTTCGCCGGCGTGGGAGGCGAAGATGGGGGGGACGCGGTGCGCGATCCGCCGTTGCGGTGGAACCTACGCCACAGCCCGTCACGCGACGGCCCGGTCGGGATCTTGACCAAGGGAATCCCGGACGGCGGGGGTAGAGGTGCTGTCGGCTGCTTCTCCATACGCATGGACGAATGTAGATCAGGCAGGAGAAGCCTCAAAGGCAGCTCGGCAGAATGTTCGCAGTTTGCGGGCGATTCCGGTCGATATTGGCAGGGCTGCCATTTGCGACGGAGCAACGTCGGGGTTGCTCGCGAGCCCCTGCCTACACTGGATCGTCAGGGTGACCACGCAGCCGGCGAGGCCATCAATGCTTATTGCCGGTACCTTGAGCTAACCAACGGCAGGCGTTAGACTAGCCGATATGCCGTCTATGGCCGACCTTCCCGATGCGCTGCTCGCCGAGGGACGCTACTGGGTCACGTCGGACGAAGCCGCCCAGTTCGCAGGCATTCCGACCGCTCACGTCTATTCCGGCCTGCAGCGCCTGCGCCACCGAGGCGCGATGTTCTCGCCAGCGCGCGGGTTCCATGTTGTGATCCCGGCCGAGTACCGCGCGTGGGGCGCGCTGCCGGGCGAGCTGTTCATCGACGGGATGATGCGAGCGCTCGGACGCGCGTACTACGTCAGCCTGCTCACCGCGGCGGCGATGCACGGAGCGGCGCATCAGGCACCGCAAGTCTTTCAGGTGATAGTGGACCGCCACGTCGCCGGCCGCGATATCGAACGGGTCCGTCTTCGCTTCTACACCAACGAGCACCTCAGCGAGATGGCGACCGAAGAACGCCAGGTGGACACCGGGCGCATCCAGCTTGCCACCTGCGAGACGACCCTCGTGGACCTCGTCATCCACCCCGACGACGCGGGAGGACTGAGCAACATCGCCACCGTGATCATCGAGATCGGCGACCTCGACGTGCCGTTGCTGGCCCGGCTGGCAGCGATTCGTTCTCGCTCGGTCGCCAGGCGCCTTGGGTGGCTGCTCGACCGATACCGCGACGATCTCGACCTCGGGCCGCTGCGGGAGGTCGCGTGTGCCGGCGGCAGCTACCCGACACGTCTCGTTCGAGCGCTCCCCGCACGCGGCCCGATCGACCCACGCTGGAACCTCCAGGTCAACAGCGACGTGGAAGCAGACCTGTGATCGACCGCCCGGCTCTCATCGCGTGGCGCTCCAAGGCTCCCTGGCCGAACCCCGTCCAGATCGAGCAGGACCTGCTGCTATCCCGCCTCATGATCGAGATCGCCCGCGACGACGTGCTCGGCCCCGAGCTCGCGATGCGCGGCGGCACCTGCCTGCACAAGCTCCACCTCCCCACCCCGCTGCGCTACTCCGAGGATCTCGACTACGTCCGCAGGACCCACACCGGCATCAAGCCATACACGCAGGCCCTCGGAGCTCTCGCCGAACGCCTCGGCCTCGCCGTCTCAAACCGCCGACGCGGGGGGCAGATGGTCCACGTCTACTTCGACGCACAGCCGACCGAAGGCATCGGCCGCATCCGTATCAAGATCGAGATGAACATCGCCGAGACCGATCCCCACCGTCCCCTGAAGACCATACGCCACTCGGTCAAGACCTCATGGTGGAGCGGCGAGGCCGACATCCCCACCTACGAGACGGGCGAGCTACTGGCCACCAAGCTGCGCGCGCTCTATCAGCGCAGCAAGGGACGCGACCTCTTCGACCTCTGGCTCGGCCTGACCGTCCTGAAGATCGACCCCGATCAGATCGTTGCCGGCTTCAACCACTACATGCGCGGCGCGACTTTCAGCTTCCCCGAGCTACGCGACAACCTCGCCGCCAAGCTGAGCAGCACGCGGTTCCTTCGCGACCTCGATGCCCTCGTGACCAACACACCCACCGGCTATGACCCCGAGACCGCCGCCGACCTCGTGATGCGAGAACTCGGCAGCCGCCTACACAACGCGCCATCAGTCGATCAGGTCACGCCACCACCCCAGTAGCGGAGTATGCCGCTCCTCCGTCGCCGAGTACGTGTTTCCGACGAGCCGGGGCGGACGGCAGGGCGAAGACAACATCCGCTCCCGAGTGCTCAGAGCCGCGGTTGATCGCGCTAACCAGAACCTCGCCAAGAAGAAGCTCCCCCCGTTGCCCGACGGGCTCACACCGCACTCCTTGCGCCGGACATTTGTGAGCATCCTCTATGCGATCGGAGAGGGCCCGGAATCATCATGGACGAGATGGGCCACACCGACCCTGGGCTCGCTCTACAGGTCTATCGGCAGGCGATGCGGGGGTCGAGGAGAAGGACGCCCTTCGAGCACTGGTGGACGGGACCACGAAGCGACGCGCCTTCGCTGACGGAGGAGTGGGACCACGCAACCTGCTCTGGGACAACCCGCTGACCCGCTTCAGCAACCGCGCATCTGATTCCCTACGATTGCACAATGCCCGAATGGGGTCTGACGAAGGAGATGCGGATCACTCGGCCGTTTGAACTCGGCGAGTGGTGGCTTGAGCCTGGCAAGGTCATCACCGATCCGGTCCACGGGGACATCTTTGTCACGCGCTTGGAGCAAGCGTTTTTGGACACGCCTCCCATGCAGCGCCTGCGTCGCGTGCGCCAACTCGGTGCGACTCATCTCGTATACCCGGGCGCCACACACACTCGCTTTGCCCATTCACTCGGCGCCGTGCGGGCCGTCCAGGATCTACTCGATATGGCGATAGGCCAGCGTAATCGCAACCACGCCGTCGCCGATCTGTTTGACGAATGGGAGAGGGAAGAGCGAAGAGGTGACACAACGGCAGTGACGGCCGATGACGGGCTGACAGTCGCTGAGGCTGCGGAAGTAGAAGACGCTAGGACGATCCATTTGCGAAAACTTGCTGAGGCAACAGTGCTGGCCAGACTCGGGGCCTTGCTACACGATGTTGGTCACCTGCCGTATGGGCACTCGATCGAGGATGACCTCGACCTGCTCACACCACATGACGAGAACACGAGCCGATTCCACCGGCTTTGGGCAGAAATGATCTCTGCGATCGAGAAGTCGACGCGGACTGCTGGGCACAGACGCAATTGGCCAGAGACTAGAATTCAAGAACTCTTGGACGCGTTCGCGCCGTTGCGTGAGGGCGGGAAGCTTTACACGAGCCTTCGGCCACTTATTCTCTCCAAAGAGAGGGACGAGTCTGGGAACCAGATCGACCCAGTCGATCTGCTGACCGATTATCCGTTTGTGGCGGACATTGTTGGAAACACGATTTGCGCAGACCTTCTTGACTACCTACAGCGAGACCACCGCTTTACTGGACTGCCGATGAGCCTGGGTCAGCGATTTATGTCCTCGTTTTATGTAATACCAGGCGATGTCGGTGGAATCTATAAGCGGCGTATGGCACTTCTGATCCACCGCGAAGGAAGGCCGCGCCAGGATGTTGTGACGGAGATCATCAAGCATCTACGTTACCGCTACGAGCTTCAGGAGCGCGTTCTCGTTCACCATCTGAAGCTAACAGCCGACGCGATGATCGGCAAGATGATCGAGTTCTGGCACGAAGCCGAGAAAAGTGCCATCGAAGCTCTGGCGCCCGAGGTGCGTGCAGCCGAACTCGCGAAGATTCCATCTGACTTCACGGTCGAAACCTCTGACGGTGTAGTCGGAGAAGTAGGCCAGAGCGTCGAGGTGCCCCGACTGCGTGTCGTAACCGGCGTTAATAATGCGGAGAGTAGCGATTCGTCAGATAGTTACGGCCAGCGAGGGGCGTATCACATGGGAGAGGAGTCTGAGCGCCTGGCCCGCTGGCGTCTAGAACAGATGCTTTTGGAGCGCGGAGACGATGGCGTGCTTGAGCACATGCGCTTTGGACCCGGCCAGGATGATGAAGCAGCCACCGCGAGTCGCGAGCTGGCTGGCAAACTGCTCGAGCGATCGCTGTATCAACATGCAGCGAATGCAACAGCTGCGTTTGCTGCCAAGGATCTTTATAAGGCCTTCGGATCTGCCGCTCGCCGGCGCGAACTGGAGAGGAAGGCCGCTCGCCATGCCGGCCTCGACGCAGATTGGCACGTCATATTGTGGGTACCAGGGCCAGGCATGCGGCTCAAGCTCGCGGAGGTTCTGGTTGACCACGGCAAGGGCATAGCGAAGTTTGTGGATTACTCCGCTAAGGGTTCCGACATATACGAGGACCATAAGCGTCTCTGGACAATCAGCGTATTTGTTCATCCGACGGTTACTGAAGAGAAGACAAGAATGATACTTGCGAAGCTCGCACAGTTGATGAGAGTCTCCTGGGATCGCTATCAAGACCAGCTCGGAGCCGATCCTGACACCTCACCTCAACTCCTAGCTGCAATTGAGGTATGCCAAGCGGGTCCTCTTACTGAAAGGGTCCGTGACCTTATTGTCAGAGCAAGCGAGGAGCAAGCGGCACGGGGAGGCGACGACCCCACGCATAATGAACTTGTCCAGCGCTACAAAGCGCTTCTAGACACCATGCAGGAAGTACCGGACGCGGCGTCAACTCGGAAGACGACAGAGCAGTAGCTGCCGGCGCTTAGGCAGCCACACGCCACCTCGGTCTCGCAATGGCATCGTGCCTGTGCTCGGAGAAGCAATCGAGTGGGCGATACTCTGAAGCCGGTCGCTGCACCATTGAAGCCGAAGCTGATCGCTCCCATCGTCAGGAGTGAACCAGAGCTCGACGAGGGCATCGGAATGGACAGCTGCGAGCGAGCGAGCGGCTACCTCCAGCGAGACATCGAAGGCTTCCTGGAGATCTATGATCGTCCCAGCGTTTACCGGCATACGCGCGACAGCGTCCGGAGGGACGAGAAGGGCGCGACTAAAGGCATCACAGAACCGCTCTTGGCCGGTTGAATTGGGCAGGTGCCGCCGCGGGCGGCCGCCATGCCGCCAGAAGAAGAACGTGTGTGCCAACTCGTGCGCAACTCGGAATCTCAGGCGGTGCCGCCGAAGATCGTCGCGCATGCTGCTTTCAATGTTGCGCCAACCGCCGCGGGGGGTTGAGTCGATCATTACCGCGAACTGGTCGTTCTCAAGGGGGGTGAGCAAGGCCTCAAGGCCACCCCGTTCCCCGCTCAGCAGCCCCTCACGGAGGATGACGCCTGCAGCCTCACATACTTCGGATAGGTCGAGCATTGGCTCCTCCGCAAGCTTCTGCCCAAGGATCGTGCTCCGCGTGCGTCGAGCCATCACACGTGCTCCGGACTCCGTCGGAATGCACGCCAACGGTCGGCGAGGCCAAGCTGGTCCGACTTGAGGCGATCCTTGTCCGTGTCCAAGCATACTTGTATTCCGAGGCCCGCATACTGTACAAGTATGGGTGGACATGCCCGCCTCTGTCAGCGAGGAGTACCGTCGCGAGATTGGCCTAGCGATCAAGGACGCCCGCAAGAAGCGCGGCATGAGCCAGGATGCGCTCGGCCTTGCCGTCGGGAATTCCAAGAATGCTGTGTCGGCGTGGGAGCGTGGCGAAAGCGCTCCAACGGCCGAGAACCTGCGCAACCTATGCTCCGTGCTCGGAGTGGCTCCCCAGCGCCTCCTCGTTATGAACGGGGCGACGACGGCCGGGGAGGGGCCAGATCCGGCAGCTGTCCGAATGCTCGCTGACCAGCTTGCCGATCTGAGGAGAGAGGCACAGGAGATCATCCCGGATCTCATGGGGGTGCTCGCGGACGCCGAACGAACAGCTCGGCGGATGGCCGACAGGTAGGTCGGCTGCTTACGTGGGGTAGCAGTCTCGATCATCCGGTGAAGTAGAACACCGGCTTGGGATGTTTTTGTCCGGCGGAGCGACGGGGCTCAGCACCAGTCGTTTCGGCGGCGCAGGTCGCATATTCCACGGCTTCCGGGAGGCGCACTCAAGTAGGCCGCGAAACGGCAGATATCGGCAGACGAGCCGCGGATGCCAACCTCAAACACGGCTGGACGGAGGACCGTATGATCTCGAGTCCCAGTCCCATAAACGTGATTCCTCAATGGGCGATCCAGGACTCGAACCTGGGACCTCTTCCTTATCAGAGAAGCGCTCTAACCAGCTGAGCTAATCGCCCTTTTGGCTCTGCTATGCGGTTTCTGGCTCCTGTTCCCCCACGACGGCTCCGGCGATATGGAACATCTATGGACACTGCCGCCGGGTCGATGGGCACATGGGGCCTAAAGGCCCGCTGCATCGCCGAGCAATCGTATCGAGCTTACGACCGCTGCGGCCTGCTATCCGCTGACGCCACTGACGGCATCGACAGCGAAGCTTAGGAGCGCGCGCGCACGACGCAGGGCAGAGCGCAACTCGGTCGCGCTGACGTGCATCACGCCGTATTGCGCAGCGTCCTTGAGGTCGAGCAGGCGTCGCAGATCCTTGGCGGCATCGCGCCCCCCCGGAACGATCTCTGCAAGCAGGCGCTCGGCGTCGTGGTGATCTTGCGAGCGGGATCGGCGCCCGAGCCTCGCGCAGCAAGCGGCGTCGCAGGCAGCGATCCCGGCCAGCACGGCAAGCGATGCGGCGACGCTGGCATTCGCCTCCTCGTCGGCGATATCCGTAGCAACCAGATCGGCAGCATCGAAGAACTTGTGAGCGTGCGCCAGTCGTGTGGTCGCTTGAGGCCGACCGCACGTCTGCGTTCGTCCCGCATGCCGTGTCATGACGTTGCGGTCCTCCGTCGGCGCTCGGCGGCCAGTTCGGCGAAGTCGGGACCGGCGACCGCGATCGACTGCTCGCGCAGAGAAGCGATGATGGGCTCTCGCCGGCGCAGCGCCGCCTTGAGGCCTTGGCGCGAAAGCTCATGCAGCGACGCATGGTTGCCTGACCATCGCTCCACCAGCTCAGCGAGTCGGTGTAGCTGCTCGCGCCACTCGGGATCATCCTCGATCACTCCTTGCGGGCGCACGATCAAGAGATCGATGTCGCTGTGCGTACGGCCATCGCCTCGCGCTGCCGAACCAAAGATCGAGACATGGACTGGCTGGAGGGACCAGCCCTGGACGTCTTGGCGGATGCGCTCGAATAGCTCTGTCCGCAGTCGCGCAAGGCCCTCGACAAGGTTCGCAGCGACATGCTCACGGTTCAACACGAAGAGGGAGGAAGGTCCGGCTTCTCGAGCGATAACCAGCCCGTGCTCGACCAGTCGATGGAGAACGAGGCGTACCCCCCTCTCCGAACCTCGCCGCGCAAGGCGCGCTACCTCGCGGCCCGTGAGGGGATGCGTTGTGTGGGCGAGCACGTCCAGCACAGGTCCCTCCAAGCTGGGGCAAATCGCTGCGTAGGGTTCGCTCAAGTCCATCGCCGCATTATTCTATCCGACCGCGTAGTAAAGTACGCACAGCGGAAACATAGTAGCGTGGCTCGTGTGCATTTTGAGGGGCTGACACCAGCCGAATGCAGCCACGACCAGGGATCTCCTCCTTATCAGAGAAGCGCCCTAATCAACTGAGCCAATCGCCCGCGGGCGGGAATTCTAGCGGTCGTCGCCGCCGAGGCTTTGCGCAGCCGCCCTCTCGGAGACCGTTGAGTGAGCAGTCCCCGGGACGGCGTCACGCCACTGATCAAACAGCCGCGCGCGGCCGCAAACGCCGCGCCAGCTCGAGCGCCTCCTCAGGCGTGGCGAATCCCATCTCCGCGCGGTATCCGCCGTCGCGCGTAGGCTTGACATGAACCTCCGCCCCGAGCGCCGCCCCGAGCGCATCGGCGATCTCCCTCGCCGCCTGCTCCTGATCCGGGTGAGCATCCCCTCCCGCCGTTCCCTGCCTGTCGTCGCGTCGTCCGCGTCCCGTCGCGTCGCCCGCGTTGGCCTCCCGCGCACGCGCTTCGACGGTTCGCACCGACCACCCCTCCTGCACCGCCGACCGCGCCAGCCGTGCGCGTGCGCCGTGGTCTTCGACGAGCAGCAGCGCCCGCCCGTGGCCCTCGCTCAGCGCTCCCTCCTGTAGGAGCTCGATCACCTCCTCCGGGAGGTCCAGCAACCGAACCAGGTTGCTGACCGCCACCCGCCCGCGGCCGACGCGGCGGCCGACCTCCTCGCGCGTGAGCCCCAGCTCCTCGACCAGCGCTGCGCAGGCGCGGGCCTCCTCGATCGGGCTGAGGTCCTCGCGGGCCATGTTCTCGATCAATGCGAGCTCCAGCGCTTCGGCGTCCTCGCGGGGGCGCACGAGCGCCGGGATCGTCGCGAGTCCCGCGATCTGCGCCGCGCGCCAGCGGCGCTCGCCGGCCACCAGCTCGTAGGCGCCGCCCGGCCTGGGGCGCACGAGCACGGGCTGCAGCACGCCCCGCTCGCCCAGCGACCCGGCGAGCGCCTGCAGCGCCTCCTGGTCGAAGCGCCGGCGGGGTTGGGTCGGGCTGGGGACGATCAGCTCGAGCGGCAGCTCGCGCAGCTCCTCCTCGCGGGCCTTGCCTCCCTCCGCCGAAACCGACAGGATCGCCTCCAGCCCCCTGCCCATACCGGGCTTGGGCCTAGCCATGCTCTGCTCCGTGGGTGGATCTTTCCCGGGAATCGGCGGGCGACCTAGTCACGGGCGGCCACCTCTTTAGCCAGCTCGAAATACGCCTCGGCGCCGGCGCTGTGCGGATCGTGATGCGTCACCGGCAGACCATAACTGGGCGCCTCGCCGACGCGCACGTTGCGGGGGATCACCGTGGAGAACACCAGATCCGGAAAATGCTCTCGGACTTCGCGCTCGACGTCGCGCCCGAGCCGCGTGCGGCTGTCGTGCATCGTCAGCAGCATGCCCGCCACCGTCAGCCGGGGGTTCAGCTCGCGCCGCACCAGCGCGAGCGTGTCGAGCAGGCCGGCCAGGCCCTCGAGTGCGAAGTACTCGGTCTGCACGGGCACGATCACCCTGTCCGCTGCGACCAGCGCACTGACGGTCAACGGCCCGAGCGAAGGAGGGCAGTCCAGCATGATATACTGGAACTGTTCGCGCAGTGGGGCAAGACGTTTACGCAGCCGCTGCTCAAACCCCTCGATGCGAGGCAGCTCGACATTGGCCCCGGCCAGTCCGGCCCCCGCCGGCAGCACCCGCAGGCCGGGCACGCTCGCGTCCGTGAGCGCCTCGCTCGCCGTCGCCTCGCCCGTCAGGACCTCATACAGCCCGGGCGACTGCGTGCGGGCGATCCCCAGGCCGACGGTGGCGTTCGCCTGCGGATCGACATCCACCAGGAGCGTCCGATATCCGGCCTCGGCGATGCACGCGGCGACGTTCACGGCCGTGGTCGTCTTACCGACGCCGCCCTTTTGGTTGGCGATCGCGTACACCGTGCCCATGCGCCGAGACGCTAGCAACCCAGTGGGCGGCGGCGGGCGACGCCCGCGCGGCGGGGAAATCGCGGCGGGGTCTCGGCGACCTTCTCGAACACGTGCAGATGATGGTCGCGAGCGCCCTCATACGGCTCGGTGTGGCGTATCTCCAGCAGCCGCATGCCCAGCTGCTCGGCGGCGCAGGCCGCCTCCGCCTCCTGCGCCGAGTCGCGGCGTCCGCGCCAGTCCACGAGGACGCCTCCGTGTTCGAGCAGCGGCGCCGCATACTCCAGCACCACAGGAGCGGGAGCAAGCGCTCGTGCAATCGCTGCGTTGTGCGCGTCCAGACCCTCAGACCACTCCTCCGCCCTGCGCTCGACCACCCGGACGTTGTCGACCCCTGCCGCCGTGATCGCCCGGCGCAGAAACTGGCACTTCTTCGATTGGCTCTCCACCAACCGCATTTCGCTCGCCGGCAACGCAACCGCCAGCGGCAGCCCTGGGAAGCCGGCGCCTGTCCCGATGTCGGCGATTCGCCTTGCCGATCGGAGGCGGTCGACTTCGAGCGCCACCAGTGAGTCGGCGAGATGGACGTCCACGGCCTCCCCGGGGTCGCGCACGGTCGTCGGTGCCCGCTCAGCCGCAGCGAGAGTCTCGAGGATCGCTGTCATCTGGATGTGCGCGCGAGGTGGCAGCCCATGCTGGCGCGCCAGCGTCTGGACCCGACGTTCCGTGGGTCGCTCACGGCGTGCGAAGAAGTTGGGATACCTGGCCCTCATATCGCGGATGCGAGCACCGACATGAGTGTCGATCCGGTCGGTCAACACACTCTCGACGACCGGCAATACGTCCTCGGCCAGCACCTGGCCGCGAGCCATCCACTGGTAGTAGGAGCGCCCGCCGTGGTGATAGGGGCCATACAGGCGCGCGCGCGGAAACAGCTCTTCCAGCCAGTGAAAGATCGCCTCGTGCCTGACATGCATCTTGAGAGTGATCTGCGGCTGCTTCCCATCCCCGCCGAAGTGTCCCTCGCCGATGAGTAGGCCCGTAACGAGCCCTCTCTCGATATCCGTGAGCTCGCGGTCTTGCGACTCGTCCATGCAGGCCATTGTTCCACCGGGGAGAAAAACGTGAAACGCCGCGCCATGATCGCTGCGCTTACGGGGCTCTACTCGTTGTCGAGCGGAGAGACCACCAGATGCCGCTCGGGCTCCTCGCCTTCGCTGTGCGTCTCCACGTCGCCGCGGTCGCGCAGGTGCTCGTGGACGACCCGGCGCTCCGAGGCGGGCATCGGGTTCATCTCCACCGGATGACCGGAGCGCAACACCTCATCGGCGGCGGCGTCGGCGTCGGCGCGCAACGTCTCGGCGCGCCGCTCGCGATAACCGTCCGCATCTATCACGACTCGCACCTCGGATGGCCCCTCGTGGAAGACGATTCGCTGCGCGAGGTGCTGAACCGCGTCGATCGTCTGTCCGCGACGCCCGATGAACAGTCCGACGTCCTCGCCGCGCAGACTGCCCTTCAGCAGGCCCTCGCTCTCCTCGATCTCGATCTCCACTTCGAGGTCGAGACCGTCGGCGACCTCCGCGAGCAGATCCTCGAGCACCGCCGCCGGCTCGTCATCGTCCGCATCGGCGCCATCACGCTCTGGATCGCTCATCGGCGCCTGCCCGAGCGCTTCTTCTTCCTGCGGGGAGGAGGGGGTGGGGCGACGCTGCCGGCGCCACCGACGACGGTGGCGCCGGCGAGCGCGGCCTGCGCCGGCGCCTTCGTCTGGCCGTTGGGCGACGAGGGCCCCCCCGCGCCGGCGTCCGGGGGGCTCAAGGGGGACGGCCCCATGCGCTGCCGGATGAAGTACTGCTGCCCGATCGTCCACAGGTTGGTTGTGATCCAGTACACCAGCAGGCCGGCGGGATATCGAAACAGGAATGCGACGATCACCAGCGGGAGCAGCAGCATCAGCCGTCGCTGGTTCGGGTCGGCCGTGGCCGTCGCCATCAGCGTCGAGGCGATCTGCGAGCCAATGTAGACGGCGATCAGCACAATCAGCACCGCCCCCGTCGCCTTGTAGGTGATGTCGGGTATGAACAGGAACTTCGCCGAGCCCGGGGCGACGATGTTGCAGCCGACTTCGGTCAGGCCTTTGACCGTGTGGCCCATGACTTTGACCGTGTGTTCGGGGATCTGGCTGTTTTTGACGATCGGGCGGTGCAGTTCGCGCGAGTAGTACTCGCGCAACTGCTGGCCGCAGATGTCGAACTTCAGGTCGGTCCGCAGCATGTAGAACAGCGAGATGAACACGGGTAGCTGCAGCAGAAACGGCAGGCAGGAGGCCAGGGGATTTATTTTGTGCTGCTGATAGAACTTCATGATCTCCTGCTGCTGGCGCTGTTTGTCGTCCTTGTACTTCTCTTTGAGCTTGTTGATCTCGGGCGCCAGCCGCTGCATCTCCTGCATCGAGCGCAGTTGCTTGAACGTCAGTGGAACGAGCACGGCCCGCGTCACGACCGTCAACCCGACGATCGCGAGCCCCCAGCTGCCACCCACTAGGTGTGCGTGGATGAACACCATGATCGATTCGAACAGATTGATCAGTGGCGAGAAGGCTTCCTCGATGATGTTGCTGGCGAAGATGGGCATGCGTTAGGGCCAGGTGAGAACGGTCTGAAGTTGGTGTCGGTGTGTGTGTTGGCTCGAGTTGGCGGTTGCAGGCGCGCCGTCGGCGCGGCTACGGCGTTCCCCGGCTCGCATCCGCTCAGCCGTCGGCGTGCGCACGGACCTTGAACACTCGCTGGGCCTGCACGGGATCGTACCCGCCGTAGCTCCAGGGGTTGCACCTGAGCACGCGCCAGGTCGCGAGCACGACGCCCCGAAGTATGCCGTAGGAGCGGATCGCGTCCACCGCGTAGCGTGAGCACGTCGGCTCGTACTTGCACCGCCTGGGCAGAGCCGGAGAGATCGCCCGTCGGTAGACGACGATGGGGGCGACGGCGACGGCGCGAACCGCGCGTGAGAGCGCGCTCGCGGTCGGCCGGGGGGAGGGGGAGGCCGTCATCATCGCGTTCACGACTTCCCCGTCCCGGTCGCGTCAGCGACGCTCGATCCGTCGCGAGCGCGCAGCCGCACGCGAGCGATCAACTCGCCCAGCGCCGCGCTCACCCCGGCAAGGCCATCGCGCTCGGCCAGCTCGCGGACCTCCGGACGGGCGACGACGACGACGTCCTGCTCGGGACCGAGCTCGTGCTCGGCCTGGGCAAACGCCTCGCGCAGCAGTCGCTTCACGCGGTTGCGCTCGACCGCGCCGCCCACCTTGCGCGACACCGACAGCCCGAGTCGCGGGCGGCGGGTGGACGAGTTGGGAAATGTGTAGAGCACCAGATAGCGGTTGGCGGTCGAACGGCCCTGCCGGTAGACCCGCTCGAACTCCGCGCTGCGAGACAGGCGCAGCCGGCTGCCGGGCGCCGTGCGCGCCATCATCGCCCGCTCGGCTCGGTCGCGCGCGGCCCCGCTGTCGCAGCCATCTCAGAGCCCGTCCCTAGGCGGACAGGCGCTTACGGCCCTTGTCGCGTCGGCGCTTGAGTACGAGTCGCCCCGCGCGGGAGCCCATGCGGGCGCGGAACCCGTGCGTACGGGCGCGCTTGCGCTTCTTTGGTTGGTAGGTGCGCTTCATGTTCCTCGTTCTCCAGCGATCGCCGCATTCCTGCCGCACCCGCTCGGCGCGGACGTCGTCGGGGCGGCGGCCCAGCGCAGAAGTATAGGACCGCTGGGCAGGCGTGGAATTTTCTCGCCAAATGCGGGCAGCCCCGGCCGAGCGCGAGCGGGTGTCGGATATAGTCGCCAGACCGGGCCCGAGCGGGTCCTCCGTCCAGAGTTCCGATCACTTTCTCCCGGGAGGAGCGGGTTGACGCTACCGTGAGCGCCGAGCTGGAGCACATATGGTCGCGCGTGCAGGCCGAGCTCGCGAGCGCCGTCGGCGAGGAGACCTACCGCATCTGGCTCGAGCCCCTGAGGGCCGGCGAGCTCACCCATGGGCGTCTGTCGATCGAGGCCCCGGTGCAGGCCTGTGGATGGGTGCGAGACCGATTTGGTCGCATCCTGCAGGCATGCGCGACGAGCGTGCTGGGAGACGAGGTCGTCGTCGAGTTGATCCCCAGCGCCGCCGTGCACGGCGGCGAGCCCGGCATTCACACTTCCCCACCCGATCGCCTCGGCGGCGACTCGTGGAGCCGCGGAGCGGGATACTCGCCCGAGCGCCTTCCCCCACACCGCGCCAGCGCGACATCACGCGTGTCCGCGGCCGACCCTCTGCCCAACCCCAAGCTGACGTTCGACCAGTTCGTCATCGGCGACGGCAACCGCCTGGCGCACGCGGCCGCGCTGACCGTCGCGGAGATGCCCGGACAGGCCTATAACCCATTGTTCATCTGCGGCCCGCCGGGTGTGGGCAAGACCCACCTGCTGAGCTCGATCGCCGATCTGCTGCTCGCGCACAATCCCGGGCTGGCCGTACGAGTCACAACCGGAGAGACCTTCACGAACGAGTTCCTGGGCGCTCTGTCCGGGCGCAACACCGAGGCGTTCAAGTCGCGCTTTCGCCACATCGACGTGCTGCTCGTGGATGACGTCCAATTCCTCGAGCGCAAGACGCGCACCGAGGAGGAGTTCTTCCACACGTTCAACGCGCTGTATGACTGCGGACGGCAGATCGTGCTCAGCTCCGACCGTCCACCCCGCGATCTGCAGGCGCTGGAGGACCGCCTGCGCGAGCGGTTTGGGTCCGGGCTCGTGGCCGATGTCCGGCCCCCCGACCTCGCCACGCGCATGACGATCCTGCGCAAGCGCGCACAGCACGACGATATCGACCTGACCGATGAGGAGCCGCTGCGGCTGATCGCCGAGCGCATCCACGACAACGTCCGCGCGATCGAGGGCGCCCTTATTCGCGTGGTCGCATTCGGCTCTCTCACCGGACGGGCGCTCACGCCGGAGCTGACCCGAGAGGTCCTCGACGGACTCTACCCCACCGCACAATCGATTTGCCATGGGCCTCCGTCGATACGCGACATCACGCAGGCGGCGTGCCAGCGATTCGGGCTGACACCCGAGGAACTGCTCTCCTCCTCACGTATCTCACGTATCTCCTGGCCGCGTCAGGTCGCGATGTATCTGGCGCGAGAGCTCACCGACGAATCGCTGCCGGCCATTGGTCGTCAGTTCGGAGGGCGTGACCACACGACCGTTCTGCACGCCTGCCGCCGGACCGCTACGCGAATCGCCGACGACGCCTCCACGCGTGATGTTGTAGACGGTCTCCGTAGAGATTTGCAGACCGAAGGTGGCACTGGCGCTGAGTTCCACCACGACCGCACCGCCTGAAACACTCCACAGGCTCATCCACAGGCTCACAGAGCGATGATCCCGTTGAGTAAGCGACCCATCCGGCAACTCCACATATTCACAGTTCCTACTGACTTCTATCCTCCTTATGAGGTGCATTAGTGAAGCTATCTATTTCCACCGCCGATCTGTTGGCGCAACTGCAAACGACGACCCGAGTCGCGTCTACGCGAAGCGCCGTCCAAGCGCTCTCCGGCGTGATGCTCTCGGCGAGTGAGAGCTCTCCACCCGAGCTGCTCGCGACGGACACCGAAATCGGACTGCGGGTGCCACTCACCGCGGAGGTCTCGCGACCTGGAGCCGTGGTGCTCCCCGCACGCCTGATTCTGGACGTCGTCCGCACGCTCCCCGCCGATCGTCTGACGCTGGAGCTGCGCACGACCGAGCAGGACGTGGAGCTGATCTGCGGCTCGGCCACCTTCCACCTGCGAACACTCCGCGCCGAGGACTTCCCGGCGCTCCCCGCTCCCTCGCCGGAGACGCGCGTAACGCTCCCCACCGCGGCGTTCGTGCAGACCGTCTCGCAGGTGGCGCGCTCCGCCTCGCGCGATGAGACCAGGCCGGTGCTCACCGGCATCCTGATGTCGGCCTCCGGGCAGCAGCTGCGCATGGTCGCCACCGACTCCTATCGCCTATCCGTCAAGGAGGCGGTGCTCGAGACGTCACTGCAGGGGTCCCTCGAGGCCAACATCCCTGCACGAGCCCTGCAGGAGCTGGCCCGTATCGCTACGCAGGACGCTCCCGAGACGCTGTCGGTCAGCGTCCGGCAGAACCAGGCGATATTCGAGTTGGGCGACGTCGTCCTGTCCTCGCGATTGATCGACGGTCAGTTCCCGAACTACCGCCAGCTGCTGCCGGAGACGGTCGAGCACGAGTTGCGCCTGGCGAGCAACGAGTTGGGCGACGTCGTCCGCCGTATCAGCCTGCTGGCGCAGAGGAACACCCCGCTGCGCCTGGGTTTCAGCGAGGGCGAGCTGACGATCTCGGCGCAGACCCCCGACATCGGCGAGGCCTCAGAGACGATCCCGGTCCCGTTCAGCGGCGAGCCGTTTGAGATCGGGTTCAACCCCGAGTTCCTGCGCGACGGGCTGGAGAGCGTCGAGTCCAGCGAGCTCATCCTCAAGCTGATCAGCCCTCTGCGCCCCGGGTTGATCGAATCGCCAGAGTCCGGCGACTTTGTATACCTGATAATGCCCATCCGCTTGAACGTCTAGGCCGTAGCATGCGCGTGGTGAGCGTTCGGCTGCGCGACTTCCGCACGTACGCTCGCGCCGAAGCATCTCTGGGAGAGAGTCTGACCGTCGTGCATGGCCCTAACGGAGCAGGCAAGTCCAACCTGCTGGAGGCGTTGTACTTCGGCTGCTCGGGACACTCGCCCCGTACCCGCAACGAGCGCGAGCTGGTGCGGTTCGGGCAGAGTGCCACCCGCGTGAGTGTTCGTCTCAGCGACGGCGTCCACGATCACGAGCTGAGCGTCGGGTTCGAGCCGGGACAGCCCAAGCGCATGAGCGCCGACGGGGCGCCCGTCGAGCGGCTGCTGGATGTCGAGGAACGCCCGCTGCTGAGCGTGTTCATGCCCGATCGCCTGGAGTTGCTCAAGGGCCCTCCCAGCGTCCGTCGCGCCCACCTGGATCAGGTCGTAGCGGCCGTCTGGCCGCTACGCGCGGTCGACCGGCGCGCATACGCTCGCGTGCTGGCTCAACGCAACGCCCTGCTCGCCCGCATCCGCTCCGGCCGCGCCGCGCGCGAGACCATCTCCACGTGGGATCGGCAGCTGGCCGGGCATGCGCTGGCGCTACGCGACAATCGCGCCCGAGCCGTCACTCTCCTCGCCGCGCCGTTCGCCGAGCGAGCCGCCCAGCTCGGGTTGAGCGGCGAGGCGCGCATCGAATATCGCCCGCGTACGCGGGCCGTCGACGAGGAATCCCTGATGGCCGAGCTGAGCGAGCGCCTGGATAGCGACCTCGAACGTGGCTTCTCCGGTCACGGACCGCACCGCGACGAGTTGGCGCTCCTGCGCGGCGGGCGCGAGCTGCGCTCCTACGGCTCCCAGGGCGAGCAGCGGATCGCTCTGCTGGCGCTGCTGCTCGCCGAGCGCACCGTCCTCGCCCGCGAGCGCGACCGGATGCCGTTGATGTTGCTCGACGATGTCATGAGCGAGCTCGACGCCGAGCGTCGCGAGCTGCTCGCACGCGAGCTGTCCACGGGCGGGCAGAGCGTCATCGCGACCACCGACCTGGCCCACGTGCCGGGGGGCGCGGGCGCGAACGTCACGCGCCTGCGCGTGAGCACTGGCGCGATCCTCCAGGAGGCGCTGGCGGCATGAGGCGCGCGCGCGGCGCGTTGTGGGCTCCGGGCCCGTGAGCAGGCCCGCTCCCCGGCGTCTGGCGGCGCCCGTCGAAGCGCTCACGGCCGAGCTGTCGCCGGCGACCACGCTCGCGCGCGTGCAGGAGCTATGGGAGCGCATCCTCGGCCCGGCGATCGCCGGGTCCGCCCGCCCGACGGCCGAGCGCGACGGCGTCCTCACGGTGATCTGCGAGGCCGCGGTGTGGGCGCAGGAGCTCGAGCTGATGGGCCCTGAGCTGGTCGCTCGCCTGAACGCCGAGCTGGGTGAGAATACCCTCCGTCGGCTGCGCTGCCGCAGCGGCTGAGCGCCGGCCCGGCCAGCCCGCGCCAGCAGGTCGCTGTTTCGGCCATTTTGCAGGGATTTCATGCCGTCATAGCGTCCTGCCCGAGGGGCGGCTGTGCTATCATCCTGTAAACGCACATCCCGCCCCGGACCACCGTCTGAGCGCCCTGGATTCCGGGGCGTTCGCATGTCATCGAAGGATCAGATTGGCTACTGCCGACAGCGCCCCCGCACACAACCTCGAGGATCTCGCCGCGGGCGTCAGCGACACCTCCGCGGGTGTGGACGCCGGGTATGACGCGCAGGACATCACGGTGCTGGAGGGCCTGGAGGCCGTCCGCAAGCGCCCCGGCATGTACATCGGCTCGACCGGCGTCATGGGCCTGCACCACCTCGTCTACGAGGTCGTGGACAACTCCGTCGACGAGGCCCTCGCCGGCTACTGCACCGAGGTCTCCGTCACGATCCACCCCGATGCCTCGGTCACCGTCTCGGACGACGGCCGCGGTATCCCGGTCGCGACCATGGAGAAGGAGGGGCGCCCGGCCGTCGAGGTCGTGCTCACGGTGCTGCACTCCGGCGGCAAGTTCGGCGACGGTGGCGGCTACAAGGTTTCCGGCGGGCTGCACGGCGTCGGCGTGTCCGTCGTCAACGCCCTGTCCGAGCGGCTGCTCGTGCAGATCCACCGCGACGGCTACGCCTGGACCCAGGAGTACTCGCGCGGCGCTCCCCAGGGCGAGCTGGCCAGGGGCGAGAAGCTTGCCGCCGCCGCCCCCACCGGCACGACCGTCACGTTCCTGGCCGACGCCGACATATTCGAGACGCTCGACTACGACTTCCACACGCTGGAAGAGCGCCTGCGCGAGACGGCGTTTCTCACGCGCGGGTTGCGCATCTCGATCGTCGACGAGCGCGGCGAGGGCCACTCCGCCGAATTCCGCTACGAGGGCGGCATCGAGGACTTTGTCGCCTATCTGAACGAAAACAAGGACACCGTGCACCGCAAGGTCGTGTTCTTCGCCGGCGAGTCCGAGGAGGGCGCCGCCGAGGTGGCGATGCAATGGAACTCCTCCTACCAGGAGTCGATCCACTCGTTCGCCAACAACATCGCCACGCGCGAGGGCGGCTCGCATCTGTCGGGGTTTCGCTCGGCGCTCACGCGCACGCTCAACCGCTACGCGCGCGAGAAGGGTCTGCTGAAGGAGAAAGAGGACAACCTGTCAGGCGAGGATGTGCGCGAGGGGCTGACGGCAGTGATCTCGGTCAAGCTGCGCGACCCCCAGTTCGAGGGTCAGACCAAGACCAAGCTCGGCAACCCCGGCATGGCCGGCTTCGTCGAGTCGATCGTCAATACCGGTCTCGGCGAGTTCCTGGAGGAGAACCCGAGCGAGGCCCGCCAGGTGATCATGAAGTCCGTCCAGGCCCAGCGCGCTCGCGAGGCGGCGCGCAAGGCGCGCGACCTGACGCGGCGCAAGTCGGCGCTGGAGAACTCGACGCTGCCGGGCAAGCTCGCCGACTGCTCGGTCAAGGACCCCTCCCTGGCCGAGCTGTTCGTCGTCGAGGGCGACTCCGCCGGCGGCTCGGCCAAGCAGGGCCGCGACCGCAACACCCAGGCGGTGCTGCCGCTGCGTGGGAAGATCCTCAACGTCGAGAAGTCGCGCATCGACAAGGTCCTGCAGAACGTCGAGATTCAGGCGCTGATCACCGCGATCGGCACGGGCGTGCGCGACGAGTTCAACATCGAGAACGCGCGCTACCACAAGGTGATCCTGATGACCGACGCCGACGTCGACGGCGCCCACATCCGCACGCTCGCGCTGACCCTGCTGTTCCGCGAGATGCAGGAGCTGATCGAGGCCGGCTACGTGTACATCGCCAAGCCGCCGCTGTACAAGCTCAAGCAGGGCGCGCGCGAGCGCTACATCGAGAAGGACTCAGAGCTCGAGGAGATCCTGCTGGCGGACAAGTGGGAGCGACTGGACGTATTCGACCGTCACGGCACGCCGTTCAAGCTCACCGAGTCCCGCTGGCAGCGCTTTGACCGCCTGCTCAAGCAGTACGAGGGCTGGGCCTCCTCGCTGCGCGCCGTCCACGGCCACGACATGGTCCAGTTCCTGGAGGAGTCCTCGCTGCTGGGCGAGCAGGCGCTCGACCCCGAGGCGGCCGTCGCGCTGCTCTCGCGCGAGGGCCTTGAGGGCGAGACGCACGCCACCGAGCTGATCTCCGTGGACGCCACCGAGCTGCGCGTCAAGGCGGTCGAAACGAGCACCGGGTTCGCTCGCACCCACCGCATCAAGCGCGATCTGTTCGATTCCCAGGAGTACCGCCAGCTCGCGCGCGTCCACGCCCAGCTGGTGGAGCTCGCCGGCACGCCGGCGTTCGACGTGCGTCTCGGCGACGCCCACGAGCACGCGCCCTCGTTCGAGGCGCTGCGCGAGGCCGTGATGACCGTCGCGCAACGGGGGACGAAACTGCAGCGGTTCAAGGGACTCGGCGAGATGAACGCCGAGCAGCTGGCCGACACGACGATGGACCCCGCCTCGCGCACGCTCGCCCAGGTCACGCTCGAGGACGCCGCCTCCGCGGACCGCATCTTCTCGATGCTGATGGGCGACCAGGTCGAGCCGCGGAGGGCGTTCATCGAAGACAACGCGCGCGCGGTCGCCAACCTGGATGTGTGAGGCGTAGGTGGCTACGCCCGAGACATTGAGCGGCGGCAACATCGAGCCGCGCGGACTCGAGGAGGAGATGCGCACCGCGTATCTCGACTACGCGATGTCCGTCATTGTCGGCCGCGCCCTGCCAGACGTGCGTGACGGCCTGAAGCCGGTGCACCGCCGCGTGCTGTACGCGATGAACGAGCTCGGCCTCGGCCCAACCCGGCCGTACGCCAAGTGCGCCAAGATCGTCGGCGAGGTGATGGGCAACTATCACCCCCACGGCGACTCGGCGATCTACGACACGCTCGTGCGCATGGCCCAGGACTTCTCGATGCGCAACGAGCTCGTCGACGGCCAGGGCAACTTCGGCTCGGTCGACGACGACCCGGCCGCCGCGATGCGCTACACCGAGGCACGCCTCGCCCGCATCGCCACGGAGATGCTGCGCGACCTCGACATGGACACCGTCGATTTCGCGCCGAACTACGACGGCTCGCGCCGGGAGCCGCTGGTGCTGCCGGCTCGCTTTCCCAACCTGCTCGTCAACGGCTCCTCGGGGATCGCCGTGGGAATGGCGACGAACATCCCGCCGCACAACCTGCGCGAGGTGATCGCGGCGACCATCGCCTACATCGATGACCCCGAGATCGACACCGATGGGCTGCTCAGGCACATCAAGGGCCCGGACTTCCCGACCGGCGGCATCATCCTCGGCCACCAGGGCATCCGCGACGCGTACGAGACCGGGCGCGGTCGCGTGCGCGTGCAGGCCCGGGCGCATGTCGAGCCGCTGCGCCAAGGCAAGGAGGCGATCGTCGTCACCGAGCTGCCGTTCATGGTCAAGAAGGGCGGCGACGGGGGGTTGATCCAGAAGATTGCCGACTTGGTGCACGACAAGAAGATCCCCGAGATCTCCGACCTGCGCGACGAGTCGGACAAGCGCGGCATGCGCCTGGTGATCGAGCTCAAGCGCGATGTGATTCCGAAGGTCGCGCTGAACAAGCTCTACAAGCACACCTCGATGCAGTCGACGTTCGGCGTGAACATGGTCGCGCTCGTCGACAACGTCCCGCGCACGCTGAACCTGCGCGCGGTCATCCACAACTACGTCGCCCACCAGCGCGAGGTGATCGTGCGTCGCACCAAGCACGAGCTCGCCGAGAAGGAGGCCCGCGCGCACATCCTGCTCGGCCTGCTGATCGCGCTGGAGCACCTCGACGAGATCATCGAGCTGATCCGCGCCTCGCGCGATCGCGACAACGCCCGCGAGCAGCTCGTCGCGCGCTTCGAGCTGAGCGCGATCCAGGCCTCGGCGATCCTCGATCTGCGCCTGTCCCAGCTCACGGCGCTGGAGGCCGACTCGATCAAACAGGAGCACGCCGACGTCACCGAGCGCATCGCCGAGCTGCGCGCGATCCTCGGCGACGAGACCCGCGTGCTGAGTGTCATCAGGGAGGAGCTCTCAGAGATCTCCGAGCGCTTCGGCGACGAGCGCCGCACCGAGATCAGCCACTCCGAGGACGAGATCGACATCGAGGATCTGATCGCCGATCAGCAGATGGTGATCACGATCACCCAGAGCGGCTACGTCAAGTCGCTGCCGCTGGCCACCTACCGCCAGCAGGCGCGCGGCGGGCGCGGCGTCACCGGGATGGACATGAAGGACGGCGACTTCATCGAGCACCTGTTCGTCTGCTCCTCGCACGACTACCTGCTGTTCTTCTCCAACCGCGGCAAGGTCTACCGCTCGAAGGTGTACGAGCTGCCGGAGGCCTCGCGCACGGCCAAGGGCCGCGCGCTCGTGAACGTCCTGCCGCTGCGCGAAGGCGAGCGGATCCAGGCGGTCGTGTCCACGCGCGACTTCTCAGAGACCAAGTACCTCGTGTTCGCGACCCGGTCGGGCACGGTCAAGAAGACGGAGTTCCTCGCGTACAACACGCCGATCAAAGCCGACGGGATCATCGCGATCAAGATTCGCGACGACGACGAGTTGCTCGCCGTGCGCGCGGTCGATCCGAACGACGAGATCATCATGGTCTCCAAGGCCGGGCTGACGGTGCGCTTCGCCGAGTCCGACGCGCGCTCGATGGGCCGCGACACCAGCGGCGTGCGGGGCATGGACGTCGGTTCCGACGGCCAGGTGATCGCGATGGACGTCGCCCGCGACGACATGGACCTGCTGGTCGTCACCGAGAACGGCTACGGCAAGCGCACGCAGATCGGCCAGTACCGCAAGACCAACCGCGGCGCCAAAGGCGTCAAGACGATCAAGCTCACCGAGCGCAAGGGCGGCCTCGCGGGCGCCCTGGTCGTGCGCGAGCACCAGGAGCTCGTGTTCATCTCCGTCGGCGGTATGGTCCAGCGCACCTCCGCCGCCGGCATCTCCCAGCAGGGCCGCTCGGCCACTGGCGTGCGCGCGATGAACCTCAAGGACGAGGATCTCGTCAGCGCCGTCGCCGTCGTCGTCGACACCGAGGACGGGACGGCTGCCGAGGATGGGACACCGGCCTCTGCATCGCCCGCTGACGCCTCCGCACCCAGCGAGTCGCCGGCCGAGGATTGAGTCTGGCGCACGTCATCTCCGTTCGCTACTCTGGCCAGACCAGAGAAAGGAGGTGGTCCGTACGCTCAGCCACAGTTCTCGCGGGACCCTGGAGGTGACCGGCCGCTAGGTCGGAGGCTGGACCGCTTGGCGGAATCCAACCCGGGACACCCCGAGACGACCGCCGGACCTGGTCCCCCCGGCAGCCATTTGACCGTCTCGGTCTTCCAGTCAAAGCATCGCGGAGTGAGGGGCGTCTGGAGTGGGCGCCCCTCGCCTCGCGCTCGGCCAGAGTTCCACGAGGGGCCTTCCTGACCACGGCGCGCGCCGGCCACGACGATCCGACTCGGATATACGTCCAAACTTGCGCCAAAGACTAAAGTCGTCTAGCATGCTGGACTCGCACCCAGCTGGATGGTGGGATCTTGTGGGGGGCCGGAGACACGGAAGATCTGAATATGCCGCGTAGGACAAACGAGCTGTATCGAGATCGCTCCACGCGCTTGGAGTCCGTCTGGTCCCCACGATCGCCGATCGCGGTGGAGCCGCCGAGCGAGTCGCCGGAGCGGAAGGTCTGGCCGCCCTTCGACAGGACTTCCGCGTGCTCCAGGCCGACGGTGACTCTCGTGCTGGTGGGCGGCCAACGCCTGCTGCGGGATACCACCGCGAGCCTGCTGGCTGCGGAGGACGGGCTCAGCGTGCTGGGGACGTTCGAGTCCGCCGCCGATCTCTTGTCCGCGGAACGCGCGCGCCGGCCGTCGCTGATCCTGCTCGACTGCGATGGAGATGACCCCGATGGCTGCCGGAGCGCCGTCGCGGCGCTGAGCTCAGCGCTCCTGCAGCCGAGGATCGTGATGCTATGTCAGGAGATCAGCGAGGAGGCGGTTCGCTGTGCGATCGAGTATCGGGTGAGCGGCGTCATCCTCAAGAGCTACTCGGCGAAGGACATCCGGGCGGCCATCGGATACATGGCGACTGGGCGCACCATCATGCCGGCCGACTGGCAGCGGGTCCTCGCACCGCCCCAAGAGAGGCAGCTTGGACTGAGCCCGCGTCACTGCCAGATACTCTCCCTGATTGCCCAGGGGCGGCGCAACGAGGAGATCGCCGGCGAGCTTGGGATCAGCCCAAACACGATCAAGTTCCATATCCGCGCCATCTACTCACGCCTGGAAGTGCGCAATCGGGTCGAGGCGGCCCGCCGACATGCACAGATGACAGGTGGTGCCACGTGACAGGGGGAGCATCTCGGTGGCGTTGAGCACCACCAGATGCCTCGCTTACGCTCCCGTGCTTGCGTCCAGCGCACGTCACCGCACGGCCTCCAGCTGTCCACGTTGACCAGAGACTCCCAGAGCGCTCGGCGGCCGTGACCGACAGGCGTTTACGATCATCTCGCCCGGCGAGAGCTCACGATGAACCCAGGATCGCGATTATCGGTGGGAATGGCGCGCTGGCCACGGAGGCCCTCGCGTGGATGCTCACGAAAAGCGGCAATCGGGTAGCGGGCGCCTTTCCGGCCGTACACGGGCTGGCCGCTGTATCGCCCCCGGGAGAGCCCAAACTGCAGGCAGTGATCGTCGACGCCGATGGCTTGGCCGCCGGCCCGGCGGCGGTGGCAGAGATCAGGCGCACTTACCCGGAGGTGAAGATATTGCTGCTCTGCGGCGCCGTCTCACCGGAAGTGATCCGCTGCGCAATCGACGAGCGCGTCGAGGGCGTCGTACTGAAGTCCGACACCGCCGAGGAGGTGATCCTGGCGCTCCGCCATGTCCTCGAGGGGCGCGCGGTCATGCCCGTCGGCTGGCAGGCTGCCTCGGTCGAGCCCCGGCCGGATGCTCAACTCGCCGCATTGAGCCTGCGCGAGCGTGAGGTCCTCGACCTTGCCGCCCGCGGACTGCGCAACGATGAGATCGCCACGCGCCTGACGATCTCCGCCAACACGGTCAAGTTCCACCTGCGGGCGATCTACTCCAGGCTGGGCGTGCACAATCGCGTGCAAGCAGCTCACGTGGCGGCCCACAGGCAGGGAGATCTTCCCAACTTCTCGAATATCTCCGATAGCGGCAGCCAAGCAGCCGAGTCGGAACAGCTCCCCGCGAGCTGACAACCGCCCACGCCGCCGAGACTTTCTCCGCTCCAGCACTGTGGATTGCCGCCCTATGCGTCGCTACGGGTAGGTGCTCACCCACCCGCTTGCCGGAGCCTAAGACTACCCCACATGATGATTGTGGAGAGCTTGGGCCGTCTGTACTGTCGCATGCGCGTTGTGCCCGTTTTGGGCATCTCGTAAACGTATGACGTGCCCATTGGACGGCACTTTAAGTCCACTCAACTCACGGAGGAGGCCGCACACAAATGCGACCACTACTAATGAAAAGGAAACTGATCGCGGGGCTGGTCTCCGCGACAGGAGCGGCATTGCTGGCCATGGGTTCGCTCACGGCAGGCGCTTTCGCCGCTCCCAATCCGGGACCCGGAAACGGTCCTCAGACAGCCAACGTCCCCTATGTAGCCTGGGTAGGGGAGCACGTACGCTTGGTGGTGTGCGACAAAGCCATCACGACCGGCGCGATCAGCCAGTTCGCCAACTACCAGGTCGAGGACTGGTCCGGTTATCAGTTCCAGCCCCCGACGCCCGACGGTGACGCGGGGAGCAATCTCGGCGAAGTCTTCGATCCCGGGCCCGCGGCGTTCTTCAGGTCGTCCGAGCCTTCTCACCAGATTGGCGAGGAAAGGGAACAAGAGGGCTGTGTGGCGACCGACTACAAGTCGCTGAATCCCGGTCTGTCTCGGATCAGGGTCGACGTCAGGAATCAGTCGACGCACGAAATCGTGTTCTCGCATCAGTTCCTGGTGATCTGGCTGACGACCAACGCGCCGACGCTGGCGGAGGTCGGTCTCTCAGAAAACGTCCCCAACGGAGACAGGACAATCCAGTCGCAGGCCAACCCGAGCGCCCTGGCCAACTTCCTGGGCGATCCGGCGGGCGACGGCAAATTCATTCCCTCGCCGTTCAACCCGGAAACCGCGACCAACCAGGACAAAGGTCTGATCCAGATCAAGGTTACGGGCAGCTTCCCGGTCGTAAAAGAATCTCCGCTGTCCAACATCCTCACCAACCCCTCCTACACGCTGCCGAACGACTGGGCGACCCTCGCCGGCACGCTGGCGAGCAGCTCCGAAGAAGAAGAACCGCCGGGCAGCAATCCGGGTCTGTGGGACATCCACGGCACGCCGATCGAAGCGACAACGTCCAACGAAGGCTCGGGGACAAACGATCCTCTGCACGACGTGTTCTTCCGGCCTGCGTTTGGCAACAACACGTCGGGCGTAACCGCGACCGTCGGGCCGTTTGACCCGCAGGCCGCCAACGAGACGCTGCTCAGCGACACCCGACTCAACCCGGACGACGCCCCGATGCCCGCTCTGCGTATCGACGTGCGCATGGCGAAAAACGAAGGCGGGTCCGACCTGGGCGGCGTGGGGCAGATAGCGGGCGCCAGCAAGGCTCAGGTCTACAGCCATGACCTCACAGGCAACGCCGAACCAGGAGGCAACCTGTACAACCCGTACTACGGCGCGTACATTCCGGCCACCGATCGCCCCGTGAACGAGGCGTCTGGTATCGACGGGCCGAGCCCCGGAGGCGACTTCCCCGGGTTCCTGAACAAACATCCGGAACCGTACACGTTCTGGAATTCGGTGCGCAGCGGTAACTTCCTCAACTCGGAATCGACCGGATGTCTGCGGCGCACTGACGTACAGCCGAGCGAATATCAGACACCGGAAGGGTTCAGGAGCGAGACCTTCTACACTGACGAGCGCGGCGAGGTCTATCTGGCGTACACGCCGGGCGACGGGTTCTACCTGAACCACCTCCCCGTGTTCGCCGGAGCCGAAGGCGAAAGCGAAGAAGGCAAGATCGTCAAGAACGGAAACGGCGGCTGTGACCTGAAAGGCCTGTTCGGGAAGACGATCGGCGAATCGTCGGTCTCGGCCACGGCGGTATATCCGTACGAGCCGGTTGACTACCAGCCGGTCAAATCAGCAACACCGGTGGTCAAGACGGTCTCGTCCAGGTGGGAAAAGGAATGGTTCGAGTTCCCGAAGGGTCCTGGTGCAAACGAACAGAGCACACGCATCATCGTTGCAAAGGCGCAGGACATCGACGGTTATCCGATCGTCGGCGAGGAAGTGTGCTTTGAGGCCGGTCCTGGCAGCAGCATCGAACCGTACAACGCTGTCAGTCCCTTCCTGCAGGATCCGAAAGAACAGCTCGGCAAGGGGACGTCCGTCTACGTCGGCGGAAGCAGGGTGACGGATCCGGCGGACATCCATAGCGATCATCTCTGCGAGACGACCAACTCGCTGGGCCTGGCCGCGATCGAGCTGACGAACAGCTCGTCCGCAAAAGTCGATCTGAACGTCCAGTACATGGACGAGAAGATCTTCCGGGATCACCTCGCCGACTTCTCGACGAACCCGGCGGGAGTCAAGGAAGCCGAAGAAAAGAAGGATGCAGAAGAAGACGCAACCGCTGAAAAGAAAATTCACGAAGAAGAAGCGGCTGCTGAAAAGAAAGTCCACGAAGAAGAAGCGGCTACCCACAAAGCCAACGAAGAAAAACTGGCCGCCGAAAAGAAAGCCAACGAAGAAAAGATCGCCGCTCTGAAAACAGCGGAAGAAAAAGCGGCTGCTGAAAAGAAAGCGCACGAAGAAGAAGCGGCTGCTGAAAAGAAAGTCCACGAAGAAGAAGCGGCTACCCACAAAGCCAACGAAGAAAAACTGGCCGCTGAAAAGAAAGTCCACGAAGAAGAAGTGGCGAAACTGGCTACCGTCCACACAGGCGCAGCGGCATCCGGTGGTCCGAGTTCCCTGGTGACGCCGATTCCGAACACGCTCCCCGCGACGAGCGGTGCGGCGCTGGGCGGAGTAAAGGCCAGTAAAAGCCACAAGGCACACGCGGCCAAGCACAAGAAGAAGAAGCACAGCAAGAAGAAGAAGAAGTAGGACGGAGAAGCATCAGTCAGTGAGTACCGAGGGCCCGCCCAGTGCGGGCCCTCGGTGATTAATGTGCGTGCCATGGCTGGCGGGGCCGCGAACGCCACGCAGGTCAGGAGCCCGGCGCCGGACGGCCCCGGGTCGGGATTCCGGTGTGGGGCAACCTGCGCGGCGGGAGAGGCGGCTGTTCGGCGGCCTGGCGCGCGATCGCCCCGAAGGCGTGTCGCAGGTTGGCGCTGGTCTGGCGACGATGGGGCTCGGGCAGCGACCGGATCGCGAGCAATCGCTTGCAGGCGGCGACCGATGTGCCGAGCTCTCCGCACCAGTAGGCGGTGATCGAGTACTCGAACAGCATGCCCCATTCGTAGATCCAGGGCGCGACGAACAGGATGTCCTCAGGAACGGGCAGCGGGCCCAGGCCCGCCGCCAGCCGCGTGAACTGGTGCGCCGCGCGGTGCAGGCCGCGCTCGCGCAGGCCGACCGCGAGGTCGTAGACCGCCTCCAGGCGGGCCGGCCGCTGCTCCCAGGCCGTGAGGAACGCGTCGACGGCCCGCGGCCAGTCGCCCAGCCGGGCGCTGAGGACACCGACCTGGTAGCGGGCGAAATATGCCTCCTCCACCCAGCCGCCCATCTCCGCGCGACGCTGGTAATGGGCCAGCGCGAGCGCGAGCTCGGCGCGGTCGTCGCTCTCCTCGCCGATATCGCGGTAGGTCTGCGCGAGGTAGAACACGGCACGAGCGTCGGCTGGGTCGCGCTCGATCTCGGCCTCGAGCAGCTCGGCGTCGCGCCGCCAGCGCCCCTTGCGTGACCCGCCCACCGACCACGAGCGGATGATGACGTCGTCCAGTCGCTCGGTCCTATGGTCCTCATCACAGGTGATGTACTCGTGGACCACGCCCACATAGCGCCAGTCGAGCCTGCCGCTGACCAAGCGCTTGGTGTAGTGCCGGATTCCATCGGCGTGGCACAGCAGATAGGAGTCGGCCTCGAGTTTCTCCAGTGCTCGCGGGTCGGCCTCGATCGTGGTGTCGGCGTCGAGCAGCAGCAGGTAGTCGGCCTTGGCGCGCGCGAGCCTCATCAGCTCGCTGCGGTTGTGGCCGAAGTCAACCCAGTCGTGCTCGTGCAGCTCGCCCGGGATGCCGTCTAGCTTCCGGCGGATGAGGTCCTGCGTGCCGTCGGTGGACCCGGTGTCGCAGATCACCCAGCGGTCGATCAGCTCACGACACGAATCCAAGCAGCGCTCGAGGACGTCGATCTCGTCCCTGACGATCATGCACAGGCAGACCGACGGACGGCGGGCGGTCATCGCGGCGCAGCCAGGCCGCGGGTCGGGGAAGGGGACCGAGAGGGGCATCATAGTAGTGTCGGCGCCGCCGCTCGACGCTCGCTCAGCCGCCCGCGCCAGGCGCGCGTCAGTGTCCGACGTACCGAACATGACCGTTGCCGTCGACCTCGGTGACGACGAACGGATAACCGCGGTTGCGGACCGCCGCCGTGCAGGTGAAGACGAGTCCCTTCTGCTGCAGGACGTCTGCAGGGCAGATCACGCGGGCATGCAGCTTCCTCTGGGTGAGGATGGAAATCGTGATCGCGCGCGTGACTCTGGCCATGTCGAGCACGCTCAAGGGGGTCGGGTTTCCGTACCGAACGTGGCCGGCGCCGTCGACCTCGGTCACCGAGACGGGGTAGGCGCCGACGGCGGGCCTCGCCATACATGTGAATACGCGTCCCCTCTGCTCCGGGATGCCGGGTGGGCAGCTGACCTTCGCATCGATGTGCCGCTCGGTGAGGATCGAGTTCGCGATCGCACGCTCGACAACGGCCGTATTGAGCTTGGGAGTGCTCGTTCCGCATCCGGCGAGCGCACCGAGCAGCAGCACCCCCGCCGCACACGGCGGCGCTCGCCACAACGCGGAGGCGAGGCGGCACGGTGCTGCAGGCCCCGCCCTGATGGCGGCACTCTGAGCAGCCCATCTCTCGAACGTTCTCAAGCGACCATCATTTCAAACGATTCTGTCGGTGCCTGCGCAGCGATGTACACCTGACCCGCCACTGTGTCAGGAGCGCGACACGATGTATATTGATCGGCCCGCACAAATCGACGGCTGAAGAACGTTATATTCGTATGCACCGCGTACGTCACTGGAGCCTCAAGGTGGGTCGAAGCCTGTTCAACGGCGGCTTGCTCGGCCTGCTTGCACTGGGGACGACCACCGCCACGGCAGACGCTGCCAAGGCTTCATCCGCGGGCCAATCCAAGGCGAAGCCGAAGGGCAATAGCAAGGCCACGTCGCGCGGCCCGGCCGGCCCTCGCGGCGCCACCGGCGCCACTGGTGCCGCTGGCGCCAACGGACTGAACGGCGCAACCGGCACTCAGGGCGCTCAGGGCGCTCAGGGGCCTCAGGGGGTAACAGGCGCGACGGGCGCGACGGGCGCCACTGGTGCCAGCGGGCTGAGCGGTGCGGTCGGACCAGTCGGACCAGTCGGACCACCCGGCCCAGCCGGTGCGACTGGTGCAACGGGTCCCGGTGGCGGTGCGACCGGTCCCACTGGCCCAGCCGGCCCCAAGGGCCCCGAAGGCCTTGAAGGTCCAGAAGGAGTTCGGGGAGCAGCAGGCCCAACCGGTGCAGCTGGCCCGGCAGGTGCAACCGGACCGGCAGGTGTGACCGGCGCGACCGGCGCAAGGGGTGAAACCGGACCAGCCGGCGCGACCGGCGTTGCCGGCCCAACGGGCGCTGCCGGTCCAACTGGTGCTCAGGGCGAAAAAGGGCTCGAAGGACCGCAGGGCATCAAGGGCGAAACCGGCCCTGCAGGTCCGATAGGCGCAAGGGGTGAAGCCGGCGCGACCGGCCCAATCGGCCAGACCGGCGCTGCCGGCCCAACGGGCGCTGCCGGTCCAACTGGTGCTCAGGGCGAAAAGGGGCTCGAAGGACCGCAGGGCATCAAGGGCGAAACCGGCCCTGCAGGTCCGATAGGCGCAAGGGGTGAAGCCGGCGCGACCGGCCCAATCGGCCAGACCGGCGCTGCCGGCCCAACTGGTGTTGCCGGCCCAACGGGCGCTGCCGGTCCAACTGGTGCTCAGGGCGAAAAGGGGCTCGAAGGACCGCAGGGCATCAAGGGCGAAACCGGCCCTGCAGGTCCGACCGGAGCTGGCCTGACGGAGGTGGAGACTGTGACGTCCACTGGGAGTGGAACTGCCCTCGTGGGCAATCTCACCGCGAAGCTCCTCACGACAGGAGAATACGAATTGGCGGACGGGAAATCAGAACCGGTGCTGCAAGGATGCGCCGTCGTGGCGACGGTCAACGAAAGTGGAGCTCCGCATACGGCTCAGGCCGTGACGGGCGAACATACGATCACAGTGATGACGTACGCCGCCGCGCTCCCTGCAGATGCGCCGTTCTCGCTGATGGTCACCTGTCCGTAGGTAACCGAATATCGACCCATGCAACGGCGCCTCCATCGCTGACCTGGCGCCGAAGGAGCCAGCCCCGCCCGAGGCTGGGTCTGAGCCCGCAAGGATCAGAGGCTCACGCCGCCTGTGGCAGGTATGCCAGCCACGCTTCGGGGATCGTCGGCGAGGCGACATGGATGAAGATCTCCGCTCGCGGCGTGCGCGGTGCGCGCCGCGGATGCATTCCGGCCTGGCGTGGCAGCCGGTCGCCCTTACGCCGGTTGCACGGCGCGCACGAGGCGACGATGTTCTCCCAACTGGAGTTGCCGCCCTTGGAGCGCGGGATCACGTGGTCGACGGTTAGATTCGAACGTGATCCGCAGTACTGGCAGGCCCAGCCGTCGCGCGCGAACACAGCGCGCCTGGTGATCTTGCGCCGGTGGGCGTCACGCGGCACCCGTACGTAGCTGACCAGCCTGATCACGACCGGGCGGGCGACGGTGGAGCTCTCCGAGTGCAGCTCCCAGCGCCCACGCTCCAGCAGCTCGGCCTTGTCCTTCAGCAGCAGCACGACCGCGCGGCGCACCGAGCACACGTTGATCGGCTCATAGGTCGCGTTCAGCACGAGCACCCGGCCACTGTCAGGCCCGCGCCGCCGGTGCTCTGGTGGCGGCACGGACCTCAGTACTACAGGTGGAACGATGCTATCCATCTGTAGCGCCGGAGTGTAGCGATGGCGTGGGCTCCTCGTGGCGATTGCTCGCCCGCTGTTTCTCGGCTCCGCCGCCGCCCGCCGGCGCATCCGTCGGGGAGGCGCTCGCGCGGTAGGAGCCGAGCACGCGCGCCTGCTCGCAGAGCCGCCGCAGCCCCGCGACCGCCTCTGTAATCGCGGGATCGCTCACCCTACCCTGCAGGTCCACGAAGAACATGTAGCTGCCCATTCGATCGCGCTTGGGCCGGGACTCGATCTTCGTAAGGTTGATTTCGCGCCGTCCGAACTCGTTCAGGCAGCGAACGAGCCAGCCGGGGCTATCCGCTCCCGGTCCCCAGAACACCAGCGACGTCTTCCATCCCGCGCTGGAGCGCGCGCGCAGCGGCGGAGCGTGTCCCCGCTCTCCATCCGCCCCAGCGGACGCTGCGCAGTCGGGCGAGATGGTCTCAGCTCCAGCTATGCCTCCCCCGCCGCCATGCGCGAGCCACACGAACCGCGTTTCGTTGTCGTGCCTGTCCTGCACGCCCTCCCGCAGGACCGTCGCGCCGTAGATTTCAGCCGCCAGTGCCGTCCCCAGCGCCGCCTGGCCTCGCCGGCGTGCCGCGGCGACGATCCGCACCGCCTCCGCAGTGGAGCTCGCCGGCTGCACCGTCGCGTGTCTCAGCTCCCCGCGCAGGAACCGCTCGCACTGCCCGGGAACCTGGGGATGGGTCAGGACCGTGTCGATCTCCTCCAGCTCCACCGTCTCGGAGGCGATCAGCGAGTGGCGAACCGCCAGCAGCGCCTCGCCGACGATCTCAAGGCCCCCGTCCTCGCTGCCCAGCAGGTCCAGCGTGACGCTCACCGATCCATCCAGGGAGTTCTCGATCGGGGCGAGCGCCCATCGCACCTCCCCACGCGTGAGCGCGAGAATCGTGTCGTAGATCGTCCGCAGCGCGACCGGCTCCACCGCACCCGGTTCGGCGCTCGACAGCAGCGCCTCCTCGCTGAACGTGCCCTCGGGGCCGAGGTACCCGACGCGGGGGCGCCGGTCCCCGCCGTCGAGGCCCTCAGCCGGCCCGCTGTCCGGCGACATCGGCTCGCTCCCCGGCCGGGCTCAGCGCGAGACGCACGGCCTCGGCCTCCTCAGGCGAGAGCTCCAGCTCGCCCCGTCCGCCGTGCACCTGCTTGGCATACACCCGCGCCTGATCGCGATGGTGGATGCACGACAGCACAATCCCCGAGCGCGCGTCGTCGAGCAGGGCGATCGACATCGACTGCTGCCCGGACAGCTCGTTGTAGGCGTCGTAGCGCACCAGCGCCCGATGCGCAAGCACGCCGTGCAGCGCCGTCTCGGCGCCCGCCAGCCGCCCGTCGAGGCGGACCGCGACGTCCTCGACGTATCCCCGCAGGACTTCGAACGCGGCCTGCATATCCGCTGCGTGGGCCACCACGTCGCGGGTCTCGCGATCCCCGATCACGAGCTTCTGAGAGCGCCTCAGCCGGCGCACGGACAGCGTCAGCGTCGCGCACGCGACCAGCGCGACGACAGCCACTGCGGCCGCGAAGATCGCGACGATTCCCTGGGTGTCGGCTATCGCGGCGGTCATGCTCGCCACAACTTAGCGCTCGCAGACGCGCGTGGGCGCGGGCAGAAACCTCGCTGGCGCCGCCCGTGCTCGTGGACGCCACGAGCGCTGCTCAGGCTCGAGGCAGACTTCGCGGAGGGCAACTGGGTTCAGAGCCGTCTCCCGGATGGATGGACGAAACGTCTAGGGCCCGAAGATCGCCAGGTAGGTGCTCTTGTTGTTTTCCAGATCGTTCTCGCCGGGCACCCCCTCGATTTTCACTTCGATTTTCGAGGCGCCCGGTGGCACGCCGGTCACCGGGATATCGACGTTGACGGTCTTGCCGGGTTCGGTTTTTTCGATTGTGTGCGAGGCCGGATACTGCTTCCCGGCGGCGATGACGGTGACATCGACCTTGACGTTCGTCTCGGGGAATTCGCCGGAGTTTTCGACCTGCACGGTGAAGGTCGGGTTGCTCCCGCCGCTGATGTGGTTCAGCGTGGGTTCGGGCGCCAGCGTGTTGGCGCCGACGCCCACCCCCTTCAGCGCGCTGCCGTGGTTGCCGGTCACCGGCGCGCTCGACGAGGACGCCGCCTGGCCGGTGATGCGCGATTGCACCGTGTTCGGTTCCAGCCAGCCGATGTTCGGCAGAAAGCGCGTGCTCGCGACGGTCTGCCCTTCGACGCCGGCGCCCTTCGACGTCTGTTCGATCAGCGGCGCGACCCGCTGGGAGTAGATCACGTCGGAGGCCAGGAAGTTCTCCATGTCGCCCGCGATCTGCGCGCTCTGCTTGGCCTGGCCGCCGAGCTCTTTGCGCAGCAGGCTTGCGACCTTTTCGACCCCTTCGGCGCGCAGGTCCAGCGCCAGCAGCAGGTCGCGCTGCGCGGAGTCCATTTCTCCGGGAACGCTCAACCCCTTCGCCCGGGTGGCCTGCTTCTCGGCTTCGAGGCGCAGTTGATCGACCTGCGTCTCGACATCGGTCTGGCGCTTGGAGCTCGCCCCCGACAGTGCCGCGAACAGCGGCCGCGAGACCTGCTGGTCGGATTCGGTCACGATCCTGCTGACGCTGTGGGTGTAGTCCTTCAACGCCTGCGTCTTCTCGCTTTTCAGGCACCCGTTGATGACCAGCACGATCACGATCAACAGCACCACGCCGACGCCAGCCGCCACACGGCGGCGCACCATCACGGTGTGTTCGGCGTGCGAATCGGGCTCCTGCGTGTGCCGCGCGCGGCGCGGGCGGGGCCTCTGCGGCGCTCGGGCTGCCCGGCGAGGCTCTGTCTCCTCGCCGTCGTCAAAAAACGACAAAAGCTATCGCTCCTTTGCAGGGACTTGTTCATGCGGAGGGCACCAGTATGACTGCCCGCCTCTTCGCCCGTAAACCTGCAACTTCTCGGTCAGTCCGCATAATCCTTCGCTTTCGTGCAGGGAGCGCGCCTGCGGGCGGCGAACGCGCCACCCGGTGGACTCTTTGCAAACTCTCGTCCAGGACCATCGCGCGCGAGCCGGCGCTCCGCCCGACGCTGCCACCGCCGAGGAGCTCGCGACAACGCCCGCCGCGATCGCCCGGACGGAGCCGCCGCGACGAGGAGGCTGCGCTCCGCGCGTTGCCGGCGGGCATCCGCGGGACGGAGCGCTGCTGCACGGGCGCTACCGCCCGATCGAGCGCCTCGGCGCGGGCGGGTTCGGCGTGGTGTGGCGCGCGTACGACGAGCTGCTGCGCCGCGAAGTCGCGCTCAAGCGAATACCCCTCCCTCCGGATCTGTCCGCCACCGACGGATGTGGCTGCGAGCCGCGAGCGGCCGAGCGCGCTTCCCGAGAGGCGCTCGCGTCGGCGCGCCTGGCGCATCCTGCGATCGTGGCGCTGCACGAGGCGTACGTGGACGACGACGCGTTCTATCTCGTCTCCGAGCTCGTCGACGGCGACACGCTCGCACAGCTCGTGGCGCAGGACGCGCTCTCAGACGAGGAGCTGCTCGAAATCGGGGTCGCGCTCGCCCACGCGCTCGCCCACGCCCATGCCCGGGGTGTCATCCACCGCGACGTCAAGCCCCAGAACGTGCTCGTGCCTCACGATCCCGGCGAGCACGAGGCGCCGGCGAAGCTGACCGACTTCGGCGGCGCGAGCCTCGCGGGCGGCGAGGCGCTCACGCGCACCGGCGAGACGCTCGGCACGCTCGCCTACATGGCGCCCGAGCAGAGCGAGGGCCTTCAGGTCGGCGAGTCCGCTGACGTCTACTCGCTCGCGCTGGTCATTTATGAGGGCCTCACCGGGGTCAACCCGGTGCGCGGGCCGACACCCGCCGCGACGGCACGGCGCATCGGCCGCCGGCTTCCGGCGCTCGCCGCGCGCCGCCCCGACCTCCCGCGCACGCTGACGGACGCCCTGGATATGGCGCTGGCGATCGACCCCGCCCGACGCGGGACCCCGGAGGATCTGCGCGCCGCGCTCGAACGGACTCTGACCGAGGGGCTGAACCGCAGACGCGGGCCACTCCGTGGGAGAGCCGTCGTAGCGCGACCGTCATATGAGCCGGACGGAGAGGGGCGGCCGTCGTCGCCACCGGTGGCCGAGGCGGCTCCTCACGCCTCGGCGAGCGCCGAGCTCGGCGCCCCGGCGCGCAGCGGAACCACCGCCCCGGACGTCCCCGTGGAGCGGATCGACGCACACGCCCGCCACGCGCCGCGAGACCCGGGGTCGATAGCGGCGGACGGCGACGCCCGTGCGCCTCGCCGCCTACCGGTGCCGCGCGCGGTGTGGGCTGGGTGTGTGATCGCGGCGGCGAGTTGGCAGGTGGCGAGCGCGCGCCCGGGGATCGCGCTGCTGCTGCTCATCGCGGCGGCGCCGCTGCTGCTGCTGGGCCCCCGTCCCGGCGTCGGCTGGTTGACGGCCGGGCTGGCGCCCCTGCTCGGCCTCGTGGGCCTGGCGGGCGCATACCCTGCGCTGGCGGGGCAGGTCTCGCACTGGTCACGGCGCGCAGCGCTCGGCGCGCTCGGGTACTGGTGGTTGGCTCTCGCCGAGCCGCTTCTGGGCGGAGGTTTGTACGGGACCCGCCTGTGGCTCTCTCCGCCCGACGCCGCGACGCCGCGCGCGGTCTGGGAGGGCTCGCTCCACGGCGCCGCCATCCACGTCATCGGACCGATGCTCACGCTCGGCCTGTTGTCGGGCGCTGCGCTGTGGGCCGCCGCCGCGGCCGTGCTGCCGCTGATCGTGCGCGGCGCCAGCGCGATCCTCGACACGCTCGCGGCGGTCATATTGTCCACCGCGCTGCTGGTCGCCACGCCCTACTTCGACGCCGGTCTGTCCGCCGGCGTGGCCCTTCCGCAGCCGCGTGGCGCGGTGCTCGGAGCGGTCACGGGCGCCGCCATCGCGATCGCCGGACGCGCGCTGCGCGGTCCGGTCTGCGTTCGTCACCCTTAGGGTCTATCCCTGCGATGGTCGCACGTCTGGATGCGTCCGATGGCCTGCGCGGAGCTTTGTCCTCGGGCTCGACATGGCACCACCATGCCTTCGCCCTTGCGTCCGTGCCGATCGGAGATCGACGGGATCTCCGATCGGCCAGCTTGGCCCTAGAACGCTCCAGCCGCACGCCCCTCTTGGGATAGACCCTTAGAGTGCACACGGCCGGAGGCTGTACCACGGCCGACGATCTGAAGGCCCCTGCCATGAACCCCCTGAGAGCACTCGAGACCAGGATCGCCAATCTCGTCGAAGGCGTGTTTGGGCGCGTGTTCCGCTCGGAGGTGCGTCCGATCGAACTGGCGCACAAGCTCGCGCGGGAGATGGACGAGCATCGCACCGCGTCGGTCTCGCGCACCTATGCGCCGAACGAGTACTCGGTGTGGCTCTCGCCCGATGATCGCGCTCGCTACGAGGGCGTCGAGCACGAGGTGATCGACGAGCTGTGCGCCTACCTGCTCGAGCACGCCCGCCGCGAGGATCTGATCCTCGCCACGCAGCCGCTGATCTCATTCCACACCGACGAGGAGCTGTCGCTCGGCGAATTCGGCATTCAGGCGCGGCTTGTCCGGGCGGACGGTCACAGTGACGACTCTCCGGCGGAGTCGCCGGCGGACCGACTGCCGGCCGCGCCCCGCGACGCACATGGGCAGACGATGATCTACAGCAGCTCGGCGCGTATGCGCAAGCCGGTCGAGCAGGCGCGGGCGCGTCGTCCCGCGCGGGCGCTGCTGTCGGTGAGCGGCAGGCGCCTGCCGGTGCCGTCTGCGGGCGGCGTGATCGGGCGCAGCCGCGACTGCGACATCGTGCTCGAGGACACCGGCGTCTCGCGCCGTCACGCGGAGCTCCGTCCCGACGGGGGCGACTGGACCGTCGTCGACCTGGGCTCGACCAACGGTGTGCGCGTCAACGGTCGCGATATCCACGGGCCCCACCCGCTGCACCCGGGGGATCGCCTGCAGCTGGGCTCTACCGAGATCGTGTTCGACCTCTCATGACCACGCTCGCGCCCGTATCGGTCGCCCTCAAGTTCGGATTTCTGGCCGTGCTCTACCTGTTCCTGATGTGGGTCGCGCGCAGCGCGTTGCGCGACCTCCGCGGCGATGATAATGATCAAGCCTCCCCCGCGCTCTTGCCGTCATCGGGCGCGCCGGTCTCCCCCGACGCGACCGGTCTGCATTCGGCCTCCTCGGCAGGTGTCGCCGACTTCGCCGGGCGCGCGCCCAGGCTCGTCGTGGAGCGCGCGCCGGGTCATGATCAGGGAATGATCTACGACCTCGACGGGGACGTCGTGCTCGGACGCGGCGAGGAGGCGGAGATACGCCTGGAGGACCCGTTCGCCTCCTCGCGCCACGCCCGTATCTACCGGCAGGGCGCCATCCTCGTGGTCGAGGATCTGCGCTCCACCAACGGCACCTACCTCAACGAGGAGCTGCTCGAGACCCCCCGGCCACTGCATCCCGGCGACCGCGTCAGGATCGGCGACTCCGAGTTCACGTTCGAGGTCGACTAGCGATGCGCACCCACCTCGCGAATCTCGACACGACAGCGTCTCGGGCGCCCGAGACGGCGCTGGGCACGCCGTTCGCCGGCGCGTACCCGACCACCACCCGAACCGGAGCGAACTGATGCTCCGCGTCGCAGAGCAGTACGCCGCCACCGACACCGGCCGTCAGCGGCGCGCGAACGAGGACTCGCTGCTGGCGCACTCGCCGCTGTTCGTCGTCGCCGACGGGATGGGCGGCGCGCAGGCCGGCGAGGTCGCCTCGCGGATCGCGGTGAACGTGTTCGAGGAAGGGCTGGGCGATACCGCCGAGCCCGAGAGCGGCCTGGCGGCGCGAGCGAGCCTGGCCAACGCCCGCATCCACGAGCTCTCGCACTCAAACGCCGAGCACGCGGGGATGGGCACGACCCTGACGGCGGTGTATGTCACGCCGGAGGAGGTGGCGATCGCCCACGTCGGCGACAGTCGCGCCTACCGGCTGCGCGCGGGCGAGTTCATGCGCCTGACCGACGATCATTCGCTCGTCGACGAGCTGCTGCGCCAGGGCAAGATCACGCCTGAGGAAGCCGTCGATCACCCGCAGCGCTCGGTGATCACGCGCGCGCTCGGACCCGAGCCGGCGGTCGAGGTCGACACGCGCTCCTTCCTCGCCCGTGCGGGCGACGTCTATCTGCTGTGCAGCGATGGCCTGACGACGATGCTCGCCGAGGAGCGCGTGGCGGAGCTGATGCGCTCGCGCCCGCGCCTGCGCGACGCCGGCGAGGCGCTGATCGCCGCAGCCAACGAGGCCGGGGGGCGAGACAACATCACGGTGGTGCTGTTTCGCCTGGACGATCCCTCTGCGCCGGCGCCGCAACTCGCTCCGGAGACTGAGGAGCAGGCTGTGCTCGCGACCGCGACCCCGGATGGCCGCGGCCAGGCAGACGCCGTCCCGAACGCGGGCGCCCCGCCGGAGCAGGGCGCCCCGCCGGACCAGAGCGAGCTGGCGGATCAAAGCGCCCCGCCGGAGCAGGGCGAGCCGGACCAGAGCGAGCCGGCGGATCAAAGCGCCCCGCCGGAGCAGGGCGAGCCGGGCGCCCTTGCTCCCACGGCGTCGCCACGCCGGCCCGTGCGACCCCGCAGCCCGCGCCTGCCGACCTCGGCGCCGAGCCGCAGGAGTAAACGCAAGCGCCTGCGCCGCCTTGCCCCGGCTGCGATCGCGCTGGTGGTGCTCGGCCTGCTCGCCTCGGGTGCGTACCTGGCGGCGCAGTCGGTCTATTTCATCGGCACCAACGCCCGCGGCCTGGTGACGCTGTATCGCGGCGTTCCCTACCAGCTGCCGGGCGGGATCGACCTGTACAGCAGCGATTACGTCTCTGGCGTCAGCGCCTCCGCGCTGTCGCCCGTACGCAGGCGCACGCTGCTGGACCAAACGCTTCGCTCGCAAGCAGATGCGACCGATCTCATGCGCAGCCTCGAACTGGGACAGCTCGGTGAATAAGCCGATCGTCCGCCTGTATGGCCTGGTCGTCGTGCTGTTCGCGCTGCTCGTCGCGTTCACCTCGCGCTGGACGATCTTCGAAGCCGGCGCGCTGCGTCAAAACGCGCTCAACAGGCGTGGGCTGCTGCAGCAGGAACGCATCCGGCGCGGCAGGATCCTCGCCGCCGACGGGACGGTGCTGGCGCGCAGCGTGCGCGGACGCGAAGGCGCCTACCGGCGGACGTATCCGGCCGGCGGGCTGTTCGCCCAGACGGTCGGCTACTCCTACACCGACCTTGAACAGTCTGGCGTCGAGCGCTATCGCAACCCCGCGCTCGACGGCGAAACCAGCGCCACCAACCCGCAGGCGATCCTCGACCAGCTGCAGGGCAAGCGCAGGCAGGGGGACGAAGTGATCACGACGCTCGACCCCGCGGCCCAGCGTACGGCCCTCGCGGCGCTGGGCGAACACCGCGGCGCGGTCGTGGCGCTCGACCCGCGGACGGGCGCGATCAGCGTGATGGCCTCCACGCCCGGCTACGACCCCAACGCGCTGCGCTCGCTGAGCGCCTACAAACGGCTCGAACACGCGCCCGACTCGCCGCTCGTGAACCGCGCCCTTCAATATGGGTATGCGCCCGGCTCGACGTTCAAGGTGGTGACGGCCACCGCCGCGATCGACACTGGGCAGTACACGCCTCAGTCGCAGGTGAGCGGCCGCGACGGCATCGTGGTCTCGGGCGTGCCGTTGTCCAACGACGAACACGAGTCCTTCGGTCAGCTCACGCTCACCGAAGGGCTCGTCAAATCGGTCAACACCGTCTACGCCCAGGTCGCCGAACATCTCGGCAGCCGGACCCTCGCCCGCTACATGAACCGGTTCGGGTTCGACCGCAGACCCCAGCTGGACTATCCGGGCGAACAGATGTCGCTCAGCGGCGAGTACCTCGGCCAGCGCCCGCTCGCGCCGAGCAGCCGGTACGTCGACGTCGGACGCCTGGGCATCGGCCAGGACAAACTCCAGGTCGTGCCGCTGCAGATGGCGGAGGTCGCGGCGGCCGTCGCCAACCGCGGGCGGCTGATGGTCCCGCACCTGACCGACCGGATCGTCGACCCCGAAGGACGCACGGTCTTGACGGTCGCTCCCCGCGTGCAGTCGGTCGTGATGAAACCCTCGACCGCGGCCTCGCTCACCGCCATGATGGAAGCCGTCGTCAGCGAAGGCACCGGCACCGCCGCCCAGATTCCCGGCGTGCGGGTGGCGGGCAAGACCGGCACCGCCGAGACGCAGATCGGCACGGCCGTCAACAACGTCTGGTTCATCGCGTTCGCCCCCGCCGCCAACCCGCGGGTGGCGATCGCGGTGACGCTGCAGGCCGTCCCCGGCCAGGGGGCCCAGTTCGCGGCGCCCGTCGCGCGCCAGGTCATGGAAACGGTGCTGCATGGTTGAGCGCGGCGTAGCGGGGGAGGCCTCGAGCGGTGGTTGAGCCCAACACGATCATCGACGGCCGCTACCGCGTGGTCTCGCGTCTGGGGTCGGGGGGCATGGCCGAGGTGTATCTCGCCGAAGATCAGCTGCTCGGACGCAGCCTGGCGGTCAAGGTGCTGCGCCATCACTTCGCCGAGGACCAGGAGTTCGTCGAGCGGTTTCGTCGCGAGGCCTCCAGCGCCGCCGGACTGGCGCACCCGAACATCGTCGCCATATTCGACCGCGGGCAGTGGGACGGGACCTACTACATCGCGATGGAGTACGTCCCGGGGCGCTCGCTGAAGGAGCTCGTGCGCGAGCAGGGCCCGCTCGAACCGGTGGTGGCGATCGACATCGTCACGCAGATCCTCCAGGCCGCGCGGTTCGCGCATGCGCGCGGCGTGATCCATCGCGACCTGAAGCCGCACAACGTCATCCTCGACGAGGAGGGCCGCGCGCGCGTGACCGATTTCGGCATCGCCCAGGCGGGCGCCTCGGACATGACGATGACCGGCTCGATCATGGGCACGGCCCAGTACCTCTCCCCCGAGCAGGCCCAGGGCCACGCGGTCAGCGCGGCGTCGGACCTGTATGCGATCGGGGTGATCCTGTACGAGCTGCTGACCGGCGCCGTTCCGTTCGACGGCGACACGGCGGTGGCGATCGCGTTCAAGCAGGTCTCCGCGCAGCCGCCGGCTCCGAGCACGGCCAACCCGGCGGTGCCCGCCGTGCTCGACGAGATCGTGCTGTGTGCGCTCGCCAAGGACCCGGCGGCGCGCTACGGGAGCGCGGAGGAGTTCATCGCGGTCCTGGCAGCCGCTCGCGAGCGGCTGCCAGCCGGCGCCGCGACCGCCATCTTCGCCACCCAGCCTCCCGCCGACGGCGCGCCTGCAACCTCGACGCACGCCGTGCCCGCGGGCACGGCGCTGTCCACCGGAGTGCATCCCGCCGCGCTGCTGCTGCCCCCCGACGACGGCTCGCTCGGCGCGCTGACGCCTGAGGACGGGGAGCAGGCCGCCAAAAAACGCCGAGCTCTGCGCTGGGCCCTCGCCGGCGCGGCGCTCGCGGCGCTCGTCGCGAGCGCGCTCGTGCTGGTGCTGACGCGCCCGTCCTCGAACGGGCGCGTGACGGTGCCGAACGTCGCGGGGCAGAGCGAAGCGGCCGCGGGCGCGACGCTGCGCCGCGCGGGCCTGGTCCCCGTGCCCGCGCTGACCGCGAGCTCCACGGTCGCCGACGGCATGGTCATCGGCGAGACGCCGCCGGCGGGCAGCGTCGTGAGCAGGGGCGCGCACGTGACGATTACCGTCTCCACCGGCCCCAGCAGCTCGCCGCTGCCGAACGTCGCGGGTCTGACCGCTGCGCAAGCGACCGCCAAGCTGAAGGAAGCGGGGTTCAAGCCCACTGCCGAAAAGCAGCCCAGCGCCACGGTGGCGGGCGGGCGCGTAATCTCGACCGATCCGTCGGCGGGAACCGAGGCGCAGGCCGGCAGCTCCGTCACGGTGTTCGTCTCCAGTGGTCCCGCACAGACGACCGTCCCCGACGTCGTCGGCCAGTCCCGCGCGGCCGCCGAAGCGACGTTGACGAACGCCAAGCTCGCGGCCGGCGCGATCACGCAGCAGACCTCGAGCGAACAGTCGCCCGGCACGGTGCTGGAACAGTCGCCCGCCGCCGGCTCCTCGCTGCCCGCCGGTGGCACGGTGAACCTGACGGTGGCGCGGGCGCCCACCGAAACGGCCGTCCCCGACGTCGTCGGCCAGAACGAGGCGCAGGCCGCGGCGACGCTCGGGCGAGCCGGGTTCACCCCCCAGGCGGTCACCCAGACGACCACCGACGCGACCCAGGTCGGCACCGTGCTCAGGCAGAGCCCGGCGGCTCCTCACAAGGCTCGCAAGGGCGCCACGGTCATGATCGCCGTCGGCGCGCTGGGTCCGCAGACGACGCCCACCACCACCACGCCGAGCACCCCCGCGACACCCACTCCCCCGGCGGCGAGCGGGTAGCCGATGAGGAGCGATCGCTCCGCATCCGACGCTGTGGACGCAGGAGCTGCGTCCGCTGGCCCGGGAGGCTTCCCGAGCCCGGCCGCGGGTCCGAGCTCGGCGCCCAGCGCGCAGACCCCGAACGCCGCTCCGGCGGACACGCTCACCGTGGCGGTGCTCAGCGGTGGGCGCTCCTCCGAGCACGAAGTGTCCCTGGCCTCCGGCGTCGCGATCCGCGCGGGACTGATAGCGGCGGGCCACGAGGTCGTGTCGATCGAGATCGAGCGCGCCGGCGCGTGGCGATGCGCCGGCGAGCCCGTGAGCGCACACCCCGGCGAGGGGTTGCTCGGAGTCGACGTCGCGTTTCCGGCGCTGCACGGCCCGTTTGGAGAGGACGGGTCCGTCCAGGGGATGCTCGAGACGCTCGACGTCGCATATGTCGGCGCGGGAGTCGCGACATCGGCTACGTGCATGGACAAGGTCTTGTTCAAGCGCCTGCTGTCGGGTGCGTCTCCGGCGGTACCCCAGGTCGACTACGTCGGCGTGCGCGAGTCGCGCTGGCGCGCGGAGCCCGCGCGGGTGCTGGGTGAGATCGCCGAGTTGGGGCTGCCGGCGTTCGTCAAGCCTGCCCACCTCGGCTCCTCGGTGGGGATCGTCCGGGTCACCGACGCCGCCCTGATCGCCGACGCGCTCGAGCAGGCCTATGCCCACGACGAGCTGGCGATCGTCGAGGCGAGGGCGGTCGGCGTCGAGGTGGAGTGCGGCGTGCTCGGCCTGCCGTCCGCCGGGCGCGTTGGGGGCGCCCCACCGGCGCTGGCCTCGGAGCCCGGCGAGATCGTGCTTGCAGGCGAGTGGTACGACTACCAGGCCAAGTACACGCCCGGCGGGATGGAGCTCGTCGTGCCGGCGCGCATCTCCGACACCGCGCGGGCGCGGGTGCGCGAGCTCGCCGTCGAGACGTTCGCCGAGGTCGGCTGCGAGGGGTTGGCGCGCGTGGACTTCTTCGTGGACGGGGAGTCGGTGCTCGTCAACGAGCTCAACACGATGCCTGGGTTCACCCCCACGAGCGTTTACGCGAAGCTGATGGCGGCATCGGGGATTCCTTACGCCGAGCTGCTCGATCGGCTATGCCGGTTGGGGATCGAGCGGCATCTGGAGCGTCGCTCGCGTCGGCATTGACGCGGTGGGCGCCGTCGCGCTCGGACCGCCACGCAGAGCCTCACGAAAACAGCGTCGCCTCCTCGATTTCGGCCACTTCGCTGGAGGGCGGCAGCGCGGTGATCCAAATCAGGTAGTAGCGGTAGCGGATGTTGCCTGAGTCGCTCAACGGGATCGTGGTGTTCGCGGCGATCGTTCGCGCCGGCGCGAGCTGTGTCCACCCGCGCTGGGTCAGCGGCGTCGTGTCGCCGTAGGGCAGTCGATGGAAGTCCTCGGACGCGTAGATGGCTGCGGTGAACCCGGGCGTCGGCGTCTGGATCTCGATCGCGCGCGCCACCACGCCTGGGGCGCCGTCCAGGTACAGGCCGACGCCGGGCTTGTGGGCGAGCGTCCCTTCGACGTAGTGCTCGGTGCTCCAGGTCGTGGTGGGGTCGCCATCGACGACGTTGGAGACCTGCGTGGGGTGTTCGGGACCGGTGCCGAACGGGTTGTAGGCATGCGCCGCGGTCTGACTGAGGCGGACCGGCTGGAGGCCGTGCTTGGACGGCACGTTGGGCGGAACGCCGCTGTGGGTGTGGTTGGCTGCGAGGATCAGCACGAGCGCGAGGATCGCGCCGAGCGCCACCAGCGAAGCGACCCAACGCAAGGGGTGACGCATGCGCCACGGCAGCCGCCGGCGCGAGCGCCGCGGCAGCGTTCGCAGCACGCTCGTGACCTCCCCCGTCGCCTGCCCGGAGCGGGAGGTCTCGAGCGCCAGCGCTTCCTCCAGGTCGGCGACCATGCTCGCCGCGTCGGGGTAGCGTTCGGCGAGATCGGCGGCGGTCGCATGTTCGACCACGGCGGCGGTCGCGGCGGAGACTTCCGGGCGGCGCGACTGCACGTCGGGCACCTGCTCGCGCACGTGGCGCATCGCCACGGCGACGGGCGTCTCACCGCTGAACGGGACGGCGCCGGTCAGCATCTCATACAGCACGACCCCCAGCGAGTACAGGTCCGACTGCCCGGTGACCGGCTGCCCAAGCGCTTGCTCGGGCGAGACGTAGTCGGTCGTGCCGAGCACGCGCCCGTCCATCGTCAGCCCCTCCTCGGTGAGCGTGCGCGCGATTCCGAAGTCGGTGATCTTGGCCGAGCCTTCGCTTGAGATCAGCACGTTCTGAGGCTTGACGTCGCGATGCACGATCAGACGCTCGTGCGCCGCGCCGAGCGCGCGCGCGATCTCGATCGCGTAGGCGACCGCCTGGGTTATCTGCAGCGAAGGCCCCTCTCGCCGGATGAGCTGCTTGAGCGTCTCGCCGTCCACGTACTCGAGCACGATGTACGGCGTCCCCACCTCGGGCTCGTGGGCGTGCTCGGCGTCATGCGCGGAGGGCTCCTCGCCGGCGTCGATCACCGTCACGATGTGCGGGTGGTTGAGCTGCGCGACCGCGCGCGCCTCGCGGCGAAAACGCTCGAGCTGATCGGAGTCGGTCGCGATCTCGCGGTGCATCAGCTTGATCGCCACCGGCCGCTCGAGCACGGTGTCGAAGGCGCGGTAGACGGTCGACATCCCTCCGCGCCCGATCTCCGCGTCGAGGCGGTAGCGTCCGCCGAGCAGGGTTCCGAGCGGGGTTCGCGTCACGTGTGGACTCTCGGCTTCATCCGTTCATATTCTGCGTCCTCGCGCAGGCGCCCGATCGCGACGAGCGCGATCGTGCAGCGGTAGAGGGCGTAGGGCAGCAGCCCTCGCTCGCTCACCCACGGGCGGCTCAGCAGCCTGGCGCTCGCCCTCGTGGATACGAACGCGCTGGCCGCTCCCACCGCGAGCTTCGGCCCCGCTCCGTCGGGGACGCCGCGCCGCCACAACCGCCACGCCTTCAGCGCGCTCGCGCCGAGGATCACCGGCAGGCCCGCGTGCCACGACAAGGTCTGGGCGTCCTCCCGGGCGAACCCCCGCGCTCGTGCCGCGGTGAGCGTCGCGCCGCTGCGCGACACGCCCGGGATCAGCGCGGCGACCTGCGCGATGCCGAGCGCCAGTCCGTCCCGTGGTCCGGCCTCGTCCTCACGGCGAGTCCCCCGCGCGTGGTCGCCATCATGCCCCGCGCCTCGCCGCTCGCGGTCGGTCCCCGAGCCGGCGCTGTCCCCCCGTCCGGGACGCAGGTCGGCGAACGCCATTGCCAGGGCGCCCGCGAGGAGTCCCGCCGCGATCGAGCGCGGCTCGCCGAACCGCCGCTCGATCGATCGCTCCAGCGTGTAGCCCGCGAGCACGGGCGGGCCCAGCGACAACGCGATCACGGCGACTCGGCGCCGGCTCAGCACTCGTGCCGAGTCGATCAGCTCGACGCGCATGGCGATCGCCAGCGCCGCCGCCGCGCCGGCGTGCAGAGCGACCTCGAAGGACTTGCGCAGCTCGGGGTCCAGCCCGGAGCAGGGCCATCCCGCGAGCCACGGAATCAGGGTTGTGTGGGCCGAGGAGGAGACGGGCAGCAACTCGATCGGACCCTGCAGCAATCCGAGCGCCAGGGTCTGGCATAGCGATGGCGACGGCGCGCTGTCAGCCCGCTGCATCGACGGCCGGCTCGCCGGTGTCGCCACGGCCTCGACGCCGGCGGATGACCGCGTAGACGATACCCAGCACCACGAGTGCGACCACTGCGTAATCGACGTACTCAAAGCCCTTGCGCACGTTGGTCCATTCGTTGCCGACCGCTTCTCCGACGAGCGCCAGTGCCAGCACCCAGGGTATGCAGCCCGCGAGTGTCAGCGCCGTGAAGCGAGCGAACGGCACCTTCGCGATGCCCGCCGGCAGCGAGATGAACGTGCGCACGATCGGCAGCATGCGACTGAAGAAGATCGCCGGATCGCCGTAACGCGCAAACCAGCGATCCGCCCAGGCGATGTGACTGGGCTTCAGGTGCAACCAGCGTCCGTGCCGTTCGATCAACTCCAAGCGCCCGGCTCGGCCGATGCCATAGGCGATCCATGAGCCGACGAGGTTCCCGAGCACACCCGCCGCGACGATTCCGACCAATGTCAGATGGTGATGCGCCGAGCTTGCACCAGGATCGGCGACGGCGAAGCCGGCGAACAGCATCGTGGCCTCGGATGGGATCGGCACACATGCGCTCTCGGCGACCATCAGCACGAACACGGCGGGCAGCCCCGCGTCGCGCACGAAGTGCCAGGCGAGGTTGACCAGCGATTCGGAGATCGAGGCGAGGACGAGCATTCGCGGGCCAACGATACCGGCGAGGCGGATGGCGTGTCCCACCAGCCGCGCGCGGACCTCCTCGGCACAGGCGGTTCGGTGGGCGCGTGGATCCGGAGCCGGGGGATGCGGCCTGGACCGTTACCGTCCTCTGGCAATGCGCGTCTGGATCGATCTCACCAACAGTCCGCACGTGCTCGTCATGCGCCCGCTGATCGAGCGCCTGCGGGCCGACGGCCACGACGTGCGTGTGACTGCGCGCGACTTCGCGCAGACGCTCGAGCTGTGCGAGCGCCTGCATATCGCCCACACTCCGATCGGGCGCCATCGGGGGGAGCGGCTGGCGGCCAAGCTCGGAGGTCTCGCGTCGCGCTCGACCGCGCTCGTGCGCTGGGCGCTGGCCGACGCCCGCGCCGCGGGCGGCGCGCGTTTTGACATCGCGCTCGGACACGGCTCCAACGACGTGTCCGTCGCGGCCGCGACGCTGCGGATTCCCTCGTCGACGATGTTCGACTACGAGTACGCGTCCGTCCAGCACCACGTCAACTGTCGCCTGGCGCGAGCGGTGGTGGTGCCCGACGCGATTTCACCGGAGCGCCTGCGGCCGTATGGCGCGGACGGCAAGATTCGCGCGTATACGGGTCTCAAGGAGGAGTACTACCTCGCCGACTTCACCCCCGAGGAGGCGGTCCTCGCCGAGCTGGCGCTCGAGCCAGAGCGCCCGCTGGCGGTGATCCGCACGCCGCCGGAGGTGTCGCTGTATCACCGCTTCGCCAACGATCTGTTCGCCGGGGTGCTCGCCCGCGCTCGCGACGCCGCGGCGCGCGAGGGGGCGCAGGTCGTGGTTCTGCCCCGCACGCCGACCCAGCGCGCCGAGCTGAGCTCGGTCCCCGGCTTTGTCGTCCCGCCCCACGCGATCGACGCGCAGTCGCTGATCGCCCACGCCGATCTCGTGATCTCCGCCGGCGGCACCATGAACCGCGAGGCGGTCGCGCTCGGAACGCCCGTCTACACGACGTTCGAGGGTCGCCTCGGCGCGGTCGACGAGCGTCTGATCTCCGAACGCCGCCTGCGCAAGCTGACCGACCCCGACGAGCTCTCCTTCGCCAAGCGCCGCTCAGGCGCAGTCGCCCCTCGGGCACGCCGCGATCCTGGCGTGCTCGTCGAGCTGCTGCTCTCTCCGCTCACAGCCGTAGAATCCCCGTAATGCGCCGAAGGCTCGCATCGGCCGCCATCCCCCTGCATCGCCGCTCCATCCCCCAGCTCGCCGTGGACGGGGCGTTGGTGGCGCTCGCCTACTATCTCGCATTCCAGCTGCGGTTCGACAACGGCCCCGCCGGTCACTACGCCGTGCTGCGCGCCCGCACGATCTGGTGGGTGCTCGCCGGCGGCCTGGTGGTGCTGGTGTGCTCGCGCGTGTATCAGCGGCGCTGGCGTTACTCCGGCCAGCGCGACTTCGAGGCGCTGGCGCGGGCGATCGTCGCGATCGTGCTGCTTACGGTCGTGGGCATCGAGGCGCTGCGCCCCGTGCAGCGCTACACCGTGCACGGGAGCAAGGCGGTGGCGACCGCGACGGTCGGGCTGCCGAACGGCGTGATCGTGCTGTTCGGGCTGCTGTGCCTGCTGTTTTTGATCGGCGTGCGCGTGCTCGCGCGGATGCTCTACGAGCGACGCCCGCTGGCGGCGCTGCGCGGGGTGCGCGAGGGCCAGCGCGGGGTGCTGATCGTCGGCGCCGGCGACGGCGGACGGCTGGTGCTGCGTGAGATCGCGCGCAACCGCGGGCTCGGTCTCGCGCCCGTCGGCTTTCTCGACGACGACCCGAGCAAGCGCGGCCTGCGCATCGACGGGGTGCGCGTGCGCGGCGACACGCGCGCGGATCTGCCGCGCATTCTCGACGAGGCGCAGGTCGACGAAGTCCTGATCGCGATTCCCTCCGCGCCCGGGTCCACCCGCGCGCGCGTGGTGCGCGAGTGCCGCGCGCGCGGGATCTCCGTGCGCACGCTGCCGACCGTATTCGAGCTGCTCCAGGACCAGGGCACGATCGCGCGGCAGATGCGCGAGGTGCGCGTCGAGGATGTGCTCGGCCGCGAGCCGGTGCACATGGAGCTCGACCGCGTGGGCGCCTATCTGGCCGAGGAGACGGTGCTCGTGACGGGGGCGGGCGGGTCGATCGGCGCGGAGCTGTGCCGCCAGATCGCGCGCGTGGGGCCGCGCAAGATCGTGCTGCTCGACCACGCCGAGGACAACCTGTTTCAGATCGAGCGCGAGCTGCTGGAGGAGCGCCACATCCAGCCGTCGGTGCTCGCGGCGGTGCTGGCCGACTGCAAGGAAGAGGAGCGCATGCGCGAGATCATCTCCGAGCATCGCCCCACCGTCGTGTTCCACGCCGCCGCCTACAAGCACGTCGGGCTGATGGAGGCCAATCCGGTGGAGGCGGTGCGCAACAATGCGATCGCCACGCGTGTGGTCGCGCACGTCGCGGGCCAGCTCGCCGCGCGGCGGTTCGTGCTCGTCTCGACCGACAAGGCGGTCGCCCCGGCGACCGTGATGGGCGCGTCGAAGGCGCTGGCCGAGTTCGCGCTGGACGCCGCCGCGGCGCGCTTTCCCGGCACCCGCTTCAACGCGGTGCGCTTTGGCAACGTGCTGGGCTCCTCGGGCAGCGTCGTCCCGATCTTCGAGCGCCAGATCGCGCGCGGCGGACCCGTCACCGTCACCGACGAGCGGATGACCCGCTACTTCATGACGATTCCCGAGGCCGTCCAGCTGATCATTCGCTCCGGCTCGCTGATCTGCGCTGACGGTCCCCGGCCGGATGCGCCCGCGGCGACGGCCGCGATCGCGACGGACCTTCCCGCCGCGACGGGAGCGCCCGGCGCGGAGGTGTTCGTGCTCGACATGGGCGAGCCGGTGCGCATCGTCGAGCTTGCGCGGGCGATGATCGACCTGTCGGGCCTCGACCCCGAGCGCGACATCGACATCGAGATCGTCGGGCGGCGCGCGGGCGAGAAGCTGAGCGAGGAGCTGTTCAACGACTACGAGCGCGCCCTGCCGACGCCCGCGGAGAAGATCATGCTCGCCGATCGCGCCCCGCTCGGGGCCGAGGCGGTCGAGTCGATGTTCGCCGAGATCGGCCTGCTCGTGCTCGAGGGCGACGCCGCCGGTCTGGCCGCAAAGGTATCCGCGCTGTCGCCCGCTCGCGATCGGGGGGGTGCGCCTGGTGGGAACCGCACAGGTGTTCAGCCCGACGGGAGGGACGGCGGGAGCCCCACGCGTGGGAGAGGCGTAGCCGCCGACGCCCGCGGCGGCAGCGACGCCGACGGTGGACGCTTGCAGGCTGGTCGCGGCGATAACGGCCACCCCACGCCACGCGGGACGCCTGAGCCGCTCGTACACTCCCAGGATTGATGACCGCCGCTTCGCTACTGGCGCTTTCGCTGTCGAGCTCGTTTACGGAAATCGGGGCGATCGCCGCGTTCGCCGCGCTCGCCGGGATAGCGGTCCTGTCGCTGCTCGTGTTTGCGCAGGCGCGCGAGCTCAAGCGGTTGCGCGAGTGGGCGGGACGCGCACCCGAGCGCTCCGCCGAACAGGAGCAGCGCGTCAGCGCCGAGGCCGCGGCACGGCTGGCGCGCCCGGCGCCCGGCGCTCCGCCGATCGGTGACCAGATGACGCGTCCCCCGAGCGGCGCGCGCGCGGTCCCGCGCACGACCCCGCTGAACGCACGCCCCGTGACCGCCACCGGACAGCCGGCGAGCGCATCCGCCGCTCCCTCGCCCGCTCAGATCGCCGCCGCCGCGGCGGGCGCTGCCGCCGCCTCGTCTCCCGCAAACGCAGGCGCACAGCTCGGGGGCGCGGCTCCTCCGTCTGACACGCCTACGCCTGCTATGACGACTGGGCCCGTAGCCACCCCTCGGGGCATGCCCGGTCCGCACCCGAGCGCGGCTCCGCTGACGGCCGGCGCTTCGCCCGCTCAGACTGCCGCCGGCGCCGTCACCGCCACTCCACCCGCCGCCGCTGCGGTCCCCGCGTCGGGTGTGTCCTCTCCGGGAGCGAGCTCTGCAAGCGTGCCGCTGCCCCCACCGGCGGGCGCCGAGGCTTCTACGATGATGCCCATCTCCGCCTCCGGGCTGCCCTCCGGCGCGACTTCGGCCCCCGCCCCCGCTCCGCCCTCCACACCGGCGGCGGCGCCCAACCCCGCCGGGCCGCCGACACCCGGCTCACCCGCACCCGCGACCGTGGCGGGAGCTGCCGCGGCCCTCCCCCGCGCGCCCGTGCCGCCTGCGCCGCCTGCGCTCTCCACGCCCGCTGGGGAGGGTTCGTCTCCCAGCTCCGGCCGATCGCTCTCGGACGACGCTCGGCCCGAGGGCGCCGCGCGCGAGTCGTCCGCCCCGACCTCGTCCGTGCCGACCTCGTCCGTGCCGGCAGCGGCTGCCAGGGCTCCCTCCACGGCTCGTCCGCCCGCGCCCGGCGCTCCGGGGTTTGCACCGCACCGCACCGCGGCCGCCGCTATGACCGCCGACACGAGCGCCGCCGTCAGGCGCGTATCCGAAGCGCCCGCGGCGAGAGCGGCCGGCAGCGCCCGCGAGTCCTCGCCGCAGGCGCCCGTGCGTACGCGGCGCGCAGGCGCTCCGCCGCAGGCTCCATCGCGGGCCGGAGCGACGACCTACTCGCGCAGTCGTCGCTCACCCGCCCGGGCGACCGCGCTGATCGTGGGCGCCGTGGTCATCGGCGTCGTCGCGGTCGTGCTGGTCGTCAGCTCGCTCGGGGGCTCGGCGGGCAAGGGCGCGGCCACCACCTCGGCCGCGACGACGGCGGCGCACGCGCGTGCGCACCACGGTCACACGAGCACGTCAGCGACCACACACCCGCGCGAAACCGCGGCGCCCGTCGTCAACCCTGCGGAAGCTCAGGTCGCCGTGCTCAACGGCACGGGCACGCCGAATCTGGCGCACCGGCTGTCGGCGAGCCTGCAGCAGAGCGGCTACTCGCAGGCGACGCCGCTGAGTGGCACTCCGCCGGGGAGCCACCAGGCGACCGTCGTCGAGTACTCCTCGGGCCACCACGCCGAAGCCGCACAGGTCGCGCGGGCGCTCGGCGTCAGCCAGGTGCGGCCGCTGGAAGCGGCCGTGTCTCCGCTTGCGGGGAGCTCGACCGTGGTCGTGATCGCCGGCCTGGACAGGGCGGGAGCTGGGGGCGAAGCGTCGCCCAGCAGCGGCGGCGAAGCGTCGTCCGGCGGCGGAGCGGTTCCGTGATCGACTCTCCGACGGAGTCCGCGGGCGAACGCGCTGCTCACCGCGCGGCGGTCCTGACGATCGCCGCCGCGGACCTCACCCGGTGAGCGGCCCGGAGTGAGCAGATAGCCGGCTTTCTGAACATCCCCGAGCGCTCGGTCAAGCCGCGCGAGCACGGCATCACGCACGTGATCGACCGCGGGCTGTCGGTCGCCGACGTGGATGGGCTGCTCGAGGTGGCGGGCGCGTACGTGGACATCGTCAAGCTCGGCTGGGGCACGGCGCTCGTGAGCGCCAACCTCAGCCCCAAGCTGCAGCGCTACGCCGCGCATGGGATTCCGGTCGTGCTCGGCGGCACGCTCACCGAGCTGGCGATCAGGCAGGGTCGCGTCGAGGGGCTGATCGCGTGGCTGGAAGAGTTGGGGTTGCGTCACGTGGAGATTTCCGACGGGACGATCGCGCTTGCGGCCGAGGTCAAGACCCATCTGATCCGCACGCTCGTCGCGGCCGGGTTCACGGTTCTGTCAGAGGTCGGCAGCAAGGACGCCGACTTCATCATGGCGCCGTACGTATGGGTGGAGCAGATCGCGCGCGACCTGCAGGCGGGCGCGTGGAAGGTGATCGCCGAGGCGCGCGAGTCGGGCACGGCCGGCATCTATCGCGCCGACGGCGAGGTGCGGACGGGGTTGATCGACGAGATCGCGCACGCGATCGACGCCGACCGGTTGATATTCGAGGCGCCCCGACGCGAGCAGCAGGTGTGGCTGCTGCACCGGTTCGGCGCGGAGTGCAACCTCGGCAACATCGCGCCGGACGACGTGCTCTCGCTGGAGACGCTGCGCCTCGGACTGCGCTCGGACACGGTCGAGCGGTTCGCGCCGGGCGGGGGCGATTGAGCGCGACCGCGCAGATGTCGCTCGCGGACGCCGACGGGCCGAGTGCGGACAGGCTGGCGCAGGTCGTGTTCGCGCTGCTGGTCATCGCGTGCTTCGCGGCGTTCATCGTCACCCAGCGGCTGAAGCACACCCCGACTCCCATCCAGAGCTTCCGGCTGACGCCCCGATTTTCACCGACGCCTCAGGGACACATCAAACAGGAGCAGATCTCGTTCAAGCTCGCCCGCGCCGACGAGGTGACCGTCACGGTTCTCGACGCCGCGGGTGACACGGTCGCGACGCTCGTGCGCGACCGACCGGTGGCGCGCTACAAACAGCTTTCACTGCGCTGGAACGGACGCAGAGGCTCGCCTCGTGGTTACGCGATCGTGGTGGCGACCGACGGGACAACGATCGTGACGCCCCGCAACACCGGCGCTCTTGCGACGGCGGGCGAATATCGCGTGCACGTGGCGTTGCGCGAACAGCACCGCACGGTGCCGGCGCCGCGAACGTTTACGCTGGTGAGACCGTGAGCGTGCCTGCGCCGACGCTCGCCGCGACTCTCCCCGGTCCAGGCACGATCGTTGCAGGATCGATCGGTGCGCTGCTCGCGATCGTCGCACTGTCGTTACTGATGCGCCGCCGCCCCGACGCACTGCCGCTGCTCGCGATCGCCGCGCTTCCGTTCAGATTGCCGATCTCAGCCGACGGCCGGACTGTCAACCTGCTGATCCCGCTCTACCTGGTGGTTGCTGCGGGGACGGTCACATTCCTCCTGCCCCGTTGGCTTGGCCTGAGTGTCAAAGGCTCATGTAATGCCGACGGGTGTGGTGACCGGCGCCCACAGCAACGGATGCAAGAATTGGCTACCGGGTCTCCCACCAAAATGACCACATGGCTGTCGCCGACCGGCCTGGAAAGGCTGCTGCTCGTGGCCGTCGTCCTGTATGCGCTGCAGGGCGTGTATTCCGCCGATCATGCCAAGGCGGCGGAGAACGTCGCCTTTTTTTACATTCCATTCGGGCTGCTGTTCATGCTCCTGCGCGACGTGCGCTGGACGCGCGAGCTCGTGCTGCGGTGCCTGGCGCTGGCGGTTGCGCTGGCGGTCGTGTTCGCGGGAATCGGGTTTGTGGAGTACGCGCGCAAGCAGCTGTTCCTCAACCCCAAGGTGGTTGTGGCCAACGAATACGGCAACTACTTTCGCGTCAACTCACTCTTTTTCGACCCCAACATCTACGGCAGGTTTCTCGCGATCGTGATGATCGCGCTCACCGCCGTCGTGCTGTGGAGCGCTCGCCGGCGTGACGTGCTGATCGGCGCGGGCGTGCTCGGCTGGTTGCTGGCGGGACTCGTGACGAGCTTCTCGCAGTCGAGCATCGCGGCGCTGCTGCTGGGCCTGGCGGTGCTCGCCGCCTACCGCTGGGACGTGCGCGCGACGGTGTACGTGGCGGGCGCGCTGGTCGCGATCGCCGCGGTGGTCGTGCTGAGCGCCCCGCCGAGCCTGCACTTCGGCCTGAACGGCTCCGGCGGCTCGACCAGCAACGCGACGAGCGGGCGCACGAAGTTGATCTCTGGGGGATTGGAGCTGTTTGCCGACCGTCCGCTGTACGGGTACGGGGCGGGCTCCTTCGAAACGGAGTACAGGCGCCACGGTCACGCGCGCGACGCCGCGAACGCCACCTCGGCGTCGCACGCGATCCCGATCACCGTCGCGGCCGAGCAGGGGATCATCGGCCTGGCCGTGTACATCGCGCTGCTGTTCGCTGCGTTCGCAACGCTATTCCGCGGCGCAGGGCGTTCGCCTCCTACACCGAAGCAGGGAGACACTCGCCTTTGGCTCGCATCCCCGGTTCGGCCAGCTCTGGCCGCGTGCCTTGCCGCGCTCGTCCTGCACACATGGACCTACGCCGATTTCCTCGAGGACCCGGTCACGTGGACGCTACTGGGTATCGGCGTCGCGCTGGCACGGACGCGCGATTTTGGGTGGGTGACCCGGGAGCCAGTCCCTTCGGCCACAGCAGTCGGCGCCGGTCACGGCACCTGATGGAGTATCGGAAGCGCTCTTGCCCGCGCGGGCGGCAGACGCCGGCGCAGTCGTGTCATAGGGGTTAGGTTGCACCCACTATGCTGAGCTACCTGAGGCGCCTGGTCACGACCGGCGCTGCCTACCAGGCCGCGGAAATCCTGGCCAAGGCGATCGCGGTGTTTACATTGCCGCTGTACACCCGCCACGTCTCCACGGCGGGCTACGGCACGTACAACTCGCTGCTGACGGCGGTAATCCTGTTCAGCATTTTGCTGCGCCTGGGCGTGGGGGAGGCGTTTGTGCGGTTCTACTTCACCGACACCGACGAGGCTCGACGCACGCGCATCGCGCGCACTGCGACCGCGACCGTGGCGTGGACCACTACCGTCGCGTCGCTGCTGGCCGTGGTGTTCGCTAGTGAGCTCTCGCGGCTCATCCTCGGGTACACCGACGCCGGGCTGATGTACTGCGCGATTCTCGGGCTGTGGGCGTTTACGAACATCGAGATGGCCTATGCGCAGCTGCGCGTGGACGAGCGCGCCCGCACGTACATGCGCGCCTCGGGTGCGAACGTGGCGATGACGGTGGTGTTCACGATTTCGCTGGTCGTGTTCGCCGATGAGGGCGCGCGCGGGTTGTTGCTGGGGAACTTCGGGGCCTCGACGATCGTTGTGCTTGCGCTGTGGTGGGTACTGCGCACGCGCGTATCGCTGCGCGTGAGGATCGCCGACCTGCGCGCGATGCTCCAGTTTGGACTGCCCACGGTGCCGTCGGACGCGAGCGTATATGCCCTGCAGGTCGCCGACCGGTTCTACCTGCTGCGCGGCGTCAGCTCGGGAGCGGCGGGCGAGTACGCGATCGCCGTGCAGCTGGCGACGGTCGTGTTCGTGTTCGTGCGCGGCTTTCAGTACGCGTGGCCGCCGCTGGCGTACTCGATCGACAGCGACGCCGAGGCCTCGCGGCTGTACTCGCTCGTGACCACCTATTTCGTGCTCGCCACCGGCGTGGTGGTGGTCGGCGTGGCGCTGCTCGGGCGCTGGCTCGTGCGGCTGCTGGCGGCGCCCGAGTACTACGGCGCGTACCGCGCGCTGCCGTGGCTCGCGCTCGGGTGGACCCTGTATGGGCTCTACCAGGTGATGATCGCGATCACCGGCCGCGCTCGCGTCACCCAGCGCAACCTCCCCGCCGCCGCTGCCGGATTGGTCGTGAACGTGGCGCTGCTGTTCGTGCTCGTGCCCAGCGGTGGCCTCGGGCTCGGTCTCGCCGGGGCGGGACTCGCGCTGTGCGGCGCCTACGCGGTGATGATCGCGATCATGCACCTGCTCACGCGGGGCGTGTTCGCGGTGGAGTTTCAGTGGCGCCGCCTGGCACAGCTGACCGCGATCCTCGCGCTGGTGGCGGTGTCAGGCGAGCTGCTGCTGCCGACGAGCGGGCTGGCGGGCCTACTGACGCGCATCGCTTGGCTCGCGCTGGTCCCTGCGCTACTGCTCGCCACGCGCTTTGTGGCGCCCAACGAGCGCGCCCAGGCTCGCGCGCTCGTGACCGACGGCCGCCGCCGCGTGGCGGCGTTCCGGGCGGGGCACGGCGACGTCGAGGCGTACGCCGAGGACCCGCTCCGAGACATCTGACAGTGGTGGATGCGACGATCGAGCGCTGCGGGCCGTGTGACCGCGGCGTTCTCATCGATCGGAGAGCGACGGGATCTCAGCTCGGACAGCACATTCCGCTCCCGCGTCCTGCTCTGACCACGTCTCCGATCGGGGGTGCCCGTCCACGAGCGTCAGACGCGCAATGTCCGCCTGCCGGAAGTGGTCGCGCTCGTTCGCCGCATCCGATGCTGTCGAGCTGTTGAGGAAGGTGCGCCTGTCTAAAGACCCGGCGCGAGCACGCCGATGAGCGGAGAGGATGCCCGAGCTATCCACCAGTTCGCCGCGCCCTGCCGGGGTTCGTGAGCGCCGCCGCCGTGCGGAGGCGCTGCGCGCGCATCGCGCGGATGCGCGCGCGCAGAGCATGGCCGCGGCGGGCGAGCTCGCCTACCTGCGCGCGCAGCTGACGCTCGCGGCGCGCCTGACCGCGCGCTTGGCGGCCACGCACGACGTGGACGAGCTGGTCAGGATCGTCGTGCAGGAGTTGCACGGCACGTTCGCGTTCTACCTCGCGGCGATCCAGCGCCTCGACGATGACGGCGTGCTGCGGCTCGTCGTAGGCAGCGGCGCCCTGGCCGAGGTGATGACCGAGTTCCTGCTCGTCGAGCAGTCCGTCCGGCACGGGATCAACGGGCGCGTCGCGCGCACGGCCACCTCGGCGCTCGTGTCCGACACGCGCGCCGACGCCGACTACATCGTGCGCGACCCGCACACCGACCCGCGCTCGGAGCTGAGCGTGCCGATCGTCGTCGACGGATCGGTCTGGGGCGTGCTGAACATCGAGGCCGCCGAGCCCGACGCATTCGGCGAGGCGGACGTCGTGCTCGTCGAGACGATCGCCGCGAGCCTCGGCTCGGCCATCCACCGCGCCGGGCTCGTCGCCGATCTGGAGCGCACGTTCACGACGACCCTGTCCGCGCTGATGAGCACCGTTGAGGCGAAGGACGACTACACCGCCTCCCACGAGGAGGACGTCGCGGGACTGTCCGAGCGCGTCGCGCTGCGCATGGGGCTCTCGCCTGCGCACGCCCGCGACGTGCGCTACGCCGCGCTGCTGCACGACGTCGGCAAGGTCGCCGTCCCCAGCGAGATCCTGCTCAAGCCGGGCCCGCTGAACGAAGCCGAGTGGGTGGCGATGCGCCGCCACACGGTCGTCGGCGGCGAGCTGGTCGCGCGCATCGAGGCGTTCGCCCACCTCGCTCCTGCCGTCCGCGCCAGCCATGAGCGCTGGGACGGGGACGGCTACCCCGACGGCATGGCCGGCGAGGACATTCCGCTCGCCGCGCGCATCATCGCCGCCTGCGACACCTACGACGCGATCGTCACCGACCGACCCTACCGGCCCGCGCGCACCCCCGAGCAGGCGCGCGAGGAGTTGCGCGGCGTGGCCGGCATCCAGCTCGACGCGCGCGTGGTCGAGGCGTTGTTGGAAGAGCTGTCCGAGCTCGCCTAACCGTCGGCGGCGGCGACCGCCCCAGCGCGGTTGTACTCCTCCGCCGCCTCGCGCAGCCCTTCGCCGCGCGCGGGCCTGAGCGTGGCGGTGACGTGCCGCCAGTAGCGCCGCGGCGAGCGTCCCGGCAGCACCGCCGCGGCGAGCGCGCGCAGCGCGTAGGACCACGCCGTCAGCCACCTCACCGCGCGCGCGACGGCAGGCGAGTGGTGCTTGCGCATGTACAGGTCGCGGTTGCGCGACAGCTCCACGATGCGCCGCTCGCCCGCGACGCCGGTGGACAGCTGCTCGTGATGGATCGCGCGCGCCCCCGGCACGTACAGGCTGCGCCAGCCCGCGTCGCGCAGCCGGCGGGCGAAATCGACCTCGTCGGAGTAGACGAAGAAGTCGGGGTCCATGTAGCCCACCTGCGCCGCCGCCGCTCGGCGCACGAGCAGCGCCGAGGACTGGCACCAGTCCACCTCGCGTGTGCGCTCGCCGGTGCTCTGCACCGTGTAGAGACGATGCAGCATCAGCGCCCCGGCGAGCGCGGTGGCGACCGCGGGAAACCGCCACGCGCACGGCTGGGGCGCACCGTTGGGACGCAGCAGCTGGGCTCCGGCACAGGCCGCGTCCGGGCGCCTCTGCAACGCCTGCCACAGCGCGAGGGTCGCGCCGGGCAGCAGCTCGGAGTCCTCGTTCAGCAGCAGCACATATCTCCCGCGCGCGCGCTCCATCAACGCGGAGTCGTTCAGCGCCTTGCCGCGACGCTCTCCCAGCGCGATCGTCTCGTCCACCGCAGGGTGCGCCCGTGCCGCGTCCGCCGAGCCGTCGCGCGAGCCGTTGTCGAGCACGAGCACCTCGGTGGCAAACGGCAGCCCGGACGCGCGCTCCCGCGCGAGCGCGTCCAGCCCGCGCAGCAGCAGCTCGCGCTGGGAGGTGTTCACGACGCAGTAGGAGACCTCGACGTCCGGCACCCGTCGGACCCTACTGCGCGTGCGCTACGCGGCCGCTCCGTGCCTGACGTAGACCCCCGGCCCGGACGGCTCCGGGATCGCTTCGCCATCCTCGCGCATGCCGTCCAAGTGGAACGCGAGGGCGGCGCGCATTTCCCGCACACACGCCTCGATCGTGTCGCCGGTCGCCACGCAGCCCAGCACGTCCGGTGAGCACGCCGAATAGTTCGTCGGTGGACCACCCTCCACCAGGATCAGATATCTGTCGGCCTCGGTCATCGTTTCAACCCCGCCGGCCTCATGATGCTCGCTCTCGTCTTGGGACGCAACTCGTCACTGGGATGTCCCGAGACGGTCACTTTACCCGGCTTCGCCGGATGACGGAACTGGCGATGGCTTCCCTTCTGACGAACCTGCCGCCACCCGTCCCATTCGATGAACTTGATGATCGCACGAACCTTCACCCTATGTCCCTGTCCGACCGTCATGGGCAAAACGGGACAGCCATCCCGCGCGATTGTCCGGCGCGCGCCTCTATTGTGCGGACGGTGCGTGTCCACGTCGTCGATCCCTCGGCCTACACGCCGCCCTACGACCACGCGCTGTGCGGCGCGCTTGGTCGGGCCGGGGCCGAGGTGACGCTCGTCACGAGCCGCTTCGTCTACGGTCCCGTCCCGCCCCCCGACACATACGCGCGCCGCGAGCTGTTCTACCGCGCCGCGCTGGGACCGGCCGGTTCGCGCGTGCGCGCCGCGACAAAGCTGGCCGAGCACGTCCCCGACATGCTGCGCTACCGCCGCCTCGCGCGTCACGCCGACGTCGTCCACTTTCAGTGGCTGTCCGTGCAGCACCTCGACGCACATCTGCTGCCCGCCAGGCGCTCGCCGACCGGCGCCTTGCGCCCGCTCGTGCTCACCGCGCACGACGTCCTGCCCCGCGAACCGCGACCCGGGCAGTTGGTCGCGCAGCGGCGGCTGTACGAGCGGTTCGACGCGATCGTCGTCCACTCCGCCCACGGGCGCGCGCGCCTGACCGGCGAGCTCGGCATCGACCCCGCACGTGTGCACGTCATCCCGCACGGGGCGTTTGCGCATCTCGCGGACGGTCCGCCTCAACCGCCGCCGTTTCAGACCGAGCGACCCGTCGTGCTGTGCTTCGGGCTGATGCGCCCGTACAAGGGAATCGACCTGTTGTTGGAGGCGTGGCGCGGGATCGAGGACGCGGAGCTGTGGATCGCCGGGATGCCGCGGATGGACGTCTCTGGGCTGATTGCATCCGCTCCGCCGAACGTCCGCTTCGTCACGCGCTTCATCGACGACACCGAACTGCCCGCCTACTTCCAGCGTGCCGACCTCGTCGTACTCCCCTATCGCGAGATCGACCAGTCGGGCGTGCTGTTCACGGCGCTCGCCTTCGGCGTGCCGCTGCTGCTGAGCGACGTCGGCGGCTTTCCAGAGTTGGCGGCGAGCGGCGCCGCGCAGATGTTCCCGGCGGGCGACGTCCCCGCCCTGCACACGGCATTGCGGAAACTGCTGTCAAACCCCGCAGCCCTGTCCACGATGGCCGAACGAGCTGGCGCCGCCGCGGCCGGTCCGTACTCGTGGGAGGAGATCGCCCGGCGCACGCTCGAGCTGTATCGCTCGCTGCTGACGCGCCCGAAAAAAAGCATCCCAAGCCGACCGTAGAGTGATCGACATGGCCGATCGCCGCGTATCGCAGACCCTTCTACCCGGGCCGTTCCGGGGCCGTACGCCCTGGAGAAAGGAGGGTGCATATGGCGAACACGCTGAACGTATTGGCCATCGCTCTGCTGCTTGCCATGCTGATCATCGATCGGCTGGCGAGGTAGCGGAGTGCCCCGGCGGTCGCAGTCCAGACGGTCCCGGCGACCGCCGGGGACTTCTCCAAAAGAGGACGCCCGATGAACACACCGAGCGCATTGGCCACCAGCAACGATAGCGACGCTCACGGCCAGACGCAAGACCTCCGCCGATGATCGCGCTGGAGGTCGTCTTCTGGGTGTGTGCCGCACTGATCGTGTGGACGCAGGTCGGCTACGCCGCCATCTTGGCCGTGCTCGCGCGCGTGTTTGGACACGCCCAGCCGATCGCAGCGCCCGAGCCGCCGCCGCCCCCCTTGTCGCTGATCGTCGCCGCGCACGACGAGGAGTCGGTGATCGGCGCACGCATCGCCAATGCGCGCGCGCTCGACTATCCCCGTGATCTGCTGGAGGTGATCGTCGCATGCGACGGCTGCACCGACGCCACCGCCGCCCGCGCACGCGACGCTGGGGCCGACGTCGTGCTGGAGCTGGCGCGTGGCGGCAAGATCCGCGCCCAGGACGCCGCCGTGCAGCGTGCGCGGGGAGACGTAGTCGCGTTCTCCGACGCCAACGCCCTGTGGGAGCCCGACGCCGCGCGCATGCTCGTCGGCGCGTTCGCCGACCCGCGCGTGGGCTATGCGTGTGGGCAGGTCCGCTTCGTGCAGGCCGCCACCGGCGCGGAAGGCGGCAACCAGGAGGGCGTCTACTGGTGCTACGAGCTGGCCGTGCGCTCATACGAGTCGCGCCTGTCCTCGATCACGGCGGGCAACGGCGCGATCTACGCGACGCGACGCGACGCCTACATCGTGGTCGACCCGATCATGGGCCACGATCTGTCGCTGCCGTTCAACATGGTCCGCCGCGGCCTGCGCGCCGTCTACGTACCGGCGGCGCGCGCCACCGAGAAGATGGTCCCCTCGCTGCTGGGCGAGTTCGCGCGCAAGCGGCGCATGATGAGCCACACCTGGCCGATCCTCGTGCGCGGCGGCATGCTCTCCCCGCGCGGCTACCCGCCGGGCTATGCGCTGATGATCGTCTCACACCGGCTGCTGCGCTATCTCACGCCGTTCCTGCACCTGCTCGCGCTCGCCGCGAACATCGCATTGGTCGCGGGCGGCGCGGGCGCGCTGTATGCGGTCACGCTCGCGCTCCAGCTCGCGCTGCTGCTCGGCGCGCTGCTCGGCGGCGCGCTGCGCATCCGCCCGCTGCTGCTCGCCCGCTACTACGTGCTCACGACCGCCTCGCCCGCCGCCGGGCTATGGGATTGGCTGCGCCACGGAACCGAGGCGACCTGGGAAGCCGCCGAGGGCACGCGCTGACATCGCTCCGTTCAGCAGGAGAAGTGTCGAAAGCGCTGCCTTTGGCGCACGCGATCCGCGACGGACACGCCTCGCAGACCCGCACGACGCGCGGGCTCGCCCTCCATAGCCCGCTCGCTGCGATCATCCCGCCGATGATCCGCCGCTGCCTCGACATCGCCGTCTCCGCGCTCGCGCTCACCGTCACAGCTCCCGTGCTCGTCGCGGCGATGGTCGCGATCCGGCTGGAGTCGCGGGGCTCGGTCATCTATCGCCAGCGGCGGGTAGGCAGGCACGGGCGCCCGTTCGACGTGCTCAAGCTGCGCACGATGGTCGACGGCGCCGAGCACATCGGCGCGGGCCTGGCGATCGACGCAGGCGACTCGCGCGTCACGCGCGTCGGCGCGCTGCTGCGGCGCACTTCGCTGGATGAGCTGCCGAACCTGCTCAACGTGCTGCGCGGCGACATGTCGCTGATCGGCCCCCGTCCCACGCTGCCGGTGCAGGTCGCCCAGTACACCGAGCGCCAGCGCGGACGCCTGCAGGTCAGGCCCGGCATCACCGGCTGGGCGCAGGTCAACGGCCGCGCGTCGCTGCCCTGGTCGGAGCGGATCGAGCTCGACCTCTACTACATCGCCCACCGCTCGCTCATGCTGGACCTGCGCATCCTGTGGCGCACGCCCGCGCTCGTGCTCGGAGGCGGCGGCCTGTACAAGGGCTCTGGCGGCGGCTGGGAGCACGAGCTGTGAGCCCACGCGAAAGCGATCGCACTCCCGCGATCACGACTGCGCACGCGGAGGACTACGACACTTCCGCGCCAGCGGGCACAACCCCCCCGGCCGGCCCGGCCGCGGTGCTGTTGACGGGCGTGGGCAAGCGCTATGACATCGTGTCCTGCTTCGCCGCGCTCACGAGGACGATCGCCGTCGACCCCTCGCCGCTGGCGCCCGCCCAGTACGCCGCGCACGTGCGCGCGGCGGTCCCCCTGATTGACGATCCCGAGTACGTTCCCGCGCTTCAGCGGCTGTGCGCCGAGCACGGCGTGGGAGCGGTGCTGCCGCTGACCGACCTCGACATCGAGACGCTCGCCGTGGCGCGCGCCGACGGACGGTTGCCGGCGCTCGTGCCCTCGCCCGCGGTCGCGCGCGCGACATATGACAAGCACGAGGCCCACCTGCTGCTCTGCCGGCTGGGCCTGCCCTCGCCGCCGACGGTGCTGCCCGAGGACGACCTCGACGCGCTGCACTACCCCGTCATGGTCAAGCCCCGGCGGGGCTCGGGCGCGCGCTCGATCCACCTCGCCCACGATTCCGCCCAGGCGCGGTTCTTCATCGACTATGTGTCCGAGCCGACTATGGTTCAGCGCGCGATGGGCGGTCCCGAGCTGTCGATCGACTGCCTCGGCGACGGCGCCGGGCGCTGCCTGAACGCGATTCCGCGCACGATGCTCGAGTCGCGCGGGGGCGAGTCGATCAAGGGCGAGGTCATCCGCGACAGGGAGCTGATCGAGCTCGGCGCGCGCGTCATGGAGGCGCTTGCGGTGTGCGGCCCGGCGACCATCCAGGTGTTCCGCGATCCCGACATCGGGCTGGCCATCACCGACGTGAACACGCGCTTCGGCGGCGCCTTTCCGGCGCCCGCCTACGCGGCGCTCCCCGCGCGCAGCTACCCGGAGCTGATCGTCGCGCTCGCGTCCGGTCAGACCGTCGCGCCCCACGTCGGCGAGTTCGACGCCGGCATGACGTTCATCCGCTACTACTGGCAGCTCGAGCTCGATTCGCGCATGCGCCCGACCGGCCGCGAGATCGTGCCCGGAGGCCCGCCGCCGCCGCGCTGAGCCGCGCCGACGACCGCCGAGAATGCGCGTGCAAATGGTTGCCCGGCGAAGAAAACCGGCGATGGTGCAAGAATCAGGGGTGTGAACCCTCAGTTGCTCGCCGATCCGACGGCGGCGCCAGAGTCAGAGCCCCGGCCGTCCGCGTCCGTCACCCTTCCCGAGGATTCCGCAAACGGATCCGCCCCGACCGCCCCGGGAGCGAGCGCGACCCTGGAGATTCCCCCACCCGCCCCCGAGCTCGCCCGCGCCTGCGCCAACTGCGGCGCGGCATTGGACGACGACCAGGACTGGTGTCTGCAGTGCGGCGCCGCCGTACCCGGCAGCCTCGACGGGGGCGGCCCCGGCTGGCGCTCGGCCACGACCGTGTTAGCGGTTACGAGCGCACTCGTGCTGGGGGCCGCCGCGGCCGCATATGCAGCGCTCACCCAGCCCGGCCCGCGCACGCTCGCACCCAGGGTCGTGACGGTCGCGCAGGCTCCGCCTTCCATCCCCGCGACCCCGGCGCCGACTCCCACGACGCCCGTCACGCCGGGTGCGCTGGGGACCCCGACGACGATCAAGCCGCTCCCCAGCACGACCAAACCGCCGAAGATTCCGCTGACCGCGCCCATCCCCAAATCGAGCGGATCGAACGAACCGGGGAGCGGAACGCCGAGCTCGGGCGAAGCGGGCACGGGCACGGGCACCACCAAATCGAGCACCAAACCCAGCGGCGGCACGAGCACCGAACAGCCCTCGCCGATCCTGCTCGACACCAACGCCGCGAGCACCTACAACCCGTATGGCTACACGACGAGCTGGTTTGGCGACCCCAATCGTGCGATCGACGGCGAAACGAGCACCGCCTGGACGGCCCAGGTCAACCCGGCCGTCGCCCCCAGGATGGCCGAGGGGCTCGCGCTCGACCTGAAGACCGCGCAGAAGGTGGGATCGGTCAAGCTGGTCACCTCCACGCCGGGCATGACCGTGCAGGTGTATGGCGCGAACGGCGCCGCCCTGCCGGCGTCGATCACCGATCCGGCATGGGTCGCGCTCAGCCCGTCGCTGGAGGCGAAGAAGCGCACCACCATCATCAAGCTGCGAGATTCGACCAAGCCCTTCCGGTTCATCGCCCTGTGGATCAGCCGGGCGCCCCAATCCTCCGTCGGCACGCCCTCCACGCCGGGGCACGTAAGCGTCAACGAATTCGAACTGTTCTCCTGACGGCCGGGGTCCGGCGCCATCCTGCGTCCTTACCGATCGGAGATCAGATGCGATCCCCGATCGGGGGCACACAGCCCGAAGGGCTGGGTCACGCGTACGTAGCACGCCACGCTCCCTGCGTCCTTGACTGGCTTGGCCCCCGGCCGTCAGGGGACGCGGGTCATGACGCCGCGTAGCGCCATCGGGCAGGTCAGCCGGCGCTCGCCGAGCGCCGCGTCGCGCGTCGCGGGCGCCAGATGTCGTCCAGAAACGAGGCGATCTCGTCCGTGAGGCGCGCGGGGCGCAGGCGCAGCTCGACCAGCGAGTCGGCCTCCAGCAGGCGCCCGTTCGGCAGCTCTGCGGCGAGCATGCCCGCGTCGGAGAACGGGTGCACCGGGTCGCGCCGATGGCCGAGCACCAGCGCGGGCATCGTGAACGTGCGCCGCTCGTCGCGGTGGGGCGCGACGCGCCCGAAGAACAGGCCCTGCAGCAGCGCGCCCCCGGGCCCCGGCTCCTGGCGGATGGTGTCGAGCAGTACGTTGCCGTACAGCGGCAGCAGTCGGCGGGGGATCGCACGGGCGCCGCGCGCGAGCAGTCGCATCGCGGGCTCGCCAAACGTCAACGCGAGCAGGATCGGCGTGAACGTGAGCGCCGAGGCCGGCAGCGCGTTGTCGAGGACGGGCATCTCGATCACCATCCCGCGCACGCGCTCGGGCGCGCGCGAGGCGACCTCCAGCGCGGTGTTGGCGCCGAGCGAGGTGCCCATCATCGCCGCCTGCTCGAGCTCGAGGTGATCCATCAGCGCCAGCAGCTGCTCGGCGAATGCGCCCATCGAGTAGCGCCACATGTCGCGCGGCCGATCCGATTGGCCGTGACCGAGCAGATCGACCGTGATCACGCGGTTGCCGCGCGCCGCGAGCGCTTTCGCCAGCGGCCGGTGCATTTCCTGGGACAGCAGCAGGCCGTGGACCAGGATCAGCGGACGCCCCGCGGCCTGCGCGCTGGTGGCGGTTCGCGCGCGCCGGCCGGAGGCGGTGACGACCCCCGCCGGCCCTCCGCCGAACTCGGTGTAGGCGATCCGCTGGCCGTCGCACTCGAACGTGGGCATACGTCTTCAGCGTACTCCACCCGCGCGGGCCCGACGGCGAACGTCGAGATCGCACGGCGCGACGACGAGACATTCGCGAGACACGGATCCGGGCGTTGCCGTGATTCGCCCGGATCCTGTGTCTTATCCCTCTCCATGGTCTATGTGCCCTGCGGACGGCAGGCAGGGTGGCCGTCCGCCGGGTGACCACCCGTTGGAACCCCCCGCGAGGAGCGAAGGTGCGCTAGGTTTGAACCGATGGCCAAGCAGGCGCGCATCCTCGCCGGTCAGACCGCCGCGATCACCGGCGCGGCGCGCGGGATCGGGCGCGCGACGGCGCAGGCGCTGACGCGCGTGGGGGTGCGCGTGGCGATCGGAGACCTCGACCTCGAGACGGCTCGCGCGACCGCGTCGGAGCTGGGGCCGACGGCGGTAGCCCTGAGCCTGGACGTGACCGAGCGCGAGTCGTTCGCGCGCTTCCTGGACGAGGCCGAGGCGCAGCTGGGGCCGGTGGACGTGCTGATCAACAACGCCGGCATCATGCAGATCGGCAGGTTCCTGGACGAGGACGATCTGACGGCGCGGCGGATGGTCGACATCAACATCCACGGCGTGATCCTCGGCATGAAGCTCGGCCTGGAGCGAATGGTCGCGCGCGGGCATGGGCACATCGTGAACATCTCCTCGCAGGCCGGCAAGTTCGGCGCGCCTGGCGGCGCGACGTACTCCGCTACCAAGCACGCGGTCGTCGGGCTGACCGAGGCGGTGCGCGGCGAGCTGCGGATGATGGGCCTCGGCGAGGACGTGCTGCTCAGCTACGTGATGCCGTTCGTCGTCAACACCGAGCTCGGCGGCGGGCTGGGGCAGGCGCGGGGGCTGAAGAGCCTGCAGCCCGCCGACGTGGCCGACGCGATCGTCGACGCGCTGCGCCACGGGACGGTCGACGTGTGGGTGCCGCGCTCGAGCAAGCGCACGAACGCGCTGGGCACGCTGCTCCCGCGCACGCTGGCGGAGGGGATGGCGCGGGCGTTGCGCGCCGATCGGGTGCTCGCCGACGCCGACCCGCACGCGCGTCGCGCGTATGAGCTGCGCGCGTCGGCCTCCGAGCCGGGGTTGGAGCCCGCGTCCGAGCCGGCGCGTATCGAGGAGACGACCGGCTCCTGAGGACTCGGGTCGGGTGGTGTTGGGGGGGCGAGCCCGCGCGGGCGGGGAGTCCACCGAGCGGAGATCGACGGGATCTCCGCTCGGCCGGCAGGGACCGCGCCGTGCGCGCGCGTTGTGCCGGGCGCTTGCGACACCGATCCTGCTGAGCGGATCGGTGGTGGACATGACCCGCGGCCTGATCCGTGGCTGCTAGCCCGCCGGCTCGGCGAGGAGCCACTCGGCGATGATCGCGCCGAGCTCGGGGCCGCGGTCCTCCTGCAGGAAGTGCCCGCCGCCCTCGATCAGCCGCGGCGGGGGGCGGCCGATCGACGAGGCGAAGCGCTCGCCGACGGACGGCGGCAGCACCGGATCGGAGTCGCCCCACAGCATCAGCGTGGGGCGGCGGTCCTCGCGCAGCGCCTGCACCACGCGCTCTCCGGCGGCGGCGCCGGGGTCGTCGGGCGCCTGGGGGACGAGCATCGGAAACGCGCGCGCTCCGGCCTTGGACTTCGCGTCGGGATAGGGGGCCTCGTACGCGGCGATGACCTCCTCGCCGGGGTCGGAGTGACAGCCGCCGCGAACCAGCATGCCGATCGGCAGGTCCTCGGTGCGGGCGGTGAAGTCGCGGAACGCCAGCCATGTGTCGCCCATGCGCTGATGTCCGGTGAACAGGCCCGTGTCGAGGATCACGATGCGCGCGATGCGCTCGGGGCGCTCGACCGCGAGGCGCAGCCCGATCGGCCCGCCCCAGTCGTGCACGACGAGCGTGGCGCCGCGCAGGTCGAGGTCCTCCAGGATCGTCGCGGCGCAGGCGACGTGGCGGTCGTAGGAGTACCAGCCGATGTCGGTGGGCTTGTCCGAGCGGCCGAATCCGACCATGTCCGGGGCGATGGCGCGGTAGCCCGCGTCGCGCACGGGCGGGATGAGATGGCGCCACAGAAACGACCAGGTCGGCTCGCCGTGCATGAACAGCACGGGCGCGCCCTCGCCCTCGTCGATGTGGGCCAGCCGCAGACCCTCCACGTCGCGGTAGTGGGGCTCGAACGGATGGTCGGGCAGGTTCGCGAACGCGTCCTCGGGCGTGCGGGCAATCTCGGGCACGGCTGCGATCCTACGCCTGCGCGTGCGTCCGCGCCGCGTCGTGACGCGGTGGACGATGCCCCGATCGCGCGCGCGGATGCCCGGATCGCTCACGCGCGTCGCCGTCTCGCATCCCCTCATCCGCTGCGTCTCGCGTCCACGCATCCGTTCCCGCCCTCGAGCACCCACGCTTGAGGGCGCATGCGTTAGGCTCGCGGGCAGCATGCACGCGGTGGCGATCCAGCTGGCGCCGGTTATCGGCGCGGAGAAGAGTAAGGTCCCGTTCTACATCGCCGGTGGGGCGCTGGTCGTGTGGGCGGCGGTGCTGGCGCTGGCGCTGGGTATGCGCAAACCGGACTTCCCCGGCAGCGCGCTGGGCGAGCGGGCGGTGATCGCGATCACCGCCGTGCTCGTGCTCGCGGCAGCGGCGATGGCGGTCGTGACGTCGGGGACGCCCGCCAAGGCAGCGCCTGCAGCCGGCGGCAGCGGCGGAGCGGTCGAAGTCGGGCAGGCGAGCGGCGGGTGACCCGGTGAAGCTGTACGTCTGCTGGGGCACATTCGCGACCCCGCGGCCGGGCGGGCATCCGTGCCGCAACGCCTATCTGGCGCTCAAGCGGGCCGGGTATGAGCCGGAGGTCGTGAAGTCCTACGGCTTCGCGCCGCTGCCGGGCGTGTGCAACCGCACGCGCGGACGGCGGGAGGTGAGCGAGTTGACCGGCAATCGCTGGGTGCCCACGCTCCTTCTGGACGACGGCGCCGTGCTCGACGGCTCACGCGCGATCGTCGATTGGGCCGGCGCCAATCCCGCGTAGCTCTGGCGTGCCGCCTCGCTCGCCGGCACGCGCGCGTCGCGCGCGTGCAGCGCACGACGCTCCAGCTCGGCGTCGCCCCGTGCGGCTGCCCGCCCCAGGGCGAGAGCGAACAGCGCGCTCAGCCCGACGATGCCCAATGCGGCAATCAAAATGGATGTGGACGAAATCACCGCATCGACCCTCCGCAGTCACTCTCCCGCGTGAACAGTCGCACAAACAGTGGACATATGTCCACTGCCGCGCCGAATGGAATCCGCTGTGTCCGCAATACTTCGACGTAGGACCCGCGATACCCCCGTGCAACTACGACCAAACATCGGCATCGAACCCGAGGAGAGGATCGGCGATATGGACGTTCTGGCCAGGCTCGACGAGGCAAGGAGCGCGACGAACGTGCTCGAGCACCCCTTCTACGAGCGCTGGAGCGCCGGCGAGCTGAGCGCGCGGGAGCTGAGCGTGTATGCGGGCGAGTATCGCCACGCGGTCCTCGCGCTGGCGCGGGCGTCCGAGCGGGCGGCGGCCAAGGCTGGCCCCGAGCACCGGACGGGGCTGGAGCGCCACGCCGAGGAGGAGGCCGCGCACGTGGCGCTGTGGGACGAGTTCGCGCACACCGCCCGCGCGGCGGCCGGATCGGAGCGGACCGGGGACGCGGGCGCCGACGACGGATCCGTGCGCGCGGCTGCGCAGACCGAGGCGTGCGTTGCGGCATGGACCGCGGGAACGGATGCGTTGGAGCACCTGGCGGTGCTGTATGCGATCGAGGCGAGCCAGCCGGAGATCTCCAGGACCAAGCTGGAGGGGCTGATCGGGCATTACGGCTATGTCGCCGAAGGCTCCGCCGTCGAGTACTTCACGTTGCACGAGCGGCTCGACGTCGAGCATGCGCGCCAGGCGGGAGAGCTGATCGAGGAGCTGCTCGACGGGCGCCCCGACGCCGAGGCGACGGCGGACAGGATGCTCTCGCGCGCGCAGGCGGCGCTCGCGGGCAACTGGGAGCTGCTGGACGGCGTGCAAGCGCGGATGGCCGTCGCGGCGTAGCCCGCGCGGCGGCACGGGTCGCCGGCGCACCGGGGGCGGCGGGCCTCGACGTACGCACGACGGTCGGCCTCGACGTCTACGAACGCGTGCCCGCCCCCGGGTGCAGCCGCCAGGCGAACAGGACGGCGGCGACGGAGGTCGCGAGGTTGAGGCTGGAGACGCCCGCGCGCATCGGTATCGCGATGCGGGCGTCGGCGCGCGCGAGCAGCTCGGGGCTCAGACCGTGGCGCTCGGTGCCGAACGCGAGGATCGCGCGCGCGGGCAGCGCGGCCGGGTCCAGCTCCGCGCCCGTGGGATCGAGCGCGAGCAGCGGGCGATCCAGCGCGGGCGGCAGTCCCTCGGGCAGGCGCGCGACGGGCAGCGCGTAGTGCAGGCCGGCGCCGCCGCGCAGGGCGTCGGGATGCCAGGGGTCTTGGCTTCCGATGGTGAGCACCGCGGCGGCGTCCGCGGCCGCGGATACGCGCACGCAGGCGCCCATGTTGCCGAGGTCGCGCGGATCCTCCAGCAGCACCGCGGGCGCGGGACGCGCGTCGGCGAGCGCAGCGGTCGGGTCCACGGCGGGGCGCTCGGCGAGCGCGATCACAGCGGTGGAGGGCGGGAGCGGAGCGAGCCGGGCGAACACCTCCGGCGAGACCGGCCGCGCGAGCGAGACCATCCGCTCCGACACGTCCGGCGCGAGCTGTGCGGAGAGTCGCTCCAGGCCGGCCAGATCGGCGCAGTGCACTTCCAGGACGGTGGCGCCGAAGCGCAGGGCGTGCTTGAGCGGGTGCAGCCCTTCGAGTACCGCCAGCGACGGGTCGCGCCGCGCGCGGCCGTAGCGGGGGATGAGCGATCCGTCCATCGACACGCGGGCGATCATAGGATGGGGCGATGGCGACGCGCGCGGCGGTGGTGTTCGACAACGATGGGCTGCTGCTCGACACCGAGGAGGCGTGGACGCGCGCCGAGAAGACGCTGTTCGCGCGGCGGGGACGGGTGTTCACGCTCGAGCACAAGCGCTCGCTGATCGGCTCCGCACGCGTGGCGGCGGCGCTGAAGCTCGAAGCGATGCTGGAGTTGGGCGGCGAGGGGGAGGCGTTGATGGACGAGCTGCAAGAGCTCGTGATGGAGGAGGCGCTCGCGGGCATCGCTCCTCGCCCGGGCGCGCTCGCGCTGCTCGAGCGGCTGGCCGAGGCGGGCGTGCCGGTGGCGGTCGCGTCGAACTCGCAGCGCGAGTTCGTGGAGCGCACGCTCGGCGCCGCCGGGCTGCTGGACGGGCGGTTCGCGACGGTCGTGTCGGTCGAGGACGTCGCCCGCCCCAAGCCCGCCCCGGACATCTACCTGGAGGCGTGCCGGCGCCTGGGCGCCGAGCCGGGCGCGAGCGCCGCGCTGGAGGACTCCCCCACGGGGGTCGCCGCGGCCGCCGCGGCGGGGATGTATGTGGTGGGAGTGCCTTACTTCGGCGGCGGGCAGCTGCCGGGCAGCGACCTGCTCGTGGACAGCCTCGCCCATCCGGCGCTCGCGGCGGCGCTGGGGCTGGGGTAGCGACGTTGCAACATCCGGCGTTGCGCCACGCGCCTCGTGAGGGGTCGAGCCGGCGGTGGCATCGGCGCTCCCTGGTAGAACGCGCTACGCTCGGTGCAGCCGTCGTCCGTCCGGTACTCATGCCGACTCTCCCGTGCGAGCGGCGCTCGATGCGCGAGAGGAGGCAGATGGAGGACTCATGGCGTCCAGTACCGCCTATGAGGACACTGGGTCGGGAATGCTCGCTGCGGCCATCTCGAACGCGATGGTCCAGCTGCTTCACCGCTATACCGGGCGAGGGCCGGTCCGGGCTCGAACGACCATCGGAGAGGATCTGGTCGTGTGCGTCATGGGCGCGACCTTGACGAAGGCCGAGCTGAGCCTCGTGCGGGATGGCAAGCACGATGTCGTGTTGCATGGCCGCAGGGCGTTTCAGGACACGATCCAGGCCGATGCGGAAGACGTCGTCTACGAGCTGATGGGCCGCCGGGTGAGCGCGTTCATGAGCACCAATCACATAGACCCGGATCTTGCTGTCGAGATCTTCGTCCTCGAGCCCTCCTGACGAGCTGCGTCCGCTCGTGCGGAACGCGCCGAGTCGCGAACACGCGCCGAGTCGCTGGGCTGCGCGCACCGCTCGACGGCAATGGGAGTAGGCTCGGTGGACACCATCGGAAGTGTGCCCGGTCGGACCGGCCGAGCACGCGGCCAGGAAGGGGTCTGACCATGACCCCCATGCAGGTAGACAACGCGATGCGCGGGACCGGCGAGGACATGGTCGTGGGCGAGCACGAGACGCTCGATCGGATCGCCAACGTGGTCGTGACGGTCGTGCCACTCGGGCTGCTCGGCTGGGCGTGCTGGTTGGCGTGGGGCGGGACGCTGCACTGGCAGGACCTGCTCGTGCTGGCGATCACCTACGTCCTGACCGGCCTCGGGGTGACCGTCGGCTACCACCGGCTGTTCACCCACCGCAGCTTCAAGACGGGGCCGGCGATGCGCATACTGCTGGGCGCCCTCGGCTCGGCCGCGATCGAGGGACCGGTGATCGAGTGGGCCTCCACCCACCGCCAGCACCACCGCTTCTCCGATCGTCCGGGCGATCCCCACAGCCCTCACACCGAGCACGGCGACGGCTGGACCGGGGCGCTGCGTGGCCTGTACCACGCCCATGTGGGCTGGACATTCGGTGGTCCCGGCAGCGGCCGGGCCAGCTCAGAGCGTTACGCCAAAGACCTCCTGGCCGACCCGGCCACGCGATTCGTCGATCGCGCGTTCCTGCTGTGGGTCGTGCTCGGCATGGCGCTCCCGTTCGGACTCGGCGTGGCGCTCACCGGGTCGATCGTAGGCGGGCTCACCGGCCTGCTGTGGGGCGGTGCGGTGCGCATCCTGTTCCTGCACCACGCGACGTTCTCGATCAACTCGCTGTGCCACTTCTTCGGTCGCCGGCGGTTCGAGACCAACGACAGGTCGCGCAACCTGCTGTGGCTCGCGGTGCCCACGCTCGGCGAGGCGTGGCACAACAACCATCATGCCTTTCCCACCTCCGCCCGTCACGGCCTGCGCTGGTGGCAGCTCGATCCGTCGGGCTGGCTGATCGGCGCGCTCGAGCGTGTCGGGCTCGTGTGGGATGTCGTGCGTGTCACTCCCGAGCGCCAGCTGGCCAAGGCCACGACGGCGGGAGTCTCCTGAGCGGCGGGAGTCTCCTGAGCGGCACGTCGGCAGAGCCACCCACTCGACACCAGGGCGCAAGTCCTCGCGCGGAGTCACGGCGAGCGGGACGTCCTCTCAGCCGGTGTTGACGGCGTCAACACGATCACCGGGATGACGCGCTCGGTCTGCTGTTCGTACTCGGCGAACTGCGGGACCCACTCGGCCTGCGTGCGATAGAGGCGCTCGCGCTCCTCACCGGCGGCCTCGCTGGCGACGACCTCGATCGTGTCACTCCCGACCTCGATCGTGGCATTTGGCTGAGCTTTGAGGTTGTGGTACCAGGCGGGATTCGTCGGCGCTCCGGCCTTGGAGGCGAACACGACATACCGCCCGCCATCGCTCTGGTAGGCGAGCGGGTTGATACGGCTCTCTTGCCGGACTTGGCGCCGGTGTGGTGCATTGGCGCCGGTGTGGTGCAGCAGCAGCGGCAGGCCGTCGAACATGCCGCCGACGCGCCCCTTCGTTGGCGTGGAACTCCTCGATGATCTTGGCGTTGAAGTCTGCGGGCGATGTGTTCGAAGGCGATCCAGTGCCGCATGAGGAGCGGCCATCGTGCGACTTGGCGACTGCTGCCACGCCCACTACACTCGCCACGCGATGCTCGACTTGGACGCCTACCTGGAGCGGATCGGTCTGAACGGGCGCCCGAGTATTGCGCAGGTGCACAGGGCGCACCTGACATCGATCCCGTTCGAGAACCTCGACCCGCACCGGGGCCTGCCGGTGTCGCTGGAGGTGGAGGATCTCGAGCGCAAGCTCGTGAGCGAACGCCGCGGCGGCTACTGCTTCGAGCAGAATCTGCTGCTGAAGGCAGCGCTGGAGGCGCTCGGCGCGGAGGTGGACATGTTCCTGGCGCGCATGCGCCTACCGAAGCCGGGAGGCACTCGCGCGTCCCCGTCTCGGCCGGCGAAGCCGGGCGTGGTGCGGCCACGCAGTCACCTCCTCCTGCGCGTCAGCGAGAACGGCGCGAGCTGGCACGCCGACGTGGGGTTCGCCCGCGGCATCCTCGAGCCGATCCCATTCGGGCCGGGCCCTGCGCAGGAGCAGTCGGGCTGGAGTTTTCGCGTCGTGCGGGATGGCTCCGAGCTCGTGCTCCAGAAGCTGGCGGGGGACGAATGGGCCGATGTTTACGGCTTTCTCCCGCAGCCGGTTCCGCGCATTGACGTCGAGACCAGCAACTGGTGGACCTCCACGCATCCGCGCTCGCTGTTCGTCACCGGCCTGATCGTGGGCGTTGTTGGCGATGACGGCACGGGCACGTTGCTGTGCGACTGGAGCGAGCTATCTCTCAGCGAGCAGACGCCCGCGGGCACGAGCGTGACGCCGCTTGAGCGAGAGGCCATACCAGAGCTGCTCGCCACGCGCTTCTCGCTCCCGGGCTTTGCGCTCGGCGCCGACGAGCGCCTCGTCGCTCGCGGCGCGCATCAAACCCAGCCGAGTATCTACTGACCGGCCGGATACGCTGTGGCGCTGCGGGCAAGCCTATGTTGGCACTGTCCGCGCACGGACGCGACGGCCGCTACACCTACTACACCTGCTTCACAAGGACGCGCTACGGCACCAAGCACTGCGCCAACGACCGGCTCCCGGCCGACCGGCTGGAGCGGGCTGTCACCCGCGACTCTGGAAGGTGCTCAACGATCACAGGCCGATCGAGGACGCGATCACTGAAACAGGCCTTCCGTCCCATCAAACGCCGATCGCCCATAACGCGTGTCCACCTGCGCCGGACACGCCCCAATCCCGATCAAAGCACCCCGCATAAATCTCATGGGTGGCCGCCGGGGAGACCTGCACGTCTCAGCAGGCGGGCCATGTCATAGAACCCGGTCTGGAAGTCCGTGAGGCGTGTGGGTGCCCCGCCCGCCTCGACCGGGTTCTGGTATCGAGCTTCGGCCCATTCCTGGTGCCATGCGGTCATCTGGGCGGCAAGCCGGGTGTGGTCGGCAAGGGCGTCGCGGGTGATCGTGCCCGGGTCGACGAGAAGATGCCCAAGGTGATTGGCGGCGGCAACGCGAGCTGTCAGTTCTGGGATTCGCCCGTCGGTGTTGCAGAAGCGGGTGAGGATCGTCTTGATGATCGAGGTGTGATCGAAGTGGAAGTCGTTGCCGAGCAGCGTCGTGGACGTGGACCCTTTCGCGACGAACGGCGAGACGAGGAGGGCGGGAACACGAACGCCGAGACGCTGGAACTCGGGGTCCTCATCTACGGCGGGCGGCGGCGGCACGTGGTCATAGAAGCCGCCGTGCTCGTCGTAGGTGATCACGAGCAGCGTCTTGGACCAGCTGCCGGCGGCACCGAGAGCGTGGTAGATCGTGAGTATCAGGTCCTGTCCGGCGATCAGATCGCTTGGCGGGTGGTCGTCGTTTGAGTCGGGGCCGAGGACACGCAGATCCTTGAAACGAGGGTCGATCCAGCTGACGGGAGGCAGTTTCCCGTTGGCGACGTCGTCGAGAAACGAGGGGCCCTCCTCGGTCAGCTTCCCGACGGCGCGTTCGGCCGTGCTGAGCTTGCGCGAGTCGACGAACGCGAAGCGATGGTGGTTGCCGAGACGATATTCGGGGTCGACGGCCCGCAGCGTGGCCGGATCGAAGGAGTACCAGCGCCAGTCGACCCCGTGCTGGTCGAGATAGCGGGGGAAGCTCGGGAGCTCGTATATGGGCGGTGATTTGTCGTCACGGCCGCCTTCGGCCCGGCCGGCTATCGAGTACAGACGGTTGGGCCACGTGGCGCCTGGCACCGAGCTGAACCAGCGGTCGACGACGCAGTACTCGGCGGCGAGATGATCGTAGACCGGGAGGTTCTCGCCGTCGTAGAAGCCCATGACGAGACCGGGGTCGGGCGGCTGCTCGTGTGCGCTGGCGGCGCGCTGGGCGGAGACGTGCGCGAAGTTCTCGACGAAACCGCCACCCCCTCCCGAGAGTTGCTGGTCGACGGAGGCTCCCGAGTGATCGGGATCTTCGGTCTCGTCCTTGAACTTCGTGTAGCTGAGATGATGAATCGGGTAGGACGTCTCGCCGTGCAGGTTGAAGTTGGACGAGGGACCCTTCAGGCCGTCGACGTCACGGCGTCCTTTACCGCCTTCCTCCACCGGCAGTGAGAGATAGCCAAGCATATGGTCGAAGGAGCGGTTCTCGAGCATCACGACAACGATGTGCTCGATCTGGTCGAGCCTCCCCGCTGCTGGATCGTCGGGAGCGGCGACGGTGTTGGTCGGTGTGGCGGGGACGTGCGCAGAGGCGATGTCGACGATCTCGCGCCACTTCTCTGGGAGCAGGTGCGCCAAGCCGCGCAGCGCGACCCGCTCACCCTCTTCGACTATGTCACTCATCTTGAGTCCTATCGCGACGGTTTGGGCATTCGGAACAGCACTCTACACGATCGGCCCCACCCGCCAAGCCAGGCCGTACACAGACCCGCAGAAGATCCGAGACCGGCAAGCATTCTCGTAATACACGGCTCGCGATGACGGCGATTATCGGCGTTTCGGGCACTTATGGCGATGAGTGCCTGGGCGCAAGACGGCATTGCGGGACCCGTCAAGCCGCATTGTCTGGATGCCGATCGGCCAGCGCTCGATCAGGGAACCACGCTGCACACCTCACCCAACACAAAGTTCCCCCTTGACTTTCATCGGCATACGCATCCAAGGGAGCTGAAGATAATCCCGCATGAACACAGGGATTCTGAGGATGGAGCCAACCGATCTCAAGTCGAACCACTCGGCGCGGCTTGCTGGCGGGAGGATGTCGCTGAGGACGCGGAGTGGTCCCCGCTGGCCGCAGTAGCCGGACAAACGAAACCCTGGCGGTGTGGCCTGTCCGGCGCGCAGCTCATGCGCTCGCGAGCGCAACTGCTCCGCGCTCTGCGTGCTGTCGCGCAGCCGGCGATCCATCGTGTCGGCAAGCCAGCGATCCTCATCGGGCAACACGGGCCAGGGTCGAACGTCCATGGGCTGAGTGTAGCCCTACGCGGGGACCGTAGATGCCCGAGACAGAATCGCCATCTCTCGTGCAGGCGGTTCGACTACCGTCAAGACGGATCCAGAAATCCGCTGCAAATCAGCTTCGATGGAGCCAACCGAAGTCAATGCGAACCGCTTTGCGCGGCTGGCTGGCGGGCGAATGTCACTTGGGGAGCGGACCAGGGTCGTGAGCGACGGGGATTTGCCCCGGGAGGCTTAAGTTCATCCGACGATGGCATCGAGTGGCGAGGCGCCGCCCGTGAACCAAGGTGTGATTGCGATGCGCGCGAGCGCGGGGTGCTTCTTTCGGGGACTACCACTGAAGGGGCTCAGTGGTCTGGACATCGGCCTCGGTGGTCGGGCTCATCGCAAGCGTGTCGAGGTCGCCGGCGCCATAGCACTGCAGTGCCCGCCGTACGTGATCGGGGATCGGAGCCTTCTCCCCGAGACAGTCGGCGCGGACGAAGATATGCACGATGCGGCCGTCGGCGAGCGTATTCCCT
>Ga0210408_10000053_pt1 | contig 172703 bp, 161 predicted proteins | sample IncBWH4MmetaG_FD_155471 | JGI IMG/M metagenome (GOLD analysis project Ga0210408, IMG submission 155471) | Forest soil microbial communities from Barre Woods Harvard Forest LTER site, Petersham, Massachusetts, United States - Inc-BW-H-4-M | ecosystem: Environmental > Terrestrial > Soil >... | reverse complement strand
GCCGCATCAGCCACAGGCTCAGATACCGATGGCGCGAGATTGAAACGCCGTTGAACACGGTTCCACTCCACGAGCCACGACCCGACCGGGCCGCGGCGGTTACGCGTCAAATGAACAGAGAGCAGCGGCGGGCCGGGCCCGGTGCTCGCGCGGGACGGCACGGCAGCAACGGTCCAGCGGGTCGCGGCGGCGGAGGCGTCCGTTCCCGGCGCGCTGCGCAACAGAAAGGCGCAGACGTCCCGCTCTCCGGCCGCAAGTGAAAGCCTGCGCGAAGCGACAAGATCGAGCTTGGCGCTGCGGACCTCCCCGATCACCACGCCGACGGCGCGGCAGCGCAGCGCCTCCTCCATCGCCCACAGCACGTCGCGAGATTTCGCAGCGGCAACCATCACCAGCCGCTCGGGGTAAAGTCCGAGACCGTCGAGACCGGGCCCGTAGGGCGCGCCGTTTTCGAGAAGCCCCATGTCTTCGGCGACCCAGAGCACCGCGCGCGGCTCTTCCCCATGCGCGGCAAGCCCCAAGGCAAAGTGCGTCGCAGCCGTGATCGCGCGCTCGGTCGAGGCGGCAATCTCGTGCAAGGCGGCGCGTGCAAGCCCGCCGCCAAGCGTCTGATCGATTGGAGCAATCCCGAAAGGGATCGCTCCATGGTCCATGTCAGGCTCAAGCGAGCGGAGGGAATGCTTGAGCGCGCACAGGACCTCCCGGCCTCCCGCACGGGAGGACGCAGCACTGCTCGTCGAAAGACGCACGACGACCATGAGCACCTCTGGGAGATAACCCCTGAGGATTGATTATTGTTCATGCTTTGTTCTAGGATCGCCGAGGAACGGCCGAACGTCAAGCGAAACTGTTATAGACTACTTTTGAAAATTATCTATAATAGATTCCATGAAACCTTTGTCTCTCAATATTCAGACCCTCTACGCCGATCTCGCCCAGAGCATCACGTTCTCGACGACGTTGCCCGGCTCGGTCTTCACCCAAACCATTCGCGGCAAGCCTTATCTCTATGCTGCCGAGAAGCACGGCGCGGTGCGCATCACGCGGTATCTGGGCCTCGCAGAGGATCCCGAAACAACCGAACGCGCCGAAAATATTCGCCGTGCTGCGCAGGACGCGAAAGGCCGGCGCACCACGGTTTCGATGCTCAAGCGGGCAGGTCTCCCGGCCCCGACCATTGCAATGGGACGGCTGATAGAGGCCATCGCCAAAGCCGGGCTGTTCAACAACGGGATCGTGCTCGTAGGAACCGCGGCGTACCAAATATATCCCGCGATCGTAGGAGCTGTGCTGTCAACCGCGGCGCTGACCACACAAGACGCCGACCTAGCCGTCGCGTCACTGGCAGTGGCCCCCGACATGAAAGGCGAAAGCCTGCTTGACGTAATCAAGCGAGCCGATCCCTCCTTCATTCCGCAGCTAAGCCTCGATCCCCGAACGCCCCCATGGCGGTTCCGCTCGGGTGCCGGTCTCGAAATCGAGGTTGTCACGCGCCATCGAACCCGGGCCGACGAAGAGCATCCCGTCGTCATTCCCGGCCTACGGTGCAGCGCTCAGCCGCTGAGATATCTGGAATTCTTGATCGCCGATCCCATTCCCGCGGTTGCGCTTTATGGTGCGGGCGTACCTGTCACGGTTCCCCAACCGGCCCGCTATGGCGTCCATAAGCTCATCGTTGCCCAGGTGCGGCAACAAGGGTCAGCCAAACGCGAGAAGGATCTCATTCAGGCAGGGGAGCTGATCGCGGCTCTCGAGACGAGCCATCCAGGGGCCGTCAAGGATGCCCTGGAAAATGCGCGCCAGCGCGGGCGGAAGTGGAAAGCAGCCGTCGATCGTTCGCTGCGCGAGATTGGGCTTGATCTTTGATCAACCGAAGCTGAATTCGTTCATCACCCCTGCCCGGCCAAGTGACGGCGCAGAGCGTCGATCGAGGGAAACCGCATCATCCCCTGTGGCAGGTCGGCTTCGATCGAGCCATCTGAGTATAACGTGTACGCCATCCCCTCGATGACGCCGGATTTGAGAACCGTGACCGCCTGCGGTTCGCGCGGCGGCCGGATGGCGACGGACTCGCTTTCCCGGGGAGCCGGGCTCTCGGTGGCCGGACGCGCCGAAGCCGGGCCCGGTTTGGCGGGTTCCGGTGCCCACACGGAATCGAAGCTGCGCTCGCGCGCGCCGGCACGACGCTGCGGATCAGCGCGCGCCGGGGCGAATGGGTCGCCGGGCGGGGGCGCCGGGGGCGGGGGCTCGGCGCGCGGCTGCGTCGGCGGCGCAGGTTCAGCCGGCGGCTCGGCAAGGACCTGGGAGAGGTCGGCGCTAGCCTCGGATGCTGGCTTTCCCGGCGACGCCGCCGATGAAGGCGCGGCCGAAGCGGCAGCCACAGATGGGCGTTTCGGTTTGCTCGCATCGGGCTCGCGCGTCGCCCGCAGTTCGCGCGCAAGGTTCGCCAAGGCGACGACGATCAACCCGCCCACGACGCCGACCATCCCGGCGGAAATCATGGTGTTGCCGATGTCGAAGCCGTTGTTGGCGATGCCGAAAAGCGTCATGCCACCGCCGGCGATGGTGACGATGGCGCCGAGCGCCAGCAATACGATGTACATTCCGGCAAATGCCCCCTGTCGCGCCCTCACCCACTCCACACGGGCGCAAAAACGGCGAATTGTGACGGGTTGTGGACTTCCCCGCAAGCATCAAGCGGCATTCGCGTCTGGGTTGCCGTCGCTCCGATCGCCGCACCGTGACCAACGGATGCGGCCCGGTTGCCCGCCTTCCCTCCCCGGCCTATCTAGGAGGTATTCGCCCATTGAGGAGGAAGCCGATGTCGTTCTCCCTGCCCGACCTGCCATATCCGCACGATGCGCTCGCGCCCTACATGTCGCGCGAAACGCTCGAATACCATCATGACAAGCATCACCAGGCTTACGTCACCAACGGCAACAACCTGCTCAAGGGCAGCGAATGGGAAGGCAAGTCCCTCGAGGAGGTAGTGAAAGGCTCCTACGGCAAAAACGCCGGCCTCTTCAACAATTCCGGCCAGCACTACAACCACAATCATTTCTGGAAGTGGATGAAGCCGGGGGGCGGCGGCGACAAAATCCCCGGCAATCTCGAGAAGAAGATCGCGGCCGACCTCGGCTCGGTCGCCAAGATGAAGGAGGATTTCGTCCAGGCCGGTGTCACCCAGTTCGGCTCCGGCTGGTGCTGGCTCGCCGTCAAGGACGGCAAAATCACCGTGATGAAAACGGCGAACGGCGAGAATCCGCTGGTGCACGGCGGCACGCCGATTCTCGGCTGCGACGTGTGGGAACATTCGTATTACATCGACTATCGCAACCGACGCCCGGATTATCTCAAGGCGTTCGTCGATCATCTGGTCAACTGGGATTACGTCGCCGAGCTTTACGGCGCCGCAGCAAAGTAACCGTCGCGGCCGGGGCGGAACAACATTCCGCCCCGGCGTTTCGAATTCTGATTAATCCGCGTTCATTTGAAAATTAATCTTCGTTCAGTATCGCATTGTGTCGGCTAAATATCTTGCATGTTGCCGAGCAACGTGCACAAATGTCATTCAAGCAATAACGATAAACGATCACCCCAGGGAACCTTGGAGCGTCCGCACGCTTCCTGTCCGCCGTCCGCGCGTAAGATGTCCTCGAATTCATCCAAATATTGGTCCGCCGACCGCACGTGCGATGTGGCGGCAATCGCGGTGCTGTCGATCGTGGCCGTCATCGCCGCGCTCACCTTCCGCGATTACGGGCTCGGCTGGGACGACTATACCCATGCCGAATACGGCGACCTCCTGCTCTCGCTCTACGGATCGGCCTTCCACGACACGCGGGCACTCTCCTTCGTCAATCTTTACATGTACGGCGGCGGCTTCGACATGTTCGCCGCGCTGCTCGCGAAGATTTTGCCGTTCGATCTGTTCGAGACGCGCCGTCTCGCCGGCGCGGTGATCGGCCTCTTTGGCCTGTTCATCGTCTGGCGCGTCGGGCGGCGGGTCGGCGGCAGCCGGGCGGGTTTGTTCGCCCTCGTCCTGTTGTGCGTCAGCCCGCTCTACTACGGGCACATGTACATGAATCCCAAGGACGCGCCGTTTGCCGTCGCCATGGCGTTGTTGTTGCTCGGCTTGGTGCGCGCGTTCGAGGAATATCCGCGCCCGGCCCCGGCGAGCCTCGCGATTTTCGGCATCGGCCTCGGCCTGAGCCTAGGCACGCGCGTGGTCGGCGGCATTTCCGCGCTCTACGCCGCGGCCGCGGTCGTTCTCGTCTACGGCATCGAAATGCGCCGTGTGGGTTTGCGCGCCGCGGCGCTCCGGCTGGGAAGTTTCATCGTCGCACTCATCCCCGCGCTCGTGCTCGCCTACGCCGTCATGGCATTGGTGTGGCCATGGTCGGTGACGGCGCCGCTCAATCCGTTGCGGGCGAGCGAGTACTTCTCGCATTTCTTCGAGAAGCCGTGGAAAGAGATGTTCGACGGCGTCGCCATTCCCGTCCCCGACATGCCGCGCACTTACGTGCCGACGCTGTTCGCGCTCAAGGAGCCGGAAATCCTGCTCTTGCTCGGCATTGGCGGCATCGCCGGCGCGCTTGTCGCCGCGGTTCGGCGCGACGTTCCGCTGCCGCAACGCGCGGCGCTGCTGCTCATAGCGGTCGCGGCGGTGGTGCCGGTTGCCATGACGGTGATTTGCCGCCCGGCCATGTACAACGGCATCCGCCACTTCGTCTTCATCATGCCGCCGGTCGCGGTGCTCGCGGGCGTAGCCGGCGCGTGGCTCTGCGAACGGCTCGCGCGTTACGGCCGGCCGGCGCTCGCCGCCGGCGCCGTTGTGGCGACGGCGGCACTGATCTCGCCGGTCGTCGAGATGGTGCGGCTGCATCCTTATCAGTACACGCATTTCAATCGTCTGGCCGGCGGGGTGCAGACCGCCGACGACCAATACATGCTCGACTACTGGGGCCTGGCGTTTAAACAGGCAGCCGACGAGCTGCACGCCAAATTGACGCTCGGCCTGGAATCACCCGCGCCGCGGCAGCACTGGCGGATCGCGGTGTGCGGGCCGCACAACCCCGCCAAGGTCGAGCTTGGTCCGGAGTTCGTCACGACCTACGAGACCAAAGGCGCCGACTTCGCTCTTATGCTGGGTGAGTTCTACTGCGCCGAATACAAGGCGCCCATTCTGGTTGAGATCGAGCGCGAAGGCGTGGTCTACGCCCGCGTCTACGACATCCGCGGGCGCAACGTCAGCGGCGTGTTCGTTAAATGACGACCGATAGGTCGTCATCGTCCGCGAAAGCGGACACCGTAGGGTGGGCTAAGCGCGCCGATGGGCGCGCGTGCCCACGCGGGTTTCAAAACACAGATCAAACAAATGGTGGGCACGTCCGCCTTCCGCGCTGCGCGCTACGGCGGCCTTAGCCCACCCTACTGCCCCGCTTTCGCAGGGCATGACGAGTGTGGATTATTACGCCGCGAGCGCCGCGAGAATACGCGCCCAGCTGCGCATGCCTTTGTGGAACGAGGTCAGATCGTACTTCTCGTTGGGCGAATGCACCCGATCATCGTCGAGCCCGAAGCCGACCAGGAGCGGATCGAGCCCGAGCACGTGCTTGAAATCCCCGACGATCGGGATCGAACCGCCGGAACCGACCGCGACCGCTTTGCGACCCCATTCGGCCGAGAGCGCGCCGCGCGCCTTGGCCAAGGTCGGGCTGTCATAAGGCAATGCGAGCGCCGGGCTGCCGGCATGGCTTAAGAACTCGACCGAACAATCGCCCGGCAGCCGTTCGCGCACGAAGGCGCGGAAGGAGTTGCGGATCTTGTCGGGATCCTGATCGCCCACCAGGCGGAACGACACTTTAAACGAGGCCGCCCCCGGAATGACCGTCTTCGAGCCTTCGCCCGTATAGCCGCCGATGATGCCGTTCACGTCGCAGGTGGGGCGCGTCGAGATTTGTTCGATCAGGCTGCGATCCTTCTCGCCGGCGGGAATCTTGAGCCCGACCGAGCCGAGGAAGTCCTCCGCGGTAAGATCGAGCGCCGCAAGATCGGCCTTGATGTCGGCGGGCAATTCCCGCACGCCGTCATAAAAGCCCGGCACGGTGACGCGGCCGCCCTTATCGTGCAGCGCGGCAATGACGTCGGCGCACACGTGAATCGGATTGCGTGCGCCGCCGCCGAATAAACCCGAGTGAAGGTCGCGGTCGGCGGCGCGCACTTTGACTTCTTCATAGAGCAACCCACGCAATGACGTGGTCACCGCCGGGGTTTCCGCGTTCCACATTCCCGTGTCGCACACCATCGCCATGTCGAGGCGGAACTCGGCGGCGTTATCGCGCACGAAGGGGAACAGATTGGCCGAGCCGCATTCCTCTTCCCCTTCGATCATCATGGTGATGGGAAGCGGCAGCTTGCCGGTGACCGCCTTGAACGCACGGCAGGCCTCGACGAAAGTCATGAGCTGGCCCTTGTCGTCGCACGCCCCGCGTCCGCGAATGACCTTGCGGCCGTCCGGCAGCGCGGCAACGCGCGGCTCGAACGGCGGCGTCTCCCATAGATCGAGCGGATCGACCGGCTGTACGTCGTAATGGCCGTAGAACAATGTGCGCGGCCCCGAGCCGTCGGCCCCTTTGGCCACCACGACCGGATGCCCGGCGGTCGGGCGGATGCTGCAATCGAACCCGATGCTCGCGAGGTCCTTCGCGACATGCTCTGCCGCGGCACGGCATTGCGGCTTATACGCGGGATCGGTCGAAATCGAAGCTATTCGCAGCAGAGCGAACAGCCGATCGAGACTTTGCTCGAGATTTTGATCGATACGGTCGAGGACAGTGTCGAGGGCGCTCATGGGGGCTCCGTCATACCGCCGCTGTTATAGTGCGAGCGACCGAGCATGGCCACCGGCCGAAAGGTCGAGTGTTGCAGCAAGGCAACGCGCCGTCGCGATCATGGTTGCGCGGCGCGCGAAGGCGCTTGTGTTCCGGCGTCGTGGCGTTCAAGATTGATGCGAACCCGTCGAAGCACGGGGATGTCAGGGGAACAGGACGAACTCATCAATCGGTCGATGGCCACTTGCCATTGACCGAATGATCGCGGAACAATCCACCACGCTTCACATCCTCCCGCCCCGAGTTGAGTGAGTCAGGCGGCGCGACCCATGGTGCGGCCCGCGTATTCGGCCAATTCACCTGACGTAAGGGAACATTGCGGCGGCGCGGTCTGCCTTCGTGGGACCCAGTCGCAGGCGGACGAAATCGGGGGTCTTTCATGTCCTATGCGATCATGGACATCAAAGGAATTGGTCCGCTCATGGCGGACAAGCTGAAGGATAAGGCGGGCATAAGGACAACTGAAAAACTGCTCGAGACTGCTGCGAGCGCGAAGGGACGCAAAGAGCTCGCCGCCAAGATCGGCGTTGACGAGAAGACCATCCTGCGCTGGGCGAACCTCGTCGACCGGATGCGGATCAAGGGTATCGGCGAAGATTATGCGCGGCTGCTCCAGGAGGTCGGCGTCGATACCGTGAAGGAACTCAAATATCGCAATGTCGCCAAGCTCGCTTCGGCGATGCGCGAAGCCAACAAAAAGAACAAGCTGGTGCGGCTTCTTCCCTCGGAACGACGGGTGCAGCGTTGGGTCGATCAGGCGAAGGTTTTGCCGTTGAAGATAAGCTATTGAAGCAGACGACGGAGGACGGAGGACAGAGGACAGATCACCGACGTGCCGCAACCACCCGTCGTCCGTCCTCTTTCCTCTGTCGTCCGATCGCTTGACACCACCCCGTGCGCGGCGCAAAGCGCCGGCCGTGAGCATCGTGCATCGCCGTCCCGCCGCGGCCTCGACCGCGCCGCACCCGCTCGACCGGCTGCTCGCCGAGCGCCGCCCGATCGTGATGTGCATCCTCAATTTGACGCCCGACTCGTTCGCCGACGGCGGGCGCTTCGTCGATCCTGCGGCCGCGATCGCGCATGCCGAAAAAATGATCGCACAAGGCGCCGATATCATCGACGTCGGCGCGGAGTCGACGCGGCCATATCCCGGCATGCGTCCGGTCTCCGCCGATGAGGAACTCGCGCGCCTGATGCCGGTTCTGCCGCAGGTGATCGCCTTGGGCGTTCCGGTTTCGATCGACACCATAAAGGCCGAGGTCGCCACGCGTGCGCTCGCGGCCGGGGCGGCCATCGTCAACGATGTGTGGGGATTGCAGCACGATCCGGAGATGGCGAACGTCGTTGCCGCGCACGATGTGCCGGTCATCGTGACGCACAATCGCGAAACCGTCGATCCCGCGCTCAACATCCTCCGTGATATCGAAGCTTTTTTCTCCCGCTCGCTGGAGATTGCCTGGAGTGCGGGCATCGGGCGTAATCGCATCGTGCTCGATCCCGGCATCGGCTTCGGCAAGACGCCGGAGCAGAGCCTTGCCGCGATAGCCGGCCTTGCTCGCCTGCGCGACTTCGGCCTGCCGCTGCTGATCGGGCTTTCACGCAAACGTTTCATCAACGCGGTCTCGCCATCGGCGCCGCAGGATCGCCTCGCCGGCTCGCTCGCCGGCGCCGTGTTGGCAGTTCTCGAGGGCGCCGCGATCGTGCGGGTGCATGACGTTGCCGAAACCGTGCAGGCGCTGCGCGTCGCGGCTGCGATCCGCGCCGCGCGATGATCTTCATACGGCGTCGCCACCATGGCTGAAGCGCTGGTCGGCCTTGGCGGCAACCTCGGCGAGGTGCGAGCGACGCTCGACCAGGCGGTCGCCGCGTTCTGCGACGGGACCGAGGTCCGGCTCCTCGCACAGTCGTCCGATTATCAGACCCCACCGTGGGGAGTCATCGACCAACCGCCGTTCGTCAACCGATGCATGAGCGTCGCGACCGCGCTCGCGCCGCACGCATTGCTCGACCGCGCGCTGGAAGTGGAGCGAATGTTTGGACGCGACCGCAGCCGCGAGCAGCGTTGGGGCCCGCGCCCCATCGACATCGACCTGCTCGCTTACGACGACGTTGCGATTGCGGAACCGGGCTTGACCCTGCCCCATCCGCGGCTCTTCGAGCGCGCCTTCGTGCTGCTGCCGCTCGCCGAAATCGTGCCGGATCGGGTGATCGCGGGGGTTCGTGTTCGCGACGCGCTCGCGCGGGTCGACGCCCAAGGGATCGAACGTCTTCCGCCGCGGGCGCAGTGACTGATTGGCGCGGCGCCTCGACCGTGGCAACTTGAACTTAGGAATGACGTGGAGCAATCGGTGACAAGCGACGGCGGGCCAGAGATTTTTCCCCTCGTGGCGGAGTTTCCCCCGGCGCGACGCGAGGACTGGGTCAAGCTGGTCACGGCCGCGCTCAAGGGCGCGCCATTCGATAAGCTCGTCAGCCGTACGTATGACGACCTGAGGATCGAGCCGCTGTACGGGCGCGATCCAAACGCCGCGGCGATCCCCGGGCGCGCGCCCGGGGTCCCATGGCAAGTGCTGGCACGGGTCGATCACCCGGACGCCGCCGCCGCCAACGCGGAGGCGCGCCACGAAGTCGCCAATGGCGCGACCGGACTCGCCCTCGTCTTCGCCGGCGCCAACGGCAGCTATGGCTACGGGATCGAGGCGTCCGCCGATGCGCTCACGCGGGTGTTCGAGAATCTCGACGCGTCAGCTCTCGCCGTCGAACTCGATCTCGGCTGGAACGAGGACGTGGCGCGGCGGCTCGGCGATCTCGAACGCAACCGCGCTATTTCGGCTGCGCGCCAGCTTCGCTTCGGTCTCGATCCGATCGGGACGATGGCGAGCACCGGCGGCGGCGCGCGGCCCTGGGCGGAGACAGCTTCGTCCTTTGCGGCCGCCGTTGCCCATCTCACGCGCCGCGGCTTCGCAGGGCCGTTCGCGGTCGCCGATGCACGGCCGGTGCACGACGCCGGCGGGTCGGAAGCGCAAGAGCTTGCCTTCGCGATTGCCGCCGCGACCGCCTATCTGCGCGCACTGGAAGCCGCCGGACTTGGGCTCGAGGAGGCGCGCGCGACGATCTTCTTCCGGCTTGCCGTCGACGCCGACCAATTCCTGTCGATCGCCAAGTTGCGCGCGCTGCGCCTGCTGTGGGCGCGGGTCGAGGAGGCTTGTGGGCTCGTTCCCAAGCCGGTGTTTGTTTCAGCGACGACGGCGTGGCGCATGCTCACGCAGCGCGATCCTTGGGTGAACCTGCTGCGCGCAACCGTCGCCGTGTTCTCCGCCGGGCTCGGCGGCGCCGATGCCATCACCGTGCTGCCGTTCACCGCGGCGCTCGGGCTGCCCGATCGCTTTGCCCGGCGGCTCGCGCGCAACACGCAGCTTGTCCTGCTCGAAGAGGCAAACCTCGCCAAGGTTGCCGATCCGGCCGCCGGCACCGGCGCCATGGGCGACCTGACCGGTCAGCTCTGCCGTACCGCATGGGCGCTGTTTCAGGAGATCGAAGCCGCCGGCGGCGCGGGCGCGGCGCTCGAGAAGGGGCTGGTCCAACAGAAAGTCGCGGCGGTGCGTTCCGCCTGCGAGGCGGCGGTCGCCACGCGACGCGATCCGCTCACCGGCACGAGCGAATTTCCACATTTAGCCGAGCTGCCTGTAGCCGTGCTTGATGTTCCGGTGTCCAAAGCCGCCCCCGTGCACGATAAAATCACGTTTCCGCCACTGCCGCGCATCCGCCTCGCCGAGCCCTACGAACGCCTGCGCGATGCGTCCGACCGCGCGCTCGCGGCCACGGGAGCGCGGCCGCGGGTCTTTCTCGCCACCTTGGGCACGCCCGCGGATTTCACCGCCCGCGCGACCTTTGCCAAGAATTTCTTCGAGGCCGGCGGCATCGAAGCGGCGCCCGCCGAGGCATTTGCCTCGCGCGAGGACATGGTTTCCGCTTTTCGCGCGAGCGGCGCCGCGTTCGCGTGTCTATGCTCATCCGACAAGCTTTATGAGAGAGAGGCCGCCGACGCCGCGCGTGCTCTTTCCGCGGGCGGAGCACGGCACATCTATCTCGCCGGCCGGGGCGGCCGGCTGGAAGCGGCGCTCAAGGACGCGGGCGTCACGGATTTCATCTATTCCGGCTGCGACGCGCTCGCTGTGCTCACGCAGGCGCATCGGGCGCTAGGCGTCGGATGATTTTGCAATAATCTAACCATGGGTATTTGAATTTTTGCTCGAACTGGGCGGCCCAAGAATTTGGACAGGCGACGGCAGCCGCCGATGACATAACGACGTACCTCCACGAACGTGAAGTTTCTCACACTCGTGGCGCTGGATTCGCTGTAACCTGCATTCGTCCCACCAATGTCGAACCGCTCCGTCAGTTGCGACGGCGCAAGACCCGTGCGTGCGCACGGCCCAGGTGGCGATTCAAAGCTGGAGGTCGATGCGATCGCATAGCTGAACCGAACCATACCGGGGAGAGTCAAATGAACAAGAAAGCTCGCGCTGCTTGTCTTTGCCCATCGCTGCCAGGCTTCCCACTTTCGGCTCTCGCGTTGATGTTCCTGTTGGCAGTCCCGTCGCGCACCGCGTCGGCGCAACAGGTTGGCATCGTCGACCCCACCCAAAGCGTGAACTGGGCGGCGGGCGCGATCGCCCACGCCCAGCAAATGCGCCGCTACAAGGACGCGGATCAGGGCTCGCAACCGACGCCGCCCATCATCCCCAAGTTCGAAATCGACGGCGATCCCAGCGGAAGCGTCGCCACGTTCCAACCCAACGGCGCCACCATCACGGCGAACAATCCGTTCTTCCAGAACCTCGGCACCAACGGCCGCACCTGCTTCACCTGTCATCAGCCGCAGACCGGCTGGAGCGTCAGCGCGGCGAGCGTCCGCGCCCGCTTCGCCGCCGGCGGCGGATCGGACCCGATCTTCCGCCTGGTCGACGGCGCCACCTGCCCGACCGACGATGTCTCGACCTTGGCCGCCAAGCAGCGCGCCTACAAACTCCTGAACGACAAAGGCCTGATCCGCATCGCCATCCCGATGCCGGCGCCGGCGCAGTTTTCCGTCACCAATGTTGTCGATCCGTATAACTGCACGACGCCCAGCGTCCTCTCGATGTATCGGCGGCCGTTACCCTCGACCAATCTCGGCTTCCTGACCGCGATCATGTGGGACGGACGCGAGCCCGACCTCGCCCACCAATCCGTCGACGCAACGCTCGGTCATGCGCAGGCGACCGTCCCGCCGACGGCCGATCAGCAAGCCGCCATCGTTGCTTTCGAGACCGGCCTGTTCACCGCGCAGGATTTCGACAATCAGGCCCACGTGCTCCACGCCGATGGCGCAACCGGCGGCCCGATCGCGCTGTCGCTGCAGAAGTTCTTTACCGGCATCAACGACCCCCTCGTCAATAACGGCGCGTCATTCGACCAGAACATCTTCGATCTATTCCGGCCGTGGCTGGGGTTGCGGGGCCGGAGCGACGAAAACAGCTATCGCCAGTCGATCGCGCGCGGCGAGGAAGTGTTCAACACCACGTCGATCACCATCACCGGGGTCGCGGGGCTCAACGACCTGCCGGGACTGTCGAAGGTGGTCGGGGTCTGCGGCACCTGCCATGACGCGCCCAATGTGGGCAATCATTCGGTCAGGCTGCCTCTGGACATCGGCATCGCCGACGCCGGAACCAAGAAACCGCCGGCGCTCGATATTGACGGGCTGCCGGTCTTCACTCTGCAGTGCAATGCGGGGCCGCTGGCGGGACAGACCTTTGTGGTCACCGATCCCGGCCGCGCGTTGATCACGGGAAACTGTGCCGACATCGGCAAGGTCAAAGGGCCGATTCTGCGCGCGCTCGCCGCCCGGGCGCCTTACTTCCACAACGGTTCGGCTGCGACGCTCCTCGACGTCGTCGACTTCTACGACCAGCGCTTCAACATCGGCTTCACGCAACAGCAGAAGCAGGATCTGGTGAATTTCCTCAACGCACTCTGAACCGGAAGACGGCAACCATTCACCACGCGTCCTGCTTGATCCCGAAGCGGACGAACTCGTAGTCGGCGGCGCACCCGGGACGTTGCGCCGCCCATCTGCCGAACCGCTCCTCCACGGCAACGAAGCGGGCGAGCGGCGCCCAAAGCGCGGCGGAGCTTTCGGCCGTCGGGCCGGGGTGGGGTTCGTGCATCGGGGAGATTCAGAACGGGGGCGGAGGGGAAGGCTTAGCGACCGGGGGAACAAAAGGTGATATTTTGGCAATACGCCTTAAGTAAGTTGGCAGCGCCACACACGACTGGCCTGACGAGTAAGCCATGAGCCGCATTCCGGATTTCGCCACGGTGCCCTTCGCCGCACCGGCCCCGCCGCAGCCCGGCCGGCTGCCCGCGCCGTGGCTCACCCCCGAAGGCATTGTGGTGAAGCCGCGCTACGGCCGCCACGATCTCGAAGGCCTCGACTTCCTCGATACCTATCCAGGCATTCCGCCTTATCTACGTGGCCCCTACCCGGCCATGTACGTCACCCAGCCGTGGACGATCCGCCAGTACGCGGGCTTCTCGACCGCCGAGGACTCGAACGCCTTTTATCGGCGCAACCTCGCCGCCGGGCAGAAAGGCCTCTCGGTCGCCTTCGACCTCGCGACCCACCGCGGCTACGACAGCGACCACCCGCGCGTCTCGGGCGACGTCGGCATGGCGGGCGTCGCGATCGATTCGATTTACGACATGCGGACTCTGTTCTCCGGGATCCCGCTCGAACAGATGACCGTGTCGATGACCATGAACGGCGCGGTGCTGCCGGTGCTCGCGCTCTACGTGGTCGCCGCCGAGGAACAGGGCGTGCCGCCCGAGAAGCTCGCCGGCACCATCCAGAACGACATCCTCAAAGAATTCATGGTGCGCAATACCTACATCTATCCGCCCGAGCCTTCGATCCGGATCATTTCCGACATTTTCGCCTTTACGTCCGCGCGCATGCCGAAATTCAATTCGATCTCGATTTCCGGCTATCACATGCAAGAGGCCGGGGCGACGCAGGATCTGGAACTCGCCTATACGCTTGCCGACGGCGTCGAATACGTGCGCGCCGGGCTCAACGCCGGCTTGGCAATCGATCAGTTCGCCCCGCGGCTCTCCTTCTTCTGGGCGGTGGGCATGAATTTCTTCATGGAGGTGGCGAAGCTGCGCGCCGCGCGGCTGTTGTGGGCGAAGCTGATCAAGCCGTTCGGACCCAAGGACGTGCGCTCGCTCTCGCTGCGCACCCATTGCCAGACCTCCGGTTGGTCGCTCGCCGCGCAGGACGTGTTCAACAACGTGATGCGCACCGCGCTCGAGGCGATGGCGGCGACGCAGGGGCATACCCAGTCGCTCCACACCAACGCGCTCGACGAAGCGCTGGCGCTGCCGAGCGATTTTTCCGCGCGCATTGCGCGCAACACGCAGCTCTTCCTGCAGCAGGAAAGCGGCACCACCCGCACGGTCGATCCGTGGGGCGGCTCGTTCTATGTCGAACGTCTCACCCACGACCTTGCCCGGCGCGCCTGGCAGCACATCGAGGAGGTCGAGGCGCTCGGCGGCATGGCAAAGGCGATCGACGCCGGCATTCCCAAGCTGCGCATCGAGGAGGCCGCCGCCCGCACCCAGGCGCGCATCGACGCCGGCGCCCAGGCGGTGATCGGCGTCAACAAATATCGCCCCGAGGACGACCGGGCGATCGACGTGCTCAAGGTGGACAATTCGGCGGTGCGCCGCCTGCAGCTCGACAAGCTCGGCCGATTAAAGCGCGAGCGCGACGCGACAGCGGTGGAAGCAACGCTCGCCGCCTTGACCCGTTGCGCCGAAAGCGGCGAAGGCAATTTGCTCGCCGGCGCGATCGACGCGGCGCGCGCCAAGGCGACGGTCGGCGAGATTTCGCTCGCGCTGGAAAAAGCGTTCGGCCGTCACCGTGCGGAAACGCGATCCATCTCGGGCGTCTACAAACAGGAGGTCGGCGCCATGTCCGACACGGTCGCGCGCGTGCAAAAGCTCGTTGCCGCGTTCGAGGCGGACGAGGGCCGCCGGCCGCGCATCCTGGTGGCGAAGGTCGGCCAGGACGGTCACGACCGCGGCCAGAAGGTAATCGCCTCGGCGTTCGCCGATCTGGGTTTCGACGTCGACATCGGGCCGCTGTTTGCGACACCGGCCGAAGCCGCGCGCCAGGCGGTCGAGAACGACGTGCACATCGTCGGTGTGTCGTCGCTCGCCGCCGGCCACCTCACGCTCGTTCCCGAGCTCAAAGCCGAGCTCGACCGCCAGGGCCGCTCCGACATCATGATCGTGGTCGGCGGCGTCGTGCCGCCGCAAGACTACGACGCGGTGCGCAAGGCCGGCGCCGAGGCGATTTTCCCGCCCGGCACGGTGATCGCCGAGGCCGCCGAGGAGCTGGTGCGCAAGCTCAACCGCCGGCTCGGCCATAGCCGCGCGGCGGCGGAGGAGAGATCGACGGTCGTATGACGCGCGAGGAGATCATAGCGAAGGTTCGCGAAACCGCCCCCGCGTTGCGCGCCGAAGGGGTGACGAGACTCGCCATCTTCGGCTCGCGCGCTCGCGGCGATGCCCGTCCGGACAGCGACCTCGACGTACTCATCGACATCGACCCAAAGGCAAAGTTCTCGTTGCTGAACCTTTCCGGCGTCGGATTGATGATCGAAGACGCAACTGGGCTCAAAACCCAGGTCACCACGCGTTGCTCCCTGGACGAGCGTATGGCGCACCGCATTGCGGACGATGTGATTGAGGTTTTCTGAACGTGCCACCAACCCTGGCCGATCGATTGCGCCACGTGCTCGATGCGATCAATGACATAAACCATATCCTCAAGGGTAAAAGCCGCGACGAGTTCGTCGCTGACCGGATCCTGCGTGCTGCAACCGAGCGTCTACTCGAAATCATCAGCGAGGCGTCTCGTCGGATTCCCGAAGACATCAAAGCACAGGAAACGAAAATTCCATGGCAGCGCGTTGCCGATCTCGGAAACATATTGCGTCATGCGTATCACGACACTAACCCAGACATCGTCTGGCGCATTGCCAAGAACGATCTTGCGGCACTGCAGACCTTTGTCGAAAAAGTCATGCGGGAAGAGGAATCCAATCCTCAATAAACCGCCCGGCACCATCCTCGAACAGACCACCGACGCACTGCTCGGAGGAACCGATCCAAAGCAATATGACAACTAAATGTAATATCCAAGCCGTGGCCGCCGGATACTTGCCTTATATTTGCTCGCAGATACAAGAAGATATGCTGAACTGACGGATTTCCGTTGACATAAGCGCGCGATTTTGCGAGCTTCCGAAATGCAGGGTGCGAGACTGCACCTTCGCGCTAACAATTACAAACAGTTGTCAGCCGCCATCGCCCGCGAAATATGCCCTCGCGCAGACGATGTAGGGTGCGCTAACTAGGGCCGGCCGTGCCCCACGCGTGGGCACGCGCCTGCGGCGCTTAGCCCACCCTACTGCCCCCTTTCGCGGGGCATGACGAGTCTCATACGCGCCGGCCGCTCGGCGCGAGCGCTCCACCTGATCCCATCCGATTCCCTCCCCTCAAGGGCCGTTTCCGCGGCCCTTTCTCTTTTTGCGAGAGCGCCGTGCCACGACGTTCGCGAATAACCCGCGCACGGCTGCAAAAGCTTTTGCATTACGATTCGAAGACCGGCGAGTTTCATTGGCTCAAATGCGTCAGCAAATCGACTCGCGTTGGCGACGCTGCCGGGACTCCGACGGGCAATGGTTACCGGAAAATCACCATCGAAGGCCGCCAGTACGGAGCACATCAGCTGGCTTGGCTATACAAGACCGGCAAATGGTGCTCGGCCTTCATTGACCACCGCGATCGCAATCGCTCAAACAATGTTTGGACCAATCTGCGCCGCGCGACCCATTCACAAAACTGTGCGAACAAAAGCCGCCATCGGAACAACAGGAGCGGCTTTAAGGGCGTGTCGCGGAACGAATGGGGACGATGGCGCGCCAGTGTTGTTAAGAACGGGCAAAGGCATCATCTCGGCTATTTCGCAACACCACAGGAAGCCCACGACGTCTATCTGGCGGCCGCGCGCAAGCTGTTCGGCGAATTTGCCCGGCCGGAATAGCTGAAGAAATCGGTCGAGCGACGGCCGGACAAACTGGATTTCCGCCTTAACGAAGCTAATCTGTGCTCTTGCGCCAGCTTGGCCGAACCACGAATTGAATGGGACGCAATGACCGATATCGTCATGCTCGATCTGTTGGGTGGCGTCGCCTTGCTGCTGTGGGGCCTGCATATGGTCCACAGCGGTTTCGTGCGTGCGTTCGGCTCCGACCTGCGAGGCATCCTCGGCACCGCGCTGCGCAATCGCTTCCGTGCATTCCTCGCCGGTGCCCTCGTCACGGCCCTGCTCCAGAGCAGCACCGCGACGGCCCTGATGCTGTCGGCCTTCGCCGCCGGTGGGCTCGTGTCGCTGGTGCCGGCGCTCGCGGCCATGCTGGGCGCCAATGTCGGCACCGCGCTGATCGTGCAGGTTCTCTCCTTCAACGTGGCGGCATTCGCGCCGATCTTCCTGCTCGCCGGCGTGGTCGCGTTTCGCCGTGGCGGCCGCACCCGCACGCGTGACCTCGGACGGGTGTCGGTCGGTCTCGGCCTAATCCTGCTTGCCCTGCATATTCTCGTTGACGGCCTTGCGCCGGCCGAATCGGCGCCCCAGGCGCGTGCCCTTTTTGCGATCATCGGAAGCCAGCCGGCGCTCTGCGTCATTATCGCCGCTGCCCTCGCCTGGGCGGCGCATTCGAGCGTCGCGGTCGTCCTTCTCGTCATGTCGCTCGCCTACTCGCACTTCATCACGCCGGTCGCCTCTTTGGCGTTCGTCCTCGGCGCAAACCTCGGAAGCGCCATCAATCCGCTGTTCGAAGGCGGTACCTTCACCGACCCGGCCAGCCGCCGCCTTCCGGTCGGCAACTTCATCAATCGCGTCATCGGGATCGTCGTCGCCTACCCCTTCCTGGGTGCGATCGCCGACATTCTGATGCGCTTCGAGCCGCACCCCGGACGCATGACCGCGTTCTTCCATCTCGGCTTCAATGCGCTTCTGGCGCTGGCGTTCATCGGCCCGCTCGACGCCATCGCGGCGCTGCTGGTCAAGCTGCTGCCCGAGCAGAAGGCAAAGAAAGATCCGGCCGCGCCGCTCTACCTCGACCCGACGGCGCTCGCGACGCCGGCAGTCGCGCTTGCCTGCGCGGCGCGCGAGACGCTGCACATGGGCGACATCGTGGAAACGATGTTGCGGCAATCGATGACGGCGCTGATGACGGACGACCGCAAGCTCGTCGCCGAATTGTCGCGCATGGACAACACGGTCGACCGGCTGGACGAAGCGATCAAGCTCTATGTCACGGCGATTACGCGCGAAAGCCTCGACGAGCGCGACGGCCACCGCGCCATGGAAATCATTTCCTTCACCATCAATCTCGAGCACATCGGCGATATCATCGACAAGAACCTAATGGAGCTTGCCGCAAAGAAGATCAAGAACAAGTACCAGTTTTCCAAGGAAGGCGCCGCGGACCTGACCGAGTTCCATCACCGCGTCATCGAAAACCTCAAGCTCGCATTCGGCGTGTTCATGTCGGGAGACGTGAAGGTCGCGCGCAAGCTGATCGAAGAAAAGGCGCAGCTGCGCTCGCTCGAACTCGCCGCCGCCGAAAGCCATTTGGCGCGGCTGCGCGAGGGCCGGCCGGAAAGCATCGAAACGACCTCGCTGCACCTCGACGTGCTGCGCGACCTCAAGCGCATTCATTCGCATATTTGTTCGGTCGCCTATCCGGTGCTCGAGCCGGCCGGAGAGCTTGAGCCGAGCCGGCTGCGGCGGCTCGAGTCGGCCTCACCGCCGAACTTGATCGCCTCGGGCGGTCCGGAAGCCGCCGACAAACCGCGTGGCCTTGGATAGACGGAAGCCTGATGGGGAGGAGACAATGGCTGAACAATCGATTTCCGGAAGCAAAATCCGCCGACCGCGGCATCGGCTTACGCGGCGAGCCTTCGTCGCTTCGAGCCTGGCGAGTTTGCTTCCGGCGCGGGCGAAAGCGGCCGATGCTCTGAAGGCCTATTCCATTTGGCCGGAGAATTATGCGCGCCCGATGATGGAAGCTTTTGAGAAAGCTTCGGCCATCCACGTCAATTTCATACGCTTCTCTTCCGGGGAAGCGCTCGCCCGCGTCGTTGCCGAGAAAAACAATCCGCAGGTCGACGTCCTGTTCGGAGGGCCGATCGAGACTTTTACCGCGGGCCAGGGCCAGGGCGTGTTCGAGGCCTACAAATCGCCTTCCTGGTCGGAACTGCCCGCGCGGTTCAGGGATGCGAACGGCCTGTGGACGGCAATCGCCGACGATCCCCTCGTATTCATGACCAACACAAAGTTCCTCGCCGAGCACAAACTGCAGCCGCCGTCCTCATGGGACGATCTGCTCGACCCCGCCTACAACGGCATGATCCAGATGGCGGATGCGCGCACCTCCGGGACGGCGGTGACGCGCATCTTCTCGATCCTTCAGGTGCATGACCGGAACGAGGACGAAGCATTCGTCTATATGAAGAAACTGCGAAAGAACGTGCAGGTCTATACCAAGAGCGGCGGCGGCGGCACGCTGCCCGTCGGGCTCGGCCAGGCGGGCGGCGGAATCTTTTTCATCGTCGACGCCCTCTTCACCAAGCAGAAGGGTTACGACGTGCAAATCAGCTTCCCCAAGGAGGGCATCGGCTCCGCGGCCGAATGCATCGCCCTCATCAAGGGCGCTAAAAATCCGGACGCGGGCAAGAAACTGATCGATTGGGCGACGAGCCCGGCCATGCAGTCGCTGTTGGCGCCGAACCAGATCAATTTCATTCCCGCCCACCCCGCGGTCAAAACCGACCCGACGCTCGCCGCGGTCCTCGCCGGCGCAAAGATCATCGAAATCGACGACGCCTGGGCCGGCGCCAACCGGCAACGCATCATCCAACGCTGGATCGCCGAAGTCCTCAACGCAAGCTAGCGCATGATCCCGAAAAGTGGGAACCGGTTTCCCGCCTGCGCGAAGCCCCCGGCACGGCTCGTCGTGTGGCTTGACGCTTCGGCGGGCGAAGGCAGGTCGGAAAAGATCATGCGCCAAGAAAAAGTTATAGCGTGATGACGACTCGAAGAAAAATCATCACGCTCTAATGAAACACGCGGCGATCCGTCGAGGAAGAACCGGCGCCGACGATCCGCTGCGCTGGGTCGTGATCGGCGGCATATGGATCCTTCTTTTCCTGTTCGTGCTCTATCCGCTCGCATGCCTGATCGGACGGGCGTTTACCGACGACGGGCACGTCACGCTCGCCTCCGTCGCGGCAACGCTGACCAACCCGAACCATCTTCGTGCGCTGCGCAACAGCCTGATACTGGCGACTCTGGTGGCCGCGGTCGGGACTTTGGCCGGGTTCCTGTTTGCTTTCACGGCCGAGCGCACGAACCTGCGGCGCGGCGTCCGCAGATTGCTTGATTTTGCCGCTCTGCTGCCGCTGATCTCGCCGCCGTTCACCACCTCGATCGCGTTCGTCTTTTCCTTCGGGCCGAGAGGGCTGATCACCCATGACTTGCTGGGCCTGCAGAACGCCCAAGTCTACGGCTGGAACAGCACGATCGCGGCGGAAGCACTAACTTACTTTCCGCTTGCGTTTCTGGCTTTGCGCCCGCTCATCGCCGCCATCGGCAGCGACCTGGAGGAGGCCGCCTACAGCCTCGGCGGTTCGCGCTGGCAGGTCTTTCGTACCGTCACCTTGCCGTTGAGCCTGCCGGGACTGGCGAACGCCTTCCTGCTTCTGTTTGCTGCCTCGCTCGCGGACTTCGCAACGCCGCTGATCCTTGCCGGCAACAATCTGCCGGTGTTGCCCACGGATGCCTTCCTGCAGATCACCGGAATGTTCGACCTCAAAGGCGGCGCGGTGCTCTCGCTGCTGCTGCTGGTGCCGGCCGCGCTCGTGTTTTTCGCCCAGCGCCATCTCGTCGGCCGGCGCAGCTACGTGACCATCCCCGGCAAAGGCGGCGGCCGCTCGCAGGCCGCCCGGCTCGCGTCCTGGCTCCGCTACGTTCTATGGGGCGCCTGCATCGCCGTGGCGGCGTTCATCGCTTACCTCTACGCGCTTCTTGTTTACGCATCGAGCGTGGTCGCGTTCGGCGCCAATTCGGCGCCGACGCTGGAGCACTATCGCGTCATATTCACGGAGGGCGTTCCGGCCATCAAAGATACGCTGATCATCGCGCTGATCAGCATGCCGCTCGGCGGCCTCTACGGCGTCGTCGTCGGCTATCTCGTCGGCCGCATGCGCTTTGCCACCCGGCAGGCGCTCGAAATCGTCAGCATGATCAATTATGCGCTTCCAGGTACGATCGTCGGCATCGGCTATCTCATCGCTTTCAACGACGCCCCGATCGCGCTCACCGGAACGGCAGCGATCATCATCGCGTGTTACGTGTTCCGCTACAGCCCGACCGGCATCCGCACCACCGTGGCGCTGCTGCAGCAGGTGGATCGCAGCATCGAAGAGGCCTCGTCCAGCCTCGGCGCGAGTGGTCTCACGACGTTTCGGCGCGTGACGCTGCCGCTGATTTTGCCGGCGTTCTTCGCCGGCCTCGGCACCGTGTTCATCCGTGCCATGACGGCCATCAGCGCGACTATTTTTCTCGTGTCGATCAACTGGACTTTGATCACCGTACGCATTCTGGAAAACATGACGGAACTCTCGCTCGGACCGGCGGCGGCGTTTTCCGTGTTCGTCATTGCCGTCGTGGTCGTTGTCACCGGCATGCTCGACTTCGCGCTGGGCCGCATGACCGGCGCGCATTTGCGTCCCTCGGCGCTGAGGAGCTGATCGATGTCCGCTCCGACCTCGGTAGGAATCACGCTGCGCCAAGTTTCCGCCGCCTTCCGCAGCCCCGAAGGCGATGATGTTTTCGCCGTGCGCAGCATCGATCTTAAGGTGCGGCCGGGCGAATTATTGACGCTGCTCGGCCCGTCGGGGTGCGGAAAGACCACGACACTGCGGATGATCGCCGGATTTCAGGACCCGAGCGCGGGCGAAATCCGCATCGGCGACCGCGACGTGACGCATGTTCCGGCCAACCGGCGCGACATCGGCTTCGTGTTCCAGAGCTATGCGCTGTTTCCCCATCTCACGGTTTACGACAACGTCGCCTACGGGCTGCGGATACGCCGCAAGCAGGTCGGGGAAATTCAGGCCGCGGTGGACGGGGTGCTGAGCCTGGTCGGCCTGCAAGGGCTGGGGAAGCGCTTCCCCAACGAATTGTCGGGCGGACAACAGCAGCGCGTGGCGCTCGCCCGCGCCATCGTCATCCGTCCGCGCGTCCTGCTGTTCGACGAACCGTTGTCGAACCTCGACGCCAAGCTGCGCGTCGAAATGCGCACCGAAATACAGCGCCTGCAACGGACGCTGGGCATTACCACGGTGTACGTCACGCACGACCAGGAAGAAGCGATGGCGATTTCCGATCGCATCGCGGTGATGAACAAGGGCCGTATCGACCAACTCGCAACCGCCGAGGAGCTCTACCGCCGCCCCGCCACCGCGTTCGTCGCGCGCTTTCTCGGTCGCGCCAACATGCTCGATGGGGTCGTGCGCGACAGCGAAGCCGGGCGGCTCACTCTTGACGTGAAAGGGTCGGCGCTGGCCTTCGCCTGCCACAAGGCATACCCGGTGGGCACTGCGTTGTGCGCGATCGTGCGTCCGGAGAACATCGGCATCGGCAAGGCTGGGCCGCTGCATGGTGAAGTGGTCAACCGGATGTACCTGGGCGAAAAGACCGAATACGTGGTGCGCGTGGCCGATCTGATGCTCCAGATCGTACGCTATGGCACATCCGAAGACGTCGGCTTTTCACCGGGCGAGCGCGTCGGCGTTACGTTACCGTCCACCGGAGTCCACGTGTTTGAACCGGGCGAGTGAGAATCACGGCTGCGCGATGTGGCAGACGACCTCGATATTGTACCGGTCCGGATCCAAAATGAATGCTGCGTAATAATGCGCGTGGTACTCGGGCCGCAATCCCGGAGCTCCGTTACTGATCCCGCCGGCCGCACGGGCAGCGGCGAAAAACGCGTCGACCTGTTGATGCGAGCTGGCGCTGAACGCAATATGCACGCGCGGGCCCTGCGGATCTTCTTCGATCAACCAGAAATCCCCGGCCGGGTCGGGGCTCTTGCCATACCCGTCCACGACCCCGAAACCTGCCGCGAACGGAATTTCCTTTCGGAGCACGTAATTGAGCGGCCGCAGCGCCGCGCGATAAAAATCCTTGCTGCGCTCCAGGTTGCTTACTCTGATGCCGATATGATCCAGCATGCTAATGTTCCTTAGCTACGCGGGATGGGAGCATAGCACACGCGACTGGATTGAGCTCGACGGTGACCCGCTCGAACTCATCATCGTTTTTGATATGGACGAAGTGCTCTGTCGCTACGATCGGCCGCTGCGCCTGCACCGGCTCGTCGGACGGGCCATCTCGACAGATGTACGCGCGGTGTGAGAAGAGACGAATTATGAACCGACGTCTTGCCACTCTGCTGTTGTTCGCCGCCGCTCTCCCGTGGCCCCTCGGGGCCGCCGCGGAGGACTACCCCACGCGGCCGATCAGGCTGATCGTGCCGTTCCCGGCCGGCGGACCGTCCGACCTGTTCGCGCGCATCCTCGGTCAGAAGCTCACAGAGAGCCTCGGCCAACAGGTCGTGGTCGAGAACCGCTCCGGCGTCGGCGGGGTGACCGGGGTGGACGTCGTCGCGCGCAGCGCGCCCGACGGATACACGATCGGGCTCAACAGCGCCGGTGCGCTCTCCATCATTCCGTTCATGATCAGCAAGATGCCGTTCGACTGGCAGAAGGATCTTGCGCTGCTCACGCTGGTGGCGCGGGTGCCGGAAGTGCTCGTGGTCAATCCCGCGCTCAATGTGAAGACGCTCAAGGAGTTGGTCGAGTACGCCCGCGCCAATCCGGGAAAGCTCAACTTCGGCTCCTCGGGCGTCGGCAGCATCAGCCACATGGCGGTCGAGCTGTTGAAAACCGAGGCGCACATCGATCTCGTGCACGTGCCCTATCGCGGCGCGGCGCCCGCGGTCACCGACCTGTTAGGCGGCCAGGTTCAAATGACCGTGTTCGACGTTCCGGTCCTGCTTCCGCACATCCGCTCCGGTGCGCTCAAAGCGCTCGCCGTCACGTCGAAGGCGCGCGCCGCGGCGATAGCCGACGTGCCGACCACCGCCGAGGCAGGTTTCCCCACGGTGCTTTCCGACAACTGGTACGGACTTGTTGCGCCGGCGGCTACGCCGCCCGCCATCCTCAACAAGATTCAGGCCGCCGCGACCGCCGCGCTTCGCTCCGACGAGTTGAAGGCCCAATACGCGAAACAGGACGCGGTCGCGACGCCGACGACGCCGGCCGAGTTCACCGCCTTGGTCATTGAGGAGCGCGCCCGGTGGAAAGATGTCGTCGCCGCCACCGGCGTGAAGTTCGACTGACGCGCTACTCGAGCGCTTGCGCGGCACATTTGCTCCTGCTGAGTTCGCGACGCCGGCGATCGGCCCTTTCCGCTTGCGGTGAAAGGGATATCATCACCCTCCCCAGCCACGACCGCCGCGCGCCGCACGGCACCTGATACGAGGAGGATCGACCATGCGTCTGACAAAAATCCTGTACTCGACCGTGGCCGCCATCGCGATCACGCTATCGGCGGTAGGCATTGCGGCCCCGGCGCAGGCGCAACAGGCGGCCGCAGTCGCGATCGACGCCGACGACATCGGCGGCGTTGTCACGAGCACCAAGGGCCCCGAAGCCGGCGTGTGGGTGATTGCGGAAACCGCCGACCTGCCGACCCGCTACATCAAGAGCGTCGTCACCGACGACCAGGGCCGTTACGTCATCCCCGACCTTCCCACTGCCAATTATGAGGTGTGGGTGCGCGGCTACGGCCTCGTGGATTCGCCGCGACTGCGCGCGAAGCCCGGCCAGATCGTCAACCTCGCGGCGGTGCCGGCACCCGACGAGCGGGCGGCCGCCCATTATTACCCGGCGCTCTACTGGTACACGATGATGAAGCTGCCGCCGGCGAGCGATTTCGGCGGCTCGAGCGACATCCCGAAGAACATCACGCTCGACACGTGGCGCATGCGCATGAACAACGTCGACTGCATCGGCTGTCACCAGCTCGGGCAGGAATCGACGCGGACGGTGCCGGCGCAGTTCGGCCATTTCGACTCAGGAAGCGACGCCTGGATGCGCCGCACCGCCTCCGGCCAGGCGGGCGAGATGATGACGAATCGCCTCGCCGGCGAACTCGGCGGCGTGCCCTACAAATATTTCGGCGACTGGACCGATCGGGTCGCCAAAGGCGAATTGCCCAAGCACGCGCCGCCGCGGCCGCACGGCCTCGAGCGCAACGTGGTGGTCACGGCGTGGGAATGGTCGACGCCGGACAAATACCTGCACGATCTGATTTCGTCGGACAAGCGCAAGCCGACCGTGAACGCCTACGGTCCGCTCTACGGCTCGCCCGAGTACTCGACCGACAACATGCCGATCCTCGATCCGAAGACGAACACGGTCTCGTACTTCAAAATGCCGGTCGCCGACCCGTCGATGCCGCTTTCGCTCGGGCCAGGGCACGCGGGCGCGGTCAAGCCGCTGCAGCCGTCGGCCTACTGGGGCGACACGCCGCTGTGGGACACGCGGGCCAACAGTCACAACGCGATGTTCGACGACAAAGGCCGAGTGTGGCTCGCGGCGACGGTGCGCGGCATGGACAATCCGGCCTTCTGCAAGAAGGGATCGGATCACCCCTCGGCGAAGGCGTTCCCGCTCGAGCGCTCGCCGCGCCAAATTGGCATGCTCGATCCCAAGACGATGAAATACAGCTTCATCGACACCTGCTTCGGCACCCATCACCTGCAGTTCGGTTTCGACGCCGACAACACGCTGTGGGTCAGCGGCAGCGGACCGGTCGCCGCCTGGATCGACACCACGGTGTGGGAAGAGACCGGCGACGCCGCCAAGGCGCAGGGCTGGGCGCCGTTCGTGCTCGATCTCAACGGCAACGGCAAAGTCGACGAATACAGCGAACCGGGCAAGCCGACCGAGCCCGGCAAGGACATGCGCATCGCCGGCTCCGGGCCTTACGCGGTCATGCCGAATCCGACCGACGGCTCGGTCTGGTATACGCTCAACGTGTTCGCCGGAACGCCCGGTTTCCTGCGCTTCGATCCGAAAACCAAGCTGAGCGAATTCTACGCCATCCCGAAGGAAGGTATTAACGTGCGCGGCGGCGATATCGACGGCAACGGCGTCGTCTGGGGCTCGGGCTCGAACGGCTCGCTTATCAGCTTCGATCGCCGCAAATGCAAAGGCCCGCTCAACGGCCCGACCGCCACCGGCAACCACTGCCCGGAAGGCTTCGCGTTCCACAAATATCCCGGGCCGGGCTTCGACGGCTTCGAGAACACCAGCGCCGAGGCGAGCTACTACACCTGGGTCGATCAGCACAACGCGGTTGGGCTCGGCGAGAACGTGCCGATCTCGACCGCCAACCTCGAGGACGGCTTCGTCGCCTTCAAAGACGGGCAGATGATCATGCTGCGCGTGCCCTATCCGATGGGCTTCTACGCCAAGGGACTCGACGCGCGCATCGACGATACGAACGCCGGCTGGAAAGGGCGCGGCCTGTGGAGCGCGAGCGGCGACCGCACGCCCTGGCTCAACGAACTCGGCAAGGGTGCGCGGCCGCTCGCTGTGCACATCCAGGTGCGGCCCGATCCGCTGGCGCATTGAGGCGGACTGAGCCGAAGCCCTTTTCGACGTGGCAATCCCTGCCGCCGGCATCCGCGCCGGCGGGCGGGAGGAGGCTTTTATGAGCAAACTCGAGAGCTACGCCAACAAATACAAGACGGTTCGGATGGAGCGGCGCGACGGCATCCTGCAGATGACGCTGCACACCGACGGCGGCCCGCTGCGCTGGGGATTCCTGCCGCACGGCGAGCTGCCCGAGGCGTTCCATGACGTCGGCTCCGATTACGACAACCGCGTGGTGATCATCACCGGCACGGGCGACGAGTTCTCAGGACCGCGCGCCAACCCCGGCACCTCGTCGTTCCCGACGCGTCCGTCGATCGAGCGGATCGACCGCATCCACTGGGAGGGCCGGCATCTGCTGATGAAACTTCTCGACATCGAGGTGCCGGTCATCAGCGCGGTCAACGGGCCGGCCTGGCGCCATTCCGAAATCCCGCTGCTGTGCGACATCGTGCTGGCAGCCGACACGGCACAGTTCCAGGATTCCGCGCACTTCCCCTCCGACGTGGTGCCGGGCGACGGCATGCACATCGTCTACCCGTTGCTGCTCGGCATGAACCGGGGCCGCTATTTCCTCCTCACCGGGCAGACCCTCGACGCCCACAAGGCGCTGGAGCTCGGCCTGGTGGCCGAGGTGTTGCCGCCGGACAAACTCATGGCGCGTGCCTGGGAGCTGGCGGAGGATCTGGCGCGACGGCCGACCCTGCTGCTGCGCTACACCCGCCTGCTCCTCACCCAGGCGCTGCGGCGGCACATGCACGATCTCCTCGGCTACGGACTCGGGATGGAGATGCTGGCGCTCGGCGAAAAGCCGGAGGCGCCGTAGGGTGGGCTAAGGCCGCGTAGCGAACGCGGAGTGGCCGTGCCCACCAACGATGGACGTTTGTTTGTTGATAGGTCGCGGTGGGCACGTCCGCCTTCGCGCTTCGCGCTACGGCGGCCTTAGGCCCACCTACGGCTGTAGCCCGGATGGAGCGAAGCGAAATCCGGGACGGGAAATTCCCGCATTCCGCTTCGCTCCATGCGGGCTACGGCAATGCGGGCTCGCTCGCGTGCGCCGGGGCCTCCAGCTCATAAGCGTTCATGTTGTAAGCAAGCACGGCGTAGCAGGCGACGAGGTTGATCAGGGTCATGACGCCACGCTGACCAAATTGCGCGGTGGCGGCATCGAACGTGGCCTTGTCGACCTTGCGATTGCGCAACAGCTCGCGGGTAAATTTGACGGCGATTTCCTCGTCCAGCGCCAGCCCGGTTAGCGCCCGGTTTTCTCTGATGTTATCGACTATCTCGTTGCGCAGCCCTGCCTGGCGCGCCGGCGCGGCGTGCGCGTACCAAATAAACCCACAGCTCATTTCGCGCGCCACCGTGAGCATCACCAATTCCTGCAGCTTCTGGGAGACGCTCGCCTCCTTGCGCAGGTAAGTGCGCAGGCGCTTCCAGGCGCTGCGCCATCTCCGGCATATGCGCGATGATCGAATAGGGTCCGATTTTCGGCTCGCTTCCCCGGCTGGCAGAGAAGGCGTCGTAGGCAGCGCGTTCGTTTGTTGGAACGGCGTCTCGCGTCACAGGAAGAATGCGGGCCATGCTAGTGTCCCGATTCCGAAGTTCGCCCCAGTATGCCGCGCACTTCGTAGCGAACTTCGGAATCGAAGGACACTAGCAACTCCATGATTGTAGTGCCGCTTTGAACGCGAAGTTCGCAATCGGACTCGCGGCAATTGTAGTGCGAACTTCGGGTTCGCGGCACTAGTTTGCTCTAATAATAAACCGCGCGGCCGGCGCCCCCGCTCGCGACGACCAACTCGCCGCAGACCGCCCAGGCCTTTGCCGAGGCCAGGAAGACCGCGACGGATGCAACTTCCGAGGCATCCACCATGCGGCAGATGGCATTGCCGCGCGGGGAATCGGGCGCGAAGTCCCGACGTTCGGCCTCCTCCGGCGATACGCCCAGCTCAGTGGCGCGGGCGGCGAGCAGCCGCGGCGTGCGCTCGGTGCGGGTAATGCCCGGATGGATGCAGTTGACCGTGATCCCGTGACGGCCGAACTGCACCGCCAGCGTCTTGGTCATATGCACCAGGGCACCGTTGCGGGCACCGCCGCTGAGATTTCCGGCGTTGCGCGCATTGCCACCACTGATGTTGATGATGCGGCCCCAGCGCTGCGCTTTCATGATTGGAATGACCGCGCGGCAACAGCGCAGCGCTCCGACATACTTCACGTTGAAGTCTTCCAGCAGATCCTCGTCGACGACCGTGTCGATGGGGCCGACCGCGGTGGCCGAGCCTCCCGGCGCCGACCCGCTGTTGACCAGGATGTCGAGCCCGCCCAGTTGCCGCGCCGCCTCGGCGACCGTGCGCTCCACCTGGTCCCGGCTGGTGACGTCGGCCGCCAGAGGAATGACACGCCGGTTCGCCTCGCGCGCCAACTCCCGCGCCGACGCCTCCAGATCGGCTTTGTTGCGCGCGACGATCGCCACGTCCACGCCTTCGCGCGCCAATTCCCGCGCAATGGCCTTGCCGATGCCCCGGCTGCCGCCGGTCACGATCGCATGCTTGCCCTGTAATCCGAGATCCATCGCGTCCCCCTCCTTGGCAACCCTTGCCTCGATCCATTGTTCTCGCCGCGGCGCCCGGGCGCAAGCGCGGGTGACCTTACGCCTGGGCACCCCTCACACGAGTTGTGTGGCGCAAAAATCACCCCCGCCACAAAATCGGTGGCCGGTCCAGATGACGCCATGATTCTACCCTCCACTGACGGCGCGTTCAGGGGGGCTGGACCATGGGTTCCACACGCTATGTCGTGTCGATCGGAGGCCTTCGCTCGGGCCGCATTTTTTCTGCCTACCGCACCTTGATCTGGCTGCTTGTCCCGGCGCTCGTAGCGCTCGGCACTTCCGACGTCTTATCGGCTAAGCCTCGCAAGCACGCATCTTCGGCTGCACGCCCCAAGGCCGCATCATCGGCCGCCCCCGCCAATCCTGCATCGCCGGCTGCACCGACCCAGGCTGCATCGTCGGATGCATCCGCCAAGTCCGCATCGGCGCATCGCAAGAAGGCGGCCGCACGCAAAAAACACAAGAAAGACCGTGAGACGGTCGAGACGAAGCGGCCCGGCCACGTGATTGACCCAGCCGCCGCCGGAGACGCGGCGCCTTTGCCGCCGGCCCTCAGCACCGCGAAGCAGGTGATCGCCCTCATACGCCAGGGCAAGACGAAGGACGCAGCCGCGCTTGCCGAATCGATCGACGACCCGGTCGCGGCGAAGCTCGTGCAATGGGTCAGGCTGCGCCACCCCGACAGCGAAGCCGGGTTCGACCGCTACGCCGCCTTCATCAAGGCCAATCCCGATTGGCCGGGCGTTCCGGCGTTTCGTCGCCGCGCGGAAGCGAGGCTGTGGCAGGAGCGGCGTGACGCCGAAACGGTGCGCCGCTTCGTCGGCGAGAAAGCCTTAAGCCCGATGGGCCGGCTCGCGCTCGCGCGCATCGCCATGCATGAGGGCGACCGCGCCGCCGCCGAGAGCGAGGTGCGCGCGGTGTGGCAGTCGGCGGTGCTGTCGGCGGAAGTGGAAACCGCGATCGTCGATGCCTTCCCCAACGTGCTCACACGCGCCGATCATGTGGCGCGCATGGACCGGCGCATCGGCGCCAAGGATTTCGGCGCCGCGATGCGCGCCGCAAAACACGTCGGCGACGATCGCGTGGCGATCGTCAAGGCGTGCAGCGCGGCGATGGCGAAGTCGGAAAAGAGCAAAGCGCTGCTCGATGCGGTTCCCGCCGAGGCACGCGGCGATCTCGGCTACGCGCTGTGCCGCATCACCTGGCTGCTGCGCAACGATACCCCCGGGTCGAATATGCACGGCCGCATCGTGACCCCGAAAGACGATCTTGCGGCGGCGGCCAAGCTGGCGCTCGCCGGCGCGCCGGAGGATTTGCGCCGCCAGGACACCGACGAATGGTGGCGCGCCCGCCGCGCGCTCGCCCGCAAGCTCATCGACGCCGGCGACGCGGCGACCGCCTTCGAGGTCGCGCGCACCGCGGCGCCTCCCGCCAATCCCTATTACGAGGCCGACGTTCACTTCATGGCCGGGTGGATCGCGCTGCGTTTCCTCGGCGATCCGGCGACGGCGCGCGCGCATTTCGCCCACGTCGACGAGGGCAAGATCGATCCGGTCACGCTTTCGCGCGCCGCCTACTGGCGCGGCCGCGCCGCCGAGGCGGCGGGCGATCTGGACGAGATGCAGGCGCAATACGAGAGCGCCGCCCGCCATGTAACGACCTACTACGGCCAGCTGGCGCGCGCCCGGCTCGGCTTTGCCGATCTCGGGATATCGCGGCCGGCGCCGGCGCCGGCGGACGAGAGCAACGAGTTGGTGCGTGCCGCCACCATTCTTTATCAGATCGGCGAGGGCAACTTTGCCCTTTCGTTCGTGACCGATCTAGCCGCCGAAAGCAGCGATGAAGCCGTGATCTCGGCGCTCGGCCAGCTCGCCGGACGCTACAACGACGCCCAGGCGATGCTGCTCATCGGCAAGAATGCGCTCGGACGCGGGTTGCCGCTGGATCACTATGCCTATCCCGACATCGGCGTGCCGAATTACAAGCCGGTCGGCTCCCCCCTCGATCGCTGCATTGTCTATTCGATCGTGCGCACCGAGAGCGGGTTCGACCAGGCCGACAGGTCGGCGGCCAAGGCGGTCGGGCTGATGCAGGTGACGCCGGAGGCCGGGCGCGACACCGCCAAGCGCTTCGGCGTCGCCTACGACTGGGGCCGTCTGCAGAAAGATCCGGCCTACAACACCCAGCTGGGCGCCGGCGAAATCTCCGGCCTGCTCAAGGACTATCGCGGTTCGCTCATCCTGACCTTTGCGGGCTACAACGCCGGCCGCGGCCGGGTGCAACAATGGATGGCGCAGCACGGCGACCCGCGCGATCCCAGGGTCGATGCCGTCGACTGGGTGGAGCGCATCCCATTCTCCGAGACGCGCAACTATGTCCAACGCGTCATGGAGAATCTGCAGGTCTACCGCGAGCGCTTCGGCGAGCAGACCGCAACGGTCGAACCCAACCTGCACCGTGCCGCGGTCGTCGAGCAGCCAGCGGCTCCGGCCGAGACCGAGCCGCACGCCGTACCGCGCAGGGTCGAGGTCGATGCGGGCGTTGCCGTTCCCGCGGCTCAAGACTTGGTGCGATGGTGGGCGCCGTAAGGCTCCAACCTAGGTGACGCGGGCCCGACCCTGGTCTACTCAGCCGCCATGGCGCGGCGCCCCGAGTCCTCGCGAGCCACCCCCGACGTGGCGAAGCTTGCCGCCGGCATCCGCGCCGGCGAGCGGGCGGTGCTGGCGCGCGCGATCACGCTGATCGAATCGAAACGAGCCGATCACCAGCGCGCCGCGCGGGAACTGGTGCAGCAGGTGCTGCCGAAGACCGGCAAGGCGATCCGGGTCGGCATCACCGGCATGCCCGGCGTGGGCAAATCGACCACGATCGACGCGCTCGGCGTATTCCTCACCGAGCAGGGGCACCGGGTGGCGGTGCTCACGGTCGACCCGTCGTCGAGCCGCAGCGGCGGTTCGATCCTCGGCGACAAGACCCGGATGGCGCGGCTTGCAAGCGATCCGCAGGCCTTCATCCGCCCCTCCCCCGCTTCCGGCACGCTCGGCGGCGTGGCCGCCAAGACGCGCGAGACGATGCTGCTGGCGGAGGCCGCCGGCTTCGACGTGGTGCTGGTCGAGACGGTCGGCATCGGCCAGTCGGAAACCGCGGTCGCCGACATGACCGACTTCTTCCTGCTGCTGATGCTCGCCGGCGCCGGCGACGAATTGCAGGGACTAAAGAAAGGCGTCATCGAGCTTGCCGACATGATCGCGGTCAACAAGGCGGACGGCGACAACGTCAGGCGCGCGCACGCGGCGGCCGCCGAATATTCCGCGGCGCTGCACATTCTCACCCCGCGCTCGCCCCATTGGACGCCGCCGGTCGTTACTTATTCCGCGCTTACCGGCAACGGCCTTGCCGAACTGTGGGCGCAGATCCTCGCCCATCGCGAGCGGCTCACGAACGCCGGCGAGCTTGCGGCGCGGCGCAAGGAGCAGCAGGTCAAATGGTTGTGGAGCATGCTTGACGAGCGGCTGATCGCGCGGCTCAAGAGCGACCCGGCGCTCAAGTCGCGGCTGCCGGCGCTCGAGACCGCCGTCGCCGAGGGCCGGCTGTCGCCGGCGGTCGCGGTCGAAGAAATCGCCGACGCCATGGGACTGTGAGGCGCAGCGGGAGTAGGATACGCAGGAAGTTTGGCAGTGAGTGGGTGGCGCACATGATGAGAACGCACAAGCTTGCCATCAAGGACGTCTACGTGCCGGTGAAGCGTCGATCGACCCTCAATCCCAAGACCGTGCACGACATCGCGGAAAGCATCCTGGAGGTCGGCCTGAAATGCCCGATCCTGGTTCGCCAGGATGGCGAGCGCTTTGTCCTGGTGGAGGGGCTCCATCGACTCGAGGCATGCAAGCAGCTGGGGGAAGAGACGATCCTGGGGTACTTCGTCCAGGCGCGGCAGCACTGAATCCCACAGGCGAACGCGTGCCGCTCACGGTCCTCATTACCGGTTTCGGCCCGTTTCCCGGCGCGCCCTTCAACCCGACGACGGCGCTGCCCGGGCGGCTTGCGGCGCGGCGGCGTCCCGCCTTGGCCGATGTGAGGCGCATCGCGCACGTGTTTCGCACCAGCTACGCGGCGGTCGATCGCGGACTGCCGGCGCTCATCAAACGCGTACGGCCCGACGTGGTGCTGTTGTTCGGCGTCGCCACGCGCACGAACTATCTGCGCATCGAGCTGCGCGCGCGCAACGCGCGCTCGGCGCTGTTCCCCGACGCCGAGGGTGATCTCCCGGGCGCTGGAACGATTGCCATAGGCGGACCGGACGTGCGGGCCGGGCGCGCGCCGCATCGGGCGCTGCTCGCGGCCGTCCGCGCGCAACGGCTTCCTGCCCGGCTCTCGCACACGGCGGGGCGCTACTTGTGCAACTTCGCTTATTGGCATGCGCTCGCCGCGACGGAGGGCAGCGGCGCGCCGCTGGTGCAATTCATTCACGTGCCGACGGTGCGCCGCGCCGCGACGCGCCCGGGCCCTCGCCGGCGGCTCACCTCGGCCGACCTCGCTCGCGCCGGCGAGGCCATCCTGATGGCGCTGATCGTGGCCGCGCGGGTGCGCCGGCGCCGGCCGATGCGCGCGCAAGCCGCGACTGCTGCGGTTCCGGTTGAAGCTCAACCAAAGCAACGTAGGGTAGGCTAAGCGGACGGAGCGGCCCGCCTCCGCTCGCCGCGCGAGCTACGGCGGGTTTTGGAGTCCGCCGAAGCGCGGAGCGCGAAGGCGGAAGCGAAGACCGCGTGCTCACCAACGATGGACGTTATTTGTTGATAGAGCGTGGTGGGCGCGTTCGCTCCGCTTGCGCTACGCGCCCTTAGCCCACCCTACATCCCTATCAACCAAATCCGTACAGCCGCGCCGGGTTGTCGACCAGAATTTTCTTGCGAACCGTGGCATCCGGCGCCCAGCGCGTGAGCAAATTGAGCATCAGGCCGTCGTCGGCCGGATAAGGCGGCGCGATTGCGGTCGGCGAGGTGCCGCGGCCGGGATGCGGCCAATTGGTTCCCCACACCACCCGGTCGGGGTTGGCGGCGACGATCGCCTGGGCGATCGGCGTCACGTCGGGGAAGTCGGGCACCTTTTGTGAGCTGCGGTAAGCGGCGGAAATCTTCACGTAGGCGTGGCCGGCCTTTACCAAATCGAGCATCGCCGCGAACTCCGGCTGGCCGGTGCCGAGCGCCGCCTGGGCGCGGCCGAAATGGTCGAACACGATCGGAATGCCGAGGGCTGCCAAATGATCTTTGAGCGCGTCGATCACGGACATGCGCGTGTTGAACTGCAGGTGCCAATTGCGTTTGCGCACGGCGTCGGCAACGCCGTCGATCAACCGCTTGACCGCATCCGGATTGGCCTGCCCGACCGTCTCCAGGTTGAGCCGCGCGCCCTTGAACCCGCCGGCCGCCAATTCGTCGAGGAGACTCGCCGGCGTCGCAGCGTCGATCACCGCGACGCCGCGCGCGCGGTCGCCGAGCTGCCGGACCGCGTCGGCGGTGCAGGAATTGTCGAGGCCATAGACGCTCGGCGTCACGATCACGACGCGCTCGAAACCGAGCGCGGCCTGCAATGCGCGGAGATCATCGACCGAAGCGCCGGGCGGCGTGTAGACCCGATCGGCCGCGAAGGGAAACTTCTGCGGATCGCCGAATACGTGCACGTGGCAGTCGCAGGCGCCGGGCGGCACCGCGACATCGACCGGCGTCTTCACCGTCGACGGCGCCGCTCCCGCGGGGCGCGCGGCCACGAACGAAGCGCCGGTCGCGCTAGTGTCCCGATTCCGAAGTTCGCTCAACTTTGCCGCACTCTCTGAAGCGAACTTCGGAATCGAAGGACACTAGCAACTCTATGATTCTAGTGTCGCTTTGAACCCGAAGTTCGCGAACGGACTCGCGGCAATTGTATCGCGAACTTCGGGTTCGCGACACTAGCCGCATGCAGCATTCCCCGCCGCGTCAGCATGTCCTGCTTCCTCCCTTTTGTGCGGATGGTATCGCCACAATAGAGTCAAACCCGGCATTTACAGCCGCCCGCATCACCTCAACCCGCAAAAGGTAACGTCATGAGCACCAACACGTATCTCGCCGTTTTTCTCGGCAGCAAAACCAGCGCGAAGATGGCCGCATGGACCGCGCTTCCGGAGGAGAAGCGGAAGGCCAAGGAACGCGAGGGCATGGCCGGCTGGAAAACATGGGTCGAAAAGCATCAGGGCGCGATTCTCGCCATGGGCGGACCGCTCGGCAAGACCAAGAAAGTTTCTCAGGGCGGCATCGAAGACATCAGCAACGCGATGGGCGCGTTCACCGTGGTGCGCGCGGATTCGCACGAAGCCGCCGCGAAGATGTTCGAAAACCATCCGCACTTTGCGATCTTCCCGGGCGAATCCATCGAGATAATGCCGGTGCTGCCGATTCCCGGCGCTTGACGGACGACGGCGGCCGGGGTCAGCCGCCCACCCCCGACCACAACACCCATACCCTCGGCTCGACTTAGGGGAGGGCGTTGGGTATCGGGAAACCCGACGTCTTCTTCGCCATGAACGCCTGGAGAGCGCGCAAATTCGGCTTTGCCCCTGCTCGGGGATCCTCATGCGGAAATTTCATGACCCGCTCAGGCGGATCTTTGATCGGCAACTGAACGATGCGGATGATCGGATTGGTGCCGGACAATTCGACCTGCAGCTGACCGTCGCGGAAGATCGCCGCCGTCGGAAAGAGATAGAAGCCGTCTTCCCGGTTTGGACCAAAGATCTTGGTCGACAAGAGCGTGTCCGAGTTCCTGGAGCTCCAACTCGACAGCTTCGGCAGCGCAACGTCCCCATTGCTGGTTCGGATGTAGACGCGCCTCACCGGCATTTCTTCAGCTTTTTGGGTCAGAACTGCCAGAAACAGCACCGAATATAGCGCAAGCGCAGAAAACTCATTTGGGTTATCGGCATACCACAGATAGAAGGCCTCCCCGCGCGCGACCGGTCCGCCCGCAGCGTCCCTCCGCCCTGCTGAATTCTCCAGATTTTCGTTCACCCGATCGGGCGTCACGACCCCGGTGATTCGCTTGGCTTCGGGCGCCTTCGGTGGAGGATTGTTCGGCGTGCCGGTCTGCGCATAGGCCAGAGCCGTTGTAACGATGAATGCAATCACGCTTGCCGATGATCGCCTCACGACGCACCTCCCGACCTGGATTCAAAGCGTGGGCACTGGACAAGCGCAATGTTAGAGGTTTTCCGAGTGATCCGAAATCTCGCGTCAGTGTCGGGCACCGCGCTGAAACTATGCCTTGACCGCGCCCGAGGTCAGGCCGGCGACGTAATGTTCGACAAAGAACGAGTAGATCAGCGCCACCGGGATCGAGCCGAGTAAAGCCCCGGCCATCAGCTGGCCCCAATAAAACACGTCGCCGCGGATCAATTCGGCGATCACGCCGACCGGCACCGTGCGCACCGTGGTCTTGGTCAGGAAGATCAGCGCGTAAAGAAACTCGTTCTGCGACAAGGTGAAGGCGAAGATGCCGGCCGATATGAAGCCGGGCGTGCACAACGGGAGGAAGATCCGCCGCATCGTCTGCAGCCGGCTCGCGCCGTCGATGCGCGCGGCTTCCTCCAGCTCCTTGGGCACCGTCTTGAAATAGCCGAGCAGGAGCCAGGCGCAGAACGGAACCAGCATCGTCGGATAGGTGAGGATCACCGACGTGAGCGTGTTACCGAGCCCCAGTCGATTGATGACGTCGGCAAGCGGAATGAACAAAAGCGGCTGCGGCACGAGGTAGATCGCCGCTATGGTCATGGCGATCAAGCCAGCGCCGGCAAAGCGCATCCGCGCCAGCGGATAGGCGAGCATGACGCCGAGAACGAGCGAGATCGCCGTCGCCACCACCGCCACCAGCATCGTGTTCCACGTCCACAGCAGGAAGCTCGACTTGGTCAGAAGGTCGACATAATGCTTGAGCGTGGGCGCATGCACGATGAGCGGCATGACGTTCTTGTTGTAAAGCTCGGCGTTCGGCTTTAGCGAGGTGATCGCCATCCAGTAGAACGGGAACAGCGCCAGCACGAGAAAGAAGGCGACCGGCAGCCACACCCGGACGATGGTTTCGAGCCGTCCATGGCCGGTGACCATCAATTCCTCCGCATGTAGATCGTCAACGCGACGATCAGCAGCGCCAGCGCCGGCAGCATCGCCAGAGCAATCGACGCACCTAAACCCAACTGGCCCGCCCCCATCGCGATGTCGAACGCATAGGTCGCGAACAGATTGGTGGCGTTCTGCGGCCCGCCGTGGGTGAGCACATAAACGAGCTGAAAATCCGCGAAGGTGAAGATCACCGAGAACAGCGTCACAATCAGGATGATCGGGCGGAGCAGCGGCAGGGTCACGAAGCGAAACCGCTGCCATCCGCCGGCACCGTCGATCGTGGCCGCCTCGTAGAGTTCGGGAGGAACCGTCTGCAGCCCGGCGAGCAACGTGATCCCGTAGAACGGCAAACCGCGCCACGTGTTGATGACGATGATCGAGACCATCGCCAGGATCGGATTGCCGAGCCACGAGGGGCCCGGCTTGGGCCAGCCCAATGCCACCAGCAGGCGGTTGACGACGCTGAAGGCCGGGTCGAGCATCCACAGCCAGGCGACGGTGCTCAGCACGGTCGGCACGATGAACGGGAGCAGCAGCAGCGCCCGCACCAGGTTCTTCATGCGGAAGTGCTGGTTCATGGCCAATGCCAGGCACAGGCCGCCGACCATCTTCAGCAAGGTCGCGACGCCGGTATAGATGAAGGTATTGATCGCCACCTGCCAGAAGATCGGATCCCGCAGGTCGCTGGCAAAATTCTTGAGACCGACGAAGGTGCCGACGCGGGCGACCGGCCGGTCCTGCAGGCTCAACAAGATGCCGTAGAAGAACGGATAACCGACGAGCGCCGCCAGGAACAGCAGCGGCAGCGCCATCATCAGCCAGCTGAACACGCTTTCGCGGTCGAGCACCGCGGCAAGCGGCGCACGCCGACGCGCCGCTTGGCCGAAAATTGGAAGGCGCTCGGAAGCGACCGTCATGTCAGGCCGAGCGATAGATCTCTTTGAGCTGCGCGTCGGCGCTCTTGATCACGTCCTTGGTGCTCGCGCCGGCACAGGCTTTGGCAAACATGTCGACGACGATGTACTTGGCGACGCTTTCCGCCAACTGCCGGCTCGCCGGCGCCGGCCAGCCCGGCAGATGCGCGGTCGCGAGCGCATCGCGGTAGGGGATGTTTCGCGGCTCCACATTCCACATCGGCGCGTTGTCGTAGCCGTGCAGCAGCGGCTGGTAATAAGACTCCGCCACCGCGTACCAGCCGCCCAGCTGCTTCGGTTGCATCAGCCAGCGCATGAGCGTGCTTGCCTCCTCCCGCACCGGGGAGAAGCTGAAAATCGAATGGCTGATCGCGTTGAGCACGTGGAATCGCCCCTTCGGCCCGGCCGGGTTCATCGCCTGGTCGGTGACCTTGCCGATCTCGGGGAATTCCCGCTTGGCGAACCACAGGATGCTTTCGGCGTTGTTGGTGCAGGAGATCTGCTCGGCCATCCACGCCTTGTTGTTGCTCACGTCGGTCCAGCCGAGCACGTCGTCGAGCATCGTGTCCTTGAAAAACTTGCGGCAGAAATCGACGGCGCGCGCGGTCTCGTCGGAATCGATCACCACGGTCTTGCCGTCGGGCGCGACCTCGGCGCCGCCGTAGGACCAGAGCAACGGGTAAAGCCAGCCGTGGTTGTCGCCGAACCCGTGCCCGAGTTCGAAGCCGAAGGGATGGTCTTTTGCCTTCAGCTTCTTGCCGACCTCATAGAGCTCTTCCCAAGTTTCGGGGAACTTCTTGACCCCGACCTCGGCAAACCAGTCAGTGCGCCAGTTCATTAGTTGGCCGATGTTGCTGAACGGGATCGCCTTCCACTGGCCGTTGACCGTCACGGCTTCCTTGCCGGCGTCATACCAGCCACCCTGCGCCTTGCCGATCTCCTCGGCCATGCCGCCCACGTCGAGGTACTTGTCGCTGAACTGGATGACCTGGAGCAGGGCGTTCATCGCGATGTCGGCGCCCGAACCGGTCTCGGCGATGGTGCTGATCCGGGTCGGCAGGCTGCCGACGCTGGTCACCTCGTAAACGACCTTGATCCCGGTCTCTTTCTCGTAAGCCGGGGCGAGCGTATTCGTCACATACTCGTCGAACGGCTTGATGAACGAGCTTTCGTGCAGGATGGTGATCGTCTTCGGCTCGGCGCGCGCCGGCCGCGCGATTGCGGCCGTTGCTCCGGCCGCCGCGAGCTTGAGGAATCCGCGCCGCGATGTCGCCGTCGCGTTCGATTTTTTCGCCATGCTGCTCTCCCTTGATGCGCTTAAGCTGCGGCCGATCGCCTGTTCCCTATTCCTTCACGCGCGCCAGGCGCGCCGGGGTCCCGTTCGCCGGACGGCGATATCCTACTCGGAAAGTCCAGCCGTAAAAAAGGGCGATCGCGACCGGGAATGTTGCGCGGCGCGTCGATCAAATCGGGACCGCGCCGCCCATCGTCGTGCGGTGCATCAGGCGGCGCTGCGGCAGGTCATAGTCCTGGATGGCGCGGTGCTGCACCGTGCAGTTGTCCCACAGCAACAGGTCGCCGACGCGCCATTGGTGCCGGTAGATGAACGCCGGCTTGGCGATGTGGTCGGCAAGGGCGCAGATCAGGCCGGCGGCCTCCTCGTCGTCGAGACCTTCGATGCCGGTGCAGTCGTCGCGCATCACGTAGAGGCATTTGCGCCCGGTGTGCGGGTGCGTGCGCACGATCGGGTGGGTCACCGGAGGGTTGCGCTCGATCTCCTCCCGGATCGGGGTGAGCGCCCGCTTGCGCCCGCGAAAATCAAACACGGCGCGCCTTCCGTCGAGGAATTTCTGCATCGTCGCCGGCAACGCATCCCATGCCGCAGCCGCGCTCGCGAACTCGGTGTCGCCGAGCGGCAGGCCGTGCAGCGTCGGAATTTCGTGGGCGTAAAGCATCGTGCCGCGCGGGGGTCGGGCCGTGTAGCACATGTCGCTGTGCCAGTTTTCGCCGGCGCGGCGCACGCCGGTCGGCTTGCCGTCCTCGGTGATGTTGGACAACACCACGATTTCCGGGCACTCCGGTACGCTCCAGCGCTCGCCGAAGATATTGAACTCGATGTCGCCGAAGCGGCGCGTGAACGCGACCTGCTGGTCGGGCGCGATGCGCTGGTCGCGGAAAAAGATGACGCCGTATTGGTTGTAGGCGTGCTCGATCTCGGCGAAGACGTTGTCGCCCAGCGGCAGGGAAAGATCGACCCCGCGGACTTCCGCGCCCACGGCGGCGCCGGCGGGAATTATCTCCAAGCTCATCGATCACCCAGACGTCGTTTTCGGCGGTGCGCTCGCCGCCCTCGTGTCCGGTATTGGACACCCCGCGCGGCTCGATCAGCAGCAATTTGACCTCCCGTTCGGCATAAGGCTTGTGCTCCACGCCTTTGGGCACGACGAACATTTCGCCCGCCGACAAATGCACCACGCCGTCGCGAAAATCGATCCGCAGCTCGCCCTCAATGACGAGGAACGTCTCGTCGGTTTCCTTGTGGTCGTGCCAGATGAAGTCGCCTTGCAGTTTGACGATTTTGAACTGGTAATCGTTCATCTCGGCAACGACTTTCGGCTGCCATTGCTCATCGAACAAGGCGAATTTCTTGCCCATGTTGATCGGCTGGTAGCTCATGGGACGCCTCCGTCGAACGGCGGCGGCATCATATCAGGAGCGCAAACCCGGAGTCCGGGTCGGATCGACGAACCCGCACCGGGGTAGCGCCGGGCACGCGCGGGCTTTATCGTTCCAGGGCACGCGGCCCTGCACGCGCAATTCGAGGGAAGAGAAGGTCAGTACCCATGAAAGCGGTTTACATTCAACAATTCGGCGGGCCCGAGGTCCTGCAGTATGGCGATCTCCCCGATCCGTCCGCCGGGCCGGGGCAGATCGTCGTCGATACGGTCGCCGCCAGCGTCAACGGCGCCGACTGGAAGGTACGTGCCGGCAGCTACGCCCAGGCGACGTTTCCGTTGGTCCTGGGGCGCGATTTCTCCGGCGTGGTCAGCGCGCTGGGCGCGGGTGTTGCGGATCTGCACGTCGGCGACGAGGTGTTCGGCGTATTGGAGGCAGGCCGGGACGGCACCTACGCGGAGAAAATAGCCATTGGAGCGGCGATCGTCGCAAAGAAGCCGAGCGCGCTGTCGCATGTCGACGCCGCGGCCCTGGCGCTCATCGGGCTCACGGCCTCGGTTGCGGTCGAAGACACGCTGAAGCTCAAAGCGGGCGAAACAATCCTGATCCAGGGCGGCGCGGGCGGCGTCGCCAGCTTCGCCATCCAGCTTTCAAAGCATATCGGCGCCCGCGTCATCTCGACGGCGAGCACGGCGAACCTCGCGTACGTGCGCGGCCTCGGCGCCGACGAGGTGATCGATTACAAGACCACCGACTTTCGCCAAGCCGTGAGCAATTGCGACGCCGTGTTCGATACCGTCGGCGGCGACGTGGCGGTGCGCTCTTTCGCGGTCCTCAAGCCGGGCGGACGCGCCGCCTTCATCGCCTCCGGAGCACAGGCGCCGAAGCCCGATCGCAGCGACGTGACTTCCTTGCGGCCGGCAGTCGGGCGCGATCGGCCGCATCTCGAGGGCATCGCCGAGCTATATCGCAAAGGGGCAATCCGCGTGCCGCCGGTCAAGCTCTACAGCCTTGCCGACGCCAAGGAGGCACTGCGGGTCAGCGAGTCGCGCCACCTGACGGGCAAGCTCGTGCTCAAGGTTCGGTGAGGTGCTGGTTCACACCGGCACTACATCGAGCAAGGGCGGCGCCGACCTTCCGTCCGCGGCCGCGCTGCACGTCCGCACGCCGGACAACGCGTTATCCACGTCCGGGCTGATCGCGATCGCCGACCTGCCGCTTGTCGCCGTCACCCTCTGCCTGCTGTGGCGCTCGCTTGCATGGCCGCTGACCGGCGACGCCGCGATATTTCATTTCATGGCCAATCAGTTCCTGATGGGCCTCGTGCCGTATCGCGACCTTGCCGACATCAACATGCCGCTGATCTACGCTATCCATGCGGCGGTGGTGTGGGTCGGCGGCATGAGCGATGCGGCGTGGCGGGCGTTCGACCTGCTGGCCGCGGCCGCCATGTCCGCCCTGATCGTGATGCTGGTGCGCCCGGCCGGTTGGGCGGCGGCGATCCTGGCACTGCTGGCGATGCTTGCCACTCACCTTCTGCTGGGTCCCCTCGCGGCCGGTCAGCGCGATTATCTGCTCGCGATCCTGGCGCTCGCGGTCGCCTGGTTCTCCGCGGCCGCGACCGAAGCGCCGCAGCGCCGGGGGATTTATCTGCTCGCGGCCGGCGCAACCGCGATGATCGCCGCGTCTCTCAAGCCGACCGCCCTGCTCCTCTGCCTGCTGCCTGCGGTCACGATCGGCCGTCCGCGTGCACGCGACATCGCATGGCTGACGGCAGGCGCGCTCGGCGCGGGGTTTGCCGTGTTTGGAACGCTGGCGGCGCTGGGAGGACTTGGCGCATTCATCACGATGCTGCACACGCTGTTGCCCCGCTACGCCTCCCTCAATCAGCCGACCACCTGGGAAATCCTGCAGGCATGCGCGGGTTTGGCGCCGCTCGCGGGATTGGCCGTGGCCGCCGGGCTGGGCATCGCAAGCGCGCAGCCGGCGCGGATCCGCGCCGCGATGGGGGTCGCGGCGTTCGGCCTGATCCATCTGCTGGTGCAGCGCAAGGCCTTTTTCTATCACGTCTATCCGCTGGGAGCCGGATTGGCCTGCTGGGGAGCGCTGAGCCTGGCGACGCTGTCGCGATGGCGCGCGCTCGCATGCCTCGCGCTCATCGTCGCGACCGTGGGCTGGCAGGCTGTTGCGGCTTCGCGCCACCTCGACCGCTATCCCGAGTTGCTGGCAGCGGCCGCCATGCAGGCGGCCCTCGAGAGCCAGTTGCCGCGCGGCGCGCGCGTGCAAGCGCTCGATTCGGACCGCGGCGGGCTGCTTGCCATGGCCCGCGCGGGCATGCGCCAAGCCACCCCGCACATGCAATCCTTCTCGCTGATCCTCACCGACGATGCGGAGCGCGCCGCATTCCTCGCGGCGCTTGCGGCCGACCCGCCGGCCGCAATCCTTCTCACCAACGACGTGTGGCCGCAGGGTCCGGGATTCCACTCCCTGGATGACTGGCAGGAGTTCAAGGCGTTTCTGACGTCACACTATGATGCCGGCTTCATCGGCCACCAGGACTATATCGATTGGCGACTCTATTTGAGACGTTCGTCGCAACACTAGGGTAGAGCGGAACGAGGATTCGGAAGGAAACCAATCCGAGAACAGGACCGCCGTCATGCCGGCACGCAACGGTCGCCAATATCTCGACGGGCTTCGCGCCCAGGAGCGCCTCATTTACATGGGCGGCGAGCGGGTGCGCGATGTCACCAGGCATCCGGGCCTCGCCAGTGGGGCGCGCGCCGTCGCCGCGCTCTACGACATGCAGCACGAGCCCGCGCTGCGCTCAGAAATGACCTACCCGTCGCCGACCAGCGGCGACCCCGTCGGGCTCTCGTTCATCATTCCGCGCACGCACGACGATCTCGTCCGTCGCCGTAACATGATGCTGCATTGGGCGCGCGCCACCTGCGGGATGATGGGCCGCTCGCCGGACTTCATGAATGTCACCTACGCCGCCTGGGCCGCTGCCGCCGACTATTTTTCCCGCGGCCGGCCCACCTTCGGCGACAACATGCGCCGTTACTACGAATTGATCCGCGAGAACGACCTCGTGCTCACCCATGCGCTGGTCAACCTGCAGCGGAGCCGCAGCGCGTCCGGTCTCTACAATCTCGAGGAGGAGACGGCGCTGCGCGTGGTGCGCGAAACCGACGCCGGCATCTTGGTGCGCGGTGCGCGCATCCTCGCGACGCTCGGGCCGTTCGCCGACGAGATCGCAATCTATTCGCCTCGCGTCGCCGCCATGGCCGAGGGCCACAGCCCGTATGCGCTGTCGTTCGCGATTCCCTGCGGCACCACCGGCCTCAAGTTCCTGTGCCGCGACAGCCTCGACCAGGGCCGCTCGCATTTCGACCAGCCGCTCACTTCGCGTTTCGAGGAGATGGATTGCGTCGTTTTTTTCGATGACGTGCTGGTGCCGTGGGAGCGCCTTTTCCTCCTCGGTGACGTCAAGCTGCTCAACGACACGGCGCTCGCCACGCACTACTCGGCCCACTCGGCGCATCAGAACGCGGCGAAGAACCTCGCCAAGTGCGAGCTGGTGCTCGGCCTCGCGCTGCTGATGACCGAGACGCTCGGCAACGCCCACCTGCCGCACACCGAGGCTTACGTGGGCGAGCTGATGCTGACGACGACGCTGATGCGCGCCGCGATGCGCGCGGGCGAAGCCGACGCCAAGATCGACGAGTGGGGCGTGATGTGTCCCGACCCGGTGATGATGGAATCGACGCGCAACCTGTTCATGACCGCCTACCCGCGCATGATCGAAATTCTGCAGCTGCTCGGCTCGTCGAGTTTCATGCTCACGCCGAGCGAGGCGGACATGAAGGGGCCGCTGGCGAAGGACATCGAACGCTACCTCGCAACGGACAAGTCCCCGGCCTACGACCGGGTGCGGCTTTTCCGCCTCGCCTGGGACGTGGCCATCAGCTCGTTCGGCAGCCGGCAGGTGCTCTACGAACGCTTTTTCGCCAGCGATCCGCTCACCCGCGCCCGCGCGCTCGCGGCCATCTATCCCAAGAGCGAGGCGATGCAGCGGGTGCTCGCGTTTCTCGTAAAGAGCGAATAGCGAATGGCGTCAGATCGCGAGTAGCGAGTAGCGAATAGTATAGGGTTGCTCGTTCTTTCTATTCGCTATTCGCCATTCGCCATTCGCCATTCGTTATTCATCGGAGGAATGTCGCATGAACCGTCTGGATGGAAAAACCGCATTGATCTCGGGTGCCGCGCGCGGCATCGGCGCGGAGACCGCGCGCAAGATGGCGGCGGCGGGCGCGAGCGTCGTCATCGGCGACGTGCTCTCCGAGCGCGCCCGCGAGACCGCGAAAGAAATCACCGACGCCGGCGGCAAGGCGCTCGCTCTCGCGCTCGACGTGACTTCGGAAGCCTCATGGGAGGCCGCCGTCGCTCAAGCAACCAAACAATTCGGCAAGCTCGACATTCTCGTCAACAACGCCGGCATCTTTCTCGGCAAGGACCTGATGGACGCGACGCTCGACGAGTGGAATCGGCTCGTCGCCATCAACATGACGGGGGTCTGGCTCGGCACCAAGGCGTGCGCGCCCGCGCTCGCTGAGAGCGGCAAATCGAGCGGGCATGGCTCGGCGATCGTCAACCTTGCGTCGGTCGCCGGCCTGGTCGGTTCGCAGCTCGACCCGCTCTACTCGATGAGCAAGGGCGGCGTGACGTTGTTCACCAAGTCGAGCGCGCTTGCCTTCGGCCGCAAGGGTTGGAGAATCCGCGTCAACTCGATCCACCCGGGCGTGATCGACACCGACATGGGCGCACAGACGTTCGCGTCGCGGGCGCGGCAGGCCGGCAGCAACGATGTCGAGGCGGCCCGCAACATCGCCGCGCGCCAGCATCCGATCGGCCGCCTCGGCATGGCCGAGGACATCGCGCTCGGCATCGTCTTCCTCGCCTCCGACGACGCCGGCTTCATGACCGGATCGGGCATGGTGGTCGACGGCGGCCTGACCGCGCAGTAAAGCAGCACCGCCTTTGGTCTTGGCTTGCACCTCCGACTGACAAATGCTTGTGAAGCAGGACGCAGTTGAGCTACGAGACGAGGTCGAGTTCGAGGCGAAATCCCATCTAGTCTGACAGGAGGAAGCACATGTTCACACACGTTATGGTCGGCACCAACGATATCGAAAAGTCCAAGAAGTTTTACGACGCCGTCATGGGCGCACTCGGTCATCCGGCAGGCGAGGCCGATCCGAAGGGCCGCGTTTGGTATCGCACGAAGACCGGCTCGTTCGGCATCACCAAGCCGATCGACGGCAACGCGGCGTGTCATGCTAACGGCGGCACCATCGGCTTCCCCTGCTCCAGCCCCGAGCAGGTCAAGGCGTTCCACGACGCCGGTGTCGCCAACGGTGGCAAGAGCATCGAGGACCCGCCCGGCTGGCGCGAAGGCGCTGCCGGTAGGCTCTATCTCGGCTATCTGCGCGATCCCTACGGCAACAAGATCGTTGGGGTGCACCGCGCCGGCTGAACGCGCGACCGGTTGAGATCTAGCGGGGCGGGGCACCCCCGCCGCCCTCGTTAGAGCGTGATGATTTATGAACGTCATCACGCTCTAACTTCTTTTTGGAGCATGAGCTTTTCCGAAAACCGGTGCCCACTTTTCGGGATCATGCTCAAGGCGAGGAGGCGCGCGCATGGAACTCTCCGGTCAGGTTGCCCTCGTGACCGGTGCCGGCCAGGGCATCGGCAAGGCCGCCGCCCTGGCTTTGGCGGCGGCCGGCGCCGATACGGTCGTCACCGACATCAACGAGGCGAGCGTTCGGGAGACGGCCGCGGCGATTGCCGCGACCGGGCGGCGCACGCTCGCGATCCGTGCCGACGTGGGAAATCTCGCCGAGATCGATCGCATGGTGAGCGAGGCGGTCGCGCGCTTCGGCAAGATCGACGCCTTGGTGAACAACGCGGGCGTCACGCGCCGCGCCTACATCATGGATCTGACCGAAGACGATTGGGACCGCATTTTCCGCGTCAACGCCAAGGGCGTGTTCTTCTGCCTGCAGCGCGTCGCCCGCGAAATGATCCCGCGGCGGAGCGGACGCATCATCAACATTGCCTCGATTGCCGGAAAAGGATTTCCCGGCACGTCGAACGCGATCTACGCCGCGAGCAAGGGAGCCGTGATCAGCCTGACCAAGACGGCGGCTCAACAACTGGGGCGACACAACATCAACGTCAACGCCGTCTGCCCGGGTATCGTCCGCACCGCGCTCTATGCCGATATGGTGCAGGTGATCGCCGAGAAGGAAGGCGCAACCGTCGATGAAATCGAACGGCGCGGCACCGAGAGCGTTCCGCTGCGCCGCGCCAACGAGCCGGAGGATATCGCCGACATGATCGTCTTCCTCGCCTCGCCGGGCGCGCGCAACATCAGCGGTCAGGCGTTCAACGTCGACGGCGGCCTCGTGCCGCATTAGTTGGTCGCGTCGAAAGCGATAGCCGGCGACACCCGCCGCTATTTGCGGCGCCGTTTCGCTTGCGGCACGCCGGCCGCGATCGTTTCGACCAAACTCACGAGGGACAATCGCATCGCGCTGTTCTCGATTGCCGCGAACGCGCGAGCGAGACGGAACGAGCGCCCGTCGGATATCAGCGCGAGCAACGACCGCGGCGGCTCGGCGCCGTTGGTGCCCTCGAACAGCGCGGAAATCGGAATACCGAGGATGCCGGAAACCTTGACGAGGCGGCCCGTTGGGATGCGGTTGCCGCCGACCTCGTACTTCTGCAGTTGCTGGAACGTGACGCCGACGCGACTGGCGAGTTGCTCCTGAGTCATGCCTTTCGCCATGCGCCAGATGCGCACGTTGCGCCCGACCGCGGTGTCGATCCAGTTCGTGCGTTTGGCGGTCTTTTTTACCATTAGGCGCGACAGCCGAGTTGCTGCACGTAGGCGCGTATGGCGTCAAAATCGACGCGCTGCGGGCCGTCGGCGCGGATGTAACGGTAGAGAACGCCGCCCCTGTCGAGCCTGATCGAACCAACCGCTGTGACTGTTCCGACGACCGGGAATACGGGACAGGATTGCATTCGTTTCGCAAGCTTGGAAAAAGCCGGCCAGCGGGGGCGCAAAGTAAGCAGCTGGGCGGCGCGATTACGGATTGGGTTTCGGTGCGGACGTTAAGTCGGACTCAAGCGGAAATCTCGGGCTCACCGAGCCCATACGAACCTTAGCATTGTTGTCGGGATGCGGACGGTGTGGCCGATAATTATCGCGTGCCCAAGCAATTTTCACGGAAATTCCGATAACTAGCCTGGAATTAATGGCATCGGTCGATATTTAGTGGGCGAGCTGCTAAACAATACTTGTGATGGAAGGCGTTTGGCGCGGAGAAAATCTAGTAGCACGACGTCCGGAATATTTATTTTTTATTGAAAGCGAGTCAATATCGTTTTGCCGTTGCATCGACATCGCATTTAATCCGGGGCGCAGCATCGCCCGAGCGCCTGACGAGCCCTGTCAAAGGCGCGGGTGCCGCTTTAGTTTCCATTCAGTCCCCGAGGGCGCGATGTCATTTTTGCCAGTATGACACCTATCACCGCTTATCTTTGGGATGGGGGAGGCTCCGAGTTTTCGACAAAGCTCTCGCTGGGCGCGTTTGAACTGTCGGCTCCCGGAGCCTCCCATCGAAGCATGCTTGTTGTTTATGGGGCCTCGCGAGAACAGAACCGATACGAGCGATGACCCGGCTTTTCATTGTAGCCTGGTGGACTGCGAGATGTAGCGAATCTGTTTTATTTCTCGGCCGCAGCCGGAAACATGGGGGTCCACGATCCCATCCGAATCCTGCAGTTATCCACCAAGCCAATTGGCAGGGCTTTGAGTGGCGGGAACGCCGGCTCCTGGACCATGACGTCGCCTCGGATTTCGGGATTCTGAATTTTCACGGCAGCTATTTTTTTCACGGTTCTCTCCAAGATTTTGTACCCGCTTGAGCGCGAGCACACCGTGAATAGTATGGAAATGCTGAGTCGTTAAGATTGATGCGTTTTCAACCACTATTCGCAACATTTTGGCCCTTCACCCAAGCTCCGTTCTCAATTACCGTTATGTAAACTAGCGGTCCCGAGGAGGGGGACGGAGACCCATGCACACCGTGGTGACTGGCGGCCAAAGCGGGGTTTTGACAGCCCCTATCGCCAGGCCGGTCGATCGGCCAAAACCGTGCCGGATCGCGCGAATCCATCTGCTCGGGCGGATGCGGGCGACAAGCTATCTCGGCGACGACATCCTCCCGCGCGGAAAAAAGGCCCGCGCGTTGTTGGCCTGCCTGTGTCTCGCCTCGGGCGCAAAGATGGCGCGCGTCCGCCTTGCCCGCATGTTGTGGGATGAGGCCGGCGACGACGAGCTCGCGCGCGGCAGCCTGCGGCAAGCGTTGCGCGAATTGTCCTCCGCCATGGGGCCTCTCGCGGGTGAGTTGATTTCTGCCGGACGCACCGCAATCCGCCTCAACGCCGATGCCTGCTGGATTGATGTCCTGGCCCTGCTCGAGTCGTCTTCGCCCGATCCAGTCCGCAGCGATCTAGCTTTGCTCTGCACCGGGAACCTGCTCGAAGGATTCGATGGCGTCAGCGCGTCGTTCGACCGATGGCTCGCGGCGGAACGGGACCGTTTCAAGTGGAATACGCGAGGGTTGGTTAGATTCCAGCACGCGCCGTCGGCCCGACTCAGCGCGCTGTCGCGTAGTCAAGTCTATCCGCACCCGCCGCTACCGGCAGGGCGTAACCGGCTGCGCGTCGCGGTTCTGCCTTTCGAAGGAAGGGGGGAAGGGAAGAGCGCCGAAAGGGGGGAAGATTTTGCCTTCTCCCTAAGCCACGACATCGCCGCTGGGCTGGCGCGGTTTCGCTGGTTCGACGTCGTCGCACCAATCTCCTTCATATATAGGCCCGTGGACAATCACAGCGGCGAGCACCTCCTTCAGCGCAAGGAATTGGATTATGCCGTCGACGGCGCCGTCAGCCGGCAGGGAAAGCTAATTAATATCAATGTTCGGCTACTAGACCTTAACCGGCGCACGCAGCCGGTGTGGAGCGACCGCTTTGAGCTCGAAGTTGGCGAACTGCACCGGCTGAACGAAATGGTGACCGGGCAGGTGGTCGGCAGCATCGATCCCGTCAGCCTTTTCATTGAAGGTCAGCCCAATCGCCGGGAGTATTATGGGGCAACCGGTCTCTTGCTGTTAGCTATCCCTCTGCTTTTCAGCGTCGAGCGTACAAAGTACGAGCGCGCCGGCGCTTTAATTCATCGGGCCATGGAAATCGACCCAAAGAACGCCGTGGCTCCGGCTTGGGCGGCTTTTTGGCATATTACCCGGCTAGGGCAAGGTTGGACTCAAGACACTATCGGAACACTATCAACCGCCGAGACCTTGTGCCGTAGGGCGATCGAAATAGATCCCAATAACGCAGAGGCTATCGGCATCTATGCCCATACGTGTCTTTGGAAAAGAGATTTCGACGCGGCAATTCGTTATTACGATCAATCGCTGCGACTCAATCCCAACTTAGCCTTCATCTGGGCACTGAGCGCACCGGCTTATTGCTATATCGGCCAACCCCTCGCTGCGCTGGAACGGTTGAAACGCTACCGCGATCTGGCGCCGTTCGATCCCTATTTTTGGTTTGAAGGTGCGTATGCGCTCGCTTATCTTTTCAAAGGCGATTACGAACAGGCAGTGCTTGTGGGGCGCAGCGCTGTAAAGGCTAATCCTGAGTTCAGTGCGGGCTACCGGCCCCTGATCGCCGCCCTCGGTCACCTCCGGCGTGCGGAGGAGGCCAAGCCATATATAGCAAAGCTGTTGTCGCTCGAGCCGCATTTCACGGTCGAACACTTCGCAAAGACGTACGCAATCAAAAGACTGCAAGACCGCAAGCGTTATATGCGCGGGCTCCTGTTGGCCGGCGTCCCAGCCCGATGAGACTTGAAGTGCCATAGCGTCTGTGGATGTGACGGATCATCATGAATGGCGCGGTAAGTGCGGGCGACAGCGGGGCAGTATCGTCCGGCATCATCAGGGGCGCTCGGCAGCCCAGGGCATATCGGATCGCACGCATCCACCTCCTCGGATCTATGCGGGCCACGAGCTATCTCGGGGGCGACATTCTTCCGCGCGGAAAGAAAGCGCGCGCGCTGCTCGCTTGTCTTTGCCTCGCAGCCGGAACGGAGGTGCCGCGCGTCCAACTGGCGCGGCTGTTGTGGGACCAGGTGCACGATGAACTCGCGCTTGGCAGCCTGCGTCGCGCTCTACACGAAGTGTGCTCCGCCATGGGGCCGCTCGCCGAGGAACTGATTTTACCCGGGCGCGCGGCAATCCGGCTCAACGGTGGCGCCTGCTGGATCGATGCCCTCGCGCTCCTGGAATCGTCTTCACTCGATCTCGCCCCGTTTTGCAGCGGCCAGTTGCTCGAAGATCTCGATGGCGCGGGCGCTTCGTTCGATAGCTGGCTGGCGCGCGAGCGGAACTGTTTCGACCAGAAAACGAGAGGTCTGCCTCGCCCGCAAGCCGAACCCCGCTGGTCAGATGACAGTGTTTATGAGCCGCCGCGCCCGCCGGCGCAGGCCGCACGCGGACCATTGCCGGCGCGCAACCGGCTGCGGGTCGCGGTATTGCCCTTCGAAGCGAGTGGCCAAGGGAAGGGCACCGAAAGGTGGGAAGGTTTGGCGCTCTCCGTGAGTCATGACATCGCCGCCGCGTTGGCGCGATTCCGCTGGTTCGATGTCGTGACGCCGGTCGCGTTCGACTCCGGGCCGCTGACGAACTTGGCGGGCGCGGACTTCCTTCACCGGAACGACCTCGATTTCGCCATCGACGGCACTGTCGGCCGGCACGGTCAATCGATCGCGATTGATATTCGGCTTCTAAACCTTACCCGGCCCATCCAGCCGGTCTGGAGCGAGCGCTTCGAACTGCAAACAAGCCAATTGCACAGGTTGAACGAAATAGTCACCGGACGCGTGGTTGGCAGCATCGATCCTGTAATTCTTTTCATCGAGGGGCAGCCCAATCGCCGCGAACATTACGGCGCGACCGGGCTCCTGCTCCTGGCCCTTCCTCTGCTCCACAGCATGGAGCGAGAGAAATTCGAGCGCGCGGGCGAATTGATCAACCAGGCACTGTTGATCGATTCCCGAAACGCGATGGCTCGGGCTTGGGCAGCTCTCTGGCGTATCGCGCATGTCGTACAGGGTTGGGCACACGATGCTGCAGCAAGCTTGGTAAGCGCTGAAACCTTGTCCCTTCAAGCCATCGAAATAGACCCCGACAACGCGGAAGCGCTCGGCATATATGCGCACATCTGTGCTTGGAGAAAAAACTTCGACACCGCCGTCCGTCATTTCGATCGCGCCCTGCGGCTCAATCCAAACCTCGCTTTCATATGGGCGCTGAGTGCCGGAACATATTCTTATATCGGCGAACCTGACTTGGCGTTGCAGCGGTTGAGACGTGCGCGCGATTTGGCCCCGGCCCATCCTTATTGGGGGTTCCTTGAGGGCATGTATGTGATCGCCCACACGTTCAAGGGCGACTACGAACGGGCTGTGCTGGTCGGCCGCGATATCATCGATCGAAATCCTTATTCGCTTGTCGCCTACAAGCACCTAATCGCGGCGCTGGGTCTTCTCCGTCGTGCCGAGGAGGCGAGCCCGTATGTGGCAAAGCTGTTGTCGCTCGAGCCGAGCTTCACGGTCGAGCATTTCGCTAAAACATATCCATTCAAGCGAGCAAGCGATCGACGGCGCTACATGCGCGGCCTTCTGTTAGCCGGCGTCCCCGCACGCTGAAGGGGCCTCGCGTCCGCTAAACGCCCTACCCGCCCTTCCTGCTCCCGGCGAGCGCAGGCCGCGCCGGCGCGCGGCTCTCGACCGAAGCGAGCGCGACGCGCAGCTGACCGCCGGTGCGTTCGAGCACCGTGCGCGCCTCGGCAAGATCGCAGCCCTTGAGCAGGAGCGCCGCGAGCTTCACGCTGCCGTCGGCGGCCTCGAGCGCGGCGCAAATCTCTTCGCCGCTCCGTCCGGTGAGATGACGCAGCATGCTCTGCGAACGGCGCGCGAGCTTTGCGTTGGCGGCCTGCACGTCGACCATCAGCCCGTCATAGACGCGGCCGAGCCGGATCATGATCAGCGAGGAGAGGAGGTTGAGCGCGATACGTTGCGCGGTGCCGGCTTTCATGCGGGTCGAGCCGGCGATCGGCTCCGAGCCGGTTGCCAGCAGCACCGGACAGTCGGATTCGGTGAGCAGCGGCGTGTCGTCATTATTGGCGATGCCGACGGTGAGCGCGCCGCGTTGCTTCGCCGCGCGCAGGCAGGCGACGGTAAACGGCGTCGAGCCGCTCGCGGCCACGGCGATCACCGCGTCGTCGGGGCCGATGCCATGGGAGCGCACCAGCTGTGCGGCATGCTCGACCTGATCCTCGGCGCCCTCCACGGAGCGCAGCAGCGCCTCGTTCCCGCCGGCGATCAGCAGCAGCAGCCGCTCGGCCGGCCAGCTGAAGGTCGGCATCAGCTCGGCGCCATCCTGCACGGCAAGCCGGCCCGAGGTGCCGGCGCCGGCGTAGACGAGGCGTCCGCCACGCTTGAGCCGCGCCTCGATCGCCCGCGCGGCGCGCTCCAGCGCCGGCCGCGCGGCGCGCACCGCCGCCACGGCGACGAATTGTCCCTCGATCAACGCTTCCAGGATATCGGCCGGATCCCATAGGTCGATATCGCGGTAGCGTGGGCTGGCGCGTTCGGTATCCAGGTCCGGACTCCGGTCGGGGCCGCACGGAGACAATGCTGGCGCATCGACTTCGGTACTTACGTGTTGAAGATTTGAACGGACGTTCTCTACCATGAGTCGGAGCTTTCACCTGACCCGCGGCACCATACTCGCTCTGTTGTCCATGACCGCGGCACACGATGTCGCGCTTGAGCGGTCCCGCGGGCAGCTCCTTGCTTAGGGCGGCGTCATGAGCCGGATGGCCCAGGAGATCGGCGAGGCACCGGAAGCCGTCGCCGCACAGGTGCGCGTCCTCGATGCACCGCTGGCGGAGCTCGGCACGCGTCTCGCGCGCATGGACCCGCGGGTGATCGTCACCTGCGCGCGCGGCAGCTCGGCGCACGCGGCGACATTCGGGAAACACCTGTTCGAGCGATATCTCGGGATTCCGGTCGCCGCGGCGGCGCCGAACATCGCCACCGTCTACGGCCGGCAACTCCGCCTCAACGATCAGCTCTTTCTCGCGATCTCACAATCGGGCATGAGCGACGACATCGTCGAAGCCGCGCGCGCGGCGAAACTCTCGGGCGCGCTCACGGTCGCCATCGTCAACGCCGTCACGAGCCCGCTGGCAGCGGCCTGCGACGTGGTCCTGCCCATGGCCGCCGGCCCCGAGCTCAGCGTCGCGGCGACCAAGACGTTCATCACCTCGCTCGCCGCGCTGTTCCGCTTGACCGCGCACTGGAGCAAAGACACCGCCATGGAAAAGGCCGTGGCGCGCCTGCCGGAGCGCCTGGCGGCGGCTGCGCGACTTGATTGGAGCGCTCCGCTTGATCTCCTCGCCGGCGCGAGAAGCCTCATCGCGATCGGTCGCGGTCCGACCCTCGCGATCGCGCGCGAGGCGGCGCTCAAGCTCAAAGAAAATTGCAATCTGCATGCCGAGGCGTTCAGCGGCGCCGAGTTCGTGCACGGCCCGATCGCGCTGGTCGAGCGCGGTTATCCGATTCTGATGTTCATGCCCGCCGACGCGGCGGCGCCCGGCATGCAGCAGCTCGCTGCAACGCTGCGCGGCAAAGGCGCCGCGGTGTTCGCCACCGGCGGCGACCCCGGCCCAGGGCGGCTGGCGGGGCTTGCCGTCGATCACCCCGACGCGGACGCTGTTTGCCTGATCCAGACATTTTATGGGATGGCGTACCGGCTGGCGGCGCGGCGCGGCGCCGACGTGGACCGCCCGCGCCATCTGCAGAAGGTCACCCGCACGCGATGAGCCAACCGGTGCGATACGCGGCCGCAGCCGATCATTTATTCGACGGCACGGCGCTGCACGATGATTGCGCCGTGCTGATCGACGGTGGCGAGATCGCGCAGCTTGTCGGCCGCGACGATATTCCGCGCGGCATTCCCGTGCACGACCTGCCGACCGGCGCCTGGCTCGCGCCCGGCTTCATCGACGTACAGGTCAACGGCGGCGGCGACGTGCTGTTCAACGACGAACCGACGCCGGCCGGGATCGCCGCCATCGCCGCGGCGCATCGGCGCTTCGGCACGACCAGCCTGCTGCCGACGCTGATCAGCGACACGCTGGAGAAAATGCGCGCCGCGCGCGACGCCGTCAGCGAGGCGATGCGATCAAATCCAAGCGTGCTGGGCATTCATTTCGAAGGTCCGTTCCTCTCGGCCGATCGCCCGGGCGTGCATGATCCGCGTATGCTCCGCTGGCCCGAGCCGCACGATCTCGCGTGGCTGACGGGCTCACCTGATGGCGTCGTGGTCGTGACCCTCGCCCCTGAAGTGGTTCCCGCGGGCTTCATCGCCGCGCTGACGCAGGCCGGCGTGAAGGTCTCGCTCGGCCACTCGATGGCGAGTTACGTAGAGACCCGCGCGGCGCTCGCCGAAGGCCTCACCGGTTTCACCCACCTGTTCAACGCCATGCGGCCGCTGGCGAGCCGCGAGCCGGGACCGATCGCGGCGGCGCTCGAAAGCGAGAATTGCTGGTTCGGCATGATCGTCGACGGCGTCCACGTCGATCCGGCCATGCTGCGGCTCGCGTTGCGCGGCCGAGCGCGGCCCATGCTCGTGACCGACGCCATGCCGCCGGTCGGCGGCGCGCGCCACAGCTTCATGCTCGGCGGCCGCACGATTACGCTTGGCCCCAACGGCTGCACCCGGGACGACGGCACGCTCGCCGGCACCGCGCTCGACATGGCGACGGCGGTGCGCAACGCCGTGAAACTGTTGCAGATGCCGCTGACCGACGCCCTGCGCGCAGCCGGGGCGGAGCCGGCGCGCTTTCTCGGCCTCGCGCATCGGCTCGGGCATCTCGCGCCCGGCAGCCGCGCCGACATGGTGGCGCTCGATGCGCAAGACATCGTCGTATTGGAGACCTGGGTCGCCGGGCACGCGAGCGGCGAAAAGCCGTTCAGGGCATGTATGACCCGCCGTTAACGTGCAGGACTTGGCCGGTGATGGCGTTGGCGTCCTCCGAAGCGAGAAATACGGCCGTCCGTGCGATCTGATCGGGCGTGAGCATCTTGCCGCCCAGCGGGATCGAACGCCGCGCCGTCTCGATCAGCTCGGCTTCGCTCGCGCCATAGCGCGGCTGCGCGGTGTCGGTCGTGCCCGGCGCGATGGCATTGACGCGGATGTTGTGCGGAGCGAGTTCGAGCGCCATGGCGCGCGTCATCGAGACCACGCCGCCCTTGCTCGCGCTGTAGTGCACGCCGCGCACCGCGCCGCGGATCGCCTGCGAGGAGATATTGATCACCGAACCCGAGCCTTTGCCGGCCGCGATCAGCGCCTTGGCGACCGCGATGGAGGCAAAACAGCCCGCCTTGAGGTTGATGTCGAGCACGTAGTCCCAGTCGCTCTCGCGCATCTCGAGCAGCTTCACCCGCGGATAGACGCCGGCGTTGTTGACCAGGATGTCCGGCACGCCGAGCGCGCGAATGGTGTGCGTGACCATCATCTCGATGTCGGCAAGCCGTGCGACGTCGGCGCGGACAAGATGAACGCGCCGGCCGGCCGCGCGGACGCGCGCGGCCACGCCCTCGGCCGCCTGTTGGTCGTCAAGCCAGGCGAGCGCCACGTCCGCACCCTCCCCGGCCAGCGCGACCGCAATCGCCGCGCCAATTCCCTGCTGCGCGCCGGTGACCAGCGCGACCCTGCCTGTCAGTTTCATGCGATTTCTCCCCGCTGCGGTCGCGAACCCTAGCATCAGGCCGAGGCTGACGATATTTTCTTAATCGCCGGAACGACCGCGGATATTTAGCTCGTCCGATGCGGCCGTGCATTCTTTGGGAGCGAGCGTTTCGTATATAATCGTGCCCAGACCGGCAATAATAAAAATCGTAACTGCAATTTGAAAAACCCGGCGAGGGACGCGTCTCATTCGGTCCTGCAACAAGAAGAACAGGATCAACGCAAGGAATCCGGCAAGCGGGACAAGCGCTGCCTCGAAACGATGCGCTTCGACAAAGCCGAGCCACGCACAACGAACGGCCGAGAACATGTGCTAACCCCCGCGTACCCGAATGTGCGCCCGATTTCCGACCGTTTGAATGCCAGGCGAACCCAAATCCTGCGCCCGCAGGCTCGATCATGCGATTTCCTCGGCACTGGGCATCCTGCAGATCAGATGCTCGGCGCCAATTGTAATCCATAGCCGCCCCGCGGCTTAACCTCACAGAACCTTGGAATTCGGGTTAGGTTCGACAGCTCGCGCTCGTTGCGGAGAGGATTTTATGTACAGTGATAATCCGCGCGCGATCGTCGTGTCCCCGGATTAAACTTGTGCTGGGCCGGAATGTTTCATACAAATTGACACGCTCGGACCGTTAGGGAGAACCAGCACATGAGCGGAGACAAGATGGTCAAATGTGCCGCCGAGGCGATCGGGACCTTTTGGCTCACTTTCGCCGGCTGCGGCAGTGCGGTGATCGCCGCGGGGTTTCCGCAGGTCGGCATCGGCTTGCTGGGTGTTGCTCTGGCTTTCGGCCTGACGGTCCTGACGATGGCCTATGCGATCGGCCACATCTCCGGATGTCACCTCAATCCCGCGGTGACGGTGGGCCTCGCGGCGGGGGGCCGCTTCCCCGCCGGGGATATCGTCCCATATGTCGTCTCGCAGGTCATCGGGGCTATCGTGGCTTCGGCTGTGCTCTATGGAATTGCGAGCGGAGCGCCGGATTTCAGCCTCGCCAAGGGGTTTGCTGCGAATGGTTACGGCGAGCACTCACCCGGCCATTACAGCCTTGTCTCGGGCTTTGCCGCCGAGGTCGTGCTGACCATGATGTTTCTGTTCATCATCATGGGATCGACCCACGGAAGGGCTCCGATGGGCTTCGCCCCCATCGCCATCGGCCTGGGCCTGACGCTTATTCATCTCGTTGGCATCCCGATCACCAACACCTCGGTCAATCCGGCCCGGAGCACGGGTCCCGCTCTGTTCGTTGGCGGTTGGGCGCTCGCGCAACTTTGGTTGTTCTGGGTCGCGCCGCTGATCGGCGGAGTTCTCGGCGGCGTGCTTTACCGCATGCTCAGCGAGCGTCCTGCCGCCGAGGTGACCGGCGTTTCCGGCTGACCCGCATGTTTGTATAATGAGCCGCCGGCTCCAGCGCCGGCGCGATGGCATGACGTTGACGCGTGCGCGCCGGCAATGGCAGCCTCGCTCGGCGAGCGCATAAGTTCAGGCGAGGAGGCCGACCATAGCGCCGACCACAGTTCTGCGACGGAACCGAACGCTCGACGACGCGCTCGCCGAAGCGCGCGCGACCTATGTCGCGCGGCGGCCGAAGTCGAAGGCGCAGCACGAGGCGGCGCGCGCGGTCATGCCGGGCGGAAACACGCGCACCGTCCTTTATTACGGGCCGTTCCCGATCTGCGCGGCCAAAGGCGAAGGCGCCTGGCTCACCGACATCGACGGGCATCGCTATTTGAATCTGCTGGGCGAGTACACGGCGGGGATCTACGGCCATTCGCATCCTGTGATCCGCGCGGCAATCGACAAGGCGCTCGACCACGGCATCAATTTCGGCGCGCACAACCGGATGGAGGCGGAGCTCGCCGCCATCATATGCGCGCGCTTTCCTTCGATCGAGCTTGTGCGCTTCACCAATTCCGGCACCGAGGCGAACCTGATGGCGCTCGCGACCGCGCGGCACGCGACCGGGCGGTCGAAAATCATGGTGTTCAACGGCGGCTACCACGGCGGGCTGCTTTATTTCGGCGGCGGCGGGATTCCCATCAACGCTCCCTTCCCGTTCGTGCTCGCGCGCTACAACGACAGCGACGGCATGCGGGCGACGATCAGACGTGAGGCCGGCGATCTCGCTGCCATCCTGGTCGAGCCGATGATGGGATCGGCCGGCTGCATCCCGGCCGATCGGGAATTCCTCGCCATGCTGCGCGCCGAAGCGACCGCGGCGGGAAGCGTGCTGATCTTCGATGAAGTGATGACCTCGCGGTTCTCTTCCGGAGGCGCGCAAAAGCTCGACGGGATCACTCCGGACATGACGACGCTCGGCAAGTACATCGGCGGCGGCATGTCGTTCGGCGCGTTCGGCGGGCGGCGCGATCTGATGCAGGTTTACGACCCGGCCGCGGCCGGTGCGATGCCGCATGCCGGCACGTTCAACAACAATGTCCTCTCGATGGCGGCGGGTATCGCCGGCATGGCCAAGGTGTTCACGCCGGACACAGCCGCGGCGCTGCACGCGCGCGGCGAAGCATTGCGGTTAAGGCTCAACGCGGTGTTCCAGGAGGTCGGCGTGGCGCTGCAGATGACGGGACGCTCGTCACTGATGACGCTGCACTCCGTGACGGGGCCGATCCGCTCGGTCGACGATCTGGCGGGAGCGAATGACGCGGCCAAGGAACTCGTATTCCTCGACCTGTTGGAGCGTGGCTATTACCTCGCGCGGCGCGGATTCATCGCGCTCTCGCTGATGGTGAGCGACGCCAACCTCGACGGATTTGTTGCTGCGGTCAGGAACGTGGTCGAAGAGCGGGCGGACGTACTGCCGCGGGCGTGATGGCTCAGGCCGCTTGTCGCTCTTATGAGTGGATCAGCCGTCGGCCGAAGGTGATCATGCGATGGCCGAAAAAATTGATCGGAGCGCCGCAGCCGATCCCGACCGCATGAGCAATGCCTTCACGCAGCTGGTTCGGGAGCTGGTAATCGCGCAGCAACCAATCGACAGCGATTGAAACCAGGAACACGAATACCGCGGTTGTTCCGTTCACAGCCAGGAACGATCCACCTTGAAAGTGCAGCGGCCGGCTCGAGTGCGGGAATACCCAGGCGCGATACAAACAAAAGCCCACCGCCATGCCGACGACGGCGCCCACGACAAGTGCAATCTGAAACGAGACGATGGTTGACGCGGCAAACCGCGTCGACCAATTCACCGCGGAGGCGACGCCGCCGGCCACGATAAAGCGCAGGGCATCGCTCCCGATCCGTCGCGCGCCAGCACTCCAGGGGCGCGCGTCCCACGTTCTTGGACTACTCACGTGTCCTGCTCCAATCCGGAGGACCCTAGGATTCTGTTTACCATACCGCCCTCGAACGGCGTGCCATCCCGGCACAGTCTCACTGGCGCGGAACTTGAAGCGTGCGGCTCCCAACCACAGCGTGGTCCCGAAATGTGGACATCGCCTTAAGGGTTGCCGCATGAGCATCGATCGCAGGGGTTTTCTCACGTTTTCCGCCGCGGGCGCCGCCGTCGCGGCCGAGCCGTTCGCCGCCGAGCGCGCAATCGCGGGTCCGCGCTCGTCGATCGGCATCGACGCCATGCATCTCGGCGTGCGCGCCGGCAGTCCGGACGACCAGACCAGCGCCCTGCAGGATGCGATCGACCGCGCCGCCGGCGCGCGGGTGCCGCTCGCGCTCGGGCCCGGCGTTTACCGTGCCGGCAACCTGCGACTCCCGGCCGGCACGCACATCGTCGGCGTGCGCGGAGCGACCCGCCTCGTGCTCACCCGCGGGCCATCGCTTATTTCCGCGAACCACGTCGACGACATCACGCTCACGGGGCTCGCGCTCGACGGCGCCGGGCTGCCGCTGCCGGAACGCCGCGGCCTTGCACACTTCACCGACGGACGGGGCGTTCGCATCGTCGATTGCGACGTCCTCGCATCGGGCCGTCACGGAGTGATGCTCGAGGGCGTCGAGGGCGAGATCATCAGCTCGACCGTCGTCGGGGCCGAAGACGCCGCCGTCTTCTCGCTCGATGCACGCGGCCTGCGGCTCGCGGGCAACACCATTCGCGCAGCGGGAAACAACGGGATTCTGATCTGGCGCAGCGCGCCGGGCGACGACGGCACGCTGGTCGTCGACAACCGCATCGAGGATATCGGCGCGCGCGGAGGCGGCGCGGGCCAGAACGGCAACGCCGTCAACGTGTTTCGCGCCGGCAACGTAATGGTACGCGGCAATCGCATCCGTGGCGCCGCGTTCTCAGCCGTCCGCGGCAACGCCGCCGCCAACCTGCAGATATTCGGCAACACCTGCACCGACATTGGCGAGGTCGCGCTCTATGCGGAATATGCCTTCGAAGGCGCGGTGATCGCCAACAACATCATCGATGGTGCCGCGCTTGGCATCGTGGTCACGAACTTCCGCGAAGGCGGGCGGCTGGCCGTCGTGCAGGGGAACGTCATCCGCAACCTCGTTCCGCATCGTCCGGCCGGCGCCGACCCGCACGACGCCGCAGGCATCGGCATTGGCGTCGAGGCGGACACCGCCGTGACCGGCAACGTGATCGAGAATGCGCCGAGCGCGGGCATTGCGCTCGGCTGGGGAGAATATCTGCGCGACCTGACCGTCACCGGCAACGTGGTGCGCAGCGCCGACGTCGGCATCGCGGTTTCGGTGGTGCCCGGCGCCGGATCGGCGGTGATCGCCGACAATCTGATCTCCGGCGCGCGCCGCGGCGCCATCCTGGGGATGGACCGCCGCACGCCGGTGACCGGGGAACTCGCAAACGACGGCGCCCGCTTCGCTCAGCTCGCCATCAGCGGCAACCGCGTGCGTTGATCAGGAACGCAATTCGGCCGAAAGTGCCGGCGAACAACCAGCACGCCGGCCATGACTCCTCCCGATACACCCGAACAGGAATTTCCGCGCGACGGCATTCTGTGGCGGGGCTGGAATGAAGAGACGCTGCGTCTCGTTCAACAACGCGAGCGGCCGGTCCTGCTGTTCGTGGCTGATCCCGATCCGCTGGTCTGGCCGTTTCTGCGCGAGGCCTTCAAGGCGATGCCGGCCAACGCGAAGCTTTGCGACCTGTTGCACGATTTCTACACGCCGCTTTACATCGAAGCCCGCTCGCTACCTGAAGAGCTTAGCGCATTGGGCGCCGGCAGCCGCTATCACGTCGCGGTGCTCTCGCCCTATGGCTTCACACCGCTCGTTTGGGTGAATGTTCTGCGCCCGCCGGACGAAGTGATCGCCACGATCGTCGACACGCTCGAGCGCCTCGCGGAGGCCTGGCGCTGATCAATCAATCATCACGGTCAGCGGGCCGCGGCGCTTGCGCGCGGCGCGGAGAAGGCCCAGTCTGGCGCACGGGAGGAGGACCGTGGGCGAGCGGACGCGCGGCGGGTGCATGGGCGCGAGCCGGCGCGGCGTTCTCGCCGCTGCTTCGGCTTTTGTCCTCGACATTGCGACTGGCGGCGCCTGGGCGGAGCCGGCCGACGAGCGGCCGAAGCCGGGCGACCTGCTGGTGCGGGTCGAGGGCGGCGCGGCCCTCACGCCGGACATCGCGGTCGACGCGCCGCCGGTAGCGGCCTGGCCGATGGATCCCGCTGGCAACGTCGTGCGTAACGGCTCGCGCCTCAACAAGGTGCTCGTGCTTCGCCTCGATCCGCAAACGCTCAACGACGCCACCAAAGAACGCTCCGCCGACGGCATCCTCGCCTATTCGGCCATCTGTCCGCACGCGGGCTGCGAGATCACCGGTTGGAGCGCCGAGCGCAAGATCATCGAATGCCCGTGCCATTCGTCCCATTACGATCCGCGCGCGGCGGGCACGGTGATCGACGGGCCGACGCCGCGGCCGCTCGCCGGCCTGCCGCTGAAAATCGCCGACGGCAAGCTCGTGGTGGCGAAGCCGTTCACCGGCCGGGTCGGCATCATCGCGAACTGAAATCGGCAAGTCGCCGCCAAGGCGACGCCATTGCAAGGGAGGGTCGTCATGTTGGTGAAACAAATAGTCATGTGCGCGGCCGCCATCGCGATTGCGGCCATCGCGCCCGCGGCCGCGCAGGAGGTCGTTTTCCCCGCCTCGCTCGACCCGGTGCCGGGCCCGACGCCGGCGATCCTCGAGCGCTACACGCCGGTCACCGCCGAGCGGCTCAAGAAGCCCGAGGACGCAAACTGGCTCCTGTTCCGCCGCACCTATGACGGCTGGGGCTACAGCCCGCTGCGCGACATCACGCCGGCAAATGTCGCGCGCCTCGCGCCGGTGTGGAGCTTCTCGACCGGGCAAGTTGAGGGGCACCAAGCGCCGCCGATCGTCAACAACGGCGTCATGTTCGTCGCCACCCCAGGCAACCAGGTGCTGGCGATCGAGGCGAAGAGCGGCGCCGTGCTGTGGCGCTACAAACGAACAATCCCCGAGGACATGACGCAGCTGCATCCGACGAGCCGCGGCGTCGGCTTGTGGGGCGACAAGGTGTTCTTCGCGGCGACCGAGGCCGTGCTGGTCGCGCTGGACGCCAAGACCGGCAAGGAAGCCTGGACCACCAAGGTCGAGGATTACAAGAAGGGCTACTACATGTCGCTCGCCCCGCTCGTCGTTGACGGGCAGGTGATGGTTGGCGTCTCCGGCGGCGAACTCGGCGTGCGCGGGTTCGTCGCCGCTTACGACGGCGAAACCGGCAAGGAGTTGTGGCGCACCTTCACGGTGCCGGCGCCAGGCGAGCCCGGCAGCGAAACCTGGCCGCAGGGCGATCAGTGGAAGACCGGCGGCGGCTCCGTGTGGGTCACCGGCACCTACGATCCGGAAACCAACCTCGCCTTCTGGGGTACCGGAAATGGCGGCCCGTGGATGGGCGATCAGCGGCCGGGCGACAACCTTTACACCTCCGCGGTGATCGCGCTCGACAGCAAGACCGGCGCGATCAAGGGACACTTCCAGTATCACCAGAACGATTCCTGGGACTGGGATGAAGTCTCCCCGCCGATCCTGGTCGACTACCGCCGCGACGGCCGCACCCTGAAGGGCCTCGTGAACGTCGCGCGCAACGGCTACCTGTGGCAGCTCGAGCGCACGCGCGACAAGATCAACTTCATCACCGGCCAGCCGTTCGTGCGCCAGAACGTGTTCAAGAGTCTCGATCGCAAGACCGGCCGGCCCGTGGTCGATGAGGCGCGCAAGCCCGGCACCAGCAAGGCGGCGCTGTTCTGCCCCGGCCTGTGGGGCGGCAAGGACTGGCCGCCGGTCGCCTACAGCCCGCAGACCCGGCTCCTGTACATCCCGGCGAACGAGAACCTGTGCTCGGAACTCACCGGCGGCGAAGTCAAATACGTCGCCGGCGAGCGCTACACCGGCGTCGCCAAGAACGTGCTCACCATAGTCAAGGACGCCGACCATATCGGCGAACTGCAGGCCTGGAACCTCGATTCCGGCAAGCGCGTGTGGACCACCAAGCTACCGTCGCAGAACTGGGGCCCGGTGCTGGCGACCGGCGGCGGCCTCCTGTTCGCCGGCGGCACCAACGACCGCATGTTCCACGCGTTTGACGCCAAGACCGGGAAGATCCTGTGGCAACACCCGACCGCATCGGGCGTCAACGGCGTGCCGGTATCTTTTAAGGTCGACGGCAAACAATACATCGCGGTCCAGTCCGGCTGGGGAGTCGACGCGGCGCGCATGCAAGGCCGCCTCAACCTGCTGTTTCCTGGAAAATATCCCGAGGTGCCGCAAGGCGGAGCGATCTGGGTGTTTGCGGTGAAGTAGAGTCGCGGCACGGGGCGCGGCTGGCCGCAGTGCTTCGGTGAGCCGCCGCCGGCCGATTCCGATGCCGCTCCACTTAATCATCGCCGGCCGGGCAAACCGGCCGAGGACGGCGCGCTCGGCGGGATCAAGCGGCCGCAGCCGGATCGTCAGCAAAAGACGGCTACCAGATGTGAATGTTACATTGGCAGGGATCCGCCGTCCCGACCGGGCGACAGGTCCAGCAATCTCTAAAACATCCTCGCGTGCGAACAACAACTCGTCGCGGCCGAGAGCGAACTTAGGAGGATGCCTTGACCAACATCGAGTTCATGACTGTCGATGTGTTCACGCGGTCTCATTTCGCCGGCAATCCGCTCGCGGTCATCCCCGACGCGCGCGAGCTCGCGCCGGCGCTGATGCAGCGCGTGGCCCGCGAATTCAACTACTCCGAAACGACCTTCGTGCTGCCGCCCGACGATCCTGCTCATACGGCTCGCGTTCGCATCTTCACGCCACTTGAGGAAATTCCGTTCGCCGGCCACCCCAATGTCGGCACGGCGTACATGCTTGGGCGGATCGGGACCGCATTCGGACGCCGCGTCGGACCGAGGATCGTCTTCGAGGAGGTGGCGGGACTTGTCGAGGTCGTGCTGATCTACGAAGGCGCGACGCTCACCGGTGCGCAATTTGATGCTCCCCATCGCCTGCACCTCGGCGACGAGATCGTTGCCGACCTTATCTGCGAGTGCGCCTCGTTGGCGCGAGGCGATGTCCGATTGGGGGTGCACCGGCCGATCATGGCTTCGGTCGGGCTCACCTTCGCGATTGCCGAGTTGACGTCGGTCGAGGCGCTCGGTCGGGCACAGCCGAATGCCGCCGCGTTCGCGGCAGCCGACGCGCGCCATCCGTCCCCCGACACCCGCTTTTCCCTGTTTCTCTACGCGCACGTCGCCGATGATCCGCTGCGCCTGCGCGCGCGCTTGCTGGCGCCGCTGACCGACCTCCACGAGGATCCGGCGACCGGCAGCGCGGCGGCGGCACTCGGTGCCCTGCTGTCCGGCTTGCCCGGGAGCGCCGACGGAACGCGCCGCATTGCGGTCGAGCAGGGCATCGGGATCGGCAGGCCGAGTACGATGGAGGTCACGACAGTCACGCGTCACGGGACGGTCGAGCGCGTCTCGATCAGCGGCATGTGCGCACCGGTGATGCGCGGGACCATCGAATTGTGACGCCGAGCTTAAGCGACGGCGGCAGGCGCCGCGCTGACCGCGGCAGGCTCGTCACGAGCTTGTGCGACCGGAACCTTTCCGATGCCGAGCGATGCAAGGCCGTGTTCGAGAACGGCACGGGCGAGGTCCCACGGCACGCCGTCACTTCCCGTCCGAACGGCGTCGTTAATCAGTTTGGCCAGCCGGCTCAGGAACTTGATCGCGACCGACAGATCGAGCTCCCGCGCGGAGAAGTCGAAAGCGCGGACCAGATCGAAGCTCTTGAATAGCAGCATTCTGGCCACGGGAAGATCGATGGAGCGACTGCGACCATCCTGCCGGGAAGCGTGCAGAGCGCACCACGCGGATGCGATCTCCCAGCCGGGATTGTCGGCCGAGCTGGTCACCTGGCTCCAGGAGAAATTCAGGTCCTTGGCCATACGTCGCGAGAGAAAGAATGATTTCACGATAATGTCGGCAAGGACTGCGGCGGAAACGCGCCCGCCCGCGGTGGCAGCGAGCGCCCGCAGTTGTGGCAGGGATTCGATGCCGTCGAGCAATTCATCAGCCAGCACGACCGCGCCCTTGCTGGATTTCATTTTCGATCCTTCGACCATTACCATGCCGTGGCAGACCGGTTGGACGATATCGTGAAAGGGGCTGTCGCCGCAGCCGCGCAGAATGTTCTCGTAGAGTGTCCACGCGGGCTTCCACTCCATGCCCATCAGCGTGTAATAGCGATCGAGGTCGCGGCAGTTTGCGAACACGCTGATCATCTGCGCCATCTGACGCGTATGCTCCGTCGGAAAGCCGTCCGGGCGCGTCATCACCACGGTCTGATATTCTTGCTTGCCGCTCCGGTACACCACGGCGCCGGAGGGCTCACGCTCGAGCACGCCGCGGGCGAGCCCGGTCTCGAGCAGCCGCAAGATGGTCGCGTCGGTGTCGGACCCGTATTGGATCGTATCGAGCCGGATCCGCAGCCGTGCCAGCGTTTCGAGCTGGCCCGCCATCACCCAATTGCGCACTTTGCGCCACAAACCGCGAGCCGCAGGGTCGCCGGCCTGATAGCATCGGATGAAGTCGTCGGCGCGATCGCCGACGATCGCCGTCTCCCGACGGATCGGATCCTCGTCGTTGGCTTCGGCGGGATGCTGCTCGTAGTAGCGCGTTGCGTACTGTGCATAGACGCGCCCAACCATGTGATCCGGCTTCTCTCCTAGCTGTTCGGGTGTCTTCCCGCCGCCGAATATTTCGTAGCCCGCCATAGCTTCGCATACGGTCCGGCTGATATCGCTGACGAAGCAATAGCGCCGTACCTCGGCGCCAAGGCTCTCGAACAATGCAGCCAGGGCGTTTCCAAGGATCGCCTCGTAAAGGTGGCCGAGATGCATCGCCTTGGTGCTGTTCGGATCGATGAACTGCACGATGATGCGCCGACCGTTGAATTTGCTCGCCACACCCGGGCGGGGCCCCATGGCGACGACCCGATCGACTGCCCGCATCACAGCTTCGTCGTCAAACAGGATCAATGCATTGCCGCCCTTGACGGCTAGGCGCTGCACGCCGCGCTGATCCTGTACAATCTCCTTTACGCGCAGGAGCAGGTTTGCGTCGCCCGAAAAGATCTTGATGTCCCAATCCGCTGTCGGCGAATTGCGGTATTCCACCCGGATGCCCTCGGCCGCGCCAGTATTAAGGCCGAGCAGCAGCTCCAACAGTTCAGCAACAGTCATGCGCCACCTCAGCAAACACCGAGAAGCGGCGAACGGCTGCGGATCGGTATCGTCGATCGGCAGCCGCCCGTATTGCTTGGACAGGGCATCTTGTCAGGGCATCTCATCAGGGCATCCTTTCAGGGCATCCTTGCCAGGTTGGTATCCGCTGGCCGCTCAGGCTGGCTCGAGTGGAGCCGCTGGCAACTCCGCGAATACCGCCGAGACATCTGGAAGCGCTTCGGCAACTGGCTCCGAGGCTGGCGCCAATGGTCCGGCCAGTGGGACGTCGTCCTCTGGAATTGGGACGGCTGGCCCCTCTGGCGCCGCTGGCAATGCCTCTGGGATCGCGGGGGTCTCTGGAGCGGCTGGCCCCAGTGGCCCCGTTGCCTCGGCAAGACTCTCGACCGTTGGAGCAAGTGACTCCAGCAGTTCTGGATGCACGAGTTCTGCCATTTTTTTCACCTCCTTTCGTGCGCGAGCCGCGCTCATCTTCAGGCTTGGCCTGAACGCGTCGCCGACGCCGCCCGAGATTCGGGGCTTCGCTCGGCTGATCCGAAAAGTTGGCGCATCTGACGGGATTCGAACCCGCATCCCCCAGTTCCCAAAACTGGTGCTCTCGGGGAAGCGCCCTGCCCTAACCGTCCCTTTGGCTCCGGAACCGCGACGATGCCCTGAAAATCGCGTTTCCATTGCCAAACTTTCGAAAGAGGGCGTTGGCACCTCCCGGTTGCCGGTTAAGCTACAGATGCAGAACGTATTTCAGCCTCGGCCGCTTCGACGCGGTCGATCGCGACGATCACCGCGTTGAGCACGTCCCCCATTTCGCTGCGCGTCGTCACGGTGACGCGGATGAACTTCTCCAGTCCGCTGATCCAACTCAGATCCCTGACGCGAATGCCACTTTGCCCAAGGACAGCGGACACCGACGGCGGCGCGGCGGTTTCGATCAAGACGAAGTTAGCGTGCGTGTCGTGGGCGGTGATGCCGGCGGTGCGCAATGCGCGGACGAACCAGCGGCGCGTCGCCTGCATGTCCACTACCCGCCGCCGGTAATGATCTATGCTGCCCAGAACGGCGAGCCCGGCCGCCTGCGCGAGCGAGGTGACAGCCTTCACGTTGCGGACTTTTTCGAGCACGTCGGCGATGCGCGGTGGCGCGATGGCATAGCCCAGGCGCAGGCCGGCGAGCCCGAACGCTTTGGAGAAGGATCGCACGACGATCAGGTTTTTGGCGCGCCGAACGAGCGCAATCGAAGAGGTGAGGCGCGGCGCGAATTCCATATAGGTTTCGTCGACAACGACAAGGCTGTTCGGAAACGCCGCGAGCGTCTCGATGATCGCGGCTTCGTCGATGGCGTAACCGGCGGGGCTGTTAGGATTGATCAGGTAGATCAGCTTGGGAGACCGGACCGCGCGGCAGCTGGTCAAGAAGCTTGCGCAATCGAACTGCAACGGGGAGGCGCCGGCAGTGATGGAGCGTGGCTGCGCTCCTGCCAGTTCAACGAAAGCTCGGAACTGGTCATAACAGGGGGACACCAGTACGGCCTCGTCGCCCGGTATCAGAAACGATCGCGCAATGGCTTCGAGCGCGCCGTCGGCGCCGCAGAACGGCACAATATGACGGGCGGGCTGCCCCACATAAGCTGATAACCCCTGGCGCAACGCCCGGCACTCTTCGTCGGGATAATGGTTCATCGCGCCGGGTTCGCGCAGGAATTCGACCAGTTCTTCAATAATGTGCGGCGGCGGCCCTGGGGCCTCGTTGCTGTCGAGCTTGATGACAGCGCGGCGGCGGTCGCCTTGGGCGGGCTCGCGTAGCGTGCCGCGCTTGTAGGGGCGCAGTCCGGCGATCCACGGCGCGGGCAAGCAGATGCCGGCCTCGCGCTTGGCTGCCGCAGGGCGGTCCACCGGGTCTAACGCGATCTGAGGGCGCATGACAATTTCTCGTAGCGGGTATGATTGAGCTTGAGCAATTGACGCAGCGCCGAGGGAGCGCCCGCGTATCCGCGCGTAAAAAGCCCGCCGGTCCGCTCGTCCACTGCGGCATAGACCGGATCCTGTAGCCGTATGATACGCGCGTCCGGCAGCTTCCAGAATGGAGTGGAGGGATTGAGATGATGATCGAGATGATGATGGTCGTTATGAATACCAGTGATAAAACGTTCGAGACCGATGCTGTGCCGGTTGCTGGCCATGAAAACATCGCTGTCCCGACCGCTCATCACGGTGCAGTGCTCGGTCAGCTCGATGTACCAGCCGATGATCTGAAAATAGGTCAGATAGGGCACTACCCAGAACAATAACAGATACAATAGCACATTGAAATAAATACAAATCGTAATGACCGTCAGCCAGAATGCGGCAAACGCAAGATACTCGAGCCGACGCCGGCGCGAGATTTCCGGCGAGATGTTCAGATCGGCCGGCTGATCGTCCGCACTCAGGCGATTTCGCAACAGGTACTTGAAGTAAGCCAGGGTGCGCAGGCCCAGAAACGGCAGCACCATCATGCGCCAAAAATACCGGCGCGGAGGTTGCGGCTCGAAAACGCCCTCCTCGATGAAGAATTGCAGGTCCGCGTCGCGGCTTTCCCGCCCGAGTTGCGGATGATGCGTCAGCACGTGCGAGATCTTGTAGGCGTGAAACGTCTGGAAGATCGGGTAAGCCGTGAGCACCGTGCCCAGGAGCGCCCGCAGCCAGCGGCTGCGCGCGCTGACCCCATGCGAGCTCTCGTGCAGCATCGACGAGATGCCGCGCTGGCGCGCACCGATGACGACGATTGCGATCGGGTAGAGCCACCACGACACGTGCAGGCAGGCGAGAACGCAGATCAGGATGACACCGTAGTCGGTCACCAGCGCCAACGGCGCGTGCCAGTTGTCGAGGACCGCGAGCTCCTTGATCTGACGTTCGATGTCTGCACTGAACTTATGATGCGTGTAACGCGCGGCGCTAAGGGAGGGCGCTTGCACATACATGGGCAACGACCCAGCCTGGAATGAATTACTATTTGAGCTAGAATACATCGTATGATAGGGTAGTCAAGGTACCCTATCGAAGATAGTCTACATTCTGCAGTCGTCCCCTTTCGGTTTGGGGTTCGTCGATGTCAGAGGTGTATGATCAGCGCGTCCGGCCAACGACAAAGTCGGCGCCACCACTTTGCGCGCTGAGCGACGAGACGATTTGCCTGCACGGGGCCTATCGCAGCGATCGCGACAGCAAGGCGATCGCCGTGCCGATCTATCAGACCGCGGCGTACGAGTTCGGTACCCCGCGCGAGACCGCCGACGTTTTTTCCTGTCACGCCGACGGAAATACCTATTCGCGCATCATGAATCCGACCGCGGATATCCTCGAGCAACGCGTCGCCATGTTGGACGGCGGCGTGGGCGCCCTTGCGGTGGCATGCGGCCAGGCGGCAATCACGACCGCCATTCTCAATATCACAATGGCGGGCGACAATTTCGTCAGTTCGACCGACCTATACGGCGGAACCTGGCAGTTGTTCCGCACCACTTTGGGACGGCTCGGCATCGAAGTCCGCTTCGTCAATCCGGATGATCCGGACAATTTCCGACGGGCGGCCGACGCTCGAACCCGCTGCTTCTTCGGTGAGGTTTTACCCAATCCCAAGCTGGTGCCATTTCCGATTGAGGAGGTCGCACGCATTGGCGCCGACATTGGCATTCCGCTGATCGTCGATAACACGATGGGGCCGAGCTTGTGCAAGCCGGCGCGCTATGGCGCGGCGCTGACCGTGTATTCGGCGACGAAGTACATATGCGGCCATGGCACCGCGCTCGGCGGCATCATTGTCGACAATGGCAATTTCGACTGGACGGCGCACGCGGACCGATTCAACACGCTCGCCGGCCCGGATTCGGCGCACGACCACATCGTGTGGACGAATGCGATCGGCGGCCTGCGCAGCTCGCTCGGACACAGCGCCTTCACGTTGAAGGCTCGCATGACAGTGGTGCGCGATCTGGGCGGCTGCATTAGTCCGTTCAATGCGTTTTTGCTGCTGCAGGGTTTGGAGACTCTGCCGCTGCGCATTCAGCGGCAGTGCGACAACGCGCGCATCCTCGCGGAGAGGCTCGCCGAGCATCCGGCAGTTGCCCACGTGACCTATCCCGGACTGATGCGCGGCAAGCCGCGCGAGCGCGTCGACAAATACTTCGGCCGCTTCGGCGGCGGGATGCTGCTGTTCGAACTCAAAGGCGGATACGCCGCGGGTGAACGCTTCATCGATGCGTTGCAGCTTATCTATCATGCCGTCAACATCGGCGACGCGCGCACGCTCGCCGTACACCCCGCCTCCACGACACATGCGCAGGTGCCGCGTGCGGATCGCATCGCCGCCGGAGTCACGGACGGATCGGTGCGTCTGTCGGTGGGCCTGGAGAACGTCGACGATCTGTTAAGTGACATTAATCAAGCGCTCGATGCAGCGGGCTGACGGGCGGGGAGCGATGGCAGTGGGCAAGCTCCAGCCGCCGATTGTCGGCGTGTCGGCCTGTCTGGTCGAGCTCGATACGGTTCCTAATCACGTTTGCCGCGCAAACTACATCGCCGCGCTCGCGCGCGCCGGTTGCCTGCCAATCGTGCTGCCGGCCATAGGCGTGGCCCTGGCGCAGCACCGTCTGATCGATGTGCTTGACGGGATAGTGCTTACCGGCAGCGTCTCGAATGTCGATCCGGCGAGCTACGGTCAGCGGCCTGACGCGTCAAAGACCTACGACGGCGCACGCGACGCGACTGTGTTGCCGTTGATCGGCACCGCGCTGGAGGCCGGGGTTCCGCTGCTGGCGATCTGCCGCGGTCTGCACGAACTCAACGTAGCGCGTGGAGGCTCGTTGTTTCAGAATGTGCACGAGGTCGCCGGCAAGATGGACCACCGCGAAGATGAGAGCCAGCCACGCTCGATCCAGTATGCGCCGGTTCACCGCGTGCAACTGACCCGCGGTGGCCTGCTGCACGGCCTGTACGGTGCGGAGGAGATCAAGGTCAGCTCGTTGCACTGGCAAGGTATAGACCGGTTGGGCGAGGGGCTGGTGATCGAAGCGACCTCGGACGATGGGCTCGTCGAAGCAGTCAGGCTGGCGCGACCCGACACGTTTGTAGTCGGCGTGCAGTGGCATCCCGAATGGTTTTCTGATGATCCCGACGGAATAATGTTGTTCCGTGAATTCGCAGCGGCCTGCATCCGCCGGCGCAACGCGCGGGCGTCGGACTGGATGACGCGGCAACCAAGCCGCCATGCTCTTCGGGTTAACGCACACTGGAATTAGATGTTGATGGTACACACATACCTTGCGCCAAGCTCCATCCCAGGGGCGGGCCTCGGTCTATTCGCGGCATCTTCTATCGCCAAAGGAAGTCCTGTTTGGGTTATCGCCAAAGGAAGTCCTGTTTGGGTTTTTGATGAGCGCGTCGACCGGCTGATTTCAGCGAGAACCGTCTCCGCTTTGCCCAAAGCGGCGAACATTTTTGTAGAGCGCTATGGCAGCTTAATCTTTCCAGATGTTTGGTTGCTCTATGGGGACGACGCGCGTTTCACCAATCACGGAGTACCTGCCAACATCGGAAGTGTCGCCGACAAGCTAAGCGCGGGATGCTGCGCTCTAGCCGATATCAAGTTCCGTGACGAACTCTTTGAGGACTATAACCAATTCTCGCTGGATTTTCGCCAGCGGGGATTTTTCAAGGGGTAGCGGCTGTATGTCGAAACCCGAAAAGCACGGAAGCTGCCAAGTAACCGTCGGGTGAGGCCCTGGGGCGCCCGACTACAATATTGGCGCTCGGAATTCAGAGCCGGCGCTAGGGCGGGCGCCATGGAGCCCCTCGGCGACACGTAGCCGGCCGACCGCGGTGCCGTTCCAGTTGCTGATCGCCGGCCGGGCAAACCGTTCGAGCATGGCGCGCTCGTCGGAATCGAGCGGCAGCAGCCGGATCATCAGCGCCGCCATGGTGGCTTCGGCGGCGCGCCCGGCGCCGTCGTCGCATTTGACCGCGATGCCGAAGCCCTGATCGGGCAGCGCGCAGCAAAACACGCCCTCGGCGCCGCCCTTGACCAACGCGCGCTCGCGAAGGCGCTCCATGGCGACGGTGGCAAACCGTCCGGTGCCGGCGACGAAAAACGGTTGGCGCGCGCACGCCGCCCGCAGGCGTGACGCGGCATTGGCCCGTGCGACGGAAATCCCGCGCCCGGTGCCGAAGCGGGCAAAGGCCTGCGCCAAGTTCGCGAGCGGCACCGCCCAGGTTGGCACCGAGCAGCCGTCGACCGCACACTGATCGGCGCCCAGCGCGACGCCCGACAGTTCCTCGATCGTCGATCGGACCGCGCGCTGCACCGGATGGTTTGGCGCGACGTAGCCAAGGTGTTCAGCGCCGAGATGCCGCGCGACGCAAAGAAAACCCGCATGCTTGCCCGAGCAATTGTTGTGCAAGGCCGACGCGACGCCGCCTGCGCGCGCCAGCGCGTCGGCCGATGGCGAATGGCTCGGCCGATGCGCGCCGCATTCAAGCGCCGACGCATCCAGCCCCGCGCGCGCAAGCATGCGCTCGACCACGGCCACATGCGCCGGCTCGCCGCTATGGGAGCCGCAGGCGATCGCGAGTTCTTCGTCGCCGAGCCTGTAACGGTCGGCGGCGCCGCTTTCGACCAGCGGGAGCGCTTGCAGCGCCTTGACGGCAGAGCGCGGAAACACCGGTTGCGCCACGTCGCCGAGCGCGAGCACTGTTGCGCCATCGGCATCCACCACGGCGAGCGCGCCGCGATGCGTGCTTTCGACCCGGGATCCGCGGAGGACCTCGACCAGAACCGGGTTGGCCGTCATTCGCCTGCTACGGCGTCAAGCGGCGCCGCTCCACGGCTCGCCCCAGCGATCGCCGTAGACGATCTCGCCGAGCGGCCCGCGCCCGAGCGGCCCGAATTTGCCCATGGGATAACCGATCGGGATGATCGCGTAGGAATGGACGCCGGGCGGCAAGCCGAGCGCAGCCTCGGTCTCCTTTTCGTAAAGAAGATGCCGCGTCGTGAGCGTCGCGCCGAGGCCGAGCGCGCGCGCGGCGAGCAGCATGTTCTGGACCGCCGGATAGATGCTGGAGCCGGAGGACCGATTGGGCTTTTCGCCCCCGTGCTCGATGCAGGCGACGATCCAGACCGGCGCCTCGTGAAAATGCTCGGTGAGATACTGAGTCGCATTGGCTGCGCGCCGATAACGCTCCGCATCCACGCCCGGTGGCGGCGCGCTGGTGCGGTAGCGCGGCCCGATGACCTCGTCGAACGCTTTCTGATACCAGACCTGCACCGCCTTCTTGACGGCCGGATCCTTGATCACGAGGAAGCGCCAGCGCTGCGCGTTGCCGCCGCTCGGCGCGCATTGCCCCGCCTCGAGAATGCGGCGGATGAGCGCGTCGGGCACCGGGTCGGGCTTGAGGCGCCGCATCGAGCGGGTGGTGTGGATGATGTCGAAAACGTCGGTGCCGTCGGCCATGGGACTCCCCTGCCTTGCCGGTGCGATGGGTTCAGGGTGCAAGAGAAGCAAATCGCTGGCGGCGGGGAAAGTGCTATGGCGGGATGACTTTCCTCCGGAATCCTCATCCCGCGCGGCCACACTCGCGCCGAAATCCCGTCTTGACCTAGCGGCCATGCGCCTTCGCCCGAAGAGTTTCCTGATGACCCTGCTGCTCGTGTTCCTGCTCCCGCTCGTCATCCACGCCGTGCTCTATTGCACCGGCGACCGTGCCGGCAGCTGGTATGACGCCGACTGGTCGAGCGCACGCATCCTCGCGCCGGCTGCGGCCGATCCCGAGCCGCGCATCCTCGTTTTCTCCGCGCGCACCGGGCGCTGGAAGGGCATTTTCGCGGTCCACAGCTGGATCGTGCTCAAGCCGGAAAATGCCAAGAGCTACATGCGTTATGATCTCACCGGCTGGGGCCGACCGATCCACGTCAACGGCTGGGCGCCGGACGCGCGCTGGTTCGGCAATGTCCCGCAAATCATCGCCGACATCAGAGGGCCCGCGGCGGCCGCGGCGATTCCGAAAATCAGCGCGGCAATCGCAGACTATCCATATGCCAAGCTCGGCGACTATCGGCTGTGGCCGGGACCGAACAGCAACACGTTCGTCGCGAACGTACTGCGCGCGGCGCCCGAACTCGACATTGCGTTGCCGCCCGAGGCGATCGGCAAGGACTTTCGCACCGACGGCGCCCTGTTCGGCCTGACCGGCAGCGGCACCGGCTTGGAAGCGAGCCTGTGGGGCCTCCTCGGCCTCAAGGTGGGCTGGGTCGAGGGACTCGAGGTGAATTTGCTGAGCTTGGTGGCCGGCCTCGACATCCGCCGACCGGCGATCAAGCTCCCGGGCTTCGGCCGCATCGGCATCGAATCCACGGCGACCGCGAAGTCGCGGTAGCGGCGCGGCGGCGCCCATTCATGCCGCAGCTCTCCATCATCATCCCGGTGCTCGACGAGGCCGCCGAGATTAAGGAAGCGCTCGCGGCGCTCGCGCCTTTGCGCGCACGCGGTGCGGAGATCATCGTGGTCGACGGCGGCAGCCGCGATCGCACAGTGGAACAAGCGCGCCCGCTCGTCGACCTTGTGTTAGCCGCGCCGCGGGGGCGTGGATCGCAAATGAACGCGGGTGCGGCTGCCGCCCGCGGCGACGTGCTGCTCTTCCTGCATGCCGATACGCGCTTGCCGATCGAGGCCGACCGGCTCGCGGTCGACGCGCTTGCGCGTACGCAACGCGCGTGGGGCCGGTTCGACGTGACGATCGCCGGCCGCAGTCCGTTGCTGCGCATCGTCGCCGCCATGATGAATGGGCGTTCCCGGCTCACCGGGATCGCCACCGGCGACCAGGCAATGTTCATGACGCGCGCCGCATTCGCACAGGCGGGCGGCTTTCCCGACATTGCGCTGATGGAAGACATCGTGATGTCGCGTCGGCTCAAGGCTATCAGCCCGCCCGCGTGCCTCGCCGCGCGGGTAACGACGTCGGGCCGTCGCTGGGATCGCGACGGCGTCATCCGCACCATTTTCATGATGTGGCGGTTGCGGATCGCGTTCTTCCTCGGGGCGGAGCCCGCCCGGCTGGCGCGGCGATACGGTTATGGCGTCCGCGACGCCTGAGCCGGTCGCGCTCGCCATTCTCGCCAAAGCGCCGATTGCCGGCGCGGCGAAAACGCGTCTCATCCCCGCGCTCGGCGCCGCGGGCGCGGCGGCGCTGCACGCGCGTCTGATCGAGCGCACGGTCGAGACCGCGTGCCAGGCGAGCATCGGGCCGATGACGTTGTGGGTCACCCCGGCGCCGCGGCATGCGTATTTCACCGCGCTGGCCTCACGCTTTCCGGTCGGTCTTGCCGTGCAGCCGGACGGCGACCTCGGCGCGCGCATGCTCGCACCCTGCCACGCAAACACCGGGCCCGTCATCGTCATCGGCACCGACTGCCCGGTTTTGGCGCCAGCACACTTGCGGGCGGCCGCCGACGTGCTGCGCGTCGGCAGCGACGTGGTCGTCATTCCGGCCGAGGACGGCGGTTATGTGCTGATTGGCTCGCGCCGGCCTCAGCCAAACCTGTTCGCCGATATGACTTGGGGCACCGATACGGTGATGGCGGAGACACGCCGACGTCTCGCGCAGCTCGGAATAAGGTGGCGCGAGTTACCTGCGTTGTGGGACTTGGATCGGCCCGAGGATCTCGCGCGGCTGCGCACAACGGGGCTCAATCAAAGCGTGGGGTTGCCAAATTAAAGGTTGCAATGGTATGTGAGCCGCGATTTACTTTGTTGCCTATTTCAATCTAGGCGGAGGTTGAGACATGCGATTGGCAATGCTCGTTGCAGTCCTCGTCACGCTCTCTCCTTACGTATCCTTCGCGCAAGACAATCAGCTCGCCGCAGAGGGCCGTGGCCTCTTGCCGGCGCCCGCCACACCTCCCGAGACGCTCGGGGGCGCGCCGCCGCCTAACCCGTTCGAGCTCGATGCGTCCGGGACTTTTTCGCGGACCATTTTCGAGACCAACGAAGATCCGAATTTCAAGATCACGATTCGCGATTACGCCTTCCCACCCAGCAATCAAGCCAAAACTCTCACCCTGCCCGCTGCCGCCCTTGTGCAGAATCACAGCCCGCATGGCGACATTAGCGTCGCCAATCAAAAGCTGGAGTTTGCTGCAAGAGCGGCTGTGCCGCCGGGCGCACCGATCGGCGTGACTAACAATGGCGATAGGGCGGTCGTCGTCCGAACCATCACACTCGAGCCCAAATAGCCATGAGCACCAAGAAGCAGATCATTCGCGCGGCGGCGATCCTGCCCGTGGCGGCGGCCCTCGCCGCGACGGCCGTTGCGCAGCAGCCGCCGACCACGCCCACGAGCGGCAACGAGTGGTACGCCTTCCGATACAATTCGCACCGGACCGGCGTTCAACCCTTTGCCAGCAACTTGTCGGACCCGGCGAAGGTCGGCTCGCTTGCGGTGAAATGGACCTTCCCGGCCACCGGGCCGGGAGCCGGCAAGTTCATGGCCTCGCCGATCGTCGTCAATGACACGGTGTTCGTCGGCAGCATGAGCGGACGCTTCTACGCGCTCGACGCCGCTACCGGGCAGCTCAAATGGCAGTTTCCGCAGCCCGCCGATTCGCCGCTGGTCACCGATAGTGGCGACTTTACATACGGGATTCAGTCAAGCGCCATCTATTGGGATCGCCAGCCCGATGGCGCTGTGATCCTCGGCGCCCAGGATCCCGCATTGGGTCCGTTCGGCAGCGCGCGTCTCTTCGCGCTCAACGCCAAGACCGGAGCGCTCATCTGGAAGAGCGATCGTATTGCGGAGATCAACGGGATCACCGAAGGCAGCCTTACCGAACGGCACGAGAGGATCGGCCTCTCCGCTCCGGTCATACTCGACAACAAGATCTATATCGGCATCCATAATACTCACGATAATCCGATCCAAATCGGCCGCGTCGTCGCGGTCGATTTGGCGACCGGCCACATAGATCCCAATTTCCAATTCCGTGCGGTCGGAACCTCCGCGTCGCCGCCGGAAACGCGCGGCGGCGGCGTGTGGAACTCACCCGGTACCGACGGCAGCGGCGTCTACTTCACCACCGGCAACACCAAATGCGACAATACCTCATGCCAGGACACGGAACCCGTTCCGAACCACGGCCTGAGCATGATCCGGCTGGACAAGGACACGGGCAAGATCATTTGGGCGTTTCAGCCGGTCCCCTTCGAGCTTGATGATGACCCCGATTGGGCCGCGGGCGTCACCGTCATGTCGACGAGTTGCGGCGACCTGATCGCCTCGGTGCAAAAGGACGGCTGGTCTTACGCGCTCAACGCCGGCGACGGCACGCCCGGAGCGCCGAGCGTGCGGTGGCAATTCCCGCCGACCGGGTTTCCCTTCACCCAAAATCCACCCCAGCACGGCGATACCCATTACAAACACCCCGGAGCCGCATGGAACGACGTTCTCGTCGTCACCACGGGGGGCGAAAACCTCGTGCACGACGGCGTCAGGCCCGGTTACACAAAACTGCACGCACTCAATGCGTGTGCAACCACGGAGCAAACACGGGTCCGCTGGATTGCCGATATCCCCCATACCGGCGGCGGGTACCCGCTGGGCTCGCCATCGGTGACCGGCGGAATCGTGTACATTGGCACGAGCGCAGGTCATCTGATAGCGCTCGCCGATCCGAGCATTGTTCCCGGAACCGGCTCGCGTTGCTCGAATATCGATTTCACCACGCCGGCGGCTTGTACGGCGGCCGGCTTCTCCCTCGTCCCGATCCCGAAGATTCTAGCCGACGTCACCCTGCCGGACGGCGGAGACATCGCCGGAATGCGGGGCGAACCCGCGCTGGCAAGGGGTCGCGTGTTCGTCGCCACCGGAAACGGGCACGTCTACATGTTGGAACCGTGAGGGACCCCGCCGTGACCAAAGGCATCGCCACGATCGCACTCATCGCCTTATTCGGGCTGCCGTCCACAGGCGCGATTGCGCAGACCAAGCTATCCCCACAAACGCTATACGAGGGCCCCCTGCCGCAAAAGGACGCCGCACCAGCCGGGCAAACGAGCATCAAATCGTGGAAGGTCTTCAACCGCAAAGGCGAGGTACAATACATTCCGCTGACCGGCTTCTACGTCGCGCATCTGCTAAGCGGAGATATTGAGGCAACCTTTGATGGGCAAACGACGAAATTCGAGCCCGGTGCATACTGGACGGTGAAGGTCGGCGCGACCATGCAGGTGAAGGTGCTGGGCGAAATGGCCGTCCTGGAAACGATCACGGCCACCAAATAACAGCCGGCGAGGCCGGCTCAAAGCCTGCCCTCCAGCGCCCGCTTGAACATGGTGCGCGCCGGGCGTTTGTCGAACGGTCGCGGGTTGCCGCCCGCGGTCGGGTCCTCGACCGCCATGGCGATAATGCGATCGATCCGCCCGGCATCGACCTTGAGTCCCGCGAGCGTGTGCGGGACGCCGATTTCTGCGCGCAACGCGAGAACCCAGTCGAGAAAGGCGCGGAACGTCGGCCGCAGGCCGATGTAGGCCGCGAGCCGCTTGATGCGATCCTCGATGGCCGGCCGGTTGAACATCAGCACGTAGGGCATGAATACGGCATTGGTCATGCCGTGATGCGTGTCGTAGAGCGCGCCCACCGGATGCGAGAGCGCGTGGATCGCGCCGAGTCCTTTCTGGAAGGCGGTCGCGCCCATGGCGGCGGCCGCCATCATGTGAGCGCGGGCTTCGATGTCGCTGCCATTCTTGACGGCCTGAGCGAGGTTTTCTTTCACCAGCCGGACGCCTTCCGTGGCGATGCCGTCGGCGAGCGGGTGATAATAGGCGCCGCAATAAGCTTCCAAACAATGCGCCAGCGCGTCCATGCCGGTTCCGGCAGTGATCGCCGGCGGCATGCCGAGGGTGAGCGCCGGATCGCAGATGGCGATTTTCGGCATCATGCGCGGATGGAAGATGATTTTCTTCGTATGTGTCGCTTCGTTGGTCACAACCGCCGCGCGGCCGACCTCCGAACCGGTGCCGGCGGTGGTCGGCACGGCGATCACGGGAGCGATGCCCTCGATGTTCGCACGTGTCCACCGGTCGCCGACGTCTTCGAAATCCCACACCGGCCGGTCCTGCGCGGTCATGAACGCGATGAGCTTGCCGGCATCGAGCGCCGAGCCGCCGCCGAACGCGATCACGCCGTCGTGCCCGCCCGCGCGAAAGGCGGCTACACCGGCGGCGATGTTTGTTTCGACGGGGTTGGGCCGGATGTCGCTGAACAATTCGGCCGAGATACCGCCGGCGCGCAGCAACGCCAGCGCATCGGCCACCATCGGCAGCCGCGCCAGGTTTGGATCGGTAACGAACAGCGGCCTCGTGACACCGGCGGCCTTCACGGCCTCGGCGAGCTCGGAAATTCGGCCGGAGCCGAACCGCACCGACGTGGGATAATTCCAATCGGCGCGTAATTGCATTTCAGTACCGCTCGAACCCGCGCGTCAGCTCCCAGTCGGTGACGCGACGGTCGTACTCGAATTGCTCCCATTCGGCCGTGTGCACGTAATGCTCGACCACGGCGTCGCCGAAGGCGGCGCGCAGCATTTTCGAGCGCGCCAGCGCCGCGGCCGCCTCGCGCAACGTCTTCGGCACCTCGGGCAGTTTTCGATCGACGTAAGCGTCACCGACGTGGGCCGGGGGAAGCGCGAGCTTCTCGGCAACCCCGGCAAGTCCCGCAGCGATGAGCGCGGCAAAGGCGAGGTACGGGTTGAGATCGGCCCCGCCGATGCGGCATTCGATGCGGATCGCCTTGCTGTCCTCCCCGCACAATCGGAATCCGGCGGTACGGTTGTCGCGACTCCACACCGTCCGCGTCGGCGCGAACGTGCCGACCTGGAAACGTTTGTATGAGTTGATGTAGGGCGCGAGGAAGTAGGTGATGTCGCGTGCATACTTGAGCTGGCCGGCGAGGAAACCGCGCATCAGCGGCGACATGCCGTGCTCGGTATTGGTGTCGTAGAACAGCGGCTTCTTGCCGGTGTTGTCCCACAGCGACAAATGAATGTGCGCGCTCGATCCGGCCAGCGCGTAGTTCCACTTCGCCATGAAGGTCACGCATTTACCCTGCGCCCAGGCGATCTCCTTGACGGCGTTCTTAAGGATCACGTGGCGGTCGGCCATCTCGAGCGCGCCGGCGTAGCGCACGTTGATCTCTTCCTGGCCGGGTCCCCACTCCCCCTTCGAGTTCTCGACCGGAATGCCGGCGCCCTGCAGGCCGTTGCGCACCGCGCGCATCACGGCTTCTTCCTTGGTGGTCTGCAGAACGTGATAATCCTCGATGTAGGAGCCGGCAGTCTTGAGCCCGGCGTAGCGCTTGGCGAGCGCGCTCTCGTAGGTCTCGTCGAACAGATAAAACTCGAGCTCGGAAGCGACGAAGGCCCACATCTTTGCGGCCGAAAGCCGGGCGACCTGCGCCTTGAGGATCGCGCGGGGGGAATGCGCCAGCTCGTCATGATGGTGATCGAGCACGTCGGCGAGGACGAGCGCGGTGCCGTCGAGCCAGGGTAGCCGGCGCAAAGTAGAAAGGTCGGGCCTGAGCACGAAATCGCCGTAGCCCTTGTCCCAGCTGGCGACCGCATACCCCGGCACCGGCTCCATATCGATGTCGTTCGCCAACAAATAATCGCAGGCGTGCGTCTCTTCGTAGGCGCTCTCGACGAAATGCTGCGCGTGAAACCGCTTGCCGACCAGCCGGCCTTGCATGTCGACCATGGCGACGACCACCGTGTCGACGGTGCCGGCCTTCACGGCCCGCTTGAGTTCCTCGAAGCTGAGATTGCCGGCCATGGTCGGCCCCCGCCTACATGCCGCCGCCCGCGCTGTTGCTCGGCGCCGACGCGCGCTCCATCCACGCCTTCTCGTCCTGCCTCGGCGCGGGGGAGGCCGGTGGTTTCTTGCGCAGCACTTCCCCGCTGGACACCGAGTGGGACGCCGCCGGATGGCGCGGTCGGACGGCCTTGGCCGCAGCCGTCTCCGCGCAGGCAAAGACCGTCATGACGGCAAACAGCATCGTAGCTGCAGGTGACGCGACCATGCTGACCTCCACCGTCTGAAATGATACGAAATGTCGGATATAAACCTCGCATGTCCGACATTTTTTATCATCTGTGATCAGGTGCGATAGCCTGCCCCCGGCCACAGCTTCGGCGCGGCGCGCGCGTATTGCGGCGGGCGTTTGACTTCGGCGCCGAGCGCCTGTGCCGCGCGCCAACCCCAGTGCGGATCGTCGAGCATGGCGCGCGCGAGCGCAATCATGTCCGCCTTGCCTTCGGTCACGATCGCCTCGGCCTGTTGCGGCGTCGCGATCAGCCCGACCGCGCGCGTGGCGATGCCGGCCTCTTGCCGCACTTTTTCGGCGAACGGCACCTGATATCCGGGCCCGAGCGTGATCTTCACTTCGGCTGATATTCCACCCGATGACACACAGATGAAATCGAGACCCGCCTGCTTGAGCGCCTTGGCGAGCGCGACCGCGTCCTCCGGCGTCATGCCGCCTTCCATCCAATCGCTCCCGGTGATGCGCGCGCCGAGCGGCACCGAGCGCGGCACCACCGCGCGCACGGCCGCGACGACTTCGAGCGGAAAGCGCAGCCGCCCCTCCGCCGAGCCGTTGTATTCATCGATGCGATGGTTCGAAATCGGCGACATGAACGAGTGCAGCAAATAACCGTGCGCCAAGTGCAATTCGATGGCGTCGAAACCGAGCCGGACCGCGCGCTTGGCCGATGACACGAAGGCGTCGCGCACACGCTCCATGTCATCGCCCGACATCGCACGTGGGGCCTGCCAGGCGTTGCCGAACGCGATGGCCGAGGGCGCGATCGTCTCCCACGGATCCTCGTCGTGCTTGAGGCCGAGACCGCCTTGCCATGGCAGTTGGGAGGAGGCCTTGCGCCCTGCGTGCGCGAGCTGAATGCCAATCTTGGCCGTGCCGATGCGCCGGCAATGGGCGATGACGCGCGCGAGCGCCGCTTCGTTGTCATCGGAATAAAGGCCGAGGCAACCGTGGGTGATGCGGCCGCGCCGCTCCACGTGGGTCGCTTCGACCACCACCAGCGCGGCGCCCGAGTTGGCGAGCATGCCGAGATGGCCGAGGTGCCAATCGTTGGCCGAGCCGTCGTCGGCGCTGTACTGGCACATCGGTGATACGACGATGCGGTTCTCAAGCTCAAGATCGGCAAGCTTGATCGGCGAGAACAGGGTGCTGGTCATGGCGGGAGGAGCTGCTGACTGAGGGGTGAATCTAAGCAGATACGGATCAGCCGTTCGGATTGCCTTCACAACGGCCTCAGATCGTCGGCAATCCGCCCGGTCATACCCCGACGCAACGCACCTGGCGTCGCAATGTCGACTCCGACCCCGAGCAGCGCCTCCAATTCGAGCTTGAGCCCTGCCAAGTCGAATCGTGTTGTTTGTTCGGTCGGATCAACCAGGAGATCGAGGTCGCTGCCTTCAAGGTCCTCGCCACGAGCGGCTGAGCCGAAGACGCGAACGTTCCGCACCGGATATCGGGCGATAATCGTCCGAATGCGGTCGCTATTCTCCTGAAGTGCAATAGAAGGACGCATTTCTCAAGCTTCTCATCGCCTTTGCTGCGTTTACCCCAACGTCGCTCTTCAATACACCCGCCGGCCTCACCGCTCCAGCCGCATCACCGCCAGCGCCAGGCTCTGCGCGCGCGGCACGAGCGAATCGACCTCGAGGTATTCCTCCGGCGTATGCGCCTTGCCGCCGACCGGGCCGGTGCCGCACAAGGTGGTGGCGCCGACGCCGGCGGCGAAGCCGGAATCCGCGCAGCCGCCGGTGAACTCGCCGGTGACGTTGAGCCCGACCTCTTTCGCGCAGGTGACGTAATGCTGGAACAGGCGCTTGCTCTCGGCATTCTGCACGAGGGGAAGGAACTCGCCGATGATTTCGAGCTTCGCGCTGGTGCCGGGGACATGACTGGTCGCAACGATCCGCTCGATCTTCTCGATCATGGCGGCGCGGTCGGGCGGCGTGACGTAACGCAGATCGATCTGGCACTCCGCGCTCGGTGCCACCGTGTTGACGGTCTGGCCGCCGGAAACGAGGCCGACGTTGAGCGTGATGCCCTTGGGGATGTCGGTGAGCGCGTGCAGCGCGATGATCTTGCGGGCGAGTTCCTCGATCGCGCTGATGCCCTGCTCGAAGTTGCCGCCGGAATGGGCGGCCTTGCCGGTCACCTCGCATTTCATGAACACGCCGCCCTTGCGGCCGATGACGACGGCGCCGGTTGGGCGCCCCGGCTCGGAGTTGAAAACGGCGCGCGCACGGCGCGCTTCCGCCTCGATCACCGGGCGCGATGAGGGCGAGCCGATCTCCTCGTCCGAGGTGAACAATCCGACAAGCGGGGCCGGCGCACCGCCGAACTTCTGAAAAGCCGCGAGCACGAAGGCGTTCATCACCAGGCCCGCCTTCATGTCGGCGACGCCGGGCCCATAGGCGCGCCCGTTCTCGATGCGGAAGCTGCGGCGTCCCGCTTCGCCCTTCGGGAACACCGTGTCGCGGTGCCCCATCAGCAGGATCGACGTGTTGGCGCCCTCGCCGACGTGCGCGCGCACCACGTCGCCGAAGCGGTCGTTGGCGACGGTATCGTGCACGATGCCCTGGCGGTCGAGAAAGCCGCGGATGCGCTCGCCGACCGCATCGACGCCAGGCTTGTCGTAGCTGCCGCTGTCGGTGTTCACCAATTCTTCGAGCAGCGCCAGCATGGCCGGACGCTGGCTCGCCAGCCAATCGAGAACGGCCTGTCCATTCGTCGTCGTCATGTTTTCTTCCCATCAACGCTCGCGCGGATCGAGCGCATCGCGCAACCCGTCGCCGAGCAGGTTGAAAGACAGTACCGTCGCGAAAATGGCAAGCCCCGGCCAGATCGCCATCCACGGGGCGTTGACGAGAAAGCGCTGGGCGGAATTGAGCATGCTGCCCCATGATGGCGCCGGCGGCTGCTGGCCGAGGCCGAGGAAGGAGAGCGCCGCTTCAGCGATGATGGCGGCGGCGATCGACAAGGTCGCCTGCACCAGCAAGGCGGGGAGGATATTCGGCAGGATATGCACGAGCGCGATGCGCCATCGTGGATTGCCTACGGCGCGCGCCGCCTCGACGTAGTTCTCGACCTTGACGGCCATCACCTGGCCGCGCGTCAGCCGCACAAAGATCGGCGTCGCGGTGATGCCGATGGCGATCATCGCGTTGCCGAGGCTCGGGCCCAGGAACGCGGCGAGCGCGATGGCGAGGATGAGAAATGGGCAGGCCAGCATGGCGTCGGTGAGACGGCTGATCAGCGCGTCGACGAAACCGCCGAGATAGCCGGCGACGAGGCCGAGCGGAACCCCGATGGTGAGCGCGATGGCGATCGAGATCACGCCGGCCATCAGCGAAGCGCGGGCGCCGAAGACGGCGCGGGTGAGAACGTCGCGGCCGACCTCGTCGGTGCCGAACCAATGCAGCGCCGAGGGGGCTTTGCGCACCGTCATCCAGCTCTGGGCAATCGGATCGTAAGGCGTCATCCACGGCGCGGCGACGGCAAGCAGCACGAAACATGCGATGACGGCGAACCCGACCATGGCGCCGCGCCGCCGCACCAGCCGCCGCAGCGCCCGGCGTGCCGGGCTTTCGACCGCGGCATCCGTTTCGAGCGGCAAAGGCGAGGTAAGGGTTGCGTCGAGCATCGCTCAGCTCCGCAGCCGCGGGTTCACCAGCACGTAGGCGATGTCGGCGAGCAGATTGAGCGTGATGTAGATCGTCGCCGTCACCAGCACGACGCCCTGCACCACCGCGTAGTCGCGATTGAACACCGCATCGACGATGAGTTTGCCGAAGCCCGGAATGGTGAAAATCTGCTCGGTCAGCACGGCGCCCGAAAGCAACGTACCGAGTTCGAGCGCACCGAGCGTGATCACCGGGGTGAGCGCGTTGCGCATGGCGTGTTTGAGCACGACGGTGCGCTCGAACAGGCCCTTGGCGCGGGCGGTGCGCACGTAATCGCTGCCGAGCGCTTGGAGCATGGCGCTGCGCGTGTGGCGCATCAGCACGGCCGCGATGGCGTTGCCGAGCACGAACGCCGGCATGATGGTCGAGGCGAGGCTCTGGCGCCAATCCTCGGTGAGCGGGACGTAGCCGGACGCCGGCAGCCAGCCCAGTTCGACCGAAAACAAAAAGATCAGCATGATGCCGAGCCAGAAGTTCGGCGTGGACAGACCCCACAGCGCAAACACGTTGGCGGCGTAATCCCACACGGTTCCCTTCTTCACCGCCGAGACGATGCCGGCAGAGATGCCGATGGTGACCGCGATCACGATCGCCATCAGGCCGAGCTGCAACGTGACCGGAAGCTTTTCCAGGATCAGGCTGCGCACCGGCTGTTTGATCCGCATCGACTCGCCGAGATCGCCGGTCAGCACGCCCTTGACCCAGTAGAGGTATTGAACCGGAATCGGCTGGTCGAGCCGGTATTGTGCGCGAATCTGCGCGATCACCGCCGGGTCGCGCTCCTCGCCCGCCATGATGGTCGCGGGATCGCCGGGCAGGAGCTGCTGCAGCGAGAAGATGATCACCGACACGAAGAACAGCGTCGGAATCAGCTGCAGCAGGCGCTGGACGAGGAAGGTCAGCATGACGGCTGCATCCACTCGCCGCCGTCATGGCCGGGCTTGTCCCGGCCATCCACGTCTTTGATTGGTGCAGCGTCAAGACGTGGATGCCCGGCACAAGGCCGGGCATGACGAGTTCTGAGACAGCGCGTGTTCACTTCAAGCTGATCCCCACGACGCGCACGATGCCGTCGGGAACCTGTTTGTAGCCCGTCAGTCGGTCCGTGTACGCGACCAGGATGCGCCGGTGATAAAGATAGATGATGTTCTCTTCGTCCAGCACCTTGCGGGCGACCTTCTCGTAGAGCGCCTTGCGTTCCTCGACCTTGCTGGTGAGCCGCGCCTGATCGAGCGCCGCGTCGACGTCCCTGTCGCAAATGCCGCTGATGTTGAGAGGCGCCTTGCACTTGTCAAAGCTGTAAACGTTGCCATCTGGGTCGACGCGACCGGACCAGCCGATCTGAAATGCCTGATAACGGCCGGCCTCCGATTCGTTGAGCGACGTCGCAAACTCGGTGACGCGCACCTTCACGTCGAATCCGGCTTCGCCCGCCATCGCCTGCACCAACTCAGCGACCTGCTGGTTTTCCGCGCTCTTGGGCACCATGTAGTCGACCGAAAGCGGCGACGTTACGCCCGCCTCTTTCAACAACGCCTTGGCCTTGGCCAAGTCGCGCTTGGGCACCGGCAGGCTCTTCTGATAATACGGATTCTCCGGATTGATCCACTGGTTGCCGACGACAAACTCGCCGTTGAACGCCACCTGATTGATGGCGTCACGATCGATCGCCGCCTCGAATGCCTGGCGGACCCGCTTGTCCTTACCGAGCGGTGAGTTCGCGGCTTCGCCGTTGGCGAGGTTGATGGTGATGCCGTCGTAGAAGAGGCCGACCGGATTGGCGAGCTTGAGCTTGGGATCGGCGCGCACCGCCGCAATGTCGGTCGCCAGCAGCCGCTCGATCAGGTCGAGCCCGCCCGACTTCAGGTTGGCGAGCCGCACCGTCCCATCGACGATCGGCAGATAAATAATACGGTCGATGTGAACATTGTCCTTGTCCCAATAGTCGGCGAATTTCTCGACGACGATGCGGTCCTGCTGCACGCGCTCGACGAATTTGTAGGGTCCGGCGCAAACCGGCTTGAGCCCGAATTTGTCGCCCGCTTCCTTGGCGGCCTTGGGCGAGACCATCATCCCGGCGCGGTCGGTGAGCTGCGCGATCAGCGGCGAAAACGGCGCCTTGAGGACGAGACGGATGGTGAGCGGATCGACGACGTCGACGTGATCGACAGCGGCCAGCTCGGGCTTACGGAACGAGCCGGGCATCGTGAGATGCCGTTCCAGCGAGAATTTCGCGGCTTCGGCGTCGAGCTTTTCGCCGTCATGAAATTTGACGCCGGGGCGCAGCTTGATCGTCACTTCCTTGCCGTCGGCCGAGGTGTCGTAGCCGAGCGCGAGCTGCGGCACGATGTTGAGCTTCTCGTCGATGTCGAAGAGTTTGTCGCAAATCGAGGCAAAAACGATGCGTCCGACGTAGGTGCGCGCCAGCGTCGGGTCGAGCACGTCCGGGTCTTCGGCAAGCCCGATGCGCAGCGTCGACTGCGCCTGGGCGGCGGCGCATGCGGCGACGATGAATAGAGCGCTCAGCGCGAGTTTCACCATCTTCATGGATTCCCCTCCTCGTTACCTTGCGCGAGCATTATCCTGCTCGCGTCGTTCCGTGATCGTTTACACCAACACCGCTCCGGCCCGATACATCCGGTTGCCGCGCGAAGGCGGCAATGAGCCGCTCGAGCGCGGGCGGCGGGGCGTCGTGAATATGCAAGCCCGGTTCGTCCGGCAGTTCGGTCCACCGATGGCACGCCGTCGCGTGGCCGGCCGCGTCAGCGACAAGCTCCTGCCGCACCGTGCGGCACACATCGATCGCATGCGGACAGCGCGTGTGGAGATGGCAGCCGGGCGGCGGCGCCAGCGCGCTCGGCACGTCACCCGTGAGAATCGGTCGGTGCCGCGCGCGTCGCGGCTGCGGCACCGGGATCGCGGATATGAGCGCGCGCGTATAGGGATGGCGCGGCGCCGCGAACAGCCGATCGGCGCTCGCGCTCTCGACGATGCGGCCGAGATACATCACGGCGACGCGGTCAGCGATGTGTTTGACCACCGCGAGGTCGTGCGAGATGAAGATGTAGGTCAGCCCGAGCCGCCGCTGCAAATCTTTGAGCAAGTTGAGCACCTGCGAGCGGATCGATACGTCGAGCGCGGAGACCGGCTCGTCGCACACGATCAGCCTCGGCTCGACTGCGAGCGCGCGGGCGACCGCGATGCGCTGGCGCTGCCCGCCGGAGAACTCATGCGGGTAGCGTCGCGCGTGGCCGGAATCGAGTCCGACGAGCCGCAGCAGTTCGGCAACCCGCGCCCGCTGCCGCGCGGCCGGGACCACGGCGTGCAGCTTGAGCGGTTCGGCGAGAATGTCGCCGACGGTCATGCGCGGATTGAGCGAGGCGTAAGGATCCTGGAACACCAGCTGCGCGCTGCGACGGAACGCACGCACATCCCGCTCGGACAACGCGAGGATATCGCGCCCCTCGAAGCGCGCGGTGCCGGCGGTCGGCTCGATCAGGCGAAGCACCAAGCGTCCGACCGTCGATTTCCCGCAGCCGGACTCGCCGACCAGCGCGAGGGTCTCGCCCGCCGCAAGAGAGAAGCTGACGCCGTCGACCGCTTTTACCGTCGCAAGCGGCGTACCAAACAAAGAGCGGCGCGCGACGAAATGTTTGACGAGGCCGTCGACTTCGAGCAGCGGCGCGGTCACGACACCAGGTCCTGCAACGGCGTTCGGAAGCAGCGCGACCAATGGCCGGGGGCGAGCGTCACGACCGGCGGCGGTCCCGCGGTGCAGCGCTCCTCGACGAAGGGACAGCGCGGCGCGAACCGGCACGCCGCCGGCGGCGCCGTCATGTCGGGCAGCGCCCCCTCGATCGTGGCGAGCCGTTCGGCGCGCTCATCAAGCCGCGGGATCGAACCCATGAGGGCGAGCGTGTAGGGATGCTGCGGCTCCTCGAACAAGGTTGCGACCGGCGCGCGTTCGACGATCTGGCCGGCGTACATCACCGCGACCTCGTCGCAGACTTCCGCGACCACGCCCAGATCGTGGGTGATCAGGATGATGGCGGCGCCGCTCTCCGCCTTGAGGTCGCGCATCAGATCGAGGATCTGCGCCTGGATCGTCACGTCGAGAGCGGTGGTCGGCTCGTCGGCGATCAGCAATTCGGGATCGCAGGCGAGCGCGATCGCGATCATCGCGCGCTGGCGCATTCCGCCGGAGAGCTTGTGAGGATAGTCGTCGATGCGCTCCTCGGGCGAGGGAATGCGCACCCGGCGCAGCATTTCGATGGCCCGTGCGCGGGCCTCGCCCCGCGACACGCCGCGGTGGCGCACGATCGCCTCGATGATCTGCTCGCCGATGGTGTAGGACGGATTGAGCGAGGTCATCGGCTCCTGAAAAATCATGGCGAGCCGGTCGCCGCGCAGGTCGCGCAGCGCGCGATCGGGCAGCCGCAGCAGATCGATGCCGTCAAAACGGATCGCGCCGGATACGTCGCAGTCCTGCTTGGGCAACAGACCCATCACTGCGAGCACGGTCACGCTCTTGCCGCAACCGGACTCGCCGACCACGCCGAGGGTGGCGCCGCGCGGCACGGCAAGGTCGACCCCGTCGACCGCATGGGTGACGCGCCCGGCGTCGCCGTAAAACACCACCCGCAGATTTTCGATTTCGACGAGCGGCGCCGCGGTCATGAAGGGCTCTCGGCCGCGAGCGCCTTGGCGATTTCCGCGTTGATCACCGCGCGGTCGACGATACCGACCGGATCGCGCCGGCTCGGCAGGAATTTGCGAAAGTGCATCCAGTGTTCGCGGCTCACCCGCTCGAGCCGTTCGAGTTCGGCGAGCGGATCGGCATGGTCGTCGACGCGCAGGTCGAGATCGGACCATTCCTCTTCACCGTGAATGCGCAGCGCCGCCGATTGTTTGCCGCGCTTGTCGCCGCCCGCGGCTTCGCCGGCTTTGAGCGCCGCGACCAGCCGGCGCGGAAACGGCAGGGCAGCGTTGGCCGTATAGGCGGCCGCCGTATCGACGATGACGCGTTCGCCGGTCAGCATGTTGCCGGCAACGGAACACCCCTGCCCTTCCAGGTGCCCGCACCACGTGACGCATTGCGTGCCTGTGTGCGCTCCGATGCGTCCGGCCGCATCCATCACATGCACTTGGCGATGATCGCGGCCGGCATCCGCGCCCACCAGGAGGCGCACGACTTCCGGCGCGGGTTTTCCTTCGCGCAGCAGCTTGAGGCCGTCGACGCCATACAATGGATTAAGCAGCGCCTGGGTTGCGACCGCACCGACGCCGGAGGCGATGTGCGGGACGCGCGCGCCGACCGCGAAGAATTTGGTCGCCACCGCAATGCCGAAGCTGCCGGTCGCGGGATCGCGCGCGATGATCGAGAACGTCATGGACGTTGGTCAACGCCCGGCGGCGTACCCCTGCATCCCGCGCGGGTTGGCGGCGGCGCGCCGGCGCGGGCCGACTTGCGAGGCCGCGGTCAGGCGGCCTTCCGACCAATCGGGACCGACTTCGACCACATGGCCGCGGCGTTTGAGTTCGGCGACGGTCGCGGGCGGCACGCGACCCTCGACCACCAGCACGCCCGGCCGAGCCGTACGCGGCCAGAAGGAAATCGGAAAATGCTCGCTGTGCCAGGCGGGTGCGTCGATCGCCTCCTGCAAATTCCTGCCGGCATGGACGTGGCGCAGGAAGAATTGCGCAATCCACTGATCCTGCTGGTCGCCGCCCGGCGAGCCCCAGGCGAGGTAGGGCTCGCCGTCACGCAACGCCATGGTCGGCGTCAGGGTGGTGCGCGGACGCTTGCCCGGCGCGAGCGCGGCCGGGTGTCCCTCCTCGAGCCAGAACATCTGGCCGCGCGTGCCGAGACCGAAGCCGAGTTCGGGGATGACCGGCGAGGACTGCAGCCAGCCGCCCGACGGCGTCGACGAAATCATGTTGCCGGCTTTGTCGATGATGTCGAAGTGCACTGTGTCGCCGGCCATGTCCCCCATGCGGCCGACGGTGGGTTCGCCCGCGCCGAACTGCCCCACGGCGGCGCGCTGACCTTCCTCCCGCCGCAGCTTCACCACGGCGCCGAAGCCCTCGACGGATCCCGGCCGTAGTTCGAGCGAAGCGGTTTCGCCGACGAGCTTGCGGCGTTCGCTGTTGTAAGCATCTGACAATAGCGTCGGGATGGGAACGTCGACGAAATCCGGGTCGCCGTAGAACGTCTCGCGGTCCGCGTAGGCGAGCTTGGCGCATTCGACCTGCAAGTGGATGAAGTCGGGGCCGGCGGGATCGAGGCCGTCGAGTTCGAAGCCTTTGAGCAAGGCGAGTTGCTGCAGCACCACCGGCCCCTGGCCCCACGGACCGGTCTTGCATACCGTGTAGCGCCCGTAGTCGTACGTGAGCGGCGGCTCGATGCGCGCTTGCCAGCGCGCCATGTCATCGCCGGTGAGCACGCCGCGATGGGGCGATCCGCTCACGTCCATCACGTCCTGCGTCCGGCAGAAGCGGTCGATCGCCTCGGCGACGAAACCCTGCGACCAGACCTGGCGCGCCCGCTCGATCTGCCGTTCCCGGTCGCCGCCGACGCTTTCGGCTTCGCGCAACACGCGCGCGTAGGTGTCGGCCAGGGCTTTATTCGTGAACAACGTCCCGGTCGCGGGAACTTTGCCGCCCGGCAAATAGACCGCGGCGGACGTCGGCCAGTACTCGCGGAACATTCGCGCCACCGTCGCGATGGTGGCGTTCGCCCGCTCGACCAGCGGATGGCCCTCGCGCGCGTAACCGATCGCGGGCGCGAGCACATCGGCAAGCCGCACGGTGCCGTAGTCGCGCAGCAGCAGCATCCAGGCATCGAACATGCCCGGCACGCAAGCGGGCAGCATCCCGGTGCCGGGAATAATGTCGATACCCATGGCGCGATAGCGCGCGATGGTGGCGCCGGCCGGCGCGGGCCCTTGCCCGCACAGCACCTCGACCACCTTCCGTCGCGCGTCATAGAGAATCGCGGGCACGTCCCCGCCCGGGCCATTGAGGTGCGGCTCGACCACCTGCAGCGTGAAGGCGGTGGCGATGCCGGCGTCGAAGGCGTTACCGCCCTTTTCCAGGGTGGCCATGCCGACCGCCGTGGCGATCCAATGAGTCGAGGCGACGACGCCGAAGGTGCCTTCGATTTCGGGGCGGGTGGTGAAAGGGTTGGGGTTGATGTTGGGCATCGCGGTTCCGCGGTAGGGGAAGACGCCACTTTCCCACAGGTGGCCCCCGAGGCCAACCTCCGCGAATCAGGCAAGGTTCCAGGAGCCGCCGGTCACTCCACCCGCATCAGCCGAGCCGGTCGTTGGGCATCCTGCGAAGGTCCCTCACTCGCGCGCCGTGGATCACGCGCGCAACTTCTATTCCTTCACCGCCGGCGAGGACGCGATAGAAGATCGTGTAACGGTACCTGCCGAGCGGCCGGCGGTAAACGCCGGGCTCATCGGTCTTGGCCGACGCGTGCGGGCTGAGCGCACAAGTACGGATCGCATGCTCGATCGCGAACGACACGCTGCGAGCCCCGTGGGGACTGCGCGTTTTAATGTACCCAAGGATGTCATCAATATCGCGCAGCGCGCGCGACGCGTAACGGATTTTCATGCACGGTACTTGTCGAATACCGCGCGCACCTCTGCGTCTGTTGCCAGCTCACCGCGATCAAGTTGCTCGAGACCTTCACGCACGAGGCGGCGTTCCTCATCGGTCAGGGTGTAAATCCCCTCGCCGGACTCAGCGATCTGCTCCAGCACCGCCGCGGCGTATTCCTGCCGCTCCTCGGAGAGCTTCTTGACTTTCTCAACCGCTTGTTCGAGTGCCTTAATCATAGCGGCGACGATATCACCTTGTTCTGCTTCATAAAACCCCGCGCCTCCTGCATCCGCAACGCATTATCAGCCGCGACTATCCTGAGGGCGCCCCTCACCCGACGCGCTTCGCATAGCCGACGCTTCGCGTCGGCGTTCTTCATTCGCTAAGAACGGCGGCCGAAGGCCGCCTATCGACCTCTCCCCGCAAACGCCCCAAGCGGGAAAGGAGCGTGCTGCTCCGCCTGTGCGTATCACGCCGCGCGCGGGCTCGCGGATCGAGCTTCCGGGTGGACCTCCTCGGCCGCCGGCTGTTCGTCGAGCATGGCGCCCCAGTGGTTGACCTCGCGGACGGCCTCGCGCATCTGGCTGCGCAACGTGTCTTCCGTGAAATAGCGCTGCCAGGCGCCGCTTTGGTAAAGCTCGGCCAAATGATTGCGCCGCCGCTCGGCCAACGCGTGCCACTTGCGCGCAAGCGCATCAGGTCGCCAGGATGTGGAATTGGAATCGGACATGGTCGCGCTGCCACCGCTCCGCCGGGATCTCGCAGGAGTCATCGTGGCGCGCACAATCTTCACGCACAAAACGCGTGACGACGCAGCACCCTACACTACTTTGTGGATAATCCGCCGGAGCCCCCCGCCGGACCATACGCCCACGAACAAACGATGACGTACTGCGAGCAACGTAGCACGATCGTGGTGCGGAGTCTGTGACTCAATTGACACAGGCTGTGCAAAAAGGCGCCGGTGCGTCACGGCACCGCATCGCAGGGGCCTAAGGCGCGGACAACGCCGCCCGGCGGGAGCGATCAATTGAGCTTTTCGGCGTAGCTTCCGTCCGCGCTTCTTGCAGCAGCCAAGGGCGCTCGACGCGTGGCGGAATGGCCAGCGACCGATCGGCAAGGATGAGACTCAGATTGGGATTGTAATATGGGTCGTCCTTGATCAGCCGCATCCATCTTTCGCGGAATCGCGCAGCTTCGCGCCTGAACCGAGATTGTTTGGCCCGCTGACCGGGATTTTCGGAAACCTGGCCGGTGCCGCGCGTTGCGCTTTCCAAGTGATAAAGCTCGGCTTCCGCCGCCCAGAGCACGCGGTAACCATGCTCTCGGGCTCTTAGACAAAAATCGATGTCGTTATAGTCGACTGCAAAGGCCTCGTCGAAGCCGTTGAGTTCGGCAAAAACGGAGCGCCGAAACAGCATGCACGCACCGGTGACGGCGGACATGTCCTGTGACGCGGCGAGCATTGCGGCAGGACCGATCTTCACCCGGTCGGCGCGATGAAATACATGGCCCGCCACCCCACCGCCAAGTCCCAGCACCACCCCGGCATGCTGAATCTTCCCGTCTGCAAAATAGAGCTTGGCTCCCACGATGCCCACGCCCGGATCGAGAGCGTGACCGACCATGACCTCGAGCCAATCGCCAGTGATTACATCGACATCATTGTTAAGCAGAACCACGAATTCGCCGCGGGCCGAACCGACCGTTTCATTGTGTATCTTCGCGAAATTGAACTCGCCCTCATAAGAAATGATGCTGACGCGCGAATCGCTCTGTAGCGCCCGCAAATACTCGATTGTTTCCGTTTCCTCGCTGCGATTGTCGATGATCATCACGTCGAAACAGGGATACGTCGTCCGCGCGAGCACGCCCTCGAGGCATTGTTTCAGGAGATCGCAGCGATCCCGGGTGGGAATTATGATCGTGACGTGCGGCGCGGGGTCGGGCAGCCGCCGCCTCACCGAGCACCAGCCCCCTGAGTCGGAGACCAGCGTGCCTGATTGCTGCCGTCGGGCGAGCGCTTGGCCGACCACAAGGTTGCCGGCCGCAACCTCGCGGCGGCGGCGCTCCTCGGGCGCGTCTTCGTGGTAGAGCACAAACGGAATGCGGCCGATCGCTTGCGCAGCAGCTCGCTCGCAAGCCCGCACGATCACATCCCACTGCCATGCGTCGCCGGCTTCGGGGCAGGCGCCGCCAATCGAACGAATTAGTTCGGTACGGAAAAAAACCGCCTTGCCGATGTAGTTTAACCCGAGGATCAGCTCCGGATTCCAGCCCGGCTTGAAAAACGGGTTCCTCCTGCCGCCGGCGGGCGTCAGTTCGTCCTCATCCGCATAGATCAGCTGCAGCTGCGGATGATCGAGCAAGCGATGCACGGCCAGATATAATGCGTAAGGGGCCAGCGTATCTCCCGCCTCCACCACGATGAGAAGTTCTCCCGTCGCCGACTCGAGCGCGGTGTTGAAAGCTGCGGCGGCTGACGGGCTCGAGCCTACCCGTCGCAATTCAACACCCGCGGGCTGCGGCATGTCCGAAAAAAGCTCTATGTCCTTGTCAGCGACGATAATTTCGAAATCGGAATAGAGCTGGCGAAAACACGAGTTCAACGTTCTGCGCAGCGCGCCCCGACCGGGGCCGCTGCCGATGAGCGCAATGGAAATGCTGGGGCGGTGCTTGAAAAGGACGATGTTCGCCCGGATCAGCTCGAAATCCGAGTTGCTAAGGGTGTCGAAGGAACGCACCCACTCCGCATAGGAAAGTGCGTCGCGCGTCAGGCGGCGCTCCTTCCGCCCGTGGCGACAATAATGCTCCCAGGCCGAGGCGACCTCCCCCCGCGCCACGGCGGCGGCTACATCGGGATAGGCGGTGAGGTAGAATTCCGCGTCAAACGCGTCGGATTCTTCGCGCTTGCGCTCAGGCTCGCCGGCCGCTTCGCCCGGGTCCGCATAGGTGAGCGCCGGCCACTCGATCGCCGGGGTGGTCGCCTGCGGGAAGGGAGCCAGCGCGAGGCGGCCGACCCGGGCCAGCCACGGGATGCGCATTCCGAGAAGACGCACGGGCTCGGTGACACGCCAGCTCGTCCTCGCGCGCATCGATTGAACTTCGTTTGCCAGTTCCACGCCGTGTTGACGAAGCTCATCCGTCGTTTGGTCGGCCTTCGCCCGGTGCTGGCGAAGTTGAGATCGCAACGCCTCGCGCTCTGCGTCGAGCCGCTGGACCTCGGCGGTCGCATCGGCTTCGAGGCGGGCGATTTCGCCGCGGTGAGCCTCGGCCTTAACCGTCGCGACAGCACGGAACAGCTTAGGCGCGTCCCACATGCGCTCACGGATTCGGTCGAAACAGGCACGCAGCGACGTCTCATCCCCGCTTGAGGCTGCCTGCCGCAACCGATCGTGCATTTCCGCGAGCGTGACCGCTCCCGCCGGCAGGTTTGCGAAGTCCGCACGCCCTGTCTCATGGTGGCGCAGCTGCGGGCTGAGAAAGCGGTCGAGCTCGCCGACGACTGCCGGATCGAGGGCCTTTCCATCCGGGCCGCCGATGTTTGCAAGCTTTGCGGCGAACGAGCGCCAGTCAGCGATCAGGTCATCATAAAGGTGAAATATCCGCCGGCGGCCGCGGCTTGCCCATTCGACATCGAGGTTCCCCTGGATGTAGCAGAGCAGTGATTGGGCGAGGGGCAGCCCGTCGCGCCGCTCGAGCGATAATGCGATTTCGATGGGATTGCGGAACGGAATGACAACGATCGGCTCTACGCGAAGTTCGTCGAGCACCTCCAGCCAGAGCGCCAAAACCCGCGTAGCGCGCGGATCTTTGACGACGAACGTCCTGCTGTCGGCAAACTCGCCGTCAATGTGCGCATGGATCGCGCGTTTAGCCTCGCGCGCCGCGTCCGTTTCCCGCCAGCCGTCCGGGAGCGAATAGGGATCGTCCCAAGCGCTATCGAGCGCCGCGAACAGCCGATCGTGCAAAGCGTATGTGGCCGCCGATTCCCAAAAGCCGCGATCGTTGTCACCGGGAATGCTGTCGAACAGATCACTCGCGATATCTGCGCCCAGCAGGTTGATCACCCGCGCCGCGGCCGAGGTCCCCGATCGATGCATGCCGGCCACGAGAATGCACCTGCGCGGCTGGACCGGCGTCGTGGCGGCGGGCGCCTTGGACGGCCGGTCCGCAATTGCGGGTGAAGCAGCGTCTGACGGCGCACTCCGGCTGCGCGCCTCGACTTCACAATAAGGGCGCAGCACCTCCACGGTTGCCCGGAGATAGGCATGGCCGAACTTCTGGTCCGGCTCGAGATGGGCGCCTTCCCCCCACTCGTTCCAAGCGTTTATGAAAACACAGCTGGACCCGCCTATCGGGTTCTGCTTTGCGAAGGCGGCGGCTTTGGTCAGCCACGCGGCGTAATCGCCCGGCGTACTGCCATGGAAACACGTACCGGCGCCGCCGCGTCGAGGCGTATTGTCCCAACCCGTCATTACCGCGGGAATGAACGGAAAATCATATTCCCGGAGCTGGCGCTCAACAAACGGCAGCAATGCCGCGTAATCGTAAATGTGCCCGGAAAACTCGGCATTGAACGGCACCTTCGGTACGCTGGTGACCCCCGGATGAAGGTGGTGCGGCGGAAACTGAACCGACGCATCGAACCCATTCACGCCCGCGGTCGGTTTGAAGGTCATTCCGCGCAAGAGGAAAAGATCCTTTCCCACCGACTTGAGGGCAACGTTGCGCCAATGCTCGAGGGTTTGCTCCGGGTCGACCAAAAGCTCGCTGCGATACACCACCAGGACGGGGCGCTCGTCGATTGTGAGGTAACGCGGGTCGTCCATATAGCGCACCGCGTCTTCGATGAATTGCTTTTCGCTCTCCGGCCTGTGGATTTGCGGCACGAGTACTTCGTCTTCCGACCCGTCCCAGCGCCGGCTCCATGTTTCATTCGCCCAGCAGAGACAAAATCGGATATCCAAATCTTTCCTCCGGTGCAGCGTGGCGACTGGTTTCTCCAGGAGTCGCTTGCCGCCGAACCAATAGTAATGAAAGCAAAAGCCGGAAATTCCGTACCTGCGCGCCAGCGCTACCTGACGTTCGAGAGCTTCTTCGTTGGATAAATCATAGAAGCCCAGGTCGCTGGGGAGATGCGGCTGATAATGGCCGGCAAATTGTGGGAGAGCACGCGTGACGTTCGTCCATTCGGTAAAACCGCGGCCCCACGCCTCTTCGTTCTCGGGGATGAGGTAAAATTGCGGAAGGTAGTAGGCAATGAGCTGGACGCTCGAACACGCCGGATCGAAGTCGAGCGAAGCCCGCTCGGGCTTGTACTCCGGATCGAAGTAGCCTCGTTCGGTCGTTTGAAGCCGCTTGCGATACTCCTGCGCGATCAGGCTGTCCGAGTCGGCTGCCGTGTCACGCATCGTAAAACAATCCGCTATCCTACCAGCGATGACAAAAGGGCGAGCGCGAGCCGGATTGACTCTGACCGGTGCGGTTGCAGCGGCCGCAAAAGCATAGCCGACAGCACGGCCAAAGCAAGACGACGTCGTCTAGGCGGGCACGGCCGCAGCACGGCCGGACCATCCCATTCCCGGACATTGGCAGTCTATTCTCGCTGCAATGCCTTCCCGATCGTCAGTATGGTAAGCTCAGTCCGGGCCCTACGGGCGAACTGATGAGGCGGCGCGGCGGCATGGCCGCTCGCGCGGCGTGCGCAGCAGCAAGGACTGCCGGGCGTCGGGCTCTTAAGCGCACGGTCGCCCACGGAGTCTGCCACCGAGCTTGCCGCGTTTCGTCAGGGCCTGGGGCAGACCGGTTCCGTATCAGAGTAGTTGTTCAAGCGTCCCGCAAGAGTCCATGTCAAATTTTTTCTCTTCTCTTGCGAGCCGATACAGTGCGGCGCTACTCGTCATCATTTGTTTGACTATCATGCTCTGGATCGCGCCGGATGCTTTTCGCAATCCGAACTTTTGGGCCGAGGATGGAACGATCTTCTGGAAGCAGTCTTACGACGGCTGGCGATCGATCATCGCTCCGTATCAGGGGTATCTTAACCTCGTTGCACGGTTAGGGGCGCTGGCCGCACGGGTCTTTCCACTCGCATGGACGCCTGCCGTATTCCTTGCAGTTGCGGTTCTCGCAACGGTGAGCACATGTCTAGTCATCGCGAAAACCATCGGGCCTATTGCAGCACTTGCACCTGTTCTCGCATTCGGTGCAGAGGAGCCGCTGGCCAATCTCACGAACGTCAATTGGGTGATGGCGTGCGGACTTCTCAGCGTATTAGCCGCCGGACGCATGTCTCGATCAGCCGCCATTTTCAGCATATTTGCAGGACTGAGCGGGCCATTCTCCCTACTATTTGCGCCAGTGATCGCTCTGCGGCTTTACGAAGCTATGAAAGAGTGCCGCTTGGCGTCTGCGGTTTATGTCCTTCTCCTGCTGGAAGCTTCAGTCCAGCTCGCATTTGTCGTCTTTACGGGCCGCGGGCCCGTCGGCGATCAGCAATCTGCTCCGCTGCATGCGATGTTCGAGCTGCTTTCGCGAGCGGCCGGCGGCGAAGAGCGCTTCCTGCTTGCCACCGGGATGATTGCCGTCGGCCTTGCCCTCACAAGGGATAAGAAGGTAGCGATCATTCTGATTTACGGCTGCATTATCGTAGCGTCGGCAGCCGTCGTCAGGTTCCTCTATGCGCCAGATGTGTTTGACCGGGGTGGACAACGCTACTGGTACGTTCCAAGCGCCGCCGTGCTGCTCATTGCAGCCAGCTTTGCCGCCGCGAAGGAACGAACCACTTTGATTTGCGGCGTAATTCTGTTCGTGATGATGTGTGTTCCAAGGAATTGGTTTGACCCACCGAGACAGGTCCGCTCGCCTAACACGTCATGGTCGTCGGCGGTCGCAAATGCGAAGTCCGGCCCGGTTGAATTCACCTTCCCTCCAGGTTGGAAGGTGGTCATACCTAAACAGTAAACCGAATTCATGAGTACACCGCCTGACGCGCACGCGTCTGCGCCGCGCTCGCTCCTCGGGTGACGGCGGCGAGCAGGCGCCCGCCAGACACGTGAGGACGCCTGAGTGGTCTGATGCCCGGGGGAGTCGAGCCGCCGGCGACGTCAAGGTCTTAAGCATCGTCCCTCGGCTTGACCGTGCGCAATCCAGTGGTGATAGCCGGAAGATATTTCACCCCGGCGGACCGCCTCCTCGACATCGGGATTGGCCTGGAGATAGGGCGCATCCATAAATTCGGGAAACCGTCGCGGCGCATCGCCCAAATGCGATGAAATGAACACATCAATGACGCGTTCGACGCACACGTCCGTGACGTGAACGCAATCGGACTTGAAAGCTGCTTCGCGTCGCGACAGCATGACCAGTTCGTAGCTGGGAAAATACTCCACGTTGGAAAAGGCATCGGCAAAGGCTTGTGCGGCCGTCCTCAAGGTCGCCTTGGAATAGCTGTTGGCGACAAGCACGTCCTCGCCCCAGAAGGTGGCGTTCATCGGGACGGGAGATACCGTAATCACGATTTGGCATTCAGGCGAGAGCTCGTTCAAGACTTCACGGATTTGGATAAGATGTTTCAGGTTGGTGGAAGCATCGGTGCGCTCGAGCTGGAAGCGGCCGGGGTGTTTTCTCACCTCGATGGGAGACGGAGCCATGTTGAGGAAAAATCCAGTTGCCGTATCAAGCCAAGTTTCGACATAACCGAGGGTAATGATCAAAACGTCGGCTTGCCGAAGCCGCGCGAAATAATCTTCCGTCAGATAACGGCGGCGCTCGATCCCTCGTTCGATTGAAACGGGAACGACGGTGTGAAGCTGAAAATCAATCCATCCATGGTCGGTCTCTACCAACACGTCCTGCGGCCGCGGTGGAGCGATTAGCCATTTCAACTCGTTCAACATCGAGGCCGTCGTATATTTGGTCACCATTCCGGTCGGCCGGTGTCCGAACTCTTCCTTCGGGCAAATAATGCGCTTGCTGAGCACCGGGATATCCCGATAGATGAGCTCAAGCTCGATATTCCGCACGAAGCACGATCCTATGCAAAAGAAGCGGTCGCTCGCGGATAATTTCAGCTTTGGAGCGGGAACGACCAACATCAAATCGCTGTCGAATCGGTCGATGATGTTGTTCCACCGACTGTGTTCGGTCGCGAGAAGATTGTCCCAGGCTTTCGTGCCATCGATCCGCATAGGTGACCGTGCGAAGGAATCAGCACCGGCCGCTCGGGGAATCTCGGTGCGATGCTCATACCCTACGGGTAGAACTTCCCGAAGGGAAGAGGGTGGCGGGCGCGGTTCTTGGCACGCTCTCCGCCGTGCGCACCGACGATCCAAGTCAGCCCGAGAAGCATGCCAGTACCCCGGAACCGACGGCGTGTGGGGCGGACAGAATCCCACGTTGCGGCTTGCGCCGGGCAGACGGGCTCCGGCGTCAGCGGATGCTCGGGGGGCTCAAGGGTGTTAGATTGACCCCGCCCTGATGAACAAGCCGGCTGTATCCGCCGAGCGTGGGATATGGCAGGCTGTTTGGAGGCTCTCCCAGTGACAGCCTTCTGGCCGGTAGCATCACTTTCATGGCCGAAACCACCATCATCGCCGAATGGTCCGGGTTCTGCCCTATCTGCGCAAAGAAGGTTGTCTTTCGCGCGGACGACGCGTGGTTCCGCGATCACCTTCTTTGCTGCAGCTGCGGGTCAATCCCACGCGAGCGCGCGGTCATGCTCGTCATCGACGATGTGGCGCCCGATTGGCGCCGGATGCGCATTCACGAATGCTCGCCGGTCGAACGCGGTACATCGGTGCGGCTGCGAAACGAATGCGCCGCCTACGTCGGAACGCAGCTGTTTCCTGGTATCCGCCCCGGGTGCATCCGCGACGGATTCAGGTGCGAGGATTTGCAACAGCAGACCTTCGGCGAAGGCTCATTCGATCTGGTCATAACGCAAGATGTGATGGAGCATGTGTTCGAGCCTCGCCTCGCCTATCGTGAGATTTGGCGAACCCTCGTGCCCGGCGGCATGCACATACACACCACGCCCATCAAAAAAATTGCCGAGAGTGTTCGGCGCGCAGCGCGAGGAGACGACGGTTCAGTCCGGCACCTGCTGCCCGCGGTCTACCACGCCAGCCCGATCGATCGTGCCGGCGCCCTTGTCACCTTCGACTGGGGCCACGATCTGCCACGACTAATTGCCGAGTTGGTGCCATTCTAAGTTGAAGTTTGCCGGTTTATCGGCATCCTTGGAGAAATGACCGACGTAATCATTTGCACGAAGTTTTAGGAAGCAGCCGCGGGTACGGACGCGATCAGCCCGACCGGCGGCGGATCGGAGATTTGGCAGTCTGTGAAGAGGCATACCTCGAATGCGCGATCATGAACTAACAGTCGTCGAATATTCGACTGTTCCGACCGTCGAGGCTCTATTGGAAGCCAACCATCCCGCTATCGTCCATCTTGTCCCACCCGCGACGCCCTTACCGAATACTCCACTTCTGATTCCGGAGAATGCGAGCAGCGACATTATCGCCGAGCATTTCGCTACACCTTCCATGGCGCCTCTCGGAATTGTAGCTCTTCCAAACGTGCTCGTCTCTGGTAAATCATATGTCGGAACCGAGCGGTCGACATATTTGTTGGCTCCCGCCGTCCCTCGATGGGTCGATAAGTTCATCAAAATGCGACAGCTTCATCTCGAGTTTTCGCTGATCGATAAAGCCGAAGGTACTACAAACATTGCTTTGCTTTTAACGCACTGGAATTCAAACCAGTACGGCCACTGGATTCTTGAGGGCTTATTGCAAATGCTGCTGGTAAGGCGGCTGAGGGAGCGCTTGCCGTCTCTGTCTATAATTACGCCACGCTGGAGCGCTCGCGAGGGCATCAGGTGGGGAAGTATTCTTCTGCCGTCTACTCCGATCGTGGTGTACAATGAAGATACGGAGTACATCCGGTGTGAGCGACTGTTGATACCTACAATTTTGTGCTCCGGCCCTTTTTTCCACCCCCTTGTCAATTCGTTGATCGATGAACTTCGCCAGTTAGTCGGCGCCGAGTACGACGGAAACGATCGCATCTATATAAGGCGCCCGAACCCCGGAACCGTTCGTTTGCTCTCGAACCGTGAGGAAATCGAGAACATCGCAATCGCAAACGGTTTGCGCATGATCGCTCCGGAGACATTGCCCATCCGTGATCAGGTAAAGCTCTTTTCCGGCAGCAGGCTGATTGTGGGCGAGTATGGATCCGGTATGCACAACACCTTGTTCAGCACGGACCGCGCGTTGGTCCTATGCCTGAATTACATGGACGTTTGTCAATCACGTTTGAGTCAACTTCGGCGTTATCAGGTTGGATATGTTCTTCCGAGCAATGGCCAACCGGTGAAATGGCAAGAGGGGGTCGGCTTGAGAGAGTTTCATATCGATCCTACGCAATTCGCGCGTGCCCTAATGGCTATAGACAAAATCGCGCAGTGCCGGTAATGGCGGCCTCCCGGCTCCGGCGGACGGAGCCGGATCGCGCGTGCACCAACGCGGGGTCCGACGAGCGCTACGGTCCGGTTAGCGGGCGCACGCCAACGCGATCCTTACGCGGGTTTGGAAATCGAGCGACACCGTCTCCTTCACACTCTCGATGTTCGGCGGCGGCGGACACCAGTCCACCTCGGCTGTATTGCCGAAGCGATGCACCGGAGCGATCAGCATCAGCCCTGAAAACCGCTCTTCGTCGCTTGTTCTTTGGAACTCATTTTGCGGGCGCGGGAGAAAGACGACCGTGGGAATGCCCATGGCAAGGCATGGCAGCGCACAATGCAGGAAGGTGGTGATGACGAGCCGCGCCTGGGTTCGGTACAACGCGAGAAGCTCGCGTGCCGCAGCCATATAGGCCGAGAAATTGTCCTTTACGGCATAGTGATTCATGTAGAGATGATCACGGCGATATTCGGCAGGGAGCAAATCGATGATGTCGCGGTCGCGCGAGACAACGACCACCTTGTCACCCACCTGTTCGGGCGGCCGCCGCGCAAAAGTCAACGAAAGGCAGTGACTGAGGTAGGTCGGGACTCCCTTCTCTTCGAGAACTCGCTTGGTAAATGGATCGCGGCATCCAACCGGGCCGTGCGCTTTCATATACGCGATCGACGCCGGCTCCAGTAAAGGCGGGCACTGGTGCGGCCTGACATGGAATCCGATGAATATCGGAATGATCCTGCCATGGGGCGGCCATTGCGGATCGGCGCCGACTGTGTGTTTGAACCAGCCGCTGAGAGGCAGGAGGATCGGGCCGGAATTCCACGCGCCGGTCGGCGCGCTTGCCAGTTCGGTGTCGCGGTCGAGGAAAATACTCGGCCGCAGATCGAGCGATTCAAGCAGACGTAAACACGCCAATATCTGAATATAGTCGCCCAGATTCTCGGTGCTGGCCTTGAGCGAACCGATGATGACGCCTCTGCGCGAAGGCAAGGCCATTGGGTCACCCCGTCGCCTGCTCGGGCGGGCGCGCCGGCGCGGCCAGGGCGTCATCGAGCACAAAATCGCTCATGCGATCGCATAGCCATCGATAGGTCGTTCCGCGGCCGCCCCGCGCATGGGCGATCTTGTGGGTGAGCTTGAGCATTGGCGTCTGCGCCGTTTCGACAATCAATCGATCGCGGGCATCGCTCGGCTTGAGAAGCTGCTCTTCATAGGGGGCGAAACAATGGGGGCCATCGGCGGACAGCTTGGGCGTTGCGTCCCAGATGGCGCGAAACGCCGAATCCGACCCGTACGCCTCGGCGAAGAGGCGATGCAGCCAGAAGTAATCATCGCGCTCCGCGCGTCCTTGCCAATAAGCCTGAACCATTTCGCGCCAGCGTTCGACCATGTAGCTGCCGGGTTCGGCGGCAAGAAACCAGCTCGACAGCATGACGTTCGGCATCGGCCGGCTGAACGCAAAGAATCCGCTCGGCATCGCATGGGCGATCCAGCCATCGAGCGGCCGCAGGCAGTAAACGGTGCTGTCCACCCAAATTCCGCCAAACCGCCGCAGGAGTTCGATCCTGAGCACATCGCTGCGTGCTTCCAGCGGCAGATGGCTCGCGGCGGCTGCGAGCCGCGGGAGCGGCGCAAGGTAAGCCTCGAGCGTAGCCCCCGAGAGAAGACACACGTTCCAATCCGGATTGTGCCGGCGCCACGATGCCGCGCACGCCTTGACCAGATCCGGCGCGTGCTGCCAACCCTGATACCAAAGGCACCAGATCGTCCTTGGAAGCATGATCCCCCCTCGATGCCGATTTGCTTTGTGCCCTCTCGTCGGGGCCTTGTCATCCGGACGGCAAGATTAACTCACCCGGGATGCGACAAGCCGAAATTTTTCAGGATAAGGTCTGTAATAGGTCATGACCGGCTTTTTGGGCCGCACCTCATGTCCCGATTTCGGAAGTGGAGAGGACCGTCAGGAAGGCGCGCACACCTCGCCGGTCATACGCCGAGATGGCGATGCAGCACCTCGGCCGGTCACGCACCGCGTCGGTTCCCACTTTTCGGGATCATGCCTACGTTCGTTTGGCGCGCACCAGCATCGGCCCGTACACCAGGACGAAAGTGCCGAACGCGACGATCCAGCCGACCGCGGCAACAATGAGCAGCTCCAGATAAAGCGACGGCACGAGCGGTGCGGCGATGCGCGTTGCGGCGGCGACGAGCATCGCGCCGTAGATGACGAGCGTGGGTGCCGTGGCCCGCAGATCACGGCCGGTATGGCCGAGCGTCGCGCGGGTCATCACCGCGAGCGTTCCCGGCAACTACACGCTGGTGGATCACGCGCTCGCGCGGGCCGAGCGGGGACTGTTAGGCGTCCTCACGGTCGAGGGACCGCCCAACCCCGATATCTACAACGGCACGACCATGCCCGACGGGGCACTAAAAGAGACCTCAACTGCCGCGAACGTAGCGGCGCGTCAGGACGCGGATGCGGTCGCGGAAGTGCGGGCGCACCCGGGCGCTCCACGGCGTATCGGCCGCAGCCTTCCACGCGTTGCAGCGCGCGACGTCCGGCGACTTGAGGTGATAGATCGCGACGTACCGATGGGTGCCCCCGTTAGCCTCCGTCGACCGGTAGCGCCGCGCCGCCAAGGTGCCCGGAACCGCCGCGAGCGCGGGCAGGTGTTCCTGGTCGTACCAGGCGTTGAAATCGTCCTCCGCCTCGGGCGCGACGTTCATCGCGTTGAGCAGCAGCGCCCCGGCGTGCTTCGGCGCCGCCACATCACCGGGGAAAACCTGTGTGCCCTCGAACCGCAACAAGCGTTTGCACATCGCGGTCACGCGCTTCGACCAGACCGACAGGTTGCCGTAGGCGATGGCTGCGTAGGGTTTGCTGCGCAGCACGTCGACCGAATCGAGATCGTAGGTCGCGACCGACAGCGCCGGGTGCTCCTCGCCGATCCAACGTTCACAAGCGTCGAACCCCGGAACGCGCTCGCGCTCGGGAATGTGCTCCAGATCGTACCAATCGTTGAACTCGTCGGCGTGCGCGGTCGAGAAATCGAACGCGGCAACCAGCAGACCCCTACCCATGGCATTCTCCTACGGCATGAACCCCGAGCCGAACTGGAAAGATCATGCACCAAAATACGCCGGAGCGGGACTCGGACGTGACAGCGGGCATGGCGGATGAGGCCCTTGCCTGCCTGCAGCGCACATCGGCATTATCTGGCGATCTGCGGCGATGCAGCTCTTAGTTTCTCTAGCAATTCCGGCATCAGCCAGCGGCGGCTGCCTTGCGCCCTCTGCACCAGTGCCCAGCTCTTATCCAAATCGCCGAGGCCTTCAAAATACGTCCAAAGCAACGGCGAGTAGGGATCGCATTCGCAGGCATCGGCATTCGCTTCCAACGATATCGACAGTTCGAGATCGGCCACGGCCTTGTCGTACTGTTTGTCCTTCGCCCACATCCCTCCGCGTCGGCAGTAGAGGTCGGCGAGACGTAGCTGTCCGAGTTTGGGATCGACTTGGGAAACCCGGGTGTAGTCGTCGATGGCGGCTTCGTAGTCGCCCAGCTTCTCGTTGGTCATTCCGCGATAATCGAGCGCTGTCCAGTTGCGCGCATCTCGATCGATGACGGCGGCGAAATCGGCTTTGGCCTGAACCAACAAAATCTCTACGGCGTCTCCCGATTCGAACTTGTTTTCGACTGCAGTCCAGTTGTGCTCGAAATAAGTAAGCCCGCGCGCATTGAGCGTCTCGACATTGTCCGGATCCAATCGTACCGCCGCATCGAGGTCGTGCATTGCCGACTGATAAAGGCGCACATACTCCGCGGCGCCGACCGATCTCATGACGTGACGATAGCGGGCGATCTCGGCATATCCGCGTCCACGTTGGACGTAACCCGCCGCCCGCCCTGAATCGGTCGGAGCCGCCGCAATCGCGCGCGTACCAGCGTCAATCTGTTGCTGATAAACGCGCAGATGCCATGCGGGCCCGCCGCCGAGAACAAGGACTAGAAATCCGCCGACACATGCGGCCACTAATACCGTCAGCGTGACCAGCGTACGCCGGAAAATCCATCTCACCCGTTGAGGCATGGCTTACGTCGGTTGGCGACAATGGCTTCGGTTTATCGGCCGGCAACCGTCCCGAACTACGACATTAGACTTTAAGAAACTTGAACAAGTTAGGTGAAAATTGTGAAATCTCGGCGCTCGAAACGCGAGGTAGTCCGCGCCGGTGCCGTAGAGGCCGCCGCCGCCCATCTGAAATTCCGGCTCCTGCGGAACTACGCAATCAATTTTGCCGGCTGGTGATTCCGATTTCGGTCAGCTTTTCACGATCGCGTTCACCCGCCATGGCCGCGCGGATGATCCTCCGGGCGACCATCTCGACCATAGGGTCGCTACGGTCATGAAGGCCGAGCTTGTTCAGGGCGGCAGCGAATGCTTGCCCTATCTCGTTCAGATCCTGAGGGCCGAACGAGCCGTCTGTTCCCAGGTACGCACGTATCGGCACGAGAGCGTCCTCGCGCGTCTAGTTTTGATGCCGGACTTTCGCCAAGCCGGCTGCTCGGGGCTTGTTCTCGCCGCAAAAATCATCCAGTCGCTCGGTGAATTGATAGCTCCGCGCCAGAGAAAGCCAGCGCCGCTCGAGGTCGAAAAAGTCCTCTTTCATTTTTGGATCGGTTTGCGCGGCCGCCCGGCGCGCGCAATCTTCCGCGTGCTCTAAGCACTCGCGCACTTCCTCGCTCAGGTTTTTCAGCATGGCATGCGCCTTCGCGTAGGCGGGAGGAGCCTCTCATTCGCCGATGCCCCAACCGGCTGCAGCTTGTCGGCGGCAGGTCAGGCTGCGCCTAAATACCATGGCGCGCAATCCAACAAGGTCTAACTTGTCTGCAATCCCGAAAACGCTAATTTTTCTAAGAAATAGCGCATATTCCGGCGAAACGGGCACGGACCCGCAATGACCGCAAGTCCGCCGGCCGATTTCCAGGTTGCGGCAAACTAGGAACTGCGTGCCGGTGCAACCCCTTTGGGTGCCTTCAGCACGCCATAGTCGCGGGACTTGACGCCGGCGTTCTCGACCACCGCCACCGCCACCCCCGCCGCCGCAAGTCCGTGCCGAAGCAGCTCACGAACGGCTGCCGCCCGGCTCGGCATGCGATGGTCGAACCTGAAATTATCCACAGCCTTCAGCTCTTCCGGAGAGAGCATGATTTGCAGCCGCTCCTCCCGCACCAGGCCGTTTCCGCCCCTGCCGTTCTTCATGAGGGACCTCCACAAATTAGGCAAGCTAGACAAGTGGTGCCAGTACATCACTTACTCACTTGTGTCAATAGTGTAATCAGGAGTTAAAAAGGTCGGATTCCCGACTCAAAGAGCTGCCGGACGCCAGGATAAAAAAAAGCCGGCCCGAGCGGGTCGGGCCGGCAGCGCGATAGTGTTTCACGATCGCCGCCGCATCGAGCGGCGCCGCACCGGTGGTGCTCGCGCGCGCGCCGGTCGGCGCTTCCGCCCCGCGGGAGCGAATACAGTCCTCGATAAAAAACGCCGGCCCGAGCGAGTCGGGCCGGCGTCGATGCAGCGCGGTGTTATTCGGTCGCGGCGACGAAGCGCACGATTTTACTTTCGTCCTGCATCTGCTTCACGATTGCCGCCAGATCGCTCTTCGGCAGCGCCGCTTGCGCAAGGCGGATGCGGTAGAGGCCGCCGGGCTTGGGTCCATCGACGATCGCGGCCTTGTGGGCCTCGAGGAATTTGGTCACGTCGGCCGCGCTCGCCTGCGCCGTAAAGCCGATCAGCGCGTAGGACCCGGCGGGCGCGAAGCTGCGCGTGGGCGCGGAAGCCGTCCTAAAAGCCGCCGGCGATTCGCTGCCCGGCTCGCCCAGATACAGTCCCGCGATCAGCCCCGCCTGGAGCACGATGGCCAGCACCGCCGCCGTCGCCGACCAAGCCAGCGTGCGCGGCGAGAACACCGTGAGCCGCTCGCCGATGAAAGCGGCGAGGTCGAACGAGCGCCGGCGCCGCCTGGGCTCGGCCTCGATCCCGGCGAGCAACTTCTCCATCGCGCGCGCCGACGGCGCGCCGAGCGTCTCGTTGAGGTGGATCGTCTCACTCAGCTCCTCGCGCACCAGCTCGAACTGGCGGGCGAGATCGCGATCCTCTTCGATGGCCGCTTCCACGCGCTGGGCGTCGCGCCGGCTGAGCGTGCCGGCCGCATGCCACGGCAGCAGGGCCTCGATTTCCTCGCGTTCGGTTTGGTTTCTTGTCATCATGGCCAACCTCTATCGACTCCTGCCGCCTTGAGCAGCTCCGAGAGCCGTTTGCGTGCGTAGAACATCCGTGTTTTCACGGTGTTCTCGGGTATTCCCACGATCTCGGCCACCTCTTCGACCGATTTCTCGTGATAGTAGACAAGGTCGATGATCTCTCGATGCTCCGGCGACAGCGCGGTCAGGCACTTGCGCAGAATTTCGCCCTTGTCCTTTTTCTCCAGAGCCACTTCCGGGTCGTCGCCCGGGTCCTCGATGGCTGCGGCCGCTTCATCGTCCAGTTCCTCGTCCGGCCGGCGCCGCAGCGCCGAGAGCGCCTTGTAACGGGCGATCGCCAGGAGCCAGGTCGAAACCGCAGACCTCGCTTCGAACTTCCCGGCTTGGCGCCAGACGTCCAGGAACACCTCGCTTATCAGGTCCTCCGCTTTCGTCTGATCGCGAACGAGGCGAAGGACGAACCGGTAGACGCGCACGTGATGCCGCGCGAACAGAACCTGCATCGCGACTTTGTCGCCTGTCGCGATCCGTCCGATCAGCGCTTCGTCCGATGTGACTTGCATCGCTGCCGGGCGAACTCGTGAAATTAGTCGCGCGAGCAGGTGAAACGGTTCAAAGGGCCGTCTTCCAGGCCTAAAAAGCGCATGTCCCTACCTTATTACCAATGATGTCCGCGACCGCCACCCGCGGCTAAATTGCCTCCGAACGCCGGTCATCCGCAAGGGATTCCCGCCCGGCCGCGGGCAATTGCCGCCGTCGGGTGGTTAACGATAGGTTTCAATTGAGGGTGCTATTTTCGTCTATTTTCACCACAATTTCACCCATCCCATTTACTTCGTGCTAGGAATACCGGGCCGGCCAATCGGGGGGAGCAAACCGCATGACCGACATTGTTGCGCGCGACGACCAGTCGCAAACGCTGGCCGGCGGGCGCGCCGCACCGCGCGAGCAACAGGCTGCCGACGAATAACCCCGCATAGCGCCCGTCGAGTTCGCGTTCATGTCCGACACCTGCCAGCTCGTCATCAACGGCCAACCGATCAGCGCGCGGTTCGGCGAGACCATTGTCGACGCGGGCCTCGGCGGCTGGGTGATCGTTCCGCACGACTGCCGTACCGGGCAGTGCGAGACCTGCCGCGTCACCGTGGTGTCGGGTTCGGTCGACGATCAGGGAACCGCGGACGGACGCACCGTGCTCGCCTGCCAGGCGACCGTCGACGGCGATGCGGTGATCTCGTTCGAAGAGGTGCCGGCAGCCATCAAGGTCGCCGGCATCGTCGCCGAAATCAGCAAATTGTCGCCCGAGGTGATCGAAGTCGCAGTGGCGCTGCAGTCGCCGCTGGAATACCGCCCGGGTCAATACGTCCGGGCGAAGTTCGCGGGCTTCCCGGCGCGCGAATACAGCCCAACCTGCCGCCTCGACGGCACGTTCGATCCGAACGAACTTATCTTCCATGTTCGGCGGCTGCCGGGCGGGCTGATTTCCTCTCAGCTCGGCGCGACCATCCGGCCGGGACACCGCGTTGCGCTCAATGGGCCGTTCGGCCATGCCTTCCTGCGCGAGGGCGAGGGGCCGCTCGTGCTCGTTGCCGGCGGCACCGGCTGGGCGCCGATCTGGTCGCTGGCGCTCGCCGCGCGCCACGAGCAGCGCCATCGCGATGTCGTGGTCATCGCCGGCAGCCGCGATCCGGACAATCTTTATATGCGGCCCGCGCTCAACTGGCTGATCGACGACGGCGTACGCGACGTGATCGCGACGACGGAAATCGATGCGGCGCGGCCGATCCTGCCCGGCCGGCCGACCCACTATCTGCCCTCGCTCGGGCTCGAGGATACGGTGCACGTGGCCGGGCCGAGCGGCCTCGTCGACGCGGTCAAGCGCAAGGCGCGAACGGCCGCGGCCCGCTGCTATGCCGATGCCTTCCTGCCGAGCGTGCAGGCGCCCTCTTTCGTCGACCGCGTGATGCAAATGTTACGCACGCCCGCGAGCGAAGCCGCCGATGCCGACATCCTCTCGCCGCGGCCGCGCGGCCGGCTCGGCTGGGTGTTGCGGCCGTTCGCCGGCTCGGGCGCGCGGCAACCGGCCGCGCCCAGCCGCGTCCTGCGGCCGGCGCCCTCGGCCGGCACGCCGGCGCGCCCGGCAACGAGGCCCGGCGAGCGCACCTGACATCGGCGCCGCAAACACGCTAGCTGCTCGTGCATTTCATGGGCCGGTGGAGGGCGCCGTGGGACGTCTCGTATGCGCGATCGCCTTGATCGTCAGTTTGTGTACCCCGGCCATTGCAGCTGGCAGCGGCGATACGGCGGCCGAATATTACGAGAAATGCGCCGGGCGACCTCGGCCGATGCGGGCTCCCGCCGACCGCTGCGACGATCTTCTCTCGCATGCCCTTGGCGGCATGTTTATCGCAGAACAGTCGCAAGAGCGCCCGCATGTTTGCCTTCCGGCGGATTTGAAGCTTCCCGATTTGAACACGATCGATCTGGAACAGGTGCGGCAGCATCCGGAGCAGCGCGCCGCGATACTCGCGCAGTTCGATGCCTTCAGTGACAGGATGCACGCGACTGTCGCGGAATACATACGCCAGCACCCGGACCGACGGTCCGAAAAGGCACTGGAGGTGATGTTTGAGGCGTTTCGTGATGCCTTTCCATGCCCGGACTAGGCAGATCTCGGCGTCGGACATTCTTCCGCCGCGCCGCTCAAGCGGCCGCGCGAACTTCGCGCGGCGTCTTGCCGGTCCACCGCTTGAACGCGTGGGTGAAAGCGCTGACTTCGCGGTAGCCGAGCAGCCACGCCACCTGCGAAACTGTCAGACTTGCGTCGCGCAACTCGCGTTTGGCGAGAGCCACCCGCAATTCCGCCAGAACGTCCGCGAAGGTGAGACCCTCCGACGCCAGCCGCCGAGCCAGCGTGCGCCGGCTCATGCCGAGCTGGGCGGCAACTTCGCCGACATGCGCCCTGCCGTGCGGCAGCAGCAGGGTGATCGCGTTCTCCAAATCCCGCCGCAAGGAGCCGCGCGCGGCCACGCGATCGGCGAGCGCCTCTTCGCAGTATTTGATCAGCAGCGAATTGAGATACGGGTCCTGGCTCACGACCGGCATCTCCTCGACGTTATCGGAAAATTCGATTTCGTCCACGTCGCTTCCGAGGTCGACGTCGCAGCCGAGGAACGCATTCAACTCCGTCACTGCCACGCTGTGCCGATGAACCATCCGGACGCGGCGCGGGCGCAGGTCGCTATTCGTCAATTGGCGGCAGATGCGAATGACCGCCGTGAGCAGATACTCGATCTGATGCCGGTCCAAATCTCGCTCGATACCCACGTATTGAAACGCAATGACCGTGGCGGGTTCGTGGCGCATGCGCAGCGAGATGCCCTCGTTGTTGAGCGCGCTATAACGCTCGGCACGTTGAAGCGAGTCACCCAGTATGTTTGAGGAGGCCAACACATAATAGAGAAGCCCGGCCTCGCGCAGGTCGGAATGGCGGGCGAGATGAAATCCGAGCAAATCGTCACCCAGCGCGTCTGCAGCGAGTTGCAGGAATTTGACCTGGCTTTGTGCCCGGAAACGGGAATCGCGGTTTTCGATCTGTTCCAGCGTCAGGCCGGCTTGCGCCAGCAGCGGGGCAAGCTCGAGTCCCGCCGCGCCGACCGCCGCACAGGCCTGACGTGTCATGACGCCGGCGGTGAGCGGCGCCGGGGCCGACCGCCTGCGGCCTGACTTGCGCGACTTTGTCGCAACCACGTTCCGTTCCGCCATTCACGTCTTCACGACCGATGGCACGGATAATCAAATACTTGGCCCACAATCGCAAGACGAGCGCGGGGCTTCCCCTGTAATAGGTGCGTGGCGCGCGGCCGCCGGCGTTTGCTCGCCCGCGCCTTCAATTCTTGCCTCGAGCATAGCGAACGCACTGCTATTTCAGGACGCACAATGAACAGCTATCCCGCAATCGAAATGGCGCCGGAGCGCCACCAGAGCGCCGATGATTTCCTCACCGCGACGGCAAGCGAACCCGTCTGCACGATCGGCGAAATCGCCAGGCGGTTCGGTCTCACGCACCGCGCGCTGAGGTTTTACGAGAGCCGGGGCCTGCTCAACCCGGTGCGGCGTGGCAGCAGCCGGGTCTACGGGATCAAGGACGTCGAGCGGCTGGCGGTCATCGTCAAGGCCAAGAAGCTCGGACTGACGCTGAGCGCGATAGGACAAATCTTGCGCGACGCCGACTCGGCGCAAACGCTTCGCCTCAGTCGCGAGACGTGTCTGGCGCAGATCGCGGTTCTCGAACGCAAGCTTGCGCAAACGCGAGAGGCACTTGCGGAGCTGCGCACGATCTGCGGGGTGTACGACGATCATCGACCGGATCGGTGATGATCGCCGGCGCGCCATTTGTTGCAATCATTGATAAGGATCGGGCCGTCCGGAGCGCCGTCAGTCGCTTGTTGCGAGCGCACGGCTTTCGCGCCCAGGGCTATGCCTCCGCCGACGCGTTTCTTTTGCGCGGCCGCATCGATGAACCGGCTTGCCTGGTGCTCGACATCGAGGTCAATGGCATGTCCGGAATGGAACTGCTGGACCGACTCAAGGCGGATTTGTCGTCGGTCCCCCTCGTCGTCATGACGGCGGTGGACGACGAGGCCACGCGACGACGCGTTCTGGAGGCGGGCTGCGCCGCCTATCTGCAAAAGCCCGGCTCGGCCGAGCTGCTGCTGGACGCAATCGCGAAAGCCATGCACCCGACAGCCAAGCAATAAGCGGCCCTGCCAGTCTACCCCCAGCTCGGCTCAGGCCTTACGCTGCTTCACATAGTGCGCAAACTCTTTCAGCTTCCGGCACGCCGTCCGCGCCGCTCGATCGCCATCAGCGCAATGACGCTGAGCAGCGCCGTCGCCATCAGGTAATAGCTCGGCGACAGCGCATCGCCGGTCTGCGCGATCAGCCAGGTCGCGATGAACGGCGCGAAGCCGCCAAAGATCGTCACCGAGACGCTGAAGGCGAAGGCGACACCGACCGCGCGAGTCTCGACCGGAAACTGCTCGCACAACACGGACGGCAGCACGCCGCTGTAGCCTCCTTTGATCAGGTTGAGGAAACCGACGGCGAACACCGCCGTCGCCAGCGACGGGTAGACATCCATCAACCAGAAGCAAGGATAGGCGGCCAACAGAAACAGCCATGCCGTTATCAGCATGATACGCGTGCGCGGCACTATCTTATCCGACCAGTATCCGGCGACGACCGCGAAGGTTCCGAGAATGATCCCGCCCACCAGCGTCGCCACGAAGCCGGTATAGGCCGGCAAGTGCAGCGTCTTGATCCCGTAGGTCGGGATATAGAGCAGTAGATAATAGGAGCTGTTGGAAACGATGGAGGCGCCGAGCGCGAGCAGCACCGCAACCGGTTGGCGGCGCAATACGTCGGCGATCGACACCTGCTGCTTTTCCGCCTTGAGAAAGTCGGGCGTCTCCTCGACGCGCGCGCGGATGTAGAGGCCGGCGGGACCGACCAGGAGGCCGAAGACGTAGGGGATGCGCCAGCCCCAATCGATCAGCTGCTGGTGGGTGAGCTGCGTCGTCAGCACGACGCCGAACAGCGCGACGATGACCGAGACGATCCCGGTGGTGGCCCATTGCCAGCTCGCGGAAAAGCCCCGGCGCTCGCCACCATGCTCCACCAGGAAGGCGACGGCGCTGCCGAACTCGCCGCCGACCGAGAACCCCTGCAGGATGCGCGCGGCCATGATCATGATCGGGGCGGCGATGCCGATCGTGGCGTAGCCGGGCGTGATCACCATCAGGCTCGTGCCGATCAGCATGAGGCCGATCGACAGGGTCAGGCCCGCCTTGCGCCCGGCACGGTCGGTGTAGGTGCCGACGATGATCGCGCCCAGCGGCCGCACCAGGTAGGCGAGTCCGAACGTGCCGAAGGTGACCAGCAGCGACACGGTCGGATCGCTGGCTGGAAAGAACACCTCGGCGATGTACACGGCGAAGAAGCCGTAGACGAGGAAGTCGAACCATTCGAGCACGTTGCCGATGGTCGCGGCGACGATCACGCCGCGCAGGCGCGGCCGTGCCGGCGCGCCGCTGATTGCCGTGTCGATAGCCATGCTGTTCCTCCCGGTGTTTTATTTGGTATTCGGCCCCTGCACGCGCCTCCTCGTTCCGCCGCGGCGAGGCGCGGCGACTTTCTTCGAATCCATGCGGCTGCGGGTGCGCAGCGGCCGCGCGCAACCAGGTCGATCGATATATTCAGGACTACGAGCCCGCCGACGGCACTAACGCTGCCGCTGAGAATAGGGACTTCGGCATGTCCCGCCCGGCAGCTCGATAGCTAGGCTACATCAGCCGAATGGTGGGACGGAAGGGGGAATGACCGGTATCGGCACACGTCCGCCTTCGGGCCGGTGTCACCGGCATGGCGGACATCGGCTCGCGGGCTGCACCCGTTCCAACGACGAGTGCGCGGACTAAGCCGTCACTTCACGCAGGAATGTCTTGACCGTCAGGTCGAGGCGCCTCGTCCGCGCGGTGCGCCCATGAAAGTCGTCGCCAAGGCGATCGACATGGCGATCATTCGGCGAAATATTTCCCCGCCGCCCGCTACGATTTCTTCACCTGAGCGCGCTATCGGTTCCGGCAGACAGATTAGGAGGGAGTTATGCGTTCGTTGCTTTTGGCCAGCGTCTTTTTGACGGCGGCCGCGTGTTCGACAGTGCTCGCGAACGCGGATGTCATCAAGTTTGGCGGCGCAACATTTGACTTCGATGTGCCCTCCCCACCGATAACCGCGGAGCAGCAAAGATTCTTTCAACGGTACAAAGAGGCGGTAAATCGGCATGACGAGGCAGCCATGATGTCGCTGCAAGACGATTCCATGAAGGGCTGCGCGGCGGTCAGCCGCAAGTTGGTTTTGCAAGATTTGAACAAGAGCATCCCTGATGAGGCCAAAGTAAGGTTCTTCGCCGCAACCGAAGACATTGCAAAAGACATGGGCTTCGGAGATTTGGCGTATCTATCGGCTCAACCGACCGCCGTTCTTGGTATCACCGGCAGGACCCAGTCGGAGCACGCAATAAAGATTATGACGATACTACGCCCGGTTCGACAGGCAGGAGAAACCTACGCCTTGGTTCCATATTGTCTGACCGAAAAAGGTAAACAGCTCATCGAGGAGAAAAACGGAACCCAGCAATAGGGGATCGGTCTTTTATCCTGCGTGTTGAGACTGGCCATAGGCACTCGAATGCAGTCATCGCCGAAATTGACGATCTTCTATGGCCTCCTCGCTGCTGGCGTCGGCCTGTTCTATCTCCTCTATGCCGCCGGGCTATTCGGGGCGACAGGCCGGCACGGCAATGACGAGCCCAATTGGCTGGGGTTCGTATTTGGAGCGACCTTTGTGCTCGGTGGCATCGCGGTCGTCATCAAGGCCGTCACCGCGCCCGGTAACCTCCAGGCGTACGAACTGCCGGCAACCACGCCTCGCTGGCTGCGGTCGGTTTATCAGCTGATGGCGCTGGCAATTGTCGGCCTGCTTGGTGTCATTGCCAGCTGGGTCGCATTCGGCCCCGGCGAGCGACACTTCACGGGCTCCGGCTCCTTTCTCGGTGAAACCGCCGGACGTACGATGTTCGGGCTCGGGGCGGTCGTGATTTGGGTGGTCATCATCGCGATGCTGATCGCCACGGTGCGGCGGTTGCGAGCACTGAAATGACCTGACGCAGTGGGCCCGTCAGCCCACGACATGCTCGGCTCCCCGCCCCCGCGGGGTTCTTTGTCCAGCCCACAAATTAAATAACCCGCGAGATTTCCCGAGATCGCGCCGGTTTGCGCCATCAGCAGGCCATGCCGACATCGGACGAGCCGACAGTCGGGTAGGGAGTAGTTCCGTATCCACCCGGCCGGGCGGCCCCAGCCGTGCTCGGTTGCCCCCGACGGATCGGGGTCGTGCCGCAGTTCGCTGCGCGGCAGCGAGCTAACAATTGCAAGCCCCGCATTGCGCGGGCTAAATAATGTCAATGAGATAAACGGCCTAAATGGGTTAGGTCGTTATTGCACCATTCGAACGACTAAGCCGTCACTTCCCGCAGGAATGTCTTGACCGTCAGGTCGAGGCGGTGCGCCTCGTCCGCCATGTCGGTCGCCTTGGCGACGACTTTCATGGACGCGCCGCGCGCTTCCTCGATCGTCGTTTTGAGACGATCGACGCTGGAAGAAACATCGGCCGTGCCGGTTGCGGTGGCGGACATGTTTTCCGCGATCTCGCGGGTAACGGCGTCCTGCCGCTCGACGGCGAGGGCAATCGTCTTGGCCTGATGGAGAACCAGGTCGAGCTTGTGGGCGACCGCCCGCACCGAGCCTGCCGTTTCGTCGGTTGCGCCGCGCACCACCGACATGCGCCGCCCGATTTCTTCGTTGGCGCGGGCGACGCGTTCGGCGAGCTCCTTGACGTCGGCGACGATCGTCCCGATGCCGTCGCCGCCGCGCGCCGCCTGCACGGTCGCGTTCATCGCCAGCACATTGACTTGGGTGGCGATCTCGTCGACCGAGCGGATCACCGCCTCGATGTCGGATGAGCTTTTCGCCAAGTGCTCGGCCTTGAGGAAGGCAGATTCCGCAATCGAGCTTGAGCTGCCGATCGTCTCGGTCGCCTGCCGGATGCGGTCCACGGTTTCGGAGATGGACGCGCTCAGCCGCTCGGTGGCTGAACGCAGGATTGCGACGTTGGACACCGTATGCTCCGAGACGAACGCGGTCTCGGCCGCCTCCCCTTCCGCCACCGCCGAGGTACGCGCCAAGTCGCGCGCGGTCTCATCCATGGTTTCGACCGTGTCGCTGACGCTCAGCAGCACCGCGCGCATGGTGCGGTCGAACCGCCGGATGGCATCCTCGAGCGCTTCCCGGCGTTTCTTCACGCTTTCCGCCTGCGCCACATCGGAGCGCAGCCGATCGCGCTCCTGCAGCGAGCGTTGCAGCACGACGACCGCGCGCGCGATACCGCCGATCTCGTCCTTACGATCGGCGCCGGGCACCTCGAACTTCCAATCGCCACGTGCGACCGCGCGCACCGCTTCGGTGATGCGGGTGAGCGGACGGCTGATGCGGCGCGACGCCCACAAAGTGATTACCGCGAACGAGACTAGCGACACCGCCGTGACGATGATCAGCCACTTCGTGAGCGAGCGCCCTTCCATTTCGCCGACGCGCACCAATTGGTCGCGCAATACGTGCAGCTCGTTGACCGGCGTGAGCGCGCACATGTGCCAAGTCTCGAACACAGCCGTGCAGCGCGACCAATAGGCGGCGTCGCTGGTGCGCAGCAAGGATGAGCCTTCGACCGACCCCATGGTGACGGCCGGATTGGCGATCCCGGCAGAAGAGACGGGGCGACCGTCATCAAGCACCATGAGGCCGGCGCCCTCGAGGCGGGAGAACTCCGAAAGAATGGCCTCGGTCGGACGTAGAGCCCGGTGAGCGACCAAGGCGGCAAAGACATCGCCGAAATCGTCGAACATCGGCTCGACGATGACGAGCGCGAGCGGCGCGGTTTCCTTGGCGCCGAGCGCCTTGGCGAGATCGGCGGTCAGCGGAAGCGTGCGGCGGATCACGCGCGGATGTTTGCGATCGTTGTCAGCCAGCAGCGGCAACATCTCCTGTGCGAGCGGGTGCGCGCGCAACGCCTGATAGGCGGCGGCGATATCGACGCTGTCCTTGTCGGCCCCCAATACGCGCAGCTTGGCGTCGACCACCAGGATGCCGTCGACATCGGCCGCGCGTCCGGTACGGCCGAGCAAGTCCCAGATGGGCACGACGTTGGCGGCGGCGATGACCTTCACCACGTCGGCACGCTGCGCGATGCCTTCGATGCGCCGCCCGATCGTCTCGAACAATGTTTCGAGCTGCGCGCCCGCGAGGCGCGCTTCGCCGTCGAGCCGCTGTCCGAGCCGCTCTTCCGACAGCCGGCCCAACTCCGCCGCCTGACGCTCCAACCCCTGGCCGAGGCGGATGAAGGTCAAGCCATACAACACGGCAAACGCGATGGTGGCCGTCGCAAGGACGGCCACGACGAGGCGCGTGCTGAGTGAGGAAAACCGCGAAAGGCGATGCAAAGGCTCACTCCAGGGCGGGCACGCCACCCATGCTCGAGAGCAGTGTCTTCGCCCTCACGGTTTTTACATAGGCGATGAACTTCTCGGCGTCGGGCGTCACCGTCGCCTTCTTGTGGACAAGGGCGACGGTCACGGCGCTCGGATAGTCCGGATCGGTCGGATATTTGCCGTCGATCTTGAGGACCACGAGTTCCATCTCGAGCGCCTTGGTGAAGGGGCCGAAGCCGATCGCGCCTTCCACGTCTTTGACTGTGTTGATGCAGTCTTGCGTCGTGACGGCGGTCTTGGATTTCTCCGTAATTGCGAGATCTTTCCAGCCCGGCATGGACTGGCGCAGCACGGTGAGCGTGCTGTCGGCTTCTTCCCGCCGCACCACCTTGATACGCATGTCGGCGCCGCCGACCTCCGCCCAATTTACGATCTTGCCCGCGTAAATATCGGCGAGCTGGCGCGCGCTCACGTCGGCGACATTGGCGCCGCGATGCACGAAGAAAGCCGACGGCAGCCGGAACATCGGCGTCGAGATGAGGCCGAGCGCCCGTTCGGAGTCGGTCAACGGCCGGGCGACGCGGGCGAGCACTTCCTTGTCGCCGCCAACCGCCGCGAGGCCGCCGCCCGAACCGATGCTGGGCGGGACCAGGACTTTGATGTCCGGATTGTCGGCCGAGTAGGCCGCACCGAGCGCGCGCAGCAGTTCGATGCCGTCGCCCGTGCCGACCACCGATAGTTCGTTCGCCCCGGCGAGCGCCTCGAGGCTGACCAGAGCCATGACCACGGCCAAAGCCGGTCCCGCGACCTTGTGCATCGACCTCATTCCTTCAGTTTATTGAAGCTGTTGCGCGCGATATTACGGTCGCGCCGTATAGGAAGTGTGAATCGGCCCTCAGCCGGGCGATTTCGCAACGTTTACGAGCGCGACGGCGATGGGTCGCGCCGGCCACGGGATCGAGGTGCGCGGCCTTCTGCAACGGCATGGGCGGGAATTCAGACGATCTTAAGCGTAACTCGGCTTTTCTGGCCTCGGGCGGACGGCCATTACGATTTGCTGGCGGTGTTGGGGCCATAGTCCCCCGCGCAGCGAATTTACCGTGAGTTTCCAGTGAATTCGGCCACAGGCGTGTTCGGACAGGGACCCGTGCTCGCGCTCGTCCTCGCGGCGGTGCTCGTTGTCGCGCTATTGTCCGGCGCGGCCGTCGCCGGCATCCTCTTGCACCGCCGGGCTGGCCGGGCCGTCGAAGAAGCCCAGCGCCTGACCTCGCTGTTCGACGTGATCGCCGAGGGTGTCCTGGTTTGCAGCGGTCTGCAGATCATCGCTGCCAATACCAGCATCTGCCGGCAGGTGGGAATCGCCGCGGAAGAAGTCGGCGACCTGATGCTGAGCAGCTTCATTCGCGACGCCGACGCGATCGAAGAGCTTCTTTCCGAGCGTGACGTGCAGCTCGAGACGCAGATCCACGCCCGTGACGGCAGGGTCATCGAGGTCGAGGTCGGCGCGCGCACCATCCATTACGCCGGCGCGCCGCGGCGGTTGCTCGAATTGCGCGACATCGGCGAGCGCAAGCAGACGCAGGAGCGCGTCTCGTTCCTGGCGCATCACGACGTGCTCACCGGGCTTCCCAACCGCGACGTCCTGCAAGCGCGCCTGGCGCAATGCATCGAGGAAGGGCGGCCGTGCGCGATCATCTGGGTCGACCTCGACCGGTTCAAGCAGATGAACGACGTGCACGGCCACGCCATGGGCGACCGAATTCTGCGCACGGTGGCCGAGAAGCTGAAGTTCGAACTGCCGCACGGGACCGTGGTGGCGCGCTTCGGCGGCGACGAGTTCGTGGTGCTCTACGAAAATCTCCAGGACGCGCTGGAAGCGCGCCTCGTCGGCCAGCAGCTGCGCCGGCTGCTCAACCGTGCGATCGACCTCGGCGAGCGCTCGACCACAGTCGGCGCCTCGGTCGGCGTTGCGGTCTACCCGCAAGACGCCGCCACCGCCGACGACCTCCTCAAGAACGCCGACCTCGCCCTGCACTACGCCAAGGCCGGCGGCCGCGCGAAGTGCAGACAATACAATGAGGCGCTGGGGCAGGAGCGGCAACGGCGGATGGCGCTGAGCGCGCAGCTGCGCGCGGCCATCGACAACGGCGACATCCAGGCGTTCTTCCAGCCGCTGGTTCACACCAAAGATTTGCGCGCGTGCGGCTTCGAGACGCTCGCCCGCTGGTTCCACCCCGATTTTGGGCCAATACCGCCGCCCGAATTCGTGCGGCTGGCGGAAGAGAACGGGCTCATCGACTCGCTCACCGATTTGATGATCCGGCAAGCGGTCGACGCCGCTCGGCAATGGCCGGCCGACGTGCGGGTGTCCGTCAACGTGTCGCCGATCCAGCTCAACAGCGAACTCGTCGACCGGGTGCGGGAAACCATCAAGTCATCCGGCCTCGATCCGCGGCGGCTCGAACTCGAAGTCACCGAGGACGTCCTGATCAAGGATTTCGAGCAGACCGCCAGCATGTTCGCGCGGCTGCGCGCGCTCGGCATCCAGGTGGCGATGGACGACTTCGGCGCCGGCTACACCTCGATGGGCAACCTGCGCCAGCTCAATTTCGAGCGTATCAAGATCGATCGCATCTTCACGATGGACTTGCCGAACCATCGCCGCTCGGCGGCGATCGTGCGCTCGATGTTCGTGCTCGCGCGCCAGCTCAACCTCGATGTGACGGTCGAAGGCGTCGAGACCGAGGAACAATTCGCCTTTCTGCGCGACCAGGGCTGCACCGAAGTGCAGGGCTTCCTGTTCAGCAAGCCCAAGCCGCTCGCCGCGTTTACCGACCCGAAAAGCCTCAGCTTCGCCGCGCCCGTGCCTGTCCCGGAACAGGCGACACCCTCCGCCGCGCTGATCGAGCTGGGTGAGCACCGCAAGCGGGCCTGAAAAGAGCGAATAGCGAATAGCGAATGGCGAATAGACAAGCCTCGACAACTATTCGCTATTCGCTACTCACTATTCGCCAGCTTCACGGCAGTTGCGCGGCCCGCTTGCCCGCTGAATTCCCCGCAATGCGCCCGAACACGGACCCGGCCATCAGCCCACTGCCGCCCGGATAATTGAAATAGAACAGCCCACCGACCAACTCGCCGGCGGCGTAGAGCCCGGGGATGACCTCGCCGTCGGTGTCGATCACCCGGGCGTCCGTGTCGATCCGCACCCCGCCGAAAGTGAACGTGAGGCCGCAGGTCACCGCGTAGGCTTCGAACGGCGGCTCGTCGATGGTGTTCGCCCAGTTCGATTTCGGAACGCTAAGCCCCCGCGTGCCACGGCCGTCCTTGACATTGGGATTAAACGGCACGTCGGTCATGACCGCCGCGTTATAAGCTTTGATGTTCTCAAGCGCCCGCGCCGCGTTCACGTCGTCGAGCTTCGTCACCAGCTCCTCGAGCGTGTCGGCGCGCGCCTTGGTCACGCGCTTGATACGATACTCGTCGCGCAGCAGGTGGATTACCTTGCGGTCGAAAATCTGCCAGGCGAACTGGCCCGGCTGCTCGAGGATCACGCGGCCGTATTTGGCATAGGTGTAATTGCGGAAGTCGGCGCCTTCGTCGACGAAGCGCTCGCCGCGGGCGTTGATCATGATGCCCCACGGATAGCTGTGCTTCTGAAAATTGTCGCCGACCGTAAGATCGCCGAACTCCGGCGCGTTGCGGTCCCAGCCGACCGCGTGGCCGCCCGACCAGTTGCCGGTGGGCTGCGCGCCGATGTCGAGCGCCATTTTGATGCCGTCGCCGGTGTTGAAACGCGTGCCGCGCACCTTGGCGAGCTCCCAGCCCGGTCCGAGATAACGCGTGCGCATTTCCGCGTTGGCCTGAAAGCCGCCGGCCGCGAGCACGACGCATTTTGCTTCGACTTCGCCGGTCTTGCCGGCGTGGCGCACGCGAATGCCCTTCACGCCCTCATCGTCGGCAACGAGGCTGAGCCCGCGCGCCTGATAGACGAGATTGACGCCGTTTTTGCGCGCGATCTCGGTCCACGCCGCGATCAGCCCGGGACCGCCGCCCCAGCTTTCGACGGTCAGCCCGCCCCAGAATTTGAATTTGCCATCGACCTTGAAAGCCTGCCGGCCATAGATCGGCGCGAATCTGACGCCCTTGCCGCGCATCCACCGCATCGTGTCGCGGCTGTTCTTGACCAGCAACTCGGCGAGATCGGGATCGGCGCGATACTCGGTGACGCGGCCGATGTCGTCGAAGAACATGTCTTCCGTGTACTTGCCGAAATCGGTGTTGCGGATCTCTTCGTCGGTCAGATCGGGCATCAGCGCCTTGAGGTCGTCGACGCCGTCGTAGACGCAGCGCATCGCGCCGGCGGTGAACCGGCTGTTGCCGCCCGCCTCGTCTTCCGGCGCCCGCTCCAGCATGAGCACCGAAACGCCGCTTTCCGCGGCCGCAAGCGCTGCCGAGAACGCTGCGTTCCCGCCCCCAACCACGACAACATCCACTGACGATGGCAACATGTAGCTCAACCCCGCATTTTTCCGGATGGCGGCACCGACCCGGAGAACCCGGTCGACCGCGATGCCGATCAATCATATACATCGGCAGGAATGACCGCGACCACCCATTCGCTCCCCGAGGTCAACGCCATGCCGGCCGCGGAGTTCGTCGCGGCGCTCGGCGATGTATTCGAGCATGCGCCCTGGGTGGCCGAGCGCGCGGCTACCGGCCGGCCGTACCGGACGATATCGGCGCTGCACGAGGCCTTGATGCGGGCGGTGCACGACGCCTCGACCGCGACCCAACTCGCGTTCGTGCGCGGCCATCCCGAACTGGGCGGCAAGCTCGCCCGCGCCGGGGCCATGACCGACGCGTCGAAATCGGAGCAAGGCGGCCTCGGCCTCGACCGCCTGAGCGATGAAGAATATGCCCGGTTCGAACGGCTCAACCGGGCCTATCGCGAGCGGTTCGCGTTTCCGTTCATCATCTGCGTGCGCCGCCACTCCCGCGCGTCTATTCTTACCGAGTTCGAACGGCGCCTGAAGAACGATCCGCCCACCGAGCTTGCGGCTGCCCTGACGGAAATCGGCCACATCACCCGTCTGCGGCTGGAGGCCAAAGTGCGGGATGAGGGCACGCACTGACACGGGAGGAACCACGAGATGAGAATTGGAACCGACATCAGCGTTTTGGCTGAACCCGGGCGCCCGGACTCCTCGGTTTTGGCGGAGCATCTGGCGCTCGCCGACCTCGCGGAGCCGTTGGGCTTCGATTCCCTCTTCTCTCTGGAGCATCATTTCACCGGATACTCCATGTCGCCGAGCCCGCTGCAATTGCTCGCCTACTACGCTGCCAAGACGACGCGCATCACGCTCGGGACCTGCGTGATCGTGCTGCCCTGGCAGGATCCGATCCGGGTCGCAGAGCAAATTGCCTATCTGGACTTGCTGTGCCGCGGCCGCTGCATCTTCGGCTTCGGGCGCGGCGCCGCCAGCGTCGAGTATGCGGGTTTCCGCGTCTCCATGGAGGAAGCGCGCGCGCGATTTGCCGAGGCCGCACAGCTCGTGACGAAGGCGCTGCGCGACGAGGTGTTCGAGTGGGATGGGGAGTTCTACAAAATTCCTCGCATGTCGATACGACCGCGGCCAATGTCACATCCCGAGCGGCGCTTCTATGCGTCGTCGGTCAGCCCCGAATCCGCGGAGATCATGGCGAAACTGGGCTTCGGGATGATGGTGGTCATGCAGAACGAATGGAAGAGAGCCGCCGCCGACATCGAGAGCTTCCGCAAGGTCGCCGTCAGCATCGGGCACACGCCGAGCCCGCCGATCATCCTGACCAATGTCTCGTGCGCGCCGACTCGTGCCGAAGCGCACGAGCGGGCGATGCAGTACCTCGGAGCTAAGTGGGACTCGATCGACGCGCACTACGGTTTCTCTGATGGCCATCTGTCGAACGTGAAAGGTTATGAGTCCTACGGCAAGATGGCGAAGACCTACGGCAAAATGAAGGATCCGGCCGAGCGAGAAAAAATGACGCAGTTCTACGTGAGCATCCAGATCGTCGGCACGGCGGATGATTGCGTCCAGCAGCTGGGCGAGCTGCAGCGCCTGACGGGCACGGATCACGTGGTGTGCGACTTCTCGTACGGCCGCATGCCGCCCGACAAGGCCGAGCTCAACATGCGCCATTTCGCCGATCGGGTGCTACCGGTCATGCAGCGCGACTCTGCCTTCGCCAACCCGGTCGTCGCGCCCGATCTTGCGAAAAAGCATAGCGACGACATCTTCGCGCCGGCCTGACGCGCAGGTCTTCAATCATTGCAGCGTGATCAGGTGCCAAACTAACGGCGTGGGCAAAGGCGTATGCCAGTCAATTGAGTGCGACGCGAACCTGAAGGTACACCCCCGTCGTCGCTGCGCGCGTGGGGGCAGAAGTTCGGGATTAGGGCGTGTACCCAACCACATCAGACGACAGATTGTTCTTTCACACAAATATTGGGTATATGATTGAATATCATGATCCCGGGCACTTTCTCGTTCCCCTCACGACGGTGCCTGCTGCGCGCTCTCGCCAGCACGCCGCTACTCGCGATGCCCGGCGGCGCCGCGTTAGCTGAGGCCGAACGCAAATGGACTGTCACCGGTCAGCGCGTACCCGAACTCGATGGGATCGACGCCGTCGTGCACGATGCGATGCGAGCCGCCAAAATCCGCGCCGGAGTTCTGGCGGTGGCATGCAAAGGCAAGGCGTTGTTCGAGCGTGGCTATACCTGGGCCGAACCCAATTATCCGATTACGCAGCCCGATAGTCCGTTTCGTCTCGCCAGCGTCACCAAGGCTTTTACCGCCGCGCTCACCTTCGAGATGGTGAAGATCGGCGCCATCAAACTCGACACCCAGGCATTTCCCTATCTCGGGCTCACCCCGTTCGCGCGCACAGGAAACCTCGATCCGCGGCTCAACGACATCACGATCAAGCACCTGATCGATCATCGCAGCGGATTGGCGCGCGACGTTTACTTCAAAGACCGTTGTTGCGGCCCGTCCCTGCGCGACATCGTGCATGCCTTTCGCCTGCAGCGCGTCCCGACGCCGGAAGAGAAAGTCCGGTTCATGGTGGTCGAACCGCTCAAGTTCACGCCCGGTGCGCAGGAGCAGTATTCCAATCTCGGTTATGACGTGCTTGGCCTGGTGTGCGCCAAAGCGGCGAATATGGATTTCTTCAACGCGGTCCGCACATACGTGACCGGCCCGCATAACATCGAGGTCTTCCTGGCGAGCACGTCCAAGGAGAAACGGCTTCCCGGCGAACCGTTCTACGACGATCCGGGCAGCGGCCCGACGATCGAGCATCCCGACCGCAACGAGATATTGCCTGCTGCTTACGGCGGAGATGTATACCTCGAAGCGGCGCCTGCCTCGGGTGCAATGGCGGCGAGCGCCGGGGCGGTGGCGCGTCTGGTCGGGCACTACGCGGCCTGGGGGATCGGCCCGCGCATCGCAAGGAGTGGCCGCGGTGGCAGCCAGCCCGGGACGTCCAGCTGGGTCGGCTCGCGGGCAAATGGCCTTGATGTGTGCTACATATTCAACACGCGACATTTCGGCGACGCCGACAGCGAAATAGGAGCGATGCTCAAAGAAATACTCCGCATCCTCGACGATTCTCATATGGGTTGCGAGGTCACCGTGTACTGGGACAACGATTTCGCGGGAGATTTGTGGCGCACGACCGGCGATCGTTCACGGCTGGAAGGTGGCTGGAACGACCAGATCTCATCGATCCACATAACGTCGGGGAATTGGGAGTTTTACGAGCACGACAGTTTTGGCGGCAAGGTTCTCAAATTGGGCCCGGGTCGCTATCCGCGTCTCATCGACGGATGGAATGATACGATCAGCTCTTTTCGTTGCGTCGAGCCGACCTTGGCGCGCTGAATCCAGAAGAACGCCTACGGTGGAACGCCAAGCGCCGGCACGAGCACGCTACCGAGATTATTGGCGACGGCGTCGCGTGCCGCGAGCTGGCCGGTGTCGCCGCCGAACCAGTTCCATTCGATGAAGCGCAGGATAGATGCGGCTTCCATCTGCACGTGCGACACGGTTCCGGGTTTGACGATCCGGTCTGGTTTGCCGATGGCCACGAAGGAACTGCGCGGGCCATACGGCACGTGGTCGACGAAACTGCGCGGCGGCGGCGAGATGTGATCGAAATAACCGCCGCTTTCGTCGGGCACCACGAGGATCAGGGTCTGGTCGGGGTAGATCGCCGAGCCCAGAACGGCGTCGACCACCCCCTGAACGAAATTCGTGCCATCGCTGATCCGGCTCTCGCCCGGATGCTCGCTGCGCATTCCCAGGCTGCGGACATAGCTTACCGCCGGAAGCGTCCGTTCCCGGACCCGCCGCTTGAATTGCTCGAAATCCTCGAACAGGCCGGGGTCGTCCTTGATCGACGCGTAAAACGCAAACGGCACGTCGCCGGAGTCGTAGATGCACGGATAGGCTGGCGGATCTGGCGATTTCGGGCACCCCGCTGCATTGGCAGGACGTTTGGGCGCTGCCGCGGCGGCGGTTTTGTAGCCCTCGATGAACATGCCGAGGCTGACACCGTTGCGCAGCAAGAGGTCGGCGATATTGACATCGTAGAGCGTCACGCGCTTGCGAACGTCATCTCCCGCCCCGACCGCCTCGGCGGTGTTCTCGTTGTCGAAGATGACGAAGCGGCCGCGCGCGAAATACAGATCGTTAGCCTGGCTCGCGCCCGCGACTGACTGAAAGAAACGATCGGCAATGGCATAAGAACGCGCCCAAGCATGGTATCGGATGGACCCGGCTGGCGCATAGGCGAAGTTGCGCGGATTGCTGCAAGCGCCGCCCTGCGCATAGCGGTCCATCTTGAACGTCATCGCATCGAAATGCACCCCATGAGAGTCTCCCTTCTTCGCCGGCGTTGCGTGCATGGCGCTCCACATGCAGCGGATGGTGTGGGGAGGATCATATTCCAGGTTTTCCTTGTCGTTCAGCGTAGTTGGGTGATCCGCTCCCGGCGTCGACTCCGGTCCGGACTCGCAGCAGCTCGGGCCCGCGGTGCAGGTAGGCACCGACCCCGTCGGCGCCTGGCAATAACGGCCGAAATAGCTGTCGAACGAATGGTTCTCCTGCATGACGACGACAAGGTTCTTGATCGGCGACCGCGGCGCGCCGGCACTAAGGGTACCGATGCGCAGCGCCGCACTGGTCGCTTTTCGTTTGTTTGTCCCGTCCTGAAAATAGCGCAGCTCGTATACGCCGGGCTGGGGCGGTGCCGAGACGGCGATCGAGCCGCTTGCGGCGCCCGCCCGATACGTCTGCAACGGCTCGCCGTCACTGGCGCCGACGGCATAGACCCCGATGTTTGCAGCCCGCTCCCAGTCGGACGCCGGCACCTTCCATGAAGCCTTGATTGGCGCGCGCGGCTGGCCGACCACACTGCCGGTCCATACCATCGCTCGCTCGCGTACCGAGATGTGCTTGCTGGTAGCCGTCCTGGTATCTTTGTTGGAGAAGTAGCGGAACTCGTACGTTCCGGGCGCCGCGATGTTGGTCGTGAAAATGCCAGAAACCATGCCCCGTGTGTAAGTCCACTTGAGATAAGCGGAGTCCGGCGCGCCGACCTTGAACAACCCGACCCAGGCCGCAGGATTTCCGCTTGGCGCCGACCATACAGTCGCCGGCGTGCTCTCAATGAATGCCGTGGTGGTGTTGACCTCGAGGGCCGCCGGCTCGGTCGGCGAAGCGATCGTGAAGCTGTTGCTCTTGGCTGCAAGGTTGTAACCCTGATCGCGGAAATAACGGAATTCGTAGGCGCCAGGCTCCTGCGCCGCGATGGTCGACCACGTCCCCGATGCGACCCCATCGGTGTAGGCCCATTTGACCGAGGGATTGTCCGCGTTGTGCGGACTTCCGAGCTTGTAGAGTCCGATCCATGATTTGGCCGTAACATCGCCCGGCAATGCCGACCATTTGACGCTGACTTCTTCGGATCCCGTGCTCAGCCGGATCGCGTTGGTGATCAGCACGGTGCCGGGCTTTACCGCCACCGCCGCGCTCGTCGCCTGTTTGACGAACGTGTTGTTGAGAAAATAGCGAAATTCGTAGGTCCCCGGGGTGGCGGGCGCGCGTGCCGTGTCGCGGCCTGATTGGGCCCCCTCGGTGTAGCGCAGCGACGCGCAGGCGGAATCGCCGGCGCCGACCGCGCAAAGACCGATCCAATCCTGTGAGGCCGCGCCTGCAGGCGCGTTCCATGAATATCGAATGGTGCTCTCGACAGTGACTTCGCGGTCGGACGTCGTCACCGCATGCACCTGGGCATGGGATTCCGGCGCCTCCGCAACAAGGCCGCAGAACGCCATGGCAAGCGAAGGCAACGACCGCGTCACACCGGCGCGCATTCGCCACCCTGAACGATCCATGACGGATTCATGCCGTTCGCTCGCCCTCGGCATGGTGTCGGTTGGAAAACCCCGCCCGGAGGCCTCTTATCGCCCGGCTCGGTATCCCGTTCAAGCCGAGTGGTGGATCGAGGTGGTCGTGATGTCTGGAGGCCGAAGCTACTGAGCCGGCGTTTCTAGGACGCAACGCAACGAACTGATGACGTCGTTCCATTCATCGCCGAGACACGGATAGCGGCCTCGGTCCCAATTTCAGCACTCTGCCACCATATGCGTCGTGCTCGTAAAATTCCCAATCCCCGAATGACGATTCTAAGAAAAGTCATCACGCTCTAGCGGTCAAACAATCTGATTCTTCAGCTCCGTCTTGCCGTGCCACAGGTGCCCGAGGTTTTCGAGCAAAATATCGAGCACATTGTCCTCGTAGCGGCGCGTCTCGCCGGCGGTGTGCGGCGTGATCAGCACGTTGTCGAAGTCCCACAGCGGCGAGCTTTCCGGCAGCGGTTCTTCGACGGTGCAGTCGAGCGCCGCGCCGGCAATGCGCTTCGCCTCGAGCGCGGCAATCAGCGCCTGCTCATCGACGACGCGTCCGCGCGCCACATTGACCAGATAGGCGGAAGGCTTCATCGCCGCGAGCGCCGCCGCGTCGATCAGCTTCTCGGTCTGCGGCGTGAGCGGACAAGTGAGCGCGACGATGTCGGCCTGGGGCAGCACCTCGCTTAAGCGCGCATCGGCGACCACGACGTCAGCGGCGTCGGCGCCTTTCGACGGGTCGCGCTTGGTCGCGATCACCCGCAGGCCGAACGCGCGCGCGAGCGCCGCAAGGCGCGAGCCGATGCGGCCGAGACCGACGATCAGCAAAGTCTTGCCGCCGAGCTCGTCCTCGCGCTGCGTAAGGTCGGAAATCATGCCGCGCCAATGGCGGCGGCGCTGATTGTCACGCCCCGCGGGAATATGCCGCATCAGCGCCAGGATCAGCGCCATCGCGTGCTGCGAGACCGCGCGCTCGTTGACGCCCTGGGCGCTGGCGAGGCGGATGCCGCGCGCGCGCAAAGCATCGCGGTCGAACTGATCGACCCCCGCACCGATCGATTGGATGAAGCGCAGCTTCGCCGCAGGCGCGATCAAGTCGTTGCGCCAGAGGCCGGAGACGACGACGACATCAGCCTCGGGAATGCGCGCGGAGAAATCGTCGAGGCTGCGCACCTCGATCGAGCGGACGCCGGTGTTGCGCGCGGCAAAGCGCTCGCCCAGCCGATAGGCGACATGGGCGAAACAGATGGTGAGACTGGCGCGGTCGGGAAATGGACGTGCCGTCATGCGTTTACTCTACTACCAACGCAGGCAGCGGCCCTGCACGTCCTTCATCGATCACAAACTCATGCTACCGCGCCTGCGTGTTCATTCAGGCGCGGTAGCCCAGATCGAGCCGATCGAGAAAATTTTAGACGGCTTCTTTGAGATCCTTGGCGGCGCGGAAGGCGACTTTCTTGCTCGCCTTGATCTTGATCGGCTCGCCGGTCGCCGGATTGCGTCCCATGCGGGCCGCGCGCTTGCGCACCTGGAGAATGCCGAGGCCGGCCATGCGGATGCGCTCGCCCTTTTTGAGGTGTTTGACGAGGAGCCCCACCAGGTCGTTGAGGATCGTCTCGGCCTGCTTTTTCGGGACCTCGTGGGTCTCCGCGAGGGACGCCGCGAGGTGCTTGATGGTGACGGTGGTAGGTGTGGCTGCCTTTGCCATGTCGTTAGGACTCCCGGTGTTGAACCACGTCGTTGTTTGTGAAACGCCGAATCACGCCCGGCGCATTTGATACTGAGATTCGTGGCCGCTGGCCACCGCAAAAACCGCTATTTATCGAGGAAACTTGTCGACAATAGCGATTCCGGCTTGGCCTTTTGCACCTCTCATTGAGGCGACAAAATGGTGATTCAGGCCGATTTTCCGGGCATTTCCACCCTCTGCGCTCCGTCATGCGCCGGCCGGAAACGCAAGAAACCCGCTATTTATCGAGGAAACCGGTGGATAGCCATGGTACCGCGGCGACGATCGCGAGCCCCACCAGGAGGGCGGCCAGATACCCCCAGATCGGCCGGACCCCCTCGTCCGGGCTCACCCGCCCGATCGCGCAGGCGGCGTAATAGCCGACCCCGAACGGCGGCGCGAACAGCCCGATGCCCATGGCGAGCACAACCACCATGGCGTAGTGCACCTCGTTGACGCCGACTTGGCGCGCGATCGGGAACAGCAGCGGGCCGAACAGCACGATCGCCGGAATCCCCTCCAGCACGCTGCCGAGCACGACGAAGGCCACGATCGACACGACCAGAAAAGTCGCGCCGCCGCCGGGCAGCCCGGTCATCGCCGCCGCGAGGTCGCGCGAGAAGCCCGATTGCGTGAGCGCCCAGGCCATCGCGGTCGCCGCGCCGATGATGAAGAGAATGGCGCCGCACAAGGACGCGGTTTCGATCAGCATCGGCATGAGGCGGGCCCAAGGAAATTTCCCGAGCACGACGAGCCCCACGACGAAGGTGTAGACGATGCCGATGGTCGAGACCTCGGTCGCGGTGGCGACGCCTTCGACCACGGCGGCGCGGATGAGAAACGGCAGGGCGAGGCCCGGTAAGGCAATCGCGAATGTTTTGAGAATCTCCGGCGCCGACGCGCGCCGCACGTGCGAGAGATCGTCGTTGCGATAGCGCCGCCACACGACGACGCACAGCGCCAGCGCCATCACCAGCGCCGGCAGCAATCCGCCGGTGAACAAGGCGGCAATCGAGACGCCGGTCACCGAGCCGATGGTTATCAGCACCAGGCTCGGCGGAATCGTTTCCGACATGGCGCCCGAGGTCGAGAGCAGCGCCACCAGATCGCCCGGCCGCGCGCCGCGCGCCTTCATCTCGGGAAACAGCACCGGGGCGACCGCCGCCATGTCGGCCGCCTTCGATCCGGAGATGCCCGAGACCAGATACATGGCGCCGAGCAGCACGTAGGAGAGCCCGCCGCGCAAATGCCCGAGCAGCGCGTTGAGAAAATCGACCATGGTTTTCGCCATGCCGGTCGCTTCGATCAGCAGCCCGAGGAAAACGAACAGCGGAACGGCGAGCAGAATGATGTGCGACATGCCCTCGTCGATGCGGCTGACCACGACGCTCACCGGCGTGCGCGTGGTGATCGCCAGAAATGCGAAGGTCGCGAGCGCAAACACGAAGGCAATGGGCGCGCCGGCGAGCACGCCGGCGCCGACGAGAAGCACGAAGAACACGAGCAGCTTGTAATTGCCGATCGCCATGAGGACCGGCTTGAGCAGCCATAACGCCGCCCCGATCGCGACGATCACGCCAAGCGTCAGGACGATGTCGCCGAGTCCGCCGACACGCGCGAGGCGCAGCGCGGCGAACAGCAGCATCAGCCCGCAGCCGGCCGGCAATGCGGCGGCGCGCCACACGCTGGGGATTTCCAGCGCCGGCGTCACCACCAGCGCCTCGTCGGCGGCATGTTCGATCGCCGGCCACAGGATCAGCACCAGGAAGGCGATCGTGGTCGCCACCGCCAGCGCCTCGAGAAAGGCGCGTAGCCGCGGGCCGGCGCGCGCGACCAGCATCGCCATGCGCATATGCTCCATGCGACGGAACGCCACCACGGTGCCGAGCATGGCGAGCCACAGGAACAGGATCGACGCGAGTTCGTCCGACCAGGTGAACGGCCGGCGGAAAACGTAGCGCGCCACCACGCCTGCAAACAGAATGACGATTTCGACCGCGGTGAGGACGGCGACCGGGATTTCGACGGCGTGCCCGAGGATTGCGTCGATGCGAACGAGGAGAGGCCGCGTGTAGCCGAACGGAGCGTCGGCCGGCGCCGCGTGCTCGGATTTCATTCCGCCCTCGCAACTTCATCCCTCCCCCGCAGGGGGAGGGTGCCGAGCGAAGCGAGGCGGGTGGGGGCGTTTTCAATAATTTCGCTCAAGCAGAAAGACCCCACCCGACCACGCGCTGCGCGCGTGGTCACCCTCCCCCTTCGGGGGAGGGATAAGACCTCACGAAATCGGGCCCGTGAACTTTTCCAGCACCGCCCATGCCTCGTCGCCGTACTTGCCGCGCCATTCTTTATAGAAACCGGCGGCCTGGAGCTTCGCGCGGAACGGCGCCGGATCGACCTTGATGAACTCCATGCCTTTGGACGTGAGATCCGCCTGCAAGGTATCGTTTGCTTTCTTCACATCCTCGCGCTGGTCGAGCGCAGATTGGTCGAGGTTCTGGGCAATCACATCGCGCACATCGGCGGGAAGGCCCTGCCATGCCTTGCCGTTCGCCAGGAACCAGAAGCCATCCCACATGTGGTTGGTTTGCGAGAGATACTTCTGCACCTCGAAAAGCTTGGCGAAGAAAATCACGGCGAGCGGATTTTCCTGGCCCTCGACCACCTTGGTCTGCAGCGCGGAATAGACTTCCGAGAAGTTGATCGAGGTCGGCGCCGCATCGAACGCCTTGAACATCGAGGTCCACAGCGGGCTCGGCGGCACGCGGATCTTGAAACCCTTGAGGTCGTCAGGCGTCTTGATCGGCCGGGTCGACGAGGTGATCTGGCGAAAGCCGTTGTCCCAGGCCTTGTCCATGGCGTGCAGCCCGGCCTTGTCGATCTGCGCGCGGATATAGGCGCCGAGCCCGCCGTCCATGGCCGGCCAGACCTGATCGTAGCTCCCCCAGGCAAAGCCGATGCCGTTGATCGAGGCGACCGGCACCAGGGTCGAGAGGATCAATCCCGACAGGGTGAAAAATTCGATCGCGCCCGAACGCAACTGGCTCAGCATATCGGTGTCCGAGCCGAGCTGATTGTTCGGGAAGATTTCGATCTCCACCCGCCCGTTGGTCTGCGCCTTGATGCGGTCCATCGCCTCCTTGGCGCGGACGTTGAGCGGGTGCGTCGTCGGAACGTTGTTGGCATATTTCAGGGAGAACTCCGGAGCCGCACACGCGACCCACGGCATGGCTATGGTTGCGCCGGCGGCGGCACCGGCCAAAAGCGCGGCGCGTCGGGTAGCCAAAATGGTCATGATGCTTCCTCCACTTTTCATGGAGCATGATCCTTTCGGGGCGGCAAGGGTCAAGAGGAAGTACAGGAGAGAGCGATGGCGAAGGCGAAATCCTCGGCAAAAACGGGAGCAAAGCGCGGATCGGCCGCCAGACGCGCGGCGATCGTGACCGGCGGCGCCTCAGGCATCGGCCTCGCCTGCGCCGAGGCGCTGCACGTCGCCGGATGGCACGTCGGCATCCTCGACCGCGACGAAAAATCGCTCGACCGCGCGCGCGAGCGGTTTCGCGGCGAACGCGCCGTGCGCATCGGACAGCTCGACGTGACCGACGAACCGGCCGCCGTCGCCGCGGTTAATGATATGGCCAAGGCGTTCGGACGGCTCGACGGCGTGCTCAACTCGGCCGGCATCGGCGCCGACGTGCACGTGCTCGACACGCCGATCGACCTGTTCCGCAAAATCATCGACATCAACGTGACCGGTACCTTCATTGTTGCGCGCGCGGCGGCACGCATCATGAAGGAGCAAGGCGGCGGCGCGATCGTCAACGTCGGCTCGATTGCCGGCATGCGCGGCTCGAAGGGCCGCGTCGCCTACGGTGCATCCAAGGGCGCGGTCCACACCTTGACCAAGGTCATGGCGGTCGACCTCGCCCGCTTCAACATCCGCGTCAATGCCATCGCGCCGGGGCCGGTGGAAACGCCGCTGGTGAAAGCGGTGCACACGCCCGAGACGCGCCGCGGGTGGATTCAACACGTGCCGATGCGCCGCTACGCGACGCCGGAGGAGATGACCGGCACCGTGCTGTTCCTGCTCGATCCCGCGCAGTCGGGTTACCTCACCGGCGAGATCATCGCGATCGACGGCGGCTTCCGCGGCGCCGGCATGATGCTGGTGGAGGATGAGCATTGATCCCCATGACGTTATGCGTTATGAGGCGCGATGATCGTCAGCTTTCGCGACAGCGAGACGGAACTGATCTGGCTGGGAAGGCGCAGCCGTCGGCTGCCAACCGACATTCAGTCTGTCGCGTTACGCAAGTTGCGTTTGTTGAACGCCGCCCGGCGCATTCAGGACTTGGCGTTATTGCCGGGAAATCGGCTAGAAGCGCTCAAGGGTGGTCGAGCAGGACAATGGAGCATTCGCATCAATGACCAATGGCGCATCTGTTTCCGGTGGACGGAGGGCGGCGCGGAGGCGGTCGAGATCGTCGACTACCACTGATCTGCCGAACCCGCATCCTGGCGAAATACTGATGGAAGAATTTTTGCGACCAATGTCGCTAAGCCAGAGCGCGCTCGCACAAGCAATCGGTGTTCCGCCGCGCCGGATCAACGAAATTGTACTCGGCAAGCGCACGATCACCGCGGACACCGATTTACGGCTGGCACGTTATTTCGGAATATCGGAGGGATTTTTCCTTGCACTGCAGGCGGACCATGATCTGATGGAGCGCCGACGGCAAATCGGACCGCTGTTGAAATCCATCAAGCCGCGGACGAAAGCGGCGTAAAGGCCATGGCGAGTACGACTGCCCCGCTCGTCACCGACAGCGTCACCATGTTGGGCGCCGACGCGCGCGGGCGCGCCGCCATCGCAGCGTCGCATGGCGGAATCTACGCGGCGTATGTCGCCGCGAAAGCCGGGCTCAAGGCGGTGATCCTGAGCGACGCTGGCGTCGGGCGCGAACGCGCAGGCATCAGCGGCCTTGCCTATCTCGCCACCATGGGCGTGCCGGCGGCAGCGATCGGCCACCGCTCGGCGCGGATCGGCGACGGCGTCGATTGCGCCAAGCGCGGCATTATCACGTATGTGAACGATCCGGCGGCGGCCACGGGCATTCGCGTCGGCATGCATGCCGGCGTCGCGCTCGATCTGCTCGCGGCAAGCGAGCTGCCGGCCGCGCCCATGCCGGCGCCGCAGGAAGAAACGCGCCGGCGCGTTGCGGAAGCCGAAGCCGGCGGCATCGCCGTGCTGGCGCTCGACTCCGCCTCGCTGGTCAAGCCGGAAGACGCCGGCGCCATCGTGCTGACCGGCTCGCATGGCGCGCTGCTCGGCGGGCGGCCGGAAACCGCGATCAAGATCGCGGTGTTCGCAGCGGTATATAACGACGCCGACCGCGGTATCGACGATTGCGGCATCGCGCGCCTGCCGGCGCTCGACGCGCGCAACATCGCGGGCGCGACCGTGAGCGCGTGGAGCGCCCGCATCGGCGACGGCCTTTCGATTTATCAGGACGGCATCGTCACGGCCGTCAATGAAACGGCGGCGCGCCACGGCGGCGAAATTGGAGTTACCGCGGCCGAACTCGTAAAAAGATTAATCGCTGCCCGCCGTAAGGAGATCGCATGAACGACGTAGCGTCGAACTCCGCGCGCAAGCTCAACGGCGGCCAGGCGCTCGCCGAGATGCTGCGCCTCGCCGGCGCGGGACCGATGTTCGGCATGGGCGGCTTCCAGCTACTGCCGTTCTACGAGGCGGTGCGCGCGCTCGGCCTCAAGCACTTTCTCATCAACGACGAGCGCTGCGGCGCGTTCGCGGCCGACGCCTACGCCCGCGTGACCAACCGTCCCGGCATCTGCGACGCCACCCTCGGCCCCGGCGCGACCAACCTCGTCACCGGGCTCGTGGAAAGCTTCAACGCCGGGATTCCGCAAGTGGTGATGATCGGCGGCGCCAACCGCGACCACGCCGGCAAGAACATGACCCAGGAGGCGCGGCAGGCCGACATTCTGCGGCCGGCGGTGAAAGAGGTGATCCGCATCGAGACGGTCAAGCGCGTGCCCGAGCTGTTGCGCCGTGCTTTCGCGGTGGCGACAAGTGGCCGGCCCGGTCCTGTCGTGCTCGACGTTCCCGAGGACATTTGTCACGGCGACTACGTGTTCGACGCCGCCGATTTCTGGATCGATCCGGCAACATTGCAGGCGCAGGCGCGCCGCACCCGGCCGGATCCAGCCGACGTCGAACGCGCGGCGGCAATCGTCGCCAAGGCACAGCGGCCGCTGCTGCTCGTTGGCGGCGGCATTCACGTCTCGCAGGCCTATGAGGCGCTGCAGGCATTCGCCGAAGGCCACGCGATTCCGGTCGCGCACACCATGTCCGGCAAAGGCGCGATCGCCTGCACGCATCCGCTCTCGGCCGGGTTGTTTGGCCGCTATTCGCGCATCGCCAACGAGCTGATTGCCGCCTCCGATGCGCTCATCGTTGTCGGCTGCAAGCTCGGCGAGATCGCGACGCGCCGCTTCCAGCTGATCCCGGCTGGCACGCCGCTCATTCATATCGACGTGCTACCCGAGGAACTCGGCCGCACCACCCGCGCCGATGTTGGCCTCGCCGGCGACGCGCGGCTCGCGCTTAACGATCTCGCGGCGGCGCTCGGCGATGGCACGGCGGCGCGGACGCGTCGCAAGGCCTACGCCGAGGAGGTGCCGGCCCGCATGGCGAAATGGCGCGCGGGCGCGGCCGACCGGCTCAAATCGAGCGAGAAGCCGATCAACGTCGGCCGGCTGATCGACGAACTCAACGCGGTCATGCCGGAAGATGCGATCCTGGTGGCGGACGGCGGCTTCGCCGGTCATTGGGGCGGGCTCTTGTTCGACACCAAGCGCGCCGGGCGGCATTTCATCGCCGACCGCGGGCTCGCTTCGATCGGCTATGGCGTGCCCGGCAGCATGGGGGCGCAGATCGCGGCCGGCCGCCGGCGCGTCGTCGGCCTCACCGGCGACGGCGGCTTCAACATGACGATCGGCGAACTCGAGACCGCGCGCCGCGCCGGCACGCCGTTCGTGCTGTGCGTGTTCAACAACGCGGCCTCGGGCTACGTGAAGGCGCTGCAGCACTCGATGTTCGGCAAAGGCAACTATCAGTCTTCCGATCTGGTCGAGATGGACTACTCCGCGGTCACGCGCGCCATGGGGTGCCACGGTATCCGCGTCGAAGACCCGGACCAGATCGGCGCCGCGCTGCGCGAGGGTCTCGCCAACACCTCGAGTCCGACCGTGCTCGATGTGGTCGTCACGCGCGATCCCGCCCGCATGCTGCCGGGCGTCGACGCCCGCGCGCTCACGGTGGAGAAGGGCGACCGGCCGGTGTGACAGCGGCCGCCCTAGCTCCTGACTCATCATGCCCAGAGGAAGCCGGATGTAGGGTGGGCTAAGGCCGCGAAGCGGCCGTGCCCACGCGGGTAACAGTTTGTTTGCTAAAGGATGGTGGGCACGCGCCTTCGGCGCTTAGCCCACCCTACGTCCTCCGCTTTTCCGCCTTTCACTTGCCTATTTGGATATCCAGCTTCCTCACGATCTCCGCGTAGCGGTCGATGTCGCGCTGGATGAACGCTGCGTAGTCCGCCGTGCCGTTCTCCTCCATCACCATGCCGAGCTGCTGCATCCGCGCGGCCATCGTCGGCTCCCGCATGATCGCCGCGACCTCCTTCTGCAGGCGCGCGATGATCTGCGGCGGCGTGCCGGCCGGCGCCTGCAGCCCCATCACGGTCGCGACGTCGAACCCTTTCTGACCGAGTTCGTTGCAGGTCGGAATCGCAGGCGTCGAGGGCGAGCGCTGCAGTACGCTGACGCAATAGCCGCGCAGCTTTCCCGCACTGATCAGCTCCATCACGTTGGGGATGCCGGACCAGCCCACCTCGATTTCTCCCGTCAGCAAACCGTGCACCATCGCCGAGCCGCCGCGATAGGGCACGTGCAGGAGGTCGATGCCGGTTCGCTCGGCGAAAATCGCCATGGTGAGATGGTGGATCGAACCGGCGCCGGCCGACCCGTAGCTCATCTTGCCGGGCTCCTTTTTGGCGAGCGCGATGAACTCCTCGAGCGTGCCGGCGGGCACGTTGGGATTGGCCGACATGATGGTCGGCAGCGCGACGAGCGCGGTAACGGGCGCGAAGTCCTTGATCGGGTCGTAACCGAGGTTCGGATTGATCAGCGGGTTGATGGCCAGGGACCCGGAATCGCCGAACATCAGCACGTGCCCGTCCGGCCGGGCCTTTGCCACCATCTTGGCGGCGACGATGCCGCCGGCGCCCGGCGCGTTCTCGACGATGAACGCCTGGCCGAACCTGCCGCTGAGCTTGTCGGCCAGGAGACGGGCCATCACATCCGGATTGCCGCCGGGGCCGGACGGCGCGATCAGCCGCACGGTCTGGGTGGGCCATGCGTCGTCCTGGGCCATGGCGGCGGGCGCAAGGAGCGCCAGCAGCAGCAGCGCCGCGCGCCGTAGTGTTTGTTGCACGGTCATGATGCTCAAGCCTCGCCCCAGATTTCATGGGCGAGTTCCACCACGAGCCGCAGCTTGTTTTCCTGCGCCTCCGGCGCGATCGGGTTGCCGGTGTCGATGCTGGCGAAGCCGCACTGCGGGCTGATCGCGAGTTGGTCGAGATCAAGCTCGCGCGCCGCTTCCTCGATGCGTTTTTTCACGGCGTCCTTGTTCTCCATCTGCGGCGTCTTGGTCGAGACAATACCGAGCACCACGGTCTTGTGGGCCGGCACCAGCCGCAGCGGCGCGAACGTGCCGGCGCGCGGCGTGTCGTATTCGAGGAAATAGAACTGGATGTTGAGCGCGTTGAACAGCCGCTCGGCCACGTCGTCGTAGCTCCCCTCCGCGTGCCACTGGCCGCCGCGGTTGCCGCGGCACAGATGCATGCCGATCCGCATCTCGGGCGGCGCATCCTTGAGCACCCGATTGGTGATGGCGACATATTTGTCGATTAGCGCGCTCCAGTCGTCACCGCGAGCCCTCAATGCCGCCTGCACTTCGGGATCGCCGAACTTGGCGAAGGCGGTCTCATCGATCTGCACGTAACGGCAGCCGGCCTCGGCAAGTGCGTTGAGTTCGCGGCCGAACGCCTCTACGACATCGTCCCAGAACCGGTCGACGTCTTTGTAGGCGGCGGCGAGCACGGCGGCGTCGCCACCGCGGAAATGCAGCGCGCACGGCCCCGGTATGGTGATCTTCGGAGTAAGCGTGGTGTTGGTGGCGACGAACCTGAAGTCCGGGACGTTGATCGGCCCCTGCCATTGCACGCGGCTCTTGATCAGCGCGATCGGCTGGCTGCCGCGCTGGCCGGTCGTGCCGGTCTCGGTGCCACCCTTGGCTTGTTCGCCGGCGATCGTGTCGATGCTCAGGTCACCGAGCTGGCGATAAAAGAAACTGTGATAGGAGCGGCGGCGGAATTCGCCGTCGGTCGCGAGCTTCAACCCGACGCGCTCTTGCAGCGCCAGCGCCTCCTCGATCGCGGCGTCCTCGGCAGCGGCGAGCGCTTCGCGGCCGATCTCGCCGCGGGCGAAGCGGTCGCGCTGCGCGAGCAGTCCTTTCGGACGAAGCAGGCTGCCGATGTGCTCGGCTCGGAACGGCGGGTTAAGTCGGGACAGCAAGGCGTCCTCCGAGATTTCAGCAGAAACGAGACACCCGTCTCAGTCACGGTCGGGCGCGCGCAGCGGAAAGAATTGACGGAAAGGCCGCGCTTCGTCCACCACCCGGATGACGGAAGGACGGGCGAGCAGACGCGAGCGATAGCTTCGGACATGAGAAAACCTCTCTCCAATCGGGTGCGCCCAATCGGCATAGAAGAGAGACGGGGCCGCTGCACAATCGGCCAGAGTGAAGTTATCCCCGGCCGCCCACGTACGACGCATCATGGTGCCGTCGAGCCAGCCATACGCGGTATCCAGCGCCGCCCTCGCCTCCTCGACACCGTAAGAATCGCGTCGGTCTTCCGGGCGAAGCTGGTTGGTCACGATCTTCGACATGGGCGTCATGATGTAATTGTCGAAGTAGCGGTCCAAGAAGCGCACTTCGAGCGCGGCTTCAGGTGCCGCCGGGATCAGGCGTACTGGCCCTGGATAGCGCAGCGTCAGATACTCGATGATGACGCTTGATTCGATCACGGGCCGTCCCTCGTCCACCAGAACGGGGAATTTCTTCAGCGGCCATAGCGCCTCCAGCTCGGCGGCCGCCTGCGGGTCCTCGGGTCCGAGCGATCGGTAGGTGAATGCCGTGTGGTTCTCATAGAGTGCCACGAGGACTTTCCAGCAGTACGAGGCGAACGGATGGGCGTAAAGAACAGGCTTCATGATCGCTCCCACGACATTAGCGGCAAGATAAACTAATTCATGGATCAGTTTGAAATGCGGCAGGGCACCGGGGGGTGGGTTGACCTTCTCAAGCCGGAGTGGGTTCCGCCGCTCGCCGTGCTGCTGGGCGGCGTGCTTCTGCATTCGATGAATGTGCTGATCGTGGCGACGGTGCTGCCGAGCCTCGTCGGGGAGGTCGGCGGCGCCACCATGATGAGCTGGCCGACGACCGCCTTTCTCGCATCATCCATTCTCGCGGCAGCCTGCACCGGCTTGCTGACGGTGGCGATCGGTCCGAGGACTGCTTATTGCGCGGGGGCGCTGATCTTCGGCGTCGGGGCGCTGTTGTGTGCGCATGCGGCATCCATGGGCCAGTTCATCGCCGGCCGCTTCGCGCAGGGATTCGGCGGCGGGTTGTTGGCGGCGGTCGCCTATATCCTGGTTCGCAGCACGTTTCCGGAACCGATGTGGCCGCGCGTGCTCGCGCTGATCTCGGGTGCCTGGAGCGTTTCCATACTGCTGGGGCCGCTCGCGGGCGGCGTGTTTGCGCGAAGCGGCGGTTGGCGCAGCGTCTTTATCGGCGTGACCGCGCTGGCTGTGCTGCTCGCCGCCGCCGCGCTCCGGGTGCTGCCGCGCGCGAAACGCGAACGCGCCGCCGCGCTTCCGCGCGTACCCGGTGCACGTGTCGCGCTGATCTGCGTTGCGATCATCGCACTCTCGTCAGCGGCGGTGATCGACGCGCCGCTCGGAAAAGCGGGCCTCATCGCGCTGACGCTCGCGGCCCTGGCGGGCATGCTCCGCCTGAACCGGAGCGCCGCTACGCGATTGCTGCCCGGCGATGCGTTTTCTTTGCGCTCGGTGACCGGCGTCGGGATGTGGAGCGCGCTGCTCATGGCGATCGCCTATAGCCCGCTGCAGATTTTCGTGCCGCTGTTCTTGCAAACGCTTCACGGGTTCGATCCGCTCTCCGCCGGCTATGCCGTGGCCGCCTCCTCGCTGGGTTGGACTGTCGCGGCGCTCGCCGTCGCCGGACTGTCGAGCGTCTGGGCGCGACGCATGCTGATACTCGGCCCCGCGGTGATGGCGATCGGTCTGCTCGGCGTCGCTGCATTGGGCGCATTGGGGCCGATCCCCGGCCTGCTTCTGGGGATTCTCATGGTCGGCCTCGGAATCGGCATGTGCTGGGCGTTTGTGGCCCAGCGCGTCATGGGCGGCGCCGCACGCGAAGACGCGACGATTGCCGCATCCGCGATGCCCACGGTCCAGCAGGTCGGTTTAGCGCTCGGAGGCGCCGTCGCCGGGCTCATTGCCAACATGGCTGGGATTTCGGACGGCGATCTCGGCGGCATCATCCAAGCCGCCTTCTGGGTGCCGGCGAGTTTCACCTGCGCCGCGGTCGTCGCCGGCGGCATGGGCCTGCGCCTCGCCGTGCTCTCGAAGCCGCGCGCTCACGGCTGATACGAGCTTCTGTGAGGGCTTCGTTCCATCGACCATAAATCGGCTAAGTTGCTCGTATGACCCGCTCGTTCATCTTCATGCATAACGACAGCCAAGCCTTGCGCTTGCCGGAATCCGTAGCGTTTCCCGAAAACGTGCGTGAGGTCGAAATACGCGCGATCGGCTCCAGCCGGCTAATCACGCCCGTGGGTAAGCGCTGGGAGGATTACTTCCTGCACAGTTCCCGGATCTCAACAGACTTCATGACTGAGCGCCTTCAACCGCCCCCGGAAAAGCGAGACTCGTTTTAGCAAGCGGAAAGGCGGGGCGCTCGCTCAAAACGTCCCGGGATATTGGCCGCCGTCGATCAGCAGATTCTGCCCGGTGACGAAGCCGGCGTGGGCCGAGCACAGGAACGCGACGTAGGCGCCGACCTCGTCGGGCTCGCCGTAGCGGCCGGCCGGATTGGCGGCGGCGCGTTCGCGCCAGATGTCATCGAAGTTGCGTCCCGTTTGCGCGGCGAGCGCCGCGACGTGCTTGCGCTGCCCGTCCGAGGCGATGATGCCGGGCAGGATGTTGTTGATGGTGACGTTGTGTTTGATGGTCTCGCGAGCGATGCCGGCGACGAAGCCGACGAGGCCGGAGCGGGCGCCGTTCGAAAGCGACAGCTCGGGCTGGGCGATTTTAACGCTGCGCGAGACGATATTGACGATGCGGCCGAACCGGCGCGCCATCATGCCGTCGACGGTGAGACGGATCATTTCGATCGGCGCGAGCATCATGGCGTCGAGCGCGGCGATCCAATCCTCGCGCCGGTGCTCGCGGAAATCGCCGGGCGGCCGGCCGTCGGCGTTGTTGAGCAGGATGTCGGGCGCGGGACAGGCGCCAAGGGCGGCGCGGCGTCCCGCCTCGGTCGTCACGTCGCCCACGACCGCGGTGACGCTCGCGCCGGTCTCGGCACGGATTTCCGCGGCCGCGCGCTCGAGCGGCTCAGGCGTGCGCGCCAGGAGCGTGACCGCGACCCCTTCACGCGCCAGCGCCAGCGCGCAGGCGCGGCCCATGCCCCGGCTCGCCCCGGTGAGGAGCGCGCGCTTGCCGGCAAGCCCGAGGTTCACGCGGCGATGGCGGCCGGCTTGGGCTTGTAGCCGTAAGCAGCCGACAGCCCCAGCTCCTGCACGATGCGCACGCCCTTGGCGAGCGCCTCGCCCTCGAGCCCGCTGAGCGGACGGCGCAAGTCGCCGGCCGGAAGGCCGACCGCCTTCATCAGCGACTTCACCGCCACCGGATTGATCGCCGAATAAGTGAAATGCAGCAGTGGCAGGAGCTTCAGATAGGTGCGGCGGAAGGTTTCCGCGTCCTGATAGGACGACCAAGGCCGCGACAGCGCCGCCATTTCCGCGGGCGCGACATTGCCTGTCATGTTGGCGGTACCGTGCCCACCCAGACTCATGGTCGGCACCACGAGCCCGAGATTGGGAGAATCGCAGCACATCACCGCCACATCGGGCTTCGCGGCGAGCACCTGCGCCACCTGGGCGACGCGCGCGGTCGATTCCTTGTGCACCACGTAGTTCTCATGGCGAAACAGACGCAGCAGATTGTCCCAGTGCAGGTCGGTCTTCACCCGCGGCGGATTATTGTAGATGCCGAGGGGCAGGTCGTTCGCATCCGCCACGTCGAGAAAGAACCGCTCGATGTCGGCTTCCGACGCGCAGATGTAGGCGGGCGCCGCCAGGATCGCACCGTCCGCGCCGTTGTCGCGGGCAAAGCGCACGCCGGCGATCGTCGATTCGGTGTTGTTGCCGGTGCAGCCGAAGAACATCGGCATGGTGCCGCGCTTCATCTTCGCGGTTTCGACGATGATGCGCTTTTTCTCCTCAGGGCTTAGCAGCGAGGTCTCGCCGGTCGAGCCCATGATCAGCACGGCGGCGGTGCCGTGGCGCGCGTGGAAATCGAGCAGCGTGCGGAATGCGCCGAAATCGACCGCGCCGTCCGCGTTGAACGGGGTGATCAGCGCGACGAATGATCCTTCGAGCTTCATTTTCGGCATGGGGGGCTCCTCGCGGCGAAAGCAGTATCGGGAATATCAAAAAACCGCCGCCGCGGCCATCCCTTCAGGCGCCCGCGGCCTCATTTCAGCACCCGACGCTGGTCTGTTGACGGACGCCCGCCACCATGTTCGCGACTTTCGCCGCCGAGACCAAACGCGCCATGTACCAGCGGTGGTCGCAATCGACGACGACCCGGTAGTCGCCGATCGTGATCCGCGCCTCGCCTTCGGCGGCGAGCAGCTCCTTGGCGAGAATCCGTTGCGCCGTCGCCGGTTCGAACAGGATCGTCACCGCCTGCTCGGCATTGGCAATGAGCAATTCTTCGACACGCCGGCTGCCGGCCGCGTAAGGAAGCAGGGCCTTCGAGTCCTCGTCGGGAAAGAACATCGCGCGCAGATGGCCGCGATCCTTGCTGATCGACATCCATTCGACCTGGAAGCGGCCGGAAATCTGAGCTTGGCCGCGAAATTCGACCGCGGCATCGGCCCCCTTCGCGGGCTTGGCAAGCTTCAGCGGGCTCGGTTTGTCCGTCGTGAAACGCTCCGGTGCGGAAAGACTCGGCGTCGCGATACAGAGACAGGCGAGAAGCGCGAGCAGACGATATTTCATCGGCTCCCACTCCATCTCGTCGACCGGCTCAGCAGCCTAGCTTAGCGGCCAGATCCTCGAGGCCGTCCGCGGCGAAGTCGACCGGCCCGCCCGGCTTGGCCTCGCCTTTGCCGGGACCGCGCTCGTTCGGCCGCGCGATGTGAGCGGTGCGCAGCCCGCACTTGGCGGCAGCCGCAAGGTCGTTGGTGTGCGCCGCGACCATCATGCAATCGGCGGGCGCGCAATTGAACGCCTCGGCGGAGGCAAGATAGACCCGCGGCTTGGGCTTGTAGTCGCCGGCGACCTCCGCGCCGAGAATCGCGTCCCAGCAGATATCGTTGCGGCGCGCGAGATCCGCCATGAGCGCGATGTTGCCGTTCGACACCGGAGCCAGCAGGAACCGCTGGCGCAGGCGTTTCATGCCGGGCGTGACGTCCGGCCAGGCATCGAGGCGATGCCAAGCGAGGTTCAGATTGGAGAGAACGTCGTCGGGCAAATCCTTCAGCCCGAACCGCGGCAGGATGCGCTCAAGGTTGCGGCGGTGGAGCACGTCGAGCTTGGAGAACGGGATGCGGCCCGAGCGCACATCTTCCATGCCCGGCTGATATTCGTCGCGCCAGGCGTCGGCGAAGGCCGGCCAGTCGAGGGCATGGCCGCGCGGCTCGAGGATGGCGCGGGCCTCGCGCGCGATGCTTGAGCGCCAGTCGACCAGCGTCCCGAACACGTCGAAGAACAACGCCTTCACGGCGATCGGCATAAGGTTTGCTCCTGTAGCCCGCATGGAGCGCAGCGCAATGCGGGATGACCCCGGATTTCCGCCCGCTTCGCGGACGTTCATCCGGGCTACGACTCTTAACGATTGAGGCGCAAAAGCGGCCTGACTGCAAGCATCCCGGCGGCTCGGTGCGTTAACCGGATTCAACCGTTCGTGAGCGCAACTTTTACCCGGCGTCGGACGTACTTACATAACGAGACGTGATGCCGGGGCGGCGAAATTCTTTGAGCCCGATCCTCGGGAGGATGGGATGAACCATTCGCTGCTGAACGCAAGCCCGCAGACTCACGTCAAGATCGTGGTCCTGGCGCTCGTGGGAGCGATCTTGATCGTGCTCGGCAGCATCACGGCCCACGTCAACGCGAGCCATGACGCGGCCCGGGCGCAAGCGCACGCGCCGGTGGTGAAGGCGGGGAAACCCGTGACCTACTCCGGTCGAGACCGGACCGTTATTCGCTGACTATTCTCTTTCCCACATAACCCAAACCACCGATCTCTCCTCGTTGGAACGGCCGCCCGCCCCGTCGTTGACGCTCCGCAGCGGCCGCTGCATTGTGCGCAGAACAGGCGCGCAAAATCATGGGTTGGGCTCTTCTTGTCTGAAACCAACGACAGCCCGGCCGAACCCCGCGCCCCTGCCCTTCCCTTGGCGGCGTTTGCCGCGCTCGGCGTCGTGTTCGGCGACATCGGCACGAGCCCGCTTTATACGCTCAAGACCGTCCTCGCCTTGACCGGGGACCACCCCGACCCGAGCGTCACGCTCGGGGCGCTCTCGCTCGTCATCTGGACGCTGGTCGTGATCACCACGATCAAATACGTCACGATCGCGATGCGCATCGACAACGACGGCGAGGGCGGCATCCTGGCGCTGATGGCGCTCCTGGGCGTCAAGCGCGAACGGCGGCCGACGATCGTTGCCGTGGGCCTGTTCGGCGCCGCGCTGATCTATGGCGACGGCACCATCACGCCGGCGATCTCGGTGCTCTCGGCCCTCGAGGGCTTGAAGATCGCGGCGCCCCAGATCGACCCCTACATCGTCCCGGTAGCGGTCGCGATCATCGTCGCGCTGTTTGCGCTGCAACCGCTGGGAACCGCGCGGATCGGCCGGGCGTTCGGGCCGGTGATGACCGTGTGGTTCATCACGATCGCGGCGCTCGGCATTTACGGCATCCTCAAGCATCCGGGCGTGCTTGCCGCGATCAACCCGCTCTACGGCCTGCGTTATCTGTTCGCCGGCGGCAGCGGCGCCTTCCTGGTGCTCGGCGCCGTGTTTCTCTGCGTCACCGGCGCGGAGGCGCTCTACGCCGACATGGGGCACTTCGGCGCGCGCCCGATAAGGCTCGCGTGGTCCGCCCTCGTCTTCCCCAGCCTCGTTCTCAACTACGCCGGCCAGGCGGCCATCGTGCTCAACGGCGAGCCGACGTCCGACAACATATTCTATAGGCTGTGCCCCTCCGCGCTGCTGATCCCGCTCGTGGTGCTGGCGACGATCGCGACGATCATCGCGAGCCAGTCGATCATCACCGGCGCGTTCTCCATGACGCGGCAGGCGATCCAGCTCGGCTGGCTGCCGCGGCTGCAAATCACACAGACGTCCGAAGAGGGCTACGGCCAGATCTATGTCGGCACCGTGAACTGGCTGCTGATGATCGTCACGGTCGGCCTCACCGTCGGGTTCGGCAAGTCCGACAATCTCGCCGCCGCCTACGGCATCGCCGTCTCGGCCACCATGCTGATGACGACCGCGCTCTTGTTCATCGCCATGCGCGAGATTTGGGAATGGAGCCTGCCGGCGGCAGCGGCGCTCGCCGGCGCGCTCGGCATCATCGACCTCGCATTCTTCAGCGCCAACCTGATGAAGATCGCCGAGGGCGGCTACGTACCCCTCCTGCTGGCGGGCGCCGTCTATTTCGTGATGGTGGTCTGGCACGTCGGCGCCGTGGCGGTCGGCCGGCGGCTGCACGACGCCTTGATGCCGATCAGCGAGTTCATGCGGAAGATCGAGGAAAACCGCATCGCCCGCGTGCCCGGCACGGCGGTGTTCCTGACACGCACGCAGCGCGACGCTCCGCCGGTGATGGTCTGGCACGTCAAGCACAATCGCGCGCTGCACGAGCGGCTGTTCATCCTCACTGTCGTCATCCGCTCGATACCGTGGGTGCGCGACGCCGAGCGCCTCTCGTTCGATGAAGTCGCGCCGCATTTCTGGCGCGCCACGGCCGTGTATGGATTCATGGAACGTCCCGACCTTCCGGCGCTGCTCGCGCACGCGCACGCGCGCGGATGCAAACTCGACCTCTCCGACGTCACCTATTACGTGGGACACGAGACCATCGTGCATCGGGAGGAAGGCAAGGCGCTGCCGCGCTGGATCGAGGCGATGTACGCGGCGATGCAGCGCAATTCCGTTCACGTGAGCGATTTCTTCCGCCTGCCCGCCGAATGCGTGGTCGAAATCGGGCGCGAGATCGCTATATAACCGCGCGACGGCGCCGCCGCGATTGCGGGTGAAATTTCGAGAGGTGACCAATGGCCGACAACGACACGATCACGTTCTTTCATTCGCCCAACACGCGCTCGTCCGGCGCGCGCATCCTGCTGGAAGAGCTCTCCGCCCCCTACGAGCTGCGCGCGATCAACATGAAGGCAGGCGCGCAGCGCAAGTCCGAGTATCTCGCAATCAATCCCATGGGGAAGGTTCCGGCGATCCTTCATCGCGGCAGCCTCGTCACCGAGCAGGTCGCGATCTTCATTTATCTCGCCGATCTGTTTCCGCAGGCAAAGCTCGCGCCTGCCCTCGACGACCCGCGGCGCGGGCCGTATCTGCGCTGGCTCGTCTATTACGGTTCCTGTTTCGAGCCGGCGGTGGTCGACCGCGCCATGAAACGTGAGCCGGGAGCGCTCGCCATGGTGCCCTACGGTGACTACGACACCATGCTCAAAACGCTGACCGACCAGCTCGGCAAGGGGCCGTACCTGCTCGGCGAGCGCATCAGCGCGGCCGACGTGCTGTGGGGCACGGCGCTGACCTGGACGACGATGTTCAAGCTCGTGCCCGAGCTGCCGGTGATCAAGGACTACATCGGCCGCATCAACGCGCGCCCGGCGGTCGGCAAGGTCAAGGAACTCGACGCCAAGCTTTCCGCCGAACATGAAGCGGCGGCGAAGGCGGCGACGGCATCCCCAGCATGAGCTCGAAACGACAATTGCATCTCGGCGCATTCATGCGGCCGGCGAGCATTCACACCGGGGCTTGGCGCTATCCGGGCGCCTACCCGGACGCGAACTTCAACATTGCCCATCTGCGGCGGTTCGCGCAGGCGCTGGAGCGGGCGAAATTCGACGCCTTCTTCATGGCCGATCACATGGCCGTGCTCAACATGCCGGTCGAGGCGCTCAAGCGCAGCCACACCGTGACGTCATTCGAGCCGTTCACGCTGCTCTCCGCACTGTCGCAGGTGACCGAACGCATCGGGCTCGTCGCCACCGGCTCGACCACCTTCGACGCCCCCTATCACATCGCGCGCCGCTTCGCCTCGCTCGATCATCTCAGCGGCGGCCGCGCCGGTTGGAACATCGTCACCACCTCCAATCCGGATGCGGCGCTGAACTTCGGGCTGGACGAGCATGTCGAGCATGACGAGCGCTATCGCCGCGCGCGCGAGTTCTACGACGTGGTGACGGGCCTGTGGGACAGCTGGGCCGACGACGCCTTCGTGCGCAACGTCGATGAGGGCATCTATTTCGATCCAGCCAAGATGCACGTGCTCGATCACAAAGGCGAACACCTCTCGGTGCGCGGGCCGCTCAACATCGCCCGGCCGATCCAGGGATGGCCGGTGATCGTGCAAGCCGGCGCGTCGGATGCCGGCCGCCAGCTTGCGGCCGAGACCGCCGAGGCCGTGTTCACCGCCCAGAGCGACCTCGCCGCGGGCCGCGCGTTCTACGCCGACGTGAAAGAGCGGATGCAGAAGCTCGGGCGTTCCCCCGATCACATGAAAATTCTTCCCGCGTGTCTCGTCGTGGTGGGCGACACAGTCGAAGAAGCCCGCGCCAAACGTGCGAAGCTCGACAGCCTCGTGCATTACGCCAATGCGATCGGGTCGCTGTCGATCGCGCTCGGCCATGACGCTTCGAAACTCGATCCGGACGGGCCGCTGCCCGAGATTCCCGAAAGCAATGCTTCAAAAAGCGGCCGGCAGCGGGCGATCGATCTCGCCCGGCGCGAAAACCTCACCGTGCGCCAGCTCGCGCAACGGCTCGGCGGCTATGCCGGGCTGGCGATGGTCGGCACGCCCGCCACCATCGCCGACGAGATGGAAGCGTGGCTCGCCGCCGACGGTTGCGACGGCTTCACGGTGATGTTCCCCTATCTGCCGGCCGGGCTCGACGATTTCGTGAACCGCGTCGTCCCAGAGTTGCAGCGGCGCGGCCTGTTCAGGCGCGAATACGAAGGCGCCACGTTGCGCGAAAACCTCGGGCTGCCGCGCCCGGGCAATCGGTTCTTCCAATCCTGAGAACCGCCCGCGTGCATGCCTTCCGGTTTAGCGAACAGGCGAGAAGGAAGCCGGGATCAGCAGCTTGTTTTCCTGGCGAAGCGGGCGCACGCCGCTCTGTGGCGGCCACGCTCGACCGGGCGCGCGGGATTCAGCGCGGATGCGGTCCCGCTCGACGGCGTTCTTATAGGGCCAGACGTGAATGAACTTGTTCAGCCCACCCAATTCGCTTGTCCAGCATGCCGCCAATGGCGATAGCTCCTCGCGCGCCGGCACAGCCTTGGCCCATGCCTCCAGCACCTGCGGCAGAGCTCCCGCCGGATAAGTGTAGATGCGCATCTCGTAGATATTGCCTGTACCGTAATCGCGGCTGCCAAGGGGACGCATAAACGGTGCCGGCACCATGATCTCGGCCTCCTGCGCGACGATCAGGTCCTGGCCGCTGGGGAGCGCATTGCGCTCAGGGTCGGTCGCCAGTGCGGCGCGGACCTTGGTCCGGTGATTTAGGTCGTCGTAGGGATAAACATGGATCACCTGGTTTAGCGGCCCGAAATCCGTGTGCCAGAAGGCGCCGAGCTTTGAGTGCTTGAGCCGCGCCGGAAGCCGCTTCTCATAGCGTTCCTCGAATTCGGGCACGGTTCCGGTGCGCAGCGTGTAGGTGCGGACTTCGTAAATCATCGGCGCAGCCTCCAGTTTACAAGGGGATTTGTGCGAAGGTGTTACGGCGTTTTCGCCGCTAGGCACCAAGCATAAGCACATCGTCCTGGCTAGAACAGCAGCGATCGATCCACGCCCCTCAGCGCGGGGCGGCCATGAGCTTGTCTTGCGTCTTCGTTTCGAAGTCGCTGGCGTCGTGCCGCTCGTGCAGCTGATCCGCGGGATCGCCGCTCAGCCGGTTGACCTTGCGGCCCCGCTTCACCGCCGGGCGTTGGCCGATCCTCGTCACCCAGCGCTGTAGATTCTTATAATCTTGCACCTGCAGGAATTCGGCAGCGCCATATTGGTTGTACTGCGCCAGGCCGCCATACCACGGCCAGATCGCGATGTCGGCGATCGTGTAGCTGTCACCGGCGATGTATTCGCTTTCCGCCAAGCGTCGGTCGAGCACGTCGAGCAGGCGCTTCGTCTCCATGGTGAAGCGGTCGATGGCATATTCGATCTTGCTTGTCGCATAGGCGTAGAAATGGCCGAAGCCGCCACCGACGTAAGGTGTGCTGCCCATCTGCCAGAAGAGCCAGGACAGGCATTCGGCGCGCGCGGCGCGCTCGGTCGGCAACAAGACGCCGAACTTCTCGGCGAGATAGACGAGGATCGCGCCCGATTCGAAGACGCGCACCGGCTTGGGTTCGGAACGGTCAAGCAAAGCGGGGATCTTGGAATTCGGATTGACGGCGACAAAGCCGCTGCTGAACTGGCCGCCCTCGCCGATCTTGACCAGCCAGGCATCATATTCGGCGCCGCTATGGCCGAGCGCCAGAAGCTCTTCCAGCATGACGGTGACCTTCACGCCGTTGGGTGTCCCCAGAGAATAAAGCTGCAGCGGATGGTGCCCGACCGGCAGTTCTTTCTCATGCGTCGGCCCGGCGATCGGCCGGTTGGTGTTGGCGTATCGCCAGCCGGTGACATCCTTCTTCCAGGTCCAGACAGTCGGTGGCGTGTAGGGTCTTTCGGTCATCGTCGTTCCTCGTCGTGATGGCGCAGCCTTGCCTCTGCGCGAGCCTAATCCCTACGGACCTCGCGTGTAAGCCCCTCAAGCCGGTACGGTCCCCGGCTGCGCAGGGCACGGACCGTTGCAGTTCTGCGCGACTCATTTCAACGGTTGCGGTATTGAGCGGCCCTTATCCTTTTCAGCGACGATGAATTCCAAAAATCGCAATCGGTCCGTTGCGCTGGGATTCCAATGGGAGTGAATTGTTCCCGCCGGAACGAACAAACTGTCACCCGCCTTCAGCGTCACAGGACGCTTACCTTCTTCCTGCCAGACACCCGTTCCGGACAAGACGTGGAATGTGATTGCGGCCGGATGCAAGTGGCGCGGATTGATGCCCCCCGGAGCGTACTCCGTCTCATACACAGCCACTTCCACATCTGTCGTATTCGGCAGCACCATCTTCAACAGGGGCGGATGTGAGATCACGCCCTGCCGTTCCTGGCTCCCGGCCGGCGCCACTACGAAAAGAAATACAATTCCCGCAAACGTTCTTATATTCTTGAGTGACATGATCTTTCGCATCGTGCCCGGTTGTGAGGATTCAAGTCGTGGATCGCGGTATCACAGATTAGCGCAGACGTGGCGGGGCAGCGAGCAGGGTGCGACCGCGCTCCCCCGCCTCCTGAGAGCATGTGCTACAATTGTCGTAGCTCCCCCGGAAATCCCGGAAGCTGTCAGTCCGATCATGGGGCGCCGGTGGCGCAGCGCATGCCCGCGACAACGATAGGGAGGAAGGCGATGATCGATTCGAGCCGACGCACGATCCTGACAACAGGCGCAGCGGCCGCGGCGACGGCCGCCGCATCGCGGGTGTTCGCGCAGGCGCAGCAACCGGCAGCCCCGCAGGCCTTGCCGGCCGGCGGCAAGGTCGGCTTCTACGAGAAGGGCAATGTCCGCATCCGCTATGCCGAGATCGGATCGGGCTTCCCGCTGCTGGCGACGCCCGGCGGCGGCTTGAACTCCTGCATCGCCGTGTGGGCGCGTGCGGTGATCAACATCCCGGAGGAGTTCAAGAACGATTTCCGCGTCATCACCATGGACCAGCGCAACGCCACGGGCGGCGAGTCCACCGGCCCGGTGCCGGTTGACGATCCCTGGGGCGCATTCGCCGACGATCAGCTCGGCGTGATGGACCATCTCGGCATCCGCCAGTTCTTTTTCTTCGGCAACTGCATCGGCGGTCCGTTCGCGATGAAGCTGATGGAGCGCGCGCCGCAGCGCGTCGTAGCGGCGATATTGAGCCAGCCGGTCGGACACAACCCGGCGAAGCCGGATTACATGTACGACGCCGGCAAGACTGTCTGGGCCAAGGAACTGCGCGAGCGCAACCCCGACGTGCCGATGGAGACCATCGAGAAATATCTGCACGACCTCTACCGCGTGCGGCCCGATTTTGTGTACAGCGTATCGCGCGATTTTGCGAAATCGTGCGAGACGCCGATGCTGGTGCTGCCCGACGATATCGTCGCCCATCCGCTCGTGACGTCGATCGACGTCGCCTCGCTCTGCCCGAACGCCGAGATCACGGTATTTCCTTGGAAGGATCCGCCGGAGCTGAAGGCTCGCACCATCAACCGCGCGCGTACCTTCCTGAAGCGGCACCTGCCCGCGTAAGCCGGCCACGTATTGTTTGTCGTGGTCCGCGGACGCTTCGCTCACGCGGGCGCCCGCAGGCCGGCTTGATGCATGAGCGGAATGACTCTTTGACCGAAAAACTCCAGATCCGGGATGAAGTCGAGAAAGTTGACCTGAACCCCGTCGCAGCCCGCCCGCTTGAGTCGAATGAACCAATCGACGATTTGTTCGGGCGTCCCAACCAAATGGACGTTGCCCCCAATCACCCACTGATCGCGCGTCGCCTGCTTCCACGACGATTGATCGCCGCTGGCAAACGTGGCGTGAAAGTTGTCCGCAGCTACCGGATCTTGATGATCGAGAATGGACTGATATTGCGCCCGAGCCTCTTTCTCGGTATCGCGGCAGATAACATGCGGATTGATTATGGTGCGGATCGTGCGACCGCGCTCCTTGGCTGCAGCTTTAATCTTGGCATTATGCGGAGATAAAGCGTCGCAGGCTTTGACCGGGTCGGCGCCTGCAGGACTGGTTACGAAGATAAAGTCTGAATGGCGAACGGCGTAGTCAAGTCCGGCTCTTGAAGAGGCCGCGTTGACAAGAATGCAGCGGCCGTTGATCGGCTTCGGAGAAACGAAGGCGTTTTTGGTCTTCCAAAACCGGCCGTCGATTGTGAGCTCCTCATCTTCGAGCCAAAGCCGCTCCAGAATGGTCGTAAACTCATCCGCCATTTCATAGCGGAAATCGTGCTCTTGCGGCTCGAGACCGAACATCTCGAACTCGCTCTTTTTATACCCGGTAACGACGTTTAGCCCCCAGCGTCCTGCGCTCATATTGTCGATCGTCGCGCCGAATTTTGCCAGGTGCAGCGGATGCCAGCCATAAAGAATGTGGACGGTCGAGATCAAGATGATGCGCTTGGTAAGCGCCGCCAGCCCAGCCGTCACAATGAGCGGATCGGTCGAGCTTTCCCTGAACTTCATCTTGCCGCCATAACCACCTTTGCCCATCCACTGGGCCAGGCCGAAAACAAGATCGAAGCCAAGCTTCTCGGCCAAGACGGTGCAGCGCGCATTATAATCGAACGTCCATGACGTCGAGCGCGGCGCCGTAGATGGGCTCCACGCTCCCGACTGAAGAGGTAGAAACAGTCCGAGGATCAGCGGGTTCTGCGCCGCGCGCTCGACCGGTTCCAGCCGCACGTCTTGGGAGATCGGGTTTATCATGGTTCAAGCCCGCAAAGCGCTCATGGTTCTGGCGCGATCGACGGCGGCGCCCGGAGGAGGGTCAGGTAAATGTAGTGATCTCAAAAGCCGTCCTGCATCACACGCTTGATCTGCTCGGCATTCTTGCCGGCGAGCCCAAGGCGATCGAGCGTGCGCGCATTCGCCGCGAAGTCGCTGCCGGACATGATCCGCGCGATCGCGATGACGGCGTCGATGGCCGGCGTCGCGACGTCAACCGCCTTGCCGATCGCGCTCATCGGGATCAGGCCGGCTGGAACGTCCTCCGACACGTACTTATGCTCGAAGGATTTCGGCGTGCCGGTTGCCTGATACGGGCCGTCGGAATTGAAGGTGAGCTTCCGGCAGGTCTCGGGCAACGTCTTCTCGCGCACCCCGTAGGTCAACTCGAACCACGCGGCGAGGTCCGGCACCTTGGCGCCAAGCTTGTCGGCGACCGCGACGCGCTCTGCATTGATAGCCTCGTAAAGACGGCCAATCATTGGCGTGACGCCTTCGGCGTAGAATTTGTAATTGCCGCCGCGGTCGATCAAGCCAGCATTGCCGACGCAATTTGCGACATGCAGCATCGCGTTCGCGTTGACGAATCCGGTGTAGACCACGTTCTTCGCCGCAACGGCGGTCGGGAACAGCGGCGCAAGCCGTAGAAACACCGCGTCGATCCGGTTGCCGGGGAACGCGGCGATTTGCAGGCCACGCTTGGTCACGATCGGCTCGATGCGTGCCGGCGCGCGGCGCCATGCCGACATCGGATAGTTATCCATCTCGGCAATGTCGACCATGGCCTTGCAGCCGGCCTTGTCGAGCGCGCGGCGTACGATCAGCGAGCCGCAGGTGTTTCCCTGCACCAACAGAATGATCTGGCCGTCGCGGAGCAAAGGCGCGAGCGATTGCGCGACCTTCTCTTGGAAATTTCCCCCGGTGACGATGATGACGATGTCCGCCCCTTCGGTCGACGCCTTCAGGTCGGTCGTCGCCATGTCGAGCGGCGCGAACCCGCCATTCGGCCCTTCGACTTGGATGCCCTTGGCTTCGCGCAGGTCCTTCAGGCGCGAGTCGTCGATGTCGTGCAGGCGGACCTTGCAACCGATGAGTCCGAGCATCGCGACCAGATAAACGCCCCCGATGCCTGCGCCGATGATCGCGACTGTCGGCCGCGCATTGTTGCCTTCCAATGCTGCCTCCAAGGTTTTGATCCCCTCGCGCGCTGCACGAGTGCCGCGGTCAAGCGTCTTCCCGCTTGTCGCTACCGAACAAGAGCCGTTCCATCAGCGCTTTCAGCTGGAAATTTGCGGCGCCAGTGTTCGGCGATGTCGATGCCGCGGCAGAACCACACCCGGTCGAAGCCGCGCATGTGTTCGAGCAACCTGATCAACCCGCCGCATCGTCCCGGCCTGCCGATGAGACGGTCGTGCAGGCCGATCGAGAGCAATTTCGGCGAACCGTTGCGGCCCTCGCGGTAGAGCAGATCGAAGGCATCGCGCATGTAGGTGGAGAAATCGTCGCCGGTTGAGAAGCCGCTGTTCTCATTGAAACGATTGTCATTCGCTTCGTATGAGTAGGGAATGACGAGGTGCGGCCGGTCGCCGACGCGAACCCAATAAGGCAATTCATCCGCCAGCGAGTCGCGATCGTAAAGAAATCCGCCGGCCTCGACGACGAGCCGGCGGGTATTCGGCCCCGGCCGTCCGGTCATCCAGCCGACCGGCCGGGTGCCCGTCAGGTTCGTGATGATCTCGACGGCGCGGCGGATATGCTCGCGCTCGACGTCATCCGGAACCGCGCCGTAGTCGATCCAGCGATAGCCGTGACTGACGACCTCATGCCCGCGCTCGATAAAGGCGCGGGCGAGATGCGGATTCTGCTCGAGCGCGCGGGCGACCGCGAGCACGCTCACCTTGACCGAGAAGTCGCGGAATACGTCGAGCACCCGCCAGACGCCGCGGCGGCTGCCAAATTCGAACACCGATTCGACCAGCGGCACACGGCGGCCGGAAACCGCGGGCACGCCGATATCGTTGAGCATTCCCTCCGACACATCATCGCCATTCGCGAGGGTGGCCTCGCCCCCGCCTTCGACATTCAGATTGAAATTGACGGCGATCACGGCTTGGTCCGGCCAATCCGGATGGGGCGGAAACTCGCCATAGCCGACAAGATCGCGCGCCGTCATCGGATCGGGGTTTATCTTGTTCATAAGGCGTTGCGCTCAATTGGAGAAAGGGAGGGCGCCGCGAGCTCCGCCGTGCAGGGATCGTAACAATAGAACCAATCGGTATCGGTCGGTCCGCGCATCCAGCTGTTTTCGATGGAAATTCGCTGTACCTCGGCCACGCGCGGAATGCGCGTCGCGGCATAGCAGGCAAATGCTTCGGCCGGGTCGTCAAAATGGATGATGCACCGGCTCAGCACGGCGCCGTCCTCGATGGCCATGGCGCCACCGGCGGCCATATACGGCCGCAGCGGATGGCAGGCGTCACCCATCAGCACGATTCGGTCTCCGCTCCAGCGGTCGTCGCGCTCGCGATCGAAGATCGGCCAGACGGAGACATTGTCGGCAACCTCGAGCACGCGCTGAAAGTCCGCGTGGAAATCGGCGAAGCCGGCCATCAGCGCCGCGCGCGAGCCCGGCATAGATAAGGCCTCGCTGTCCCACTCCCGCGCCGGAACCACACCGATAACGTAAAGTTCGTCGCGTTTGCCGGTCATGAAGTACGGCAGGCTATGACGATCGCGTCCCCACCATTTGGTGCAATCGGGAATTTTGAAGCCGGCGAGCCGCTCGGACGGGAAAATAGCGCGATGCGCCACGGCGCCGACGAACCGCGGCGGCCCGTCGTCGAGAAGGAATTCGCGCACCTTCGAGCGGATCCCGTCGGCGCCGATCACGAGGTCGGCTTGGGCGGTCTCATTGTTCGCAAAGTAGAGTGAATAGCGACCGTTCGATTTTTTCATCTCGACTAGCTGATGATCGAAGGCGATCGTTTTCGGCGCGACGACCTGCGCCATGATATCGTGCAGATCGCCGCGGTGGATATTGAGATAGGGGCCGCCGTAGCGCCGCTCGCTCGCTTGATCGAAATGGATTTCGTACATGGTCGCGCCGGTGTCCCAGGCGCGGCTGACGAAGCATTGCGGCTTGATGCCGGTCCGGATCAGCTCATCTTCCACGCCGAGACGCCGCAGCACCTTCATCGCGTTGGCGCTGAGAATGATGCCGGCGCCGATGCGCGAAAAGGTCGGGGCCTGTTCGTAAATCGTCACGGCAAACCCGGCGCGTTGCAGAAAACCCGCAACCGTCAGGCCGCCCAATCCGGCGCCGACGACGGCGATTTGCGTTTTTCGATTCATCCGTGACTGATCGCGAAATCGCCTTAGCGGGCCGCCTCTAGGAACGGCGTTGCGCCGGCACGCAAGAGCCGCGGCAGATGCGTGTAGATATAGCGCACGCCGCCCTGGACCAGCGCCGCGACATTCTCGGTGGTCGCCGGCATCCCGCAAATTTTGCCGGCCGCGGCGATTTTGGCGCGCGTGTCGGCAATCGCCTGCGCCACCGGCGGCGCTCCCGGATTGCCGGGATGCCCCATCGACTGCGACAGGTCCGAGGGCCCGATGAAGAACACGTCGATGCCTTCGACGGTGAGGATCTCATCGGCGTTGCGGATGGCCGCCGCGTGCTCGAGCTGCACGCACACGAGCGACTGCTCGTTCGCGGCGGCGGTGAAGTCCGGCATCTTGGCCCCGAGCCCCCAGTCGTCCGGCCGGGTGCCGGCGGCAAGGCCGCGGCCCGCGCCGGGACCGAACTTCACCGCCGAGACGGCGCACCGCGCGTCCTCGGCCGAATTGATATGCGGGACCTGCACGCCCATCACGCCGCGATCCATCACGCTCTGGATGTCGGCCGCAGCGTTGCTGCGCGGGCGGGCGATCGGCGTGATGCCGACCGCGTCGGCGGCCATCGCCATCACCTCGACGTCGGCGAGCGACAGCGAACCGTGCTCGCAATCGAGCAGCACCCAGTCGAAGCCCGCATGGCCCAGCATCTCGACGATCTGCGGCGACGGAAACATCACCGAGCAGCCCAGCGCCGGCTCGCCGCCCTTGAGCTTCGCCTTCATGCGATTGGGTCGCATGCACTCCTCCCCTGCCTCCTGGAGGATATGTCATTGCGACCCCCGTGAAAGCGGGGGGAAGCAATCCAGGGCCGCGCGCGCAGTCCCTGGATTGCTTCGTCGCCCTTCCGCCTTCGCGCTCCGCGCTTCGGCGGACTCAAGCGCGCCGTAGCTCGCGCAGCGAGCGAAGGCGGGGCGGGCTTCTCGCAATGACGCGATCGCCGGCCTATTTCGCGGCGGCGGCGATGCGCGGCCAGTCGGCCATCTGCACGCGGGCGACGAGCAGGTACTTCCCGCTCTCGGGACGGAAGATCGACGCCTCGCCCTCTTTCATCTCGAACCAGTCCTTGCCGAGCGCGTCGATGATGTTCGGCTTGTGGCTGATGAGGACCGTGTTGGTGCCGGCTTTCGGCGCGGTCGCCAGCAACTTGCGCAAGGCCTCCGCGCGGCGGTTGTTCTCGTTGGGCGACACGACGAGGCCGCCCTCGGTCAGGTCCGCGGTCTTCTCGATGTCGGTGAAACCGGCGAGCGTCGCGGTTTCATACGCGCGGTTGAAGTTGCTCGTGTAGACCTTGCCGACCGGAACGCCGGCCTGGCGCAGCGCCTCGCCGAATGACTTCGCCAGCGCCTTGCCGTTGTCGTTGAGATTGCGTTGGGCGGCGATGTTCTCGGGATGAAACGGGTCGGTGTCCGCCTGATCCGGGAAGGTCGCGCCGTGACGCACGAGGATGACGAGACCGCCGGCGCGCAACGCCGTTGCCAGCGCCTTGTCGTCGCCGGCCGGCTGCGCCCGGACGGCAAACGGAAGCATTGCGAACAGGCCGCAAGCCGCAGCGATCGCAGCGAAATTGCGTCGGGAAATGGCAGGCATGACTGGTTCTCCGATATTTGTTTGTTCGCGCGCTCTAGTGACCCGCATATAGAGCGTTTATTCCCAAAGCACGCGAGTATTTTTCATGCGTAATATGAGCCAAACTCGTAAGGTTCACCGCGGGCACTTCGTCCCGCCGGTTAGCCCAACCCTACCCGCGCTCCGGCGGCTTGAGCCCCAGCTCCGTCCAGCGCGCTTTGGCGGCGTCGATGTCGGCCTGCTCGGGCCACACCAGCGGCGGGAAGCGCGCGCCGGCGAATTCCGGGTCGGGGTCGTAGTCGAGGTTCATGGTGGCGTCGATCAGCATCCGATTCCATTTGCCGGTGCCGAACAGCGTGGCATTGCGGTCGCGCCGGCGGGTCGACGGATCGAGACCCAGCCCGAAGGTCGACGGCATGATGACGATGTCGTCCTCGCCCGCGTTGACCCGATAGGCGATCGCCCAATCGACGGCGGCGTAGTCGTGAATGTCGATGTCGTCGTCGACCACGATCACGTGCTTGTAGCGCACGTGGCCGGCGGACGAGCCCCACACGGCGTTCGCCGCCTGCTTCGCCTGCCCGCGGTAGCTCTGTTTCATGCGGATCAGCAAATTGATGCCCGCGTGCACCGGCGGACAGAACACGTCAGTGATGCCGGGCACGCCGGCGCGGTCGAGCACGTCCCAGGCGGTGGCCGCGCGCATGATCGAGCTGCACACGGAGTTCTCCGAGAAGCTTCCCGGCAGCGAGCCTTCGATCGTGCCGCGCAGGATCGGATCGCTGCGATGAGTGATGCAGGTGACGCGGACGGCGGGTTTCGGCGCGCGCTCACCGGCGAGGTAGCCGGTGACTTCGGCGAACGGGCCTTCCATCATGTAACTGTCGGGATCGAGCCCGAGGTAACCCTCGATCACGATCTCGGCCGAAGCCGGCACGTAGAGATCGACGGTCTCGCACTTGACGACGTCGACCGGCTCGCCGCGGATCGCGCCCATCACGTCGTATTCGCACACGCCCTTGGGGATCGCCGTGCCGCCGCAGAAGCCGAGCGAGGGCTCCCAGCCGATCACGAAGGCGATCGGCATTTCGTTGCGGCCGGCCTGCTGCCACGCGGTGGTGTGATGGCCGATGTGCTGCGCCCGCCACATCAGGATCGGAATCCGATCGCGCGCCGCCAGCATGCCGCGGTAGATGCCGACGTTCATGATGCCGCTGTCGGGATCTTTGGTCACGCAGCCGGCGTAGGTGATGATGTAGCGGCCGCCGTCGAGCCGGTTCCAAAAGGGCACCGGGAACTCATAAAGATCGACGTCCTTGCCGGCGATCTTGTGCTCCTTCACCGGGCCGTCGGCGACGATGCGCGGGGGGACGCGGCCGTTGAGGATGTTACGGCCGATCTTGACCAGCTCGCGCGGATGCGTGTCGGGCGCAAGCCCGAGCATCATGGCGACGCGCCGGTAGCTCGACAGGCCGCCGCCGAACACGCGGCGGCAGCGGCTCGTCGGCTTATTGTAGTCCTTGATGTTGTTGAACAACAGCGCGGGCCCGGTGCCGGCGCCCTGGGCCAGCCGCATGATCGTGCCGAGCTCGATGTTCCAGTCGACCTCGGCGCCGACCTCGTGCAGCTCGCCGGCGGCCGCGAGCGCCCGCATCCAGCCGCGCAAATCGCCAAAGGCGACCGGCTTTCGTTCGCTTGTCATGGCCCCGTCCCGGTTGCTTGATCGCGCGCGCCGACCTTTAACGCGGCGGCGCAGAACTGCGGCAGCGCGCGCAACGGATCGGCCTGCGCGCCGGTAGCGCCGCAACGCACCAGCAGCGCAAATACGTTGGCGACGAGCGCCTGGCGCGGCTCGCGCGTGCGCCATTGCCCGGTACGATCGCGCAGCCACGCCCACATCATCGCCTGTTCGATCTGCTCGGCCTCGAGCTCGGCGCCTTTTACTTTCGTCCGCAGTGCTTCCACCACGTTCGCAAACGGACCCTCCCCGCTCCCCCACGGCTTGAGCGTGCGCCGCACCTGTCGCAGCGATTTGACCGCGTTGGCGTGCCACGCGCCGGTCGCGTCGAGCGCGTCGGCCACGTCGCTTGCGGAGAGCACCGCACCTTCGACGGCTCCGAGATAGGCGCAGAGCATCAGCAGATTAACATCGACGCCGAAGCGCTCCTGGACGGCGAGGCATTCCTCCTGCACGCCCGCCCCGCGATAGACCGCGAGCGAGAAGCGCCACAGCGGCGAGTCCATCTCCACCGGCGGCGAGGTCATCTATTTCTTCTCGCTGTCCGCCGCCGTTTCGGAACGCCATCGCTTGACGATGCCGGCGTCGATGCCGAAGAGATCGAGCGCGCGGCCGACCGTCTGATTGACGATGTCGTCGATGGTGCGCGGCCGATGATAGAAGGCGGGCACCGGCGGCATGATGATCGCGCCGTTCTCGGTCGCCGCCAGCATGCCGCGCAGGTGGCCGGCGTGGAGCGGGGTCTCGCGCACCACCAGCACGAGGCGTCGGCGCTCCTTGAGCGTCACGTCGGCGGCGCGGCTCACCAGCGTGTCGGTATGACCGTAGGCGACGTCGGCGACGGTGCGGATCGAGCACGGGATCACGATCATGCCGCGCGTCTTGAACGAGCCGCTCGACACCGCCGCGCCGAGGTCGCTGTTGGGATAGACCACGTCGGCAAGCGCGCGCGCCTTGTCGACCGGCATGTCCATTTCTTCGCTCAGGGTCTGCGCCGCGGAACGGGAAATGATCAGGTGCGAGGGGATGCCGCGCTGACGCAGCACCTCGAGCATGCGGATGCCGTAGATCGCACCCGACGCGCCGCTGATGCCGACGATGAGCGGCAGCTCCATGCCGTTAACTCCTTGTTGGGCTATGCCGCCCGGACTGAGGGGCGGGGAGACTAGCGGATTTGGGGCCAATTGTACGGGTTTTAGAGATGCGGATGTAGGGTGGGCTAAGGCGCGAAGCGCCGTGCCCACGCGCATCGTCATTGCGAGCGCAGCGAAGCAATCCAGGGCAACCGGCACCGCGCGGGTGGCTCTGGATTGCTTCGTCGCTGCGCTCCCCGCAATGACAAGCGTCCGCGTGGGCACGCGCGCCCATCGGCGCGCTTAGCCCACCCTACGTCGAAAACCGCTCGGCCGGCGGGGCGATCTCGGTGACGAGGTCGCGCAGCAGCGGTTTGTTGGAGAGCGGCGCGACCGTCATTTCGCGCGGTTCGAGCCGGGCGGTGCAGGCGTAGACGGTCTTGCCGTCCAGCTCGATCATGCATTCCTTGCAAGCGTTGGCGTTGATGCAGGAGAAGCGGATGGCGAGGCTCGGATCGCGCTGGGTGCGGATCCAGCGCAAGCCGTCGAGCACCGACTGCCCCGGCTCGAACGGGACCGCGTAGCTCTCCCAGCGGCCCGCCGCGCGGTCGACGCCGCGCCAGATCCTGAGCCGCGCGTGCTCGATCATTGCGCCGCCATCTCGACCGCCGCCGGGCTGCGCGCAAGCGTGATCTCGCCGTCGCGCCAGCGCACGATTTGATTGACGCGCCACGCCGGTTCCGTCTCGGGGAAGTCTTCGCGCTGATGCGCCCCGCGGCTCTCTTCGCGCGCCAGGGCGGTTGCGGCGACGGTGCGCGCGACCAGCAGCATGTTGCGCAGGTCGAACCATTCGAGGCGGCGCAGGTCGAAGACGGTGGACGCGCCGAACGGTTGGTCGCCGAGCGCGCCGGCAAGCTCGCCGATGCGGGCGAGCGCGTGTCGCAGCCGCGCCGCGTCGCGCAACGGCCCCACGTCGTCGGCCATGGTCGCCTGCAGCGCGGCGATCATTTCGGCGGTGTTGGGGCTGTCCCCGGTCCCTGACGCCCCGATCAGATCGAGCGCCGCGCGCGCCGCCTCCGGACGGAACGGCTGCGCCGCGATGTCGGCCGCCCGTTCCGCCGCGCTGCGGCCGGCGCGACGGCCGAACACCAGCGCTTCGGTGATCGCGTTGCCGGAGAGACGATTGGCGCCGTTGGCGCCACCCACCGCCTCGCCGGCCGCGTAAAGGCCCAGCACGCTCGTCTCCATGCACGCATCGGCCGCGATCCCGCCCATGTGATAATGGGCAATCGGCGCGACCTCGATCGGCATCCGCGTGAGGTCGATGTTGTTTTTGGCGAGCCGGTCGATCACCGGCCCGAACGCTTCGCGCAAGGCGGCGGCCGAACAATGCTCGAAGCTCAGATAAGCGCCGCCGTGCGGCGAGCCGCGGCCGGCCTCGACCTCCTTGAGGATGGCGTAGGTCGCAAGATCGCGCGTGAGCACGTATTTGCCGGATTCATCAGAGCCGTAGCGCGAGGTGAATTCTTCTTTGTTGCCGTTGAGCAGGCGGCCGCCGAGCTTGTAGCGGAACGGATCCCACATGATCGGGTCCATGCCGATGAGCCGCGGCGCGAGATGCCCGATCGGGAAGAACTGCACGAACTCCATGTCGACGAGCGCCGCGCCGGCGCGCAGCGCGAGCGCATAGCCGTCGCCGCCCATGTTGGCCGACGCGCTGTTGCGTCGATAAAGCCGCGTAAGTCCGCCGGTCGCGAGCACCGTCGCCTTGGCGGCGATGGTCACCGCCGCGCCGGTGACGAGATGCAGCGCCGCGGCGCCGATGACTTCGCCGTCGGCGACGATGAGATCGACGACCGCGAGGTCGCCCGCCTTGTGAATGCCGGGGGCGCGGTTGACCACTGCGCGCAGGGTCTTCGACACCGCCGGCCCGGTGTTGAGGAAATCGACATAGACGCAGCGCGGCCGGTCGTGGCCGGGCGCCTGCGCCTGCACGATGCGGCCGTCCTGGCGCGCCCAACCGATGCCCCAGGCATCCATCTCGCGGATGCAGTCGGGCCCCTCCTCGCACAACAGCCGCGCCAGCGGCTCGGCGCATAGCCCGCGCCCCGCCGTGAGCGTGTCGGCGTAGTGATGGCTCCAGTGGTCGGGCGTCTGCGACCCGAGCGCCACGGCGACCGTCATCTGCGCCATCACGGTGGCGCCGCCGCGCCCGATCAGGCTCCGGTCGATGAGCATCACGCGGCGGCCCGCCCGCGCCGCCTCGATCGCCGCATACATGCCGGCGCCGCCCGCGCCGATCACGAGGACGTCGGTTACGGCATGCATTGGGGCGGCGGCCGTGGACGTTGCCATGGGCGGACTATAAGGTGCCGACGAACATCGTTGAAGGGATTGGGGAAAGCTGGCGAACGCTTCGCAACTCGGACGCCCCATCTACTCCGTCCGGGCAAATTCGCCAAACAGCTTGCGCGCGGCTTTCGCATAAGCGGCGTGCGCGTCCTGCGGTGTTGGGAAAATGCCGAGGTAGTGTTTTCGTCCGTTCTTGTGAATAGTTGCGCGCCATCCCGATCCTTTTCGCGACACGCCCTTCAATCCACACATATTGTTTCGAGGAACGCGTTTGTTCGCATTGCTCTGCGACGGGGTGGCCTTACGCAGGTTGCTCCAGCGGTTGTTTGAAGGGTCGCCATCGCGGTGGTCGATCAGCGACGGGCACCTTTCGCCAGTCATGTACAACCATGCAAGCCGGTGTGCCCGGTACAGCCTGCCGTCGACCCAGATCCTCCGATAGCCGTCCTCGGTTAGCGATCCGGCAATGTCGCCGTCGCGAATCGTTGCGTTCATCCGCTTGAGCCAACGAAATTCTCCCGTGTCTTCATCGTAATGCAGCAGCTCGCGCAGCCGCGCGCGGGTTAGCCGCCGACGTTTTTTCACGGCGTTCTCGCAAAATGAAAAAGGGCCGCTTGCGCGGCCCTTGAGGGGAGGTGTCCGGATTGACTGTAGGGTGGGCTAAGCCGGAGCAGCCGGCGTGCCCACCGACGAGCATCCCAAATCGAACGGCTTTGGTGGGCACGGCCGCTTCGCGGCCTTAGTTAGCCCACTCTACAAGCCTACTTGTGCGGCGATGACAACGGTTGCTGATATCGGGGAGAGGCGCAGACGCAAACGTCGCAGCGTGAATTTCGGAAGCTCTCACAAACGCGAAATAATGTCAAGTAAGGCGCGCAAGTTTTAAGCATCTATTTGTACCGTCAGCAGAAAATCATGCCACTTATGTTGGTTCGATCACATAATGTAAAAATAGCTCGACTACATTTCATAGTCGCCCACTGAAGAATTCTAGAATTCTGAATTCACCAGCCGTTATTTTAAACCTTCTCCGGCAACGGCTTGCCGGCGGTTTCCGGCAGGAACCATACCGCGCAGAGGCCGAGGATGTAGATCAGCGCCACGATGCACGCGGCCGGGCCGTAGCCGCCGAAGTGCGCGATCAGCGTGCCGGCGATGAGCGGCCCGAGGAAGGCGATGAAGCGCGGCGCGTTGAAAACGAACGCCATGCCGGTCGCACGGATGTAGGTGGGGAAGAGTTCGGGCAGCCACACCGGCATCCAGGTGTATTGCCCAAGGCTGAAGAAGGCGTTGATCGCCGCGACCACCAGCAACAGAGCGCGCCGTAGGGTGCGCTAATCTAAGGGCGCGAGCGCATGCGAGCGACCGTGCCTACCGTTTTTGCGTTGCCGATCGCGGCCTTGCCGCTCGGCCCGCGCTTTCGCGGGGGCAGGTTCTGTAATGCAAGAGCCGCGATCGGCCGCTGGCTGAGAGTTGAAAGAAGCACTGCGGTGGATACGCGCGCTGCGCGCGGTTAACCCACCCTACGGTTCCGTCGCTGAACCCTTTCGTTTCGTCGGCTACGTCGGGGGCGTCAGATCGCGCACGACCGCATATTGCTTGATGCCATCGGCGGCGAGCTCGGTATATGCCCACTCCCATTCCGTGCTGTCGAAGGCGATCTGGGATTTGAGCCGAAGCCCGCCCAAACCCGGCGGCGTGACAATCCGGTGGCTGAAGAACGTGAGTCGGCCGTCAGCGTTATAGTCGAGGGCGATCTGGGCGGGCCCGCTGTCGCCCGTAAAAATATTCCAGCCGCTCCACTGCTGCGCCTCTACGGACAGCTGCATGTTCATGTAATGCGAGCCAGCACTATTGGCGACAACAACCAAATGGTCGTCGCCGTCGCGGCCGGCGGCGATGGAGGGAAGTCCTGCCCCGACGAGGCCGGGCGTGGACCAAGCGGCCCACGTCGACGTGCATGGGGGCGCCTGTCGGGCATGGAGAATATGGCCGTTCTCATTGACAACGAACAAATTGACGGCGCCGGCGCGATCCAATGTCGGTGCCATCGTAGGCCCTTTGAAGGTCGCGGTGTTCGGGTCGTCCATCTGGACCCATCCGGCCCAATCGCTCGGTTGCAAGGCTCGCGCCACCTTCTGCTCATTCCGATAAAGGTGACCTGCCGCATTGACACCGAACAGAATGATGCGGCCGTCGGCGTTACGGAGCGCTTTTATCTGCCTGAGCCCGCCCGAAAGCTGGAACCAGTCGCTCCACGGCGTCGCCGGCGGCTCGACAACGTCCACGGTGACGTCGATCGGCGGGAGGCCGCCAGGTGGGGTTACCCTGATGGTTTTCTGCACGATCCGGTTAGGGTTCTGATACTTCCACCAGATGGTGTCGTTGAGGCCCGTCCCGAACACTTCCACGCGCCCGTCCACGTCGAACGCCAGCGCGAGAAAATTAAAGCCCGCCGGGCTGCCGGACGGCGTACCCAGGCTGAACGGCGTATTCCACTCCTGGTTGAGCGTGTCGAGCTTCTCGTCGATATAAAACGGCGGTCCCGACGGTTGCTGCGCCACGACCGCGACGCGGCCGTCGCCGGTCAGGCCGGCCGCCATGGCGGCATAGGTGCGGGCGTTATCGATCGGCGTCCAATTGGCTTCCCATGGACCGTTGGGCTTGGTCTGCGCCCTGTAGACGAGCCGGCCGCTCGCGTTGATCGCCACGACCATGAGCCGCGACAGTTGGAAGAAGAACGGCGGCTTCGGCTTGAACGGAAAGGTCGTCATGCAATGGTTCCTCCAGCTCGGAAGAAAGTCGGCGCCGTATGGCGGCCGCGAGTAGGGATACCGGCTGAGCTACGCGCCGGGATTCCCCGGGCAAACCTGACATAGTTAACAGGATTTTTTCAACTGCTGGAAATCACCAGTACGTGAAATGGCCGCTCCTGACATTCCAGCCGCGGGTTGTCTTTACCCTAATAGCTCTCGCTACAATACTTTCTCCGGCAACGGCTTGCCTGCCGTCTCCGGCAGGAACGGCACGGCGCACAGGCCGAGGATGTAGATCAGCGCGACGATGCACGCGGCCGGGCCGTAGCCGCCGAAGTGCACGATCAACGTGCCGGCGACGAGCGGCCCAAGGAAGGCGATGAAGCGCGGCATGTTGAAGACGAATGCCATGCCGGTCGCGCGCAGGTGGGTCGGGAAGAGTTCGGGCAGCCACACCGGCATCCAGGTGTATTGCCCCAGGCTGAAGAACGCGTTGATCGCTGCGACGACGAGCAACAGCGCAGGGTCTTGCACCCACAGAAACAGCACCGGCGTGAGGATGAGCGCCATCAAGAAGAACAACGCGGTGATCGGCTTGCGCCCGTAGCGATCGGCCAGGAAGCCGAGCCCGGCGTAGCCGAGGATCGCACCGAAATTATAGGCCATGCCGGCGTAGCTCGCCCATTGCTGCGCCGGCAGTCCGGCTTTCGCCGCGACCGAGCCGACGTAAGGCGGCACCCAGGTGGAAATGCCCCACCACGCCAGCGTGGTCGTGAGCGACATCAGAAAGGCGAAGATCGTGCGCCGGCGCACCTCCGGCTCGGCAAACAAATCGACCAGGGTGAAGCGCGTGAGCGCGTGCTCGCCGGCGTCGAGCGCGGCGCCGCTGCGCTGGCGTTCGAGCGCGTTGCGCCGGCGCTGGTTGGAAGCCTCCCACAACGACGACTCAGGGATCCCGCGCCGGATCCACAACGTGAAAAAGGCCGGCAAAATACCGATCAGATACATATAGCGCCAGGCGTCGGGGCCGAGCGGGCTCACGAACAGCCACACGAAGGAGGCGATGAAGAACCCGATGCCGAGGCCGCACTGCATCAGGCCGGCGCCCTTGCCGCGCGCGCGGTCCGGCCACACCTCCGCGGTCATCGACGCGCCGGTCGCCCATTCCGAGCCGATCGCGATGCCGACGAGGAAACGAAGGATCGCGAAGGAAATCCAGCTCCAGGCGAAAGCGCTCAACCCGGTGAACAGCGAATAGACGATGATCGCCAGAATCATCGTGCGCTTGCGGCCGATGTAATCGGCGAGCACGCCGCCGAGCATCCCGCCGACGCCCCAGCCGAGCAAGGTGATGGCGAGTACGGTCCCGGCGTAGGCGGGAATCTGGGCGTATTGCGACGGGTCGAGCATCGCACGCAGCGCGACGCCAAGGGTGAGGATCAGCGCGAAGGTCTCATAGCCGTCGAACATCCAGCCGAGATTGGTGGCGAGCAGCGCCTTCCAGTGGCGCTTGTCGAGCGTGCGATACCACGGCACCGACACGTCGCTGGCGATGGCCATAGATCCCCCCTTGATACGAGCTAACGAACGGATGCTTGGCGTTTACGCGCGGCGAGCTGCACCGCCTCGATGATTTGCGGATAGGCGGCGCAGCGGCACAGGTTGCCGGAGAGATAATGGCGGATGTCGTCGTCGCCGGGCGCGGGGTTTTCGTCGAGCAGTTGCCGCGTCATCAGCACGAAGCCCGGGGTGCAGAAGCCGCACTGGAAGGCCCCCGTTTCGATGAACGCCTCCTGGATCGGGTCGAGCTCGTTGCCGTTGGCGAGCCCCTCGACGGTTTCGAGCCGGGCGCCGTCGGCGAACACGGCCAGAAACAGACAACCGGAGACGGCGCGCCCGTCGACGATGACGGTGCAGCAGCCGCACAGGCCCTGGGCGCAGCTCTCGCGCGCGCCGACAAGGCCGAACTGCGCCAGCAGCTCGACCAAATTTTGATGCGGCGCCACGGTTGCCGACGCCGGCTCGCCGTTGAGCGTGAAGCTGATCGTGCGCGGCGTCACGGTATGGCCTCCCCGTCACCTCCCCCTGGAGGGGGGAGGTCGACGCGCGCGTAGCGCGCGTCGGGTGGGGGTGAATCTTTTTTGCTGCGCAATTCACCCCACCCCGCTCGCCTCCGCTTCGCTGCGGCGAGCGACCCTCCCCCTCCAGGGCAGGGGAATCGCAGATAAGTAGAGCCGTATTGCCCTGGAAGTAAAAGTTGATTCTGAAGGAGGCTTTCCTGATTCGGGGAGGCCTCGATGGAAACGCTGATCTCGATTTTTCGTGAAGTCCGCGACCCGCGGGACTTCAATGTCCAGCATG